>Ga0105047_10001726_pt1 | contig 39260 bp, 33 predicted proteins | sample MAT04_FD_78384 | JGI IMG/M metagenome (GOLD analysis project Ga0105047, IMG submission 78384) | Freshwater microbial communities from Lake Fryxell liftoff mats and glacier meltwater in Antarctica - MAT-04 (megahit assembly) | ecosystem: Environmental > Aquatic > Freshwater > Ice > Liftoff...
GCCAGCAGCACGAGCTCGCACGGGAGCTCGAACTCGCTTCCTTCCACGGGCACGAAGGTGGGTCGGCCATCCACGACCTGCTGCTCGACTTCGACGCCTCGAAGCGCCGCGACGCGACCTTCGTCGTCACCGAGGAACTCGACGGTGTTGACCGAGTAGACGCGCTCGCCACCCTCTTCGTGGGCCGAGGCGGTGCGGAACATCAGCGGCCAGGTGGGCCACGGCGTCGACCGGTCGCGCTCCTCAGGCGGCTGCGGCATGATCTCGAAGCTGTGCACCGACAACGCGCCCTGGCGGTGCGACGTGCCCAGGCAGTCGGCCCCCGTGTCGCCGCCGCCGATGACGACGACGTGCTTGCCCTCGGCGGTGATGGTGGGCTCGGTGAGGTCACCCTCCTGCACGCGGTTGGCGAGGGGGAGGAAATCCATGGCCTGGTGGATGCCGTCGAGCTCACGGCCCGGGATGGGGAGGTCGCGGCGGACGGTGGCACCCCCGGCCAGCACGACGGCGTCGAACTCCGCCTGCAACTGCTCGGCGGTGATGTCGGCCCCGACGTTCACGCAGGTGCGGAACTCGGTGCCCTCGGCCCGCATCTGCTCGAGACGGCGGTCGACGTTGCGCTTCTCCATCTTGAACTCGGGGATCCCGTAGCGGAGCAGCCCCCCGATGCGATCGTCGCGCTCGAAGACGACGACGTCGTGGCCGGCTCGGGTGAGTTGCTGGGCGACGGCGAGGCCGGCGGGACCCGACCCGACGACGGCCACCCGCTTGCCGGTGCGCACCGACGGCAGCACCGGGGTGACCCAGCCCTCGGACCAGGCCCGATCGATGATCTCGACCTCGACCTGCTTGATGGTCACGGCCGGCTGGTTGATGCCGAGGACGCAGGCGGTCTCGCACGGCGCCGGGCAGAGTCGGCCGGTGAACTCGGGGAAGTTGTTGGTGGCGTGCAGGCGATCGATGGCCTCGCGCCACCGGTCCTTGTAGACGAGGTCGTTCCAGTCCGGGATGAGGTTTCCCAGCGGGCAGCCGTTGTTGCAGAACGGGATTCCGCAATCCATGCAGCGGCTGGCCTGGGTGCGGACCTCGTGGATCGGGAACTCTTCGTAGACCTCGTTCCAGTCGCGCAGGCGGACCGGGACGGGACGGCGTTCGGGCAGGGCCCGCCCGTGCTTCAGGAAACCTTGTGGATCACCCATGACCTCAGCCCCTCACACCCTGGATGCGGCCATGATGGCCTCGATCGGATCTCTACCTTCGGCCTCAGCGACGCGCTGGGCCTCGAGGACCCGCTTGAAGTCGCGGGGCATGACCTTGCGGAACCAGGCGACCTCGACGTCCCAGCCGTCGAGCACGCGTCGGGCCACGGCCGAGTCTGTCTCGGTGGCGTGGCGCTCGATGCGATCGCGCAGCCATTCGACATCCTCGCCGTCGAGCGCTTCGAGCTCGACCATCTCGCCGTTCAAGCGGCTGGCGAACCCACCATCGCGGTCGTAGACGTAGGCGATGCCGCCCGACATGCCGGCGCCGAAGTTGCTACCGGTCGAACCGAGCACGACCACGCGCCCACCGGTCATGTACTCGCAGCCGTGGTCTCCCACGCCTTCGACCACGGCGATGGCGCCGGAGTTGCGGACGCAGAAACGCTCCCCCACCACGCCACGGAAGAACGCCTCGCCCGAGGTGGCGCCGTAGAGCAGCACGTTGCCGGCGATGATGTTCTCCTCGGCCACGAACGATGAGCCGGCGGGTGGGCGCACCACGATGCGACCGCCGGACAGGCCCTTGCCCGTGTAATCGTTGGCATCGCCCGACAACCGCAGCGTGATGCCGCGGGGCACGAAGGCCCCCAGGCTCTGGCCGGCTGAGCCCGTCAGGTTGATCACGACGGTGTCGTCGGGCAGGCCCTCGCCACCGAAGCGCTTGGTGACCTCGTGGCCGAGCATGGTTCCGACCGTGCGGTTCACGTTGCGGATGGGCAGGTCGATGACCACCGGCGAACCGTCGGACAAGGTCGAGGCGCAAGAAGCGATCAACCGCTGGTCGAGGGCGTGCTCGAGGCCGTGGTCCTGCTCGACGGTCTGGAACAGCGAGGCGCCCTCGGGCAGGTCGGGACGGTGCAGGATCGGCGACAGGTCGAGCCCGGCCGCCTTCCAGTGGTCGACTGCGGCGCGCGTGTCGAGCACCTCGACACGACCGATGGCCTCCTCCAGGGTGCGGAACCCCAGCTCAGCCAGCAACTCGCGGACCTCCTCGGCGATGTACTCGAAGAAGTTGACGACGAACTCGGGCTTGCCGCTGAAGCGCTTGCGGAGCTCGGGGTTCTGCGTGGCCACACCCACCGGACACGTGTCGAGGTGGCAGACGCGCATCATCACGCAGCCCGAGACCACCAGCGGTGCGGTGGCGAAGCCGAACTCCTCGGCGCCGAGCAGGGCGCCGATGATGACGTCGCGGCCCGTCTTCAGCTGGCCGTCGACCTGGACGACGATGCGGTCGCGCAGATCGTTGAGCAGCAGCGTCTGCTGTGTCTCGGCCAGGCCGAGCTCCCACGGGGCGCCGGCGTGCTTGAGGGAGGTGAGCGGCGAGGCGCCGGTGCCACCGTCGTGGCCCGAGATGAGCACGACGTCGGCGTGCGCCTTCGACACGCCGGCGGCCACGGTGCCCACGCCGACCTCGGCCACGAGCTTCACGTGGACGCGCGAGGCCGGGTTGGCGTTCTTGAGGTCGTGGATGAGCTGGGCCAGGTCCTCGATGGAGTAGATGTCGTGGTGCGGCGGCGGTGAGATGAGCCCCACGCCGGGCGTGGAGTGGCGGGTCTTGGCCACCCACGGCCACACCTTGTGGCCCGGGAGCTGGCCGCCCTCGCCGGGCTTGGCCCCCTGCGCCATCTTGATCTGCAGGTCGTCGGCGTTGGTCAGGTAGTCCGACGTGACGCCGAACCGACCGGATGCCACCTGCTTGATGGCGCTGCGCTTCGAATCGCCGTTCGGCATCGCGACGAACCGCTCCGGGTCCTCGCCGCCCTCACCCGTGTTGGACCGGGCCCCGATGCGGTTCATGGCGATGGCCAGGTTCTCGTGGGCCTCGGCCGAGATCGAGCCGTAGGACATGGCGCCGGTCGAGAAGCGCTTGACGATCTCGGCCACCGGCTCGACCTCGTCGAGCGGAACGGGCGGCCGCTGGTCGGTGCGGAGCTCGAACAGGCCGCGCAGGGTGGCGAGTTGGCGCGCCTGGTCGTCGACGAGCGCGGTGTACTGCTTGAAGACGTCGTAGCGACCCTCTCGGGTGGCGTGCTGCAGCTTGAACACCGTCTCGGGGTTGAAGAGGTGGTACTCCCCTTCTCGGCGCCACTGGTACTCGCCGCCGACCTCGAGCGTGCGGTGGGCGCGCTCGGAGGGACGATCGGGATGGGCGCGGCGGTGACGGCGGGCCGTCTCCTCGGCCACCTCGTCGAGGCCGATGCCGCCCAAGCGGCTCACGGTGCCGGTGAAGTAGGTCTCGATGAGCTCGTCACCGAGCCCGATGGCCTCGAAGATCTGGGCGCCGGTGTAGGAGGCGACGGTGGAGATGCCCATCTTGGACGCCACCTTGAGGATGCCCTTGCCCGCGGCCTTGATGTAGTTGCGCACGGCCTGGACCGGATCGGCGAGGTTGGTGGCATCCTCGGCGATGAGGTCTTCGATGGTCTCGAAGGCCAGGTACGGGTTGACCGCCCCGGCGCCGTACCCGATCAGCAGGCACAGGTGGTGCACCTCGCGGGCGTCGCCGGCCTCCACCACCAGGCCGACCTTGGTGCGGGACTTCTCGCGTATCAGGTGGTGGTGGACGGCGCCGGTGAACAGCAGCGACGGGATGGGGGCCAGGTCCTTCGTGGAGTGCCGGTCGGACAGCACCAGCATGGTGGCGCCGTGGTCGATGGCCTCGCTGGCCTGTCGACAGATGTCGTCGAGGGCGGCCCGGAGGCCATCGCCACCTTCGGCCACGGGGTAGAGGCACGAGATCACCACCGTGCGGAAGTAGTCGACCTCCTCCTCCACGTGGACGATCTTGTCGAGCTCGTCGTTGTTGAGCACGGGGCGCGGCACGTGGATCTGGCGGCACGATGCCGGACCCGGTTCGAGCAGGTTGCTCTCCGGGCCGACGCTGCTGCCGAGGGCGGTGACGAGCTCCTCGCGGATGCCGTCGAGCGGCGGGTTGGTGACCTGGGCGAACAGCTGGGAGAAGTAGTCGAACAGCAGGCGGGGACGGTCGCTGAGCACGGCGATGGGCGTGTCGGTGCCCATGGAGCCGAGCGCCTCGCCGCCGGTGCGAGCCATGGGCTCGAGCAGGAGCTTGATCTCCTCGCTCGTGTACCCGAACGTCTGCTGCTTCTCGACCACGCTCAGGTGGCTGGTGAGGACGTGGTCGCGCTGGGGCAGGTCGTCGAGGTCGACGAGGTTCTCGTCGAGCCAGCGCTGGTAGGGCCGGGCCGACGCCAGCGCGTCCTTGATCTCCTCGTCGTCGATGATGCGACCCTGCGCCGTGTCGACGAGGAACATGCGACCGGGCTGCAGGCGGCCCTTGCGCACGACCTTCTCGGCCGGCACGTCGAGCACGCCGACCTCGCTGGCCATGATGACGATGTCGTCGCTCGTGACCCAGTAGCGCGACGGACGGAGCCCGTTGCGGTCGAGCACGGCGCCCATCACGGTGCCGTCGGTGAAGGCGATCGAGGCGGGGCCGTCCCACGGCTCCATCAGCGACGCGTGGAACTGGTAGAAGGCCTTGCGGGCCGGATCCATGTGCTCGTGGTGCTCCCATGCCTCGGGAATCATCATCATCACGGCGTGCGGGAGGTCGTAGCCGCCCAGGTGCAGCAGCTCGAGCGCCTCGTCGAAGGTGGCCGAGTCGCTGGCGCCGGGAGAGCAGATCGGGAACAGCCGCTCGAGGTCGCCGGGGAGCTTGTCGGTGGCCAGCAGGGCCTCGCGGGCGCGCATCCAGTTGCGGTTTCCCTGGACGGTGTTGATCTCGCCGTTGTGGGCCACGAAGCGGAACGGGTGGGCCAGCGGCCACGACGGGAACGTGTTGGTCGAGAAACGGCTGTGCACGAGGGCCAGAGCCGACTCGACCCGCTCGTCGCGCAGGTCGGGGAAGAACTCGGCGAGCTGGTTGGTCGTCAGCATGCCCTTGTAGATCAAGGTGCGGCACGAGAGGCTCGGGAAGTAGGCGCCCCCCTCACCGGAGAGCTGGCCGAGCTCGTGCTCGATGCGCTTGCGCACGATGAACGCACGCCGATCGAGGGCGAGGTCCTCGAGGCCGTCGCCGGCGAGGAAGATCTGGCGGAACGACGGCTCGACCGACCGGGCCGAGGCGCCGATCATCGAATCGTCGACGGGGACGGGTCGCCAGCCGAGGACCCGGAGGCCCTCGCTGGTGGCGATCTTCTCGATGCTCGAGACCACCTCGTCGGCGCGGGCGCCGTCGTGGGGCAGGAAGGCGATGCCGGTGGCATAGCGGCCCTCGCCCGGCAGATCGAAGTCGACGACGTCCCGCAGGAACAGGTCGGGGATCTGGATGAGGATGCCGGCGCCGTCGCCGGTGTTGACCTCGGCGCCGAGGGCACCGCGGTGCTCCATGTTGCAGAGCGCGCCGACGCCGTGGGCGACGATCTGGTGGCTGCGCAGCCCCTTCATGTGGACGACGAAGTTGACGCCGCAGGCGTCGTGCTCGAAGCGGGGGTCGTAGAGGCCTTGTGAACGCGGGCTTGTTGGCATGCGCCTTCCCAGGTCTGGACGCCCTCCCCGTGCGATGGGGAGGGTGCGGAGAGGGTGCTGGGACGACGCTGGCCCTGCGAACCCGGCGCCACAGCGGCGTCGGGTGAGTGAACCAATGTATCCGGCCATGACTCGGGGAGGCGAACCGAAAAGGCCGTGCTACCCGTTGTCGGCGCATCGGCCCCGCCCCGCCGCACCGGCGCTTGTAGCGTGGCCGACCATGGTGTCCGACCCCGCAGCCGTCGCCGGCACCGCCGGCGATCTCCTCACGTTCCTCGACGCCGCACCGTCGCCGTATCACGCCGTCAGCGCCGCCTCCGCCCGACTGCAGGCGGCCGGCTTCCGGCTGCTCGACGAGCGAGCGTCCTGGCCGAGCGATCCGGGCGGGTACCACGTGATCCGCGGCGGCGCCCTCGCCGCCTGGGTCACGGGAGGCGCCGTCGCACCACCTCGTCGCGCTCGGCTGGTCGGTGCCCACACCGACAGCCCCAACCTCCGCCTCAAGCCACACCCGGACCTCGGGCGCGACGGCTGGCGACAGCTCGGCGTCGAGGTCTACGGGGGGGCATTGTGGAACTCCTGGCTGGATCGCGACCTCGGCCTGTCGGGACGCGTCGTGGTCGACGGGGCCGACGGGCCCGAGGTGCGACTCGTGCTCGACGACCGGCCGCTGGCTCGCATCCCACAGCTCGCCATCCACCTCGACCGTGATGTCAACGGCGGCGGCCTCAAGCTCGACCCCCAGCACCACCTCGCCCCGGTGTGGGGCCTGGGCACGGCCCACGACGGCGACCTCCTCGCCCATGTGGCAACGCTCCTGGACGTGGCACCCGAGCGGATCCTCGGCTCCGATCTCATGCTCCACGACGTCACCCGCGCCGCCCTGGTGGGGGTTGACCGATCGATGATCAGCTCGGCGCGACTCGACAACCTCCTGTCGTGCTGGGCTGCGGTGGCCGCGCTGGTGGAGCGGGCGGTCCACGCTCCCGACGACACCCTCGCCGTCGTGGCCCTCTTCGACCACGAAGAGGTCGGCTCGCAGTCATCGACCGGCGCCGACGGCGCCTTCCTGCCCACCGTGCTCGAACGAGCGACCGCAGCTGCGGGGCACGACCGCGACGCCCACCTTCGCCTGCTCGCCGACACCATCTGCGTATCGGCCGACGGCGCCCACGCCACGCACCCGAACTACGCCGATCGCCACGAGCCCGCCCACCACATCCGCCCCGACGGTGGTCCGGTGCTGAAGCACAACGCCAACGTGCGCTACGCCACCACCGCGACGGGAACCGCCGAGGTGCGCCGATGCGCTGCGGCCGTCGGCGTACCGCTCCAGGAGTTCGTGGTGCGCACCGACCTGCCCTGCGGTTCGACGATCGGGCCCGTCACCGCCGCGCGCCTCGGCATCGAGGTGGTCGACATCGGCGTCGCTCAGCTGGCCATGCACTCGGCCCGAGAGCTGTGCGGCGCTGCTGACGCCGAACGGTTCATGCGGCTGCTCACGGCCTTCGTGGCGGGCTGACAGCAACGTCGTACCACGGTCATTGAACAAGCTGGCCATCGGTCGTTCGACCTCCAGGCGTTCACCGAGTGGGAAGCGAACCCGCTGCTACTCTCCACCGACACACCGTCCGGCCCCGCGGCCGCGCGACCCTCAGGAGCATCGAAGCGACATGGCCAAGATCCAGCACGCCTCCACCCGCGCTTCGGTGGCGGCCATCACCGCCATCAAGTCGCTCAGCTACCGGACACCCCTGAGCCGTGTCGTGTTCCCGACCTATGACTTCATGTTCAAGCCTGCGCAGCTGTGCTTCATGATCCAGTGCCTCACGGCCACGACCGACCTACCCGGACCGATCATCGAGATCGGCTGTGCAGCAGGCTCGACCACCGTTTTCGTGAACCGGCACCTCGATGAGCTCCAGGATCGACGCCGCTACGTGTGCATCGACACCTTCGACGGCTTCACCGACGAAGACATCGCCGTCGAGACCGAACGGGGCAAGGACGAACACACGCTCGTGGCGCCGTTCAAGACCTATCGCAAGGCCTGGTTCGACCGCACCATGCAGAACAACGGCATCAACCGCGTGACCTCGATCCAGGCCGACGTCAACACCTTCGACTTCTCGCCCTACGAAGCCATCAGCTTCTGCCTCGTCGACGTCGACCTGGCACGGCCCGTCGCCAAGGCGCTGCGTGAGGTCTTCCCCCGCATGGCACCGGGCGGGATCATCGTGGTCGACGACTGCCGAGCCGACAACATCTTCGACGGCGCCCTCGAGGCGTACACCGACTTCTGCGCCGAGATCGGCGTGGAGCCGTCGGTCGAGCACGGCAAGCTCGGCGTCATCCGCATCCCCACGAGCTGAGCGGTCCACAGTCGTGAGCGACGACCCGCCCGCCACCGACGCCCGCGCCGCACTCCGTCAACTGTACGAGGGCGACGAGCTCACCTGGGCAGCACGGCCGGAGGTGGTGGCAGCACGTGCCGCCGCCCTGGGCCCGCGGCTCCCGCACGGCCGGCCCGCCGTGGTCGTCGACCTGGGCTGCGGGCCCGGCGACCACACCGTCGGGCTCCGACAGCACCTGCCAGACGTGCACCTGGTCGGCATCGACTGGGCTCAGCGAGCGCTGCTGGCGGCGCAGCACGCGGGGCTGGCCGGGGTGCGGGCCGACCTCGATCCGGCCCGTCTGCCGTTCGCCGACGACAGCCTCGATGCCGTCCTGTTGTGCGAGGTCATCGAGCACCTCGTCGATCCCGATGCCGTCACCGCCGAGGCCTACCGGGTGCTGCGACCAGGCGGGTGCTTCCTCGTCACCACGCCGAACCTCGCCGCCTGGTTCAATCGCGTCCTCCTGCTCGGCGGTGTGCAGCCGGCCTTCTCCGAGGTGTCGGCTCGAGCCGTCTACGGCCGGCCGGGAACCGAGGTCGTCGGCCACCTGCGACTGTTCACCCATCGGGCGCTGCGGGAGTTCCTGGCCGGAGCGGGCTTCACGGACGTGGCCATCACCGGGTTGCCGTTCCACGATGTCCCCCGACCGGGTCGACCGCTCGACCGGTTCCTGGCGCGGCGTGCGCCCTCGCTCTCGGCCGACCTCGTGGCCGTGGCCACCAAGCCGCGGGCGCCGGTCTGATCGAGATGACGTCCGAGCCGAGCACTCGGCGACGTCAGGCGCCGAACAGGTTCGGCGACGAGGAGACCGGCGGCGTTGCCCCCACGTGCTCCCATGCCGCGGGGGTGGCCACCCGACCGCGTGGCGTGCGGGCCAGCAGTCCCTGCTGGATCAGGAACGGCTCGTAGACGTCTTCGACCGTCTCCGTCGGCTCGCCGACGCTGATGGCCAAGGTCGACAACCCCACCGGACCGCCGCCGAACATCTCGCACAGTGCCCGCAGCAAGGCGCGGTCGACCTTGTCGAGGCCGCGACCATCGACGCCGAACAGGGCCAAGCCCTCGTTGGCCGTGACTCGGTCTATCGTCCCGTCGCTGCGCACCTCAGCGAAGTCGCGGACGCGTCGCAGCAGGCGGTTGGCGATCCGGGGCGTGCCCCGGGCCCGGCGGGCGATCTCTCGGGCACCGTCCGCGTCGATGACCACGTCGAAGATGCCCGCGGCGCGGAGCACGATGGCCTCGAGGTCGAGCGCGTCGTAGTAGTCGAGCCGTGCCACCAGACCGAAGCGGTCGCGCAGCGGCCCAGTGATGAGGCCTGTGCGAGTGGTGGCCCCGACCAACGTGAACGGCGGCAGGTCGAGGCGCAACGACCGTGCGGCCGGGCCCTTGCCCAGCACGATGTCGAGTTGGAAGTCCTCCATGGCCGGGTAGAGCACCTCTTCCACGGTGCGCGACAGGCGGTGGATCTCATCGATGAAGAGCACGTCGTTGGGGGCCAGGCGAGTGAGGATCGACGCCAGGTCGCCCGCACGTTCGAGGGCAGGACCCGAGGTGATGTGCAGCCCGACCCCCATCTCGGTGGCGATGATCCCCGACAAGGTGGTCTTGCCCAGTCCGGGCGGACCAGCGAACAAGAGATGGTCGACCGCCTCGTCGCGGCGGCGGGCAGCCTCCAGGATGATGGCGAGGTGCTCCTTGAGCTCGGTCTGGCCGACGAACTCCTGGAGGCTTCGGGGACGAAGTCCGCCCTCGTCGCCAAGCTCGACCGAGACGTCCTCGTGGGTGGGTTCGGGCGTCAGCAGCTCGTCGCGCATCAGCGGACCGCCAGCCGGGACAGTGCCACGCGCAGCAACTCGGAGGCGTCGCCGGCCTCCGGCAGCTCACGCAGGACGGCGAGTACCTCATCCGGGCCGTAGCCCAGGCTGCCGAGGGCCTCTCGCACGTCGGCGCGCGCCGTGGCCCCGCCCGTCGGGCTCCCGCCCACGGATCCCGCCACCTCGGCCATGGCGACGTCGTCGAACGGGACGTCCAGCCGGGACGACAGCTCGACCAGCAGCCGGGCTGCCGTCTTCTTGCCCACGCCGGGCACCAGGCACAGTGCGTTGACGTCGCTTTCGGCCAGCACCCGCCGCAAGGAGGTGGGCGGGTGCACGCCGAGGATGGCCAGCGCCAAGCTCGGACCGACACCGTGCGCCCCGAGCAGGGCCTCGAAGCAGGCTCGCTCGTCGTTGGTCACGAAACCGTAGAGCGTGCTCGCGTCTTCGCGCAGCACATGGTGGACGTAGAGGAAGACCGGCTGGCCGACATCCCCCACCTCCACGGCGGTGGTCGGTGTGGTCGTGACCCGATAGCCGATCCCGTGCACCTCGACGAGGAGCTCGGTAGGCCATCGCTCGAGCAGGTCGCCACGCAGCGAGCCGATCATCGGGAACCTCCGGGAGGACGGGACAGCGGCACGCGGTTGCGCACCCTGCCGGAAGACGAGGCGGCCACGGCATCACGACCACGACCGGCGAGCGGTGCCATGGCCACGTGGCACAAGGCGATGGCTGCGGCATCGGCCGCGTCGGCGGGTTGGGGAACGGCATCGAGCCCGAGCAGCGTGGTCACCATCTGCTGGACCTGGGACTTCGGCGCCGCCCCCCAGCCCGTCACCGACTCCTTGACCTGGTTCGGGGAGTATTCGGTGACCTCGGCTCCGAGCGCGGTCGCCTCGGCCATCACGATCCCGCTCGCCTGGGCCACGGACATGGCCGAGCGGACGTTGACCTGGAACAGCACCCGCTCGATCGCCACCTCGGTCGGTCCGTACGACGCGAGCAGCGCCCGCACGTCGACCTGAAGCTGGTGGAGTCGGCGCGGCACCGCATCGGACGCCGGCGTCGTGAGCACGCCCAGCGCAACGGCACGCGTGCCGCCGCGCGTGGACTCGAGCACGCAGTAGCCGCACCTGGTGAGACCGGGATCGATGCCGAGGACGAACACCTGTACGACGCTACCCGACGATCCCGAGCGGGTGTTGGACCTTGAATGCGAGGTCTGCGTGCCGATAGGGCGGGGTGACGACGGAGAGCCTGGCGGTCGAGGTGCGGAACGTCTCGAAGCGGTTCGGCGTCGTCCCCGCCCTCAGCGACCTGGACCTCACGGTACCCTCCGGCCGCATCACCGTTCTTCTCGGGCCCAACGGAGCCGGCAAGACCACCGCCATCCGCATCGTCACCGGGGCGCTGAGCCCCGACACCGGGCTCGTCCGCACGTTCGGGCTCGATCCCGAGGTGGACGGCGAGGACGTGCGCCGCCGGTGCGGTGTCGTCTCGGCCAAGCCCGCCCTCTACGACCGCCTGTCCGGCTGGGACAACATGTCGTACTCCGCCGAGCTCTACGGCTTGGGTCGTCACGCCACCGCGCGGATCCGGGAGGCCGCCGCCCGCTTCGGCATCGTCGATGCCCTCGACCAGGCCGTGGGCGGCTACTCGACCGGCATGAAGACCCGGCTGGCCCTCGCCCGATCGGTCCTGCACGACCCCCAACTGCTGCTGTTCGACGAGCCCACGTCGGGACTCGACCCGGAGTCGTCCCACGCCGTGCTTGCCCTCATCCGCGAGATGACCGCCGAAGGGCGCACCGTCGTCATGTGCACGCACCTGCTGATCGAGGCTGAGGGCCTGGCCGACCAGATCATCGTCCTCGAGAGCGGAACCGACCTGCTCACCGGCCCTCAAGACGACCTCATCCGGCGCTACTGGCCGAACCCGATCGTGCGGTTCGATGCCGAGGACCCCACGCAACTCGACCAGCTCGCCACCTTCGCCGGGGTGCTCGGCTACCGACGCAACGGCTTGGCCGAGGTGCAGGTCGACGATGCTGCGCGGGTGGCCGACCTCGTGGACGCGCTCATCGGCAACGGCGTCCGGCTGACCCGGGTCGACCCGCACCAGCCCACCCTCGAGGAGCTGTACTTCGCCGTTCGAGCCGAACGGCGCCAAGTCGGGGTGGAGACGCCGCTGTGAACCGCCAACGCATGCTCACCGTGACCCGGACCGACCTCCGCCAACTCTGGCAATCGAAGGACTTCTGGGTCCCGATGCTCCTGCTCGGGGGCATCTTCTTCTTCCTCGTGCCCGCCATCCTGCTGACCGTCATCGACAACATCGGCAACATCGAGACGGCGAAGCGCATCTCCGACACCCTCGAGGTGCTCCCGCCGAGCACACAGGCCGACATCGCCAACGCGCTGGGCCCGAGTGCCACACCCCAGACGCAGATGGTCTACGCCCTCGCCGTCTACCTCCTCGCACCCATCGTGGTCGTCGTTCCCCTGACCATCTCGTCGGCGGTCGGCTCGTCGACCATCGTCGGCGAGCGCGAACGGGGCACGGGCGAGTTCCTGGCCCACTCCCCCGCGCAGACCAACGAGATCTACCTCGGCAAGTTGCTGGCCAGCTTCCTGCCCGGCTATGTGACGACCCTGCTCGGGTTCACCGTGTACTCGCTGCTGGTGAACAGCATCCTGGCCCCCGACGCCGGTCGCATCGTGTTTCCCACGGGTCCGTGGTGGTTGCTGATCCTGTGGGTCCTCCCGGCGTTCCTGGTGCTGTCGCTGTCGATCATCCTCCGGGTCTCGGCGCGGGTCCGCTCGACCGCCGCCGCTCAGCAGGCTGCCGGCCTGGTGACGTTCCCGCTGATCATCCTCGGCTACATCCAGTCGACCGGCGCCCTGTTCGGCGGCGCCGTGCTCCAGATCACCTTCGGGCTCGGCCTGGCCGCGTGGGTCATCTCGATCGTCAGCCTGGTTTTCGGGATGCGCTCGGTGAAGCGCGCCGGGCTGCTGGGCGTGGCCAGCGAAGCCTGAGGTCCGATCAGTTCGGACCGATCAGCTCGACACGGCCAAGGCGGCCACGATCTCCTCGACCGGGCGGAAGGTGAGTCCAGCCGTGGACCGGTGGGCGTAGCGGACGATCCCCTCGGCGTCGATCACGAACACGCACCGCTTGTAGAAGCCGAGGGGGCCGAGCACGCCGTAGGCCTCGGCCGCCACCTTGTCGCGGTCGGCCACCAACGGGAAGGCAAAGCCGCCGTTCACCGCTGCGAAGTGCTCGTGGTCGTCGAGCGACTGGGGGCTGAGGGCGAGCACCTGCGCACCGAGGTCGGCGAAGCGACGGATGTCGTTGGTGTAGGCCGTGAGCTGGATCGTGCACACCGGCGAGGAGTCGGCCGGATAGAACACGAGCACCACCGGTGTGCCCCGCAGCCCGTGCACGCTGACCTCCCGACGGGACTCGGGCGTGCCGTCGGTGGCCCACAACGTGAAGTCCGGCGCCGTGGCACCGATGGCGACAGCCACTCAGCGACCGAGCCGAATCTGGAGCGGGGAGACGTCGATGTGGTCGATCACTCCTCGTGCTCCATGGCGTCGAGGATCTCGTCCGGGATGTCGAAGTTGGCGTAGACGTCCTGCACGTCGTCGTTCTCCTCGAGGGCGTCGATGACCCGGAGCACCGACGCTGCGTCGGAAGCCGACTCGAGTGGCACGGTCGAGGTGGCGAGCATCGTGGTGTCGGCCGACTCGAACTCGATCCCGGCTTCGACGAGCGCGTCTCGCACCGGGTGGAGATCGGTCGGCGCGCACGTGAGGTGCCAGGTGTCGCCCTCGTCGGTCAGGTCTTCGACGCCCGCATCGAGGGCGGCGAGCATGATGTCGTCCTCGTCGACGGTGCGCGGCACCGAGATGATCCCCTTGCGCTCGAACTGCCACGCGACTGCACCGGGCTCGGCGATGGAGCCGCCCAACTTCTTGAGGGTCGACCGGATGTCACCACCGGTGCGGTTGCGGTTGTCGGTCAGCACCTCGATGAGCAGGGCGACACCGTGGGGCGCATAGCCCTCGTAGGTGATGGGCTCGTAGTTCACGCCCTCGAGCTCACCGGTGCCGCGCTTGACGGCCCGCTCGATCGTGTCGATCGGCACCGAGGCCTCGCGGGCCTTCTGCACCATCGTCCGCAGCGTCGGGTTCATGTCGACGTCGCCGCCGCCGGTGCGCGCCGCCACCTCGACCTGGCGGATCAACTTGGCGAAGAGCTTGCCGCGCTTGGCGTCGGCTGCGCCCTTCTTGTGCTTGATCGTTGCCCACTTGGAATGCCCGGACATCCTGCTCCCTCCGTTCACGGTCGACTCACGCCGCGCCCACCCTAGGACGTGGCGTCGGCCTGCTCGCACAGCAGGCGGTGCAGTCGAGCATCCCCGGCCAACTCCGGGTGGAACGACGTCACGGTGACCACGCCCTGGCGGCAGGCGACCGGGAGCTCGGCGACCGTGGCCAGCACCTCGACCCCGGCACCCACCCGCACCACCGCGGGGGCCCGGATGAACACGGCGTGCATCGGTCCCCCGTCGAACCCGGACACGTCCAGGTCGCACTCGAACGAATCGACCTGGCGACCGAAGGCGTTGCGCCGGACGTCGATGTCGATGGCACCGAACGACCGCTGGTCGGCTCGACCGTCGAGCACCGACGAGGCCAGCAGGATCATGCCGGCACAGGTGCCGAGCGCGGGCATGCCGGCCGCCAAGCGGTCGGCCAAGGGCTCGAACAGCTCCTGGAACTCCAGCAGCTTCGACATGGTCGTTGATTCTCCGCCGGGCAGGACGAGCGCCGACACCTCGGCGAGGTCGGCTGGCGTGCGCACGGCCATTCCCTCGGCACCCACCGAGCGGAGGAGCTCGAGGTGTGGTCCGACCGCCCCTTGGACGGCGAGGACCCCGATCACCAACCGCGTTGGGCGAACGTCGTCTCGAGCGTGCCTATCTCGAGGCCGGGCATGGCCCGACCGAGCCCGCGGCTGACCTTGGCCAGGATGTCGGCGTCCTGGAAGTTGGTGGTGGCCTCGACGACGGCCTTGGCCATGAGCGCCGGATCCGACGACTTGAAGATGCCCGAGCCGACGAAGACGGCCTCGGCACCGAGCTGCATCACCAGCCCCGCGTCGGCCGGCGTGGCGATGCCGCCGGCGCAGAACATGGGGACCGGGAGGCGGCCGGTGTCGTGCACCTCTTGCACGAGCGGCAGCGGGGCCTGGAGCTGCTTGGCCCAATCGAACAGCTCCGCCGGGTCGGCCTGGGTGATCTTGCGGATGTCGCCCAGGATCGAACGGAGGTGCCGGACCGCCTCGACGATGTTGCCCGTGCCGGCCTCGCCCTTCGAGCGGATCATGCACGCACCCTCGCTGATGCGTCGCAGCGCCTCGCCCAGGTTGGTGGCGCCGCACACGAACGGCACGGTGAAGGCCCACTTGTCGATGTGGTGGGACTCGTCGGCCGGGGTGAGCACCTCGGACTCGTCGATGTAGTCGACGCCCAGCGACTGCAGGATCTGGGCCTCGACGAAGTGCCCGATCCGGGCCTTGGCCATCACCGGGATGGTGGTGACGGCCTTGATGCCCTCGATCATCTCCGGATCCGACATGCGGGCGACCCCGCCGTCCCGGCGGATGTCGGACGGCACGCGCTCGAGAGCCATGACGGCCACGGCACCCGCATCCTCGGCGATGCGAGCCTGCTCGGGATCGACCACGTCCATGATCACGCCCCCCTTGAGCATCTCGGCGAGGCCCCGCTTCACGAGAGGGGTGCCGGTGGCGCGGGGTGCGGAGTCGGAGAGGTCAGCCATGCAGGTCAGTGTAGAGGCGGACCTTGCCGCTCCAGAAGTCGAAACCGACCCCCGCCTCAGGGGGCGCGGGAGGCGGAGCCGACCCAGGTAAACGTGCCCTGTCGAGCGAAGCGGGACGAGACCTCGAGCGCGTCCCGGCACATCGACCCGCTCCTACTTGTCGCTGGCCAGTTCCGCCGCCACCTCAGGGGTGAGCGGGCCGACGCCGGAGCCGGCCTTCGGCACGGCGATCCACGTGGACCCCGGCGTGAGCTTGACGGCCGAGCCGTCGACGGAGGTCAACGCGAGCGCAGCCTCACGTGCGGGACGGGCCCACGTCCCGGTGACGAGCTTGCCGTCGGTGAGCACGAGCGCGGCGCCGTCGCCGACCGTGTAGGCCTGGGGCGAACGGACATCGGCCTGCGACGGACCGTACTGGGCGAACTGCACCACGATGTTCTTCGGGCAGACCTGCACGCCGGCCTCGTCGACGAACTCGCTGGCATCGCGCGGATGGCGGGCATCGGTCTGGAAGCGGGCCCAGCAGGTGGCCTCGGCGTCCCACACGTACTGCACGACCACGCCGAGGCCGAAGTCGATCTGGACGCCGGGGACGGTGTCGCCGACCGGCGCCGGATCCTTGTCGTTGCGGTACGGAAGGATCGGCCCCGGCGAGGTGGCATCGGCGGGGGCGAAGTTGTCGCGGATGGCGGAGACGTTGGTGAACAGGTTGTGGGGGGCGACCCGACCGGACTGGCGCCAGTAGTGCGCCGCGCCGTTGGTGTGCGACACGTCCACCAGCACGCCGTCGGTCTGGGCCTGTCGGACCTGGGCGGTGACGCCAGGGTTGCCGCCCGACCAGATCAGCAGCGGGCGGTGGAGGTTGCCCACGAGGTCGATGTCGGTCGATCGGGCCGAACGAACCGGCCCGACCGGGTCGCCGGCCTGGGAGTGGAACACGGCTGCGAAGCGGGTGATCCCCTCGACCTGGACCTCGTAGACGATGTCGGCCTGGTTTATCCCGGCATGGGGCCGGGCCTCGGGTGAGTTGTCGATCTTGGCCACGACGGCCGGCTTCGCCGCCGCCTCGGTGGCATCGCCGATGGGGAGGCCGGTCAGCGGCCAGGAGGGCACGGGCGCCGGCTCGGTGGTCGTGGTGGGCGCGGCCGTCGTGGTGGGTGCGGTCGTGGCTGGGGCCGCAGCCTCCGACGGCGAGCTGCCGCACGAGGCGGCGGCGAACAAGCTGCAGCCGGCGGTGGCGATGCCGACAGCACGGACCAGGGGACGCAACGACGAAGCAGACAACGGAACTCCTTGCGTGAGGCCAGCGGGTGCGGTTCCCGCCGGTTGACGACGGTAGGACGACGGCTGGCCTCGGTGGTGGATGGCGAGCTCGTCAGAGCTCGCGCAGTGCGGCGATTCGTTCTTCGATGGGCGGGTGCGTGTCGAAGAGGTGGCTGAACCGCGACTTCTTGGCGGTGGCTTCCTCGTGGGCCATCGGCTCCTCGATCCACAGGTGGGCCGTGGCCCGAGATGCCGTGCCGACGACCGTCTGGTCGTCGCGCAGCTTCTCGAGTGCCGAGATCAATCCTGGAGGGTACCGGGTGATCTCCACTGCAGACACGTCGGCCAGCGTCTCCCGATTGCGACTCACCGTGAGTTGCATGACCCGCGCGGCCACGGGCGCCAGTAGGAGGAACACCATGGCCGCGAGAGCGACGAAGATGCCGGCACCCGAGGAGTCGTTGCTGTTGCCCCGACGACCCCCGAACCACAGGAACCGCAGACCGAACTCGCTCAACAGGGCCGTGAGGCCGACCATGGTCACGGCGATCGTCGACACCAGGATGTCGTAGTTCTTCACGTGGCTCAGCTCGTGGGCGAGCACGCCCTCGAGCTCGACGCGGTTCATGCGCTCGAGCAGACCGGTGGTCACGGCGATGGCAGCGTGCTGTGGGTTGCGGCCGGTGGCGAAGGCGTTAGGAGCCGGATCGTCGACGATGTAGAGGCGGGGCCTGGGCATGCCGGTAGCGATGCACAGGCCCTCGACCAGGTTGAAGAGCCGTGCGTAGACCTCGGGGTCGGCCGGCTGCGCGTGGCTGAGCCGCAGCGCGATGACGTCCGACTTCCAGTACGAGCCGGCGGCGAGGCCGACGGCGACGACCAGGGCCAGCACGAACGCCACCACCCCGAACCCGAACAGGACGTCGAAGGCCAGGGCGACGACCGAGACCAGCACCACGAACCCGAGGAGCAAGAAGGCAGAACGACGCTTGTTCTGCGAGACCTGGTCGTACAGCGGATCGTCCCCCGGCTCAGAACTCGACGGTGGGGACGGTGCGAGCGCCCTCCTCCGCCTCGAAGAACTCACGCGCCTCGAAGTGGAAGGCGTTGGCGATGAACAGCGACGGGAACTGCTGGATCTTCGTGTTGTACGCCCGGACCTGGTCGTTGAAGAACTGCCGGGCGTAGGCGATCTTGTCCTCGGTGGCCGTCAGCTCCTCCTGGAGGTTCAGGAAGTTCTGATTGGCCTTGAGGTCGGGATAGGCCTCGGACACGGCGAAGAGCTGGCGGAGGGCGCCGGTGATCATGTTCTCCGCCTGCGCCTGGTCGGCCGGGTTGTCGGCGGCCTGGGCGGTGTTCCGGGCCTGGATCACCGCCTCGAGGGTCTCGCGCTCGTGCGAGGCGTAGCCCTTCACCGTCTCGACGAGGTTTGGGATGAGGTCGTAGCGACGCTTGAGCTGCACCTCGATCTGGGACCAGGCGTTGTCGATGCGGTTCCGCATCGACACCAGTCCGTTGTAGACCGAGACGACCAGGAGGCCGAGCACGACGAGCAGCACGATGAGGACGATCACCACCACGATCATGAGTCCATCCTAGGGGGCGTGGCGGTCAGCGGTCGGCCACCCCGGCCCGAGCGATGGCTCGCACGTAGAGCTCCAGGTAGCGCTCGGCGAGACGCTCCATCGAGAACTCGGCGGCGCGGAGGTCGCCGGCGGCAGCGAGGCCGGCGCGCGTATCCGGCTCGTCCAGCACCCGTCGCACGGCCGTCGCCAGGGCGGCTGCGTCGCCCGGAGTCACCAGCAATGCCTCACGGTCGGCGCGAGCCACGTTGGCGTAGCCCGGCAGGTCGCTGGCCACCACCGGCGTGTGCGCGGCCATCGCCTCCAGCAGCACGATGCCGAACGACCCACCACCGAGCGACGGAGCACAGAACACGTCCGCGCCCCGAAGCAGCGCCAACTTCTCGTCGTCGCTCACCCGTCCGAACCAGGAGATGCGGGAGTCGGTGTAGATCTTCCGCAAGTGGGCAGTCTCCGGTCCGTCGCCCGCCACCCACAGCCGCGTGCCGGGGGGCAGCGCCTCGAAGGCTTCGAGGAGCACGGCCAATCCCTTGCGCGGCTCGTGGCGGCCGACGAAGAGCACGGTCGGGCCCTCGGTGGGTGCCGGCGCCGCGTTGGCGAAGAGCTCGACCTCCACGCCGTTGAACAGCAGCTCGTACTCGCCGCCGAGGAACGACCTCGCGGTGTCCCGGGCATCCTCCGACACGGCCACGCGGAGATCGAGCCGGTGGGCCGCCTTGCGCACCAGCGGCGTGAAGAACTTATAGGCCGTTCGATCCCCGGCGGCGTGGAACGTGCCGACCAGCGGTCCGGGCTTGAACAGGACCGTGGTCTGGGTCGGCCCAGGGCACAGCGGCTCGTGCAGGTGGATGACGTCGAAGGCCTCGTCGCGCAACGCCCGGATGGTGCGCAGCTGGGCGCTGATGTCGGGAGCGATGGGGGCGACCGAGCCGTTGGCCGCGGTGGGCAGACTGGCCCCGATGGGCGTGACGCCCGCGTCCGGAGGCGGCCCGTCGCAGGGTCCCAGCACGCGCACCTCGTGGCCCATGGTCCGCATGGTGCGGGCCAGCGCCAGCACCTGGCCCTGGACGCCACCCGGCAACGAGAGGCTGTAGGGACAGACGATGCCGATGCGCACGGCGACAACGTACCGGGTCGACGCACGGCCGATGACCGTGCGACCCGGGTGCGGCGGACGGCGCCCCCGGTGCCCGGTCAGCCAGGCGAGCCCGACCGGGCCGCCATCGCGTCATGGTCGCTCGGCCAGTTGGGTTGCATCAGGTGCCACTGCTCGGGCGCGCGGCGGATGAGGCCCTCGAGGGCATGGGCGAGATCCTGGGTGATCCGCTGGACGTCGCTGCGCAGCCGACCCCCTCGCTCGGCGAGTACCGGCGGCTCGACCACCACGTGGTGGCCCGGCCCCTGGAAGTAGAAGGCGGCCGGCAGGAGGCGGGCGCCCGTGCGCAGCGCAAGGGTGGCGGGGCCGGCAGGGAGCGTCGTGCGCTCGCCGAAGAACTCGACCTCCACGCCGGTGCCCTCGATGTCGCGGTCGGAGAGCAACGGCACCACGTCGGCCCGTCGAATGCCCCGCACCACCTCCGTCCCGGCACTCGGACCGAGCGGGATGACATGCATCCCGAGGCTCTCGCGGAAGGCCACGAAGAACTCGAACAGCGACGGGGGCTCGATGGCCTCGACCACCGTCGTGGCCGGGAACTGCTCGAGCCTCGTCATCCAGAAGCCGCCCCACTCCCACCCGCCCAGGTGGGGCACGACCAAGATCGGCCCGGTCCCCGTGGCCACGGCATCGACCACGTGCTCGAACCCGGTGTAGGCCATCCCGGCCTCGAGGGCGGCCTCACTGAGCGACGGCAGTCGGAACGACTCGGCCCAGTAGCGGCCGTAGGAGGCGTAGGCCCGACGTACGGCTCGCCGCACGTCGAGATCGGTGGCGTCAGCGGGCAGGGCACGCCGCATGTTCCGCTCGCAGAGGAAGCGCCGACCGGGCGTCACCGGCATGGCCGCCATCCCGAGCAGCGCCGCGGCGCGGTCGACGAACGGTCCCGGCAGTGCGCCGGCCACCGCGTAGGCGGCGCGATACGCCGAGGTCACCATGTCTTGCTGCACGGTGGATGGCGGGCGCTCAGCGGCGCCGGGTGCGCAGCTCGCCCCAACCGGCGCGTGCACGGTTGGTGCGGGCGGTGCGACGACGGGCGGTGCGGCGCTGCCGGGCACGTTGCGGGCGCTCGGTCGATGCCTGCTTCCAGACCTTCACGAACCGCTGGCCGGCGGTGACGAGTGTGAGTGCCAACATGATCCACAGCACGGGGAGCAGCAGCACCGGGAACAGGAGCCCGAGCCCGAGCAGGATCATTCGCTCGGCGCGCTCCATGATTCCGCCCTTGGCGTTGAAGCCGAGGGCCTCGGCCCGGGCCCGCTCGTAGGAGATCAGCATCGAGGCGGCGAGGACCGCCACGGGCAACATCACGGTGAGCCCGGGGTCGTTGGCGGCGAAGTACCAGGCCACGCCGCCGAAGAGCAGGGCATCGGACACCCGGTCGGAGACCGAATCGAAGAAGGCACCGCGTGGTGAGGCCGTGCCTGAGGCCTTGGCCACCGCCCCGTCGAGCACATCGGGCACGCCGGTCAGGACGAGGAAGAGCAACCCGAGCGGAAAGTTGCCGAAGCCGATGGCCACGGCAGCGGCGCCGGCCATGACCACGCCCAGCGCCGTGAGGTGGTCGGCGCTGATCCCCGACTTGCCGAGGTTGGCGCCGATGGGCCTCAGGCCCTTCTCGATGTTCGTTCTGAACCGTCCGTCGAGCACATTGACCCCTTCAGCGCGCGCTTGCACGTGTTCACAAGGGTACCAGGGGCATGCTCGCTACCGTGGATGCCATGACCGGTCCCGACGTCTCCCGCCTCTCCCCCGCCGATGCCTCCACGGCGCTGCGCTCGCTGGCCCGCCGGATCGCTTCGCTGTGCGCCGCCGGGATCGACGACGACGTCGAGGAGTTGGCCGCTCGCCTGGGGCCCGAGGGGGAGTCGGCCCACGACCTGCTGGTCGACGCCACGAGCACGCTCATGTTGCTCGGCCGAGCCTTGGCGCAGGTGCTCGTCCACGACGACTCCGTGCTGCACCCGGCGGTGACCGATCCGTCACACCGGCGGTGGGACCCGCCGACCCACTTGTCCGTGGCCGACCTGGTCGAGCTCCTCAGCGACGAAGCCACCACCGTGGCGGACCAGATCGACGCCGTGCCCACGTTCGATTGGGACCGAACGGGGCGGGTGGCCGACCGAGAGGACGTGAGCGCCATCGACATCGCGCGCGAAGCCGTACGAACCATGTCCGTGGACCGGACTGCCGTCGAGCGGGCGCTCTCGTCGGCGCGAGCGCAGTAGGGTCGGCCCGTTCTGGGCGGGGGCCGCCCTACCACTCGACACCAACGATGGGGACCAGATGAAGCACGAACCTCGACCCGTGCGCCGATCACGAGTTGCGCTCTCGCTACTCGCCGCCGGAGGCCTCGCCGCCGGCGTGGTCGTCGTCAGCGAAGCCGCCACCGCCGCCGACCTGTTGGTGCCCATCACCTGCAGCGCGAGCGGACCGCTGACCCCGGCCGGCAACGCGCTCATCACCGATGCGCTCGTGCCGGAGCTGGGCTCGACGCCGATCCCGCTCGAGGTCCAGGGCACGGTGGACGCACCAGCCTCGGTCGACAAGGGCGAGGTCGCCCACTTCGAGATCACCATCTCGCAGGACTTCCAGCCGCTGGCCACCACCACGCTCAACGACACGATCAAGCCCGCCATCGCCCAACCCCCGGGATCCGCGGCGATCGCCAGCACGGCCGCCCTCAACCTCCACATCGACGACCTCATCACCACCGTGCCCATCCCGGACGGCACGACCGTGCAGGGCACGCCGACGGTGTCGATGAGCGTGGGCGGTCCCGCTGCGGTGATCCGCGAGGTCGAAGGTGCCCTGGAGGTCGAGGTCGACGGCATCGCGGCCAACGCGCGGCAGGCCAGCGCCTACACGACCACGACGCTGGCCACCACTCCCCCGTTCGATGTCACGATCGGTTTCGACCTGCTGGTGCCCGAGGACTTCGCCGGTACCTCGTTGGATCTCTTGGCCGGACCCATGTCGTTCGCGTTCACGAACTACGACCCGGTCACTCCCGGGTTCAACGTCAGCATCAAGGTGCTGGGCACGCCGACCTTCGGCGGTGCCAATGGTCCCTTCGCCTGCACCCCGGACGTTGCTGACCAGGTGCTGAGCAGCACCGTCGTCAACACCCCGACGTCGAGCTCGACGCTGCCGGAGACGTCACCCTTCGTGGATGTTCCCCTCGACCACCCGTTCTTCGACGAGGTCGTGTGGCTCGTCGACCGGGGCATCGCCAACGGCTACCCGGGCAACCTGTTCAAGCCGACCGATCCGGTCACCCGACAGGCCATGGCCACCTTCCTCTACCGCTATGCCGGCAACCCGAACGGCAACAACCCGCTCTGTGCCAACCCGGCGTTCGCCGATGTGCCCGCCGACCACCCGTTCTGTGGCGAGATCGCCTGGCTGGTCGAGCAGGGCGTGGCCAACGGGTTCCCCGGCAACCTGTTCAAGCCGACCGACCCGGTCACCCGCCAGGCCGCCGGCACCTTCCTCTACCGATTCGCCGAGAGCCCCGACGGTGCCGACCCGACCTGCGCCACCGACGCCTTCGTCGACGTGACCACGAGCCACCCGTTCTGCGGGGAGATCTCGTGGATGGTGGCCGAGGGCATCACCAACGGCTACGCCGGCAACCTGTTCAAACCGACGAATGCCGTGACCCGCCAGGCCATGGCCACGTTCCTCTTCCGGCTCGACGGGTCGCAGACGCCCTGACCACGCGCTCGGGCTCGATCAGCGTCAGCCGGTCGAGCCCGCCGCCAATTCGGTCCAGTCTTCGGGGTTGTCTTCGACGAACCATTCGACGACGCTGCCGTCGAGGCCATCGATCAGCACGAGGCCACGCCGGTCGGGGGGCTCTTCGGCCGAGTACAGCAGGATGCGCCACGTCGGCTTGCTGAGCAGGCCGCGCCAGCCCATCTGGGCCGAGGCGTGGCCGACCGGGAAGCCGACCTGGGCCACGGCGGCCACGAGGGCGTCCCGCTCGTCCACTTCGAGGTTCCAGCCCGAGACCAGCGAATACGTGCCGAAGGCCGCCAGGCCGGCCGCAGCCCAGGCGAAGCCGGCGTTGGCGATGATCGGATCCTGACCACGACGAGCCAGGTAGAGCGAGAGGCAGCCAGCCGCCAGCACCAGGTAGATGATCCCGGGGATGCGCCGGCGGTTGTTGTTGGGGAAGAGGTAGGGCCCGACGTAGCCCGCGGCGTCGAGGTCATCGGGGAGCGCGTCGCGGATGGCGTCGTCGCTCAGCGGAGCCTCGCTCGCGGCTGGTACGTCGGCTTGGTCGGGCGCGTCGTCGGACATCGACGCGGACCGTAGCCCGTCACCTGGCGACGCCCCCAATGCCGGGCCAGGCCTGTCGGAGCTTCGCCCAGCTCTCGACCATGGGCTCGGGAAGCACCCGGGTGTTGGCCACCGCCGTCATGAAGTTGGCATCGGCATCCCAACGCGGCACCACGTGCACGTGGAGGTGGTCGGGCACGCCCGCACCCGCAGCCACGCCCAGGTTCAGGCCGACGTTGACCCCGTGGGCGCCGTAGGCGGCGCGCACGGTGGCCACGGCCGCCGTCACCGTGGACCACAACTCCGCAGCCGTGTCCGGGGCGACCTCGCCCAGATCGGCGACGGCGACGTTGGGCACGACCAGCACGTGGCCGTTCGTGTACGGGTAGGCGTTCATCACCACCGAGACGTCCACGCCCCGGAACACGACCATGCCCGCCTCGTCGTCGAGGGCCAGGATGCGCTCGAACAGCGATCCCGACTCGTTCGGCCGCAACGGCGTGGGGTCCTTCGACACGGCGTCGATGTACTGCGTGCGCCACCCGGCCCAGAGGTGGTCGGCGCTGCTCACAGGTGCGCGGCCACGTCGGCGGCGAGTTGCTCCACGAACCGGTCGACGGACACGCCCCGGTCGACGTCGCCGCCTCGGGGGTTGACGCCGACGGTGCCAGCTTCGACGTCGTCGTCGCCCACCACCAAGATGTAAGGCAGCTTCTCCATCTTCGAGCGGCGGATCCTGCCGCCGAGCGGCTCGACGGCCTCGGACAGGTCAGCCCGGAAGCCCTCGGCCTTCAGGCGGTCGACCAGTCGGGCTGCATAGGCGTGGTGGTCGTCGCGCACAGGCAGGACGCGGACCTGCACCGGCGCCAGCCATGCCGGGAAGGCCCCGGCGTAGTGCTCGACGAGCACGGCGAAGAAGCGCTCCACCGAGCCGAACAGGGCGCGGTGGATCATTACGGGACGGTGGCGCTCGCCGTCGGAGCCGATGTAGTGGATGTCGAAGCGCTGCGGGAGCTGGAAGTCGAGCTGGATGGTGGACATCTGCCATGTGCGCCCGATGGCGTCCTTGGCCTGCACCGAGATCTTGGGCCCGTAGAAGGCGCCGCCACCCTCGTCGAGCACGAGGTCGAGGTCCTTCGCCTCGGCCACCGCCGACAGCGCGGCGGTGGCTTCGTCCCACTCCTCCACCGTGCCGACGGCCTTCTCCTCCGGGCGCGTCGAGATCTCGAGGTAGAAGTCGTCGAGGCCGTAGTCGCGAAGCAAGTCGAGCACGAAGTCCAGGGCTCGGGTGAGCTCGTCAACCACCTGCTCCTTGGTGCAGAAGATGTGGGCATCGTCCTGGCTGAAGCCACGGGCACGCGTGAGGCCGTGGACGACCCCGGACTTCTCGTAGCGGTACACGGTGCCGAACTCGAACAGCCGAAGCGGCAGATCCCGGTACGAGCGCTGGGAGGACTCGTAGATCAGGATGTGGAACGGGCAGTTCATCGGCTTGAGGTAGTACTCGGTGCCGCCGTCCATCTCCATGGGCGGATACATGCCGTCTGCGTACCAGTCGAGGTGGCCGGACTTCTCGAACAACCCGCCCTTGGTGATGTGGGGCGAGTAGACGAACTCGTAGCCGGCCTGCTCGTGGCGTTGGCGCGAGTAGTCCTCCATGAGGCGGCGAACGATGCCGCCCCTGGGGTGGAACACAGCCAGCCCCGATCCGATCTCCTCGGGGAACGAGAACAGGTCGAGCTCGACCCCGAGCTTGCGGTGGTCTCGCTTCTCGGCTTCCTCGAGGCGGTGGAGGTGCTCGGCGAGCATCTTGTCGCTCTCCCACGCCGTGCCGTAGATGCGTTGGAGCATCGGACCCTTCTCGTTGCCGCGCCAGTAGGCGCCGGCCACCTTCTGCAGCGCGAAGCTGCCCAGGCGACCCGTGCTCGGGACGTGGGGGCCGCGGCACAGGTCGACGAAGGCGTCGGGATCCTCGTCGGCACCGTTGCGGTAGGTGCTGACGACCCCGTCGCCGGCCACCTCGCTGGCGTCCACCCGTTCGATGATCTCCCGCTTGTAGGGCTGGTCGGCGAACACGGCCAAGCCGGCCTCGGCCTCGTACTCGCGCCGGACGAAGGGCTGGTCGGCGGCCACGATCGACCGCATCTCGTCAGTGATGCGGCCCAGGTCGTCCTCGCTGAAGGTGGCGCCGCCCGGCAACTCGAAGTCGTAGTAGAAGCCGTCGGTGATGGCTGGCCCGATGGCGTACTTGGCACCCGGCCACAACCGCAGGACCGCTTGGGCCAGCACGTGCGACGTGGAGTGGCGCAGGATCTCGCGGCCCTCGTCCGATGCTGGGGTCACGATCCGCACGGCGGCGTCGGCGTGGAGGGGGACGACGAGGTCCCGTTGCTCGCCGTCGACCACGACGACCAGCGCGTCCTTGGCCAGCCGCCGACCGATCGACGCCGCCAGATCGGCACCGGTCGAACCCTCGGGCAGCAGCCTCTCGGAACCGTCGGGGAGGGTGAGCGTGATCTCGTCGGACATGCGGCGATGCTATCTGCCCGCCTCCGACGCTCTGATCGGGTTAGGAGGACGCCGCAGACATCGACGGTGTGGAGGTGGCGATCCTCGCCGTGTCCGCAGGGATCGCCTCCGAGGACCGGGCCTTGTTGGCGTAGGTGTCGACGTACTCCTGGCCGCTCAGGGCACGGATCTCGAAGAGAACCTCGTCGGTGATCTGTCGGAGCACCAGTCGGTCGTCCGGCCGGTCGAGGTACCGCGTGACGTCGACGGGCCGGCCGAACCGGACGCGCATCATGTCCCACAGGCGGGGCATCGAACGGTCCGGCGGCTGGACGATGTCGGTGCCCTGGAGGCCGCACGGGATGATGGGAGCCCCGGTGCGCAGGGCCAGGCGGGCCAAACCGGTGTGGCCCTTGTGGAGCTTGCCGTCGCGGCTGCGGGTTCCTTCGGGGTAGATCCCGAAGAGCTCGCCGTTCTCGAGCAGGCGTGCCGCCGAGGTGAGGGCCCGCTCGGCGGCCGAGCCGCCGCCGCGATCGATGGGGATCATGCCGAGCGCCGGGAAGAGGTGCTTCGTCTTCCACGAGTCCATGTACTCGGCCTTGCCCACGTAGGTGATGCGACGCGGCAACGCCGCGCCCACGACGAAGTGGTCGATCACCGACAGATGATTGGGGGCGATGATCGCCCCCCCGTCGGCCGGGATGTTCTCGAGGCCGCACACCTCGATGTTCCAGGCGAAGGCGAACGTCGGGTCGAGCACCTTGCGAGCCACCGAGTAGAGCTGGCCGGCTTCACGTGCCATCTCGATCGCTCCTTCGGGGCCTGGCGCCAGCGCTGTCGCCGGACGGAGGCGAGTCTGCCATACGGGGTCCGGATCGCAGCGGAGTTCTCAGGACCTCGGTCGATCCTCCGTGGACACGCCCAGCAAGGCGGCGGCCGCGGTGACATCGTGGCCGTCGGTGGCGGCGGCGTCGATGGCCGCGACCGCGCCCGAGGTGTCCAGATCATCGTCGAGGCACACCCGCACGGCATCGAGCACCTCGGTGCCGGCTGCGCCCGACGCCGACGCCGTGATCCAGGCGTCGAGGCGAGCGGCGGCGGCCGGCATCAGGTCGTCGTGCCACTCCCACGAGTCGCGGTAGTGGTGGCTCACGCACGCCAGGCGGATCGCACGGGTGTCCCACGACTTGCGCAGCTCACTCACGAACACGAGGTTGCCGAGGGACTTCGACATCTTCTCGCCTTCCATGCGCACCATCGCCTGGTGCATCCAATGGCGGACGAACGGCTGGCCGGTGGCCGCTTCTGACTGGGCTGTCTCGCACTCGTGGTGCGGAAAGACGAGGTCGCTGCCACCCCCATGGAGATCGATGGTGGTACCCAGCTCGCGCATGGCCAGCGCCGAGCACTCGATGTGCCAGCCGGGGCGACCGGGGCCCCACAGCGACTCCCACGCCGGCTCGTCTTCGGCGGACGGCTGCCACAGCACGAAGTCGAGCGGGTCGCGCTTGTGCGGATCGTCGACGTTGCCGCCGTGCTGGGCGGCGAGCGCGAGCATCTCGGCACGGTCGAGGTGGCTCACCTGGCCGAACCGTGCGAACGACGACACGTCGAAGTAGACCGCACTGCCGGCCTGGTAGGCGTGGCCGCGGTCGAGGACCATGCCGATGAACCCACGGATGTCGGCGATGGCCGACGTGGCCCGGGGCTCGCTCCAGCACGGCAGCATCTCGAGGGCATCCATGTCGTCGTCGAACCGCGCCGTCTCGGCCGCCGCCAGGTCGAGGTAGTGCACCCCGAGCTCCCGAGCTTTGCGGAGGATGTCGTCGTCGACGTCGGTGACGTTGCGCACGCAGCGCGTCTCGTGCCCGAGGTCGCGCAGCCGTCGCTGCAGGATGTCGTAGGCCAGGTAGGTCGAGGCGTGCCCGAGGTGGGTGGCGTCGTACGGCGTGATGCCGCACGTGTACATCGTGACCACCGGGCCGGGCTCGAAGGGGACGACGGCCTGGCGCGCGGTGTCGTACAGACGCATGGCGGCAGGCTAACGGCGGGATCGGCAATTCTGCGCCAACTCGATGTCGTCGAGGATCAGCCCTCGGTCGGCGCCTCGAGGTTGAGGCCGGTGAAGCGCACGGCGACGCGCGTCTTGTAGCGCACGTTGAGCTGCAACAGCACGGCCGCGAACGCCTCGATGGGCGCCGCGTTCGACAGCTGGCCGGCATCGAGCGGGCGGAGGTCGGGGATCTTGTTCACGATGTCGATGGCCGTGTTGGTGGCCGTCGGGTGGTCGGAGCAGATCAGCACGTCGGTGTCGACCGGGTGGTTGAGGTCGCCCAGCTCCTTGGCCGGGACGTGGTGGAACGCCGCGGCCACGAGCGACTTCGGCACGGCGGCCTGCACGCTGGCAGCCACCGACCCACGAGGCGGCACGAGCGGCTGGAACTCGTTGCCCACCTTGGCCAGGGCGTTGGCCATCGAGATGACGACCTTGCCCTGCAGCTGGCGAGCGACCGATGCCGCGGTGGCCCCGGCCGCGTCCCACGGCGTGGCGATCACGACGACGTCGGCGGCGGCGGCGCCTTCGTTGTCGGCCGCCTCGAGCGGGAGCTCGAGGTGCGACCACTTCGTGAGGATGCTGTCTCGGACCTCCATCGCCCGGTACTTCGACCGCGACCCGACGACCACGTCGAAGCCGACAGAGGCGAGTCGGGCGGCGAGGCCGCTTCCGGCGGGACCAGTGGCACCAAGGATTCCGATCTGCATGGCGGAACCCTAGTGGTGGACCCGAAGACCACGTCCAAGTCCTGACGGCATGTCAGATCCGAGATCCCACGCGCCGTGGCAGCACGACGACCGTCGGCGGTCCACCGATTCGGCAACCGGCGATCGGTAACGTCGGCCATCGACTTCGGATCGGAACCCGCATGGCTCTCCTCGACGGCAAACGACTGCTCATCACCGGTGTGCTCACCGACGCCTCACTCGCGTTCGGTGTGGCCTCCCTGGCTCAGGCCGAAGGCGCCGAGGTGATCCTCACCACCGCCCCCGCCGTGATGAAGCACACGTTGAAGGCAGCAGCCAAGCTTCCGCAGGGGGCCGAGGTGCTCAGCCTCGACGTGACCGATGCCGCCCAGCTCGTCGCCGTCCGCCACGAGCTGTCCGAGCGCTGGGGCCGCGTCGACGGCGCCCTGCACGCCATCGGCTTCGCCCCCAAGGTCTGCCTCGGCGGCACCTTCCTCGACGCCGAGTGGGACGACGTGGCCACGGCCATGCACGTGTCCGCCTACTCGCTGAAGGCGCTCGCCGATGTCGTGGCTCCGCTCATGACCGAGGGGGGCTCGATCGTGGGCCTCGACTTCGATGCCACCGTGACGTACCCGTCCTACGACTGGATGGGGGTGGCCAAGGCCGCGCTCGAGTCGACCAGCCGCTACCTGGCCCGTTACCTCGGCCCCCAGGCCATCCGGGTCAACCTCGTGGCTGCCGGGCCCATCAAGACGATCGCGGCCCGATCCATCCCCGGCTTCTCGTCGTTCGAGGACGTGTGGTCGGAGCGGGCGCCGCTCGGCTGGGACATCAGGGACACGACCGCGGTGTCGAGCGCGTGCGTGGCCCTCCTGTCGGACTGGTTCCCGATGACCACGGGCGAGATCATCCACGTCGACGGCGGCTTCCACACCACTGGCGCCTGACCGACCACGTCACACTCTCCGGCACCAGCTGCTCGGAGGGCGAGCGCATCGAAGGCGTCCATGCTTCCCAGGCGAGTCGAACACGGCGTAGGGGGCGCGGTCGGTCAGCCTGGTGCGGGGACATCGGTCGCCACCGGCGTCCACGGATCGGCTCGCGGGGTCTCGAGGTAGGTGGGGTTGGCGACCCGCACCTTGGCCACGACCGACGGCACGAGCACCATCGCCAGCTCAGCCCTGCGGTCGTCGAAGGCGCCAGCAGCGATGGCGGCGGCGAGCCCGACGTCGTCGGCGAATCCGATGCTGGCGAGGCGCAACTGGTGCTCCGCACCGGACGCGGGACGCTCGGCCAGCTCCCGCTCGACGATGCCGAGCACGTTGGCCGCCACGCGAGCCGAGAAGCGCGTGCGAGGCGGGCCGTCGCTGTCGACCACGTCCCCGACGAGCCACGCCCGCACCGCGGCGACGAGCTCGATGGCATCGGGCACGTCGTGCACCGATGCGGCACGGGAGGCAGGGGCGACCGAGTCCGACGGTGCCAGGTCGAGCAGTCCCAGCAAGTCGAGCAGGTCGTGTTCGGTCTCGCACACCCGCCTGCCGATGGCCGCCAGCTCCAGCGACCCCGCCCCCCGCAGGTGCTGCGACACCTGCACCTCGCAGATGACACCCCAGCGCAGGGTCCCCAACACCAGCCACCAGCGCAACCGCTCGGGCGCCATCGGCGAGCCGCCGGCGGCGACGTAGGCGGCGAGCAGATCCTGCACCGATCCCATACCCATCACCGGGGCCGCCTGCCCGAAGCGCCAGGCCTTCACGCATGCCCACATGAGATCCTCGGCCGGGTCGCCGAGGTGGGCGAGCTCCCAATCGAGGACGGCGACGAGGCCGCCTTCGTCGACGAGGAGGTTCCCGAGTCGCAGGTCACCGTGCACCACCGACGGCGCCGGCGGCTCCGGCCGGTGCGCGTCGAGCCAACGGAAGGCGAGGTCGAACACCGGGTGGGCCCACCCGAGGCTCTGGTGCAGGCCACGCAACAGGTGGACGGGATCGTCGTCGCGCAGGTAGGCGAAGTCCTCGGGGTCGAGCGCATGGATGCTGGCCGCGGCTCGCGCCAGCTGGCCCACCAGCTCGGTTCGGGCGCCGGCGAAGGCGGCGTCGCGCAGGATCGGTCGGGCGACCGCCTCACCCTCGAGGAACTCCATGGCGATGGCACTGGTCCCGAGCACCTCGGGATCATCGGTGGCCCCGAGCACCGTCGCTACCGGCACGCCGGCGGCATCGGCAGCACGAAGGAGCACCGCCTCGCCGGCGAACGACCCGCTCAAACCACCGGGTCGGCCCATCTGGACGATCAGCGGTCGATCGCCTGCCATGAGCGACCACGTCACCCGAGACGCTCCCCCGCTCAGCCGCTGCAGATCGCGCAGCTCGAGGGTGCCGGCGGTGACCCCGAGCAGGCTGGCCAACCACGGTCGCAGCCGCGCCTCGAGGTCGCTCACAGCAGCCGGCCGACCTTCAGCAGTACTGGGCGACGGTCGGGTACGGATCGACGGCTGCGCCGCCCCCCGGGTGGATCTCGAAGTGCAGGTGGGTGCCCGTGCCCTTGGCGTCACCCGTGTCGCCCACGTAACCGACCACCGTCCCGGCCGGATAGCTGCCGGCCGAGATGTTGGCGTAGGAGTCCATGTGGGTGCCGTAGTAATAGTTGCCGTCGTTGCCGTTGAGGTGGAACGAGAGGCCACCGATGCCGTTGGTGCGCAGCGACACCGAGCCGGCGACCGGGATGACCACCGGTGTGCCTCGTGGCGACATGATGTCGGTGCCCTGGTGGCGTCGGCCGCCGGGTCGAGGGAAGCCCCACGAGTCGATGAACGAGCGGGCGCCCTGCACCGGGCACACCCACGCGCCGGTGGCGATCGGTCCGCCACCTCCGCCGCCGGGAGCGGTCGTGGTGGTCGTGGCGCCCGGCTGCCTGGCCGTCGACGTGGTGGTGGTCGTGGCGCCGGGGCGGGTGGGGCCGCTCGTGGTCGATGCCGCAGCAGCCTGTTCGGCCGCCACCTCGGCAGCCCGCTTCGCTTCGGCCTCGGCCGCCACCCGCGCCTCCTCGGCCTGGCGCCGCTGCTCGGCGGCGACGCGGTCGGCTTCCTGGCGCTCGAGCTGAGCGAGCTGGGCATCGAGCCGACCACGGGCTGCGGCCAGGTCGGCCACCGTCTCCTGTTGGTCGGCGCGACGGGCGGCGAGCGTCTCGCCAGCCCGGTCGAACTGGGCCTTGTTGGCCCGGTACTCGTCGAGTGCATCCGCGTTGTCACCCGTGACGATGGCGAAGAACACCTTGGCCCGGCCGCGCCGGGTCGGGTCGGGATCGGTCAGGTACGAGTCGACGCCGACGTCGGTGTAGCGCTGCAGCGCCAGGGCTCGCAGTTCCTCGTCGAGGGCGGCCATCTGCGCCTCGGCCGCCTCGGCCTCGGCCTCGGCCCGGGTGATCTCGCCGTCGAGCTCGCCGAGCTCGGATTCGAGTCGGTTCATCTCGGCGGCGGCGTCGTTGGCCTTCTGGCGGGCCTCGGACAAACCGGGCGTCTGCGTCGTCTGACCGGTCGACGGCGCTGCCGTGGCGGCGACCAGCAGGACGGTCACGGCGAGACCGACCACGGCCCGAGCGGAGAAGCGCACCGACCCAGGGTATCCCTCGGCCACCTCGGCGCCTCGGATCGACGCGAAACCGACCCGGTCCCCGACGGTGGTCAATCGTCGCGATCGGTCTCGTCGAGGATGTTGCCGACCAACTCTTCGAGGAGGTCTTCCAGGCTCACGATGCCCGCCGTTCGACCACCCTCGTCCATGGCCAGGGCCAGGTGGGTGCGGCTCCGGCGCATGTCCCGGAGCACGTCGTCGAGCTCACGGCCCACGCGCACCACCAGCAGCTGGCGGACGAGGCGCAGCGGCACGGGCTGCCCGAGAGCCTCCACGGGAAGGGCCAAGAGGTCCTTGGCGTGGACGAACCCATAGGGCTCATCCACGGTGGCGCCGACCAGCGGCAGGCGGCTCAAGCCGGCCGAGCCGGCCAGTGCCGCCGCTTCGGCCGCCGTCGTCTGGCGGTCGATGGTCACCATCTGGGCGCGGGGCACGAGGACCTCCGCCACCGTCCGGCCGCCGAAGTCGAGCACGCCGGCCAGCAGGTCGTGGGCCCGATCCTCGATGAGCCCCTCGCCATGGGACTCGGCCACCATCGCCGAAAGCTCGATGACCGTGTGGGAGCCACCCAACTCGTCGCGCGGCTCCACCCCCAGCAGACGAGCGATGCCGGTGGCCATCACGTTGAGCAGCCGGATCACGGGCTTGAACACCACGACATAGAGCTGGTTGGGCAGCGCCAGCACCAGCAGGGTCCGCTCGGGCGCGGCCAGCGCCACGTTCTTCGGCACCATCTCTCCGAACACGAGGTGAGCGAAGACCACGATCGACAGCCCGGCGGCGAAGGCCAGCGCATGGCTCACCCCGTCGGGGAGGATCTGGTCGAACACGCCCTCGAACAGGTGCACGACGAGGGGCTCGGCCACATAGCCGAGCAGCAGTGAGGCGATGGTGATGCCGAGCTGGGCGCCGGCCAGCTGGAGGTTGAGCTCGGAGATGGATCGCAGCGCCACCCGGGCCCGACGACCCCCGGACTCGGCCATGGGTTCGAGACGGGCGCGATGCGACCCGACGAGGGCGAACTCGACGGCCACGAAGAATCCGTTGACGGCCAGGAGCCCGATCGAAGCCACCAGCTGGCCGATCACGAGGGATCCTCCGCACGGATGACGACGGTGGCCACGCGGCGGCGGACCATCTCGGTCACGGTGAAGCGCCCCTGATCGGCGGTGAAGCTGGCCCCCACCGCCGGGATCTCCCCGAGCTGATCGAGCACGAAGCCAGCCAGGGTGTCGTACTCCCCGGCCGGGAGCTCGATGCCGGTGAGATCGGCGACGTCGTCGAGGTGCAAGCTGGCGGCAACCACCCAGGATCCATCGGCCGAGTGGCGGGCCAGCGCCGCCAGCTCGAGGTCGTACTCGTCGGAGATGTCCCCCACGATCTCTTCGATCACGTCCTCGAGAGTGATGATGCCGGCCGTGCCGCCGAACTCGTCCACCACCACGGCGAGGTGGTTGCGCCCCTCTCGGAGATCGACCAGGAGCTCGTCGAGGCGTCGGGTCTCGGGCACGGCCGGCACCTCGACCATCACGTCGGCGATGGGTGTGTGGGCCCAACGCTCGCGTGGCACCCCGTGTGCGGCCAGCACGTGGACCACACCGAGCACGTCGTCGAGGTCGAGTCCGTAGACGGGCAGGCGCGACCGTCCGGAGGCGACCGAGCGCTCCACGGCGTCGGCCAACGTGGCGTCGATGGGCACGGCAACGATGTCGAGTCGGGGCACCAGTGCGTCGGCCGCCGTCTTGGTGGCCAGGCGCAGCGATCGCTGGAGCCGCTGCTCGGACTCCCGACCGAGGGTGCCGTCGTCGGCGGAGGACTCGAACATGAGTCGCAGTTCGGCCAACGTCCGCACCGACTGGTGCTCGTCGACCGGCTCGACGCCGACGAGACGCACGGTGGCCTCGGCCGCGTGGTCGAGCACGCCCACCACGGGGCCGGCCACCTTTCCGTAGACGTTGATCCACGGGGCCAGGGCCGTGCTGGCGCGCTCCGGCTCGGCGATGGCCCAGGCCTTGGGCACGAGCTCGCCCAGCACCATCGTGAACACGGTGGTCACGGCCAACGCCACCACGACGGACACGCCCGTCACGGCGTCGGCTCCCACGACCGGCTCGAGCAACGGCTCGATCAACGTGGCCGTGACCGGGCCGGCGAGGAAGCCGAGGACGAGCGAGGCCACCGTGATGCCCAGCTGGGCGCCCGACAGGTGGAACGACAGCCGGTGCAGGAGCGTCAGGGCGAGCTGTGCCCGCTTGTCCCCGGCGTCGGCCTTGGCGGCCAGGCGCGTGCGGTCGGCGGCGACAAGGGCGAACTCCGCGGCGACGAAGAAGCCGGTGACGGCGATGAGCGCCACGACGAGGAGGAGTCCGAGCGCGGTGTCGATAGGCGGAGCGTACCGGGTTGGTGGGCAGGCCTCAGCGACGGCACACTCGTTGCATGGGGGATCGTGAGGCGGAGCCGACCGGTGTGAACGCGCCCCGTCGAGCCGAGCGAGACGAAGCCTCGAACGCCACGGGGTCCTCCGATCCGATCGGGTCCCCAGCGAGTCACTTCGAGCCGGTCGGCGTCGCCGCCCGGTTCGCTCCGCCGACGGCGACCATCGACCCCGACCCATCGCTCGGCTGGATCCGTCGGGTGCTGCCCCTCGTCGGCGCCCATCGCTGGCTGCTCACCAGTTCGTTGCTGGTGGCGGTGGTGGCCATGCTCGCCCAGGTGGCCGTGCCGGCGGTGACGGCCGTGGCCATCGATTCGGCCCTCGTGTCCCGAGAGCGAGAGCTCGCTCCCTTCGTGTGGATCCTCGTCGGGCTCGGCGTCACCCGCGGGGTGTGTGCCTCTGTCTACCGATACGGGTTGTACCGGCTGGCCTACCTGATCGAGGCCGATCTGCGCGGCGTCATCTACCGCCACCTCACCCGACTGTCGTTCGGCTTCTACGACCGCATCCAATCCGGACAGGTGATCTCTCGCGCCAACGCCGACCTGCGCAGCGTGCAGATGTTCCTGGCCTTCGCCCCGCTCATCACCTTGTCGATCCTCAGCTTCGTGTTGGCCCTCGGCCTCATGCTGTCGATCAACATCCCGCTCACCGTGGTGGCTGTCGCTCCCCTGCCCGGCGTCTACCTGCTCGGCGTGCGCCTGCGGAACCAGATCTTCCCGCTGTCGTGGATCTCCCAAGCCCGCACGGCCGAGCTGTCCACCATCGTCGACGAGAACATCAACGGCGTGCGGGTGGTGAAGTCGTTCGCGGCCGAGACCCGACAGGTGAACGCCCTGGCCCGCGCCGCACGCCGCGTGCAGTGGGCCAACGTCGTCACCGTCGACGCCCGATCGCGGTGGGCACCGCTGATGGAGAACCTCCCCCGCCTCGGCCAGGCCGCCGTGCTCGGCTACGGCGGCTGGCTGGTCGTCGACGGCCAGATCGAGATCGGCATCCTCGTGGCCTTCAACGCCTACATCGCCATGATGCAGGTGCCCTTCCGCCTCCTCGGCTTCTTCCTGATGCTGCAGCAGCGTGCCGCCGCCTCCGCCCAGCGCATCTACGAGATCCTCGACGAGCAGCCCGACGTCGTCGACGCCCCCGACGCCATCGACCTGCTCGATCCCGTCGGCCACGTCGAGCTCCGCGGCGTGCGCTTCGGGTACGGCGACGGGCCCGACGTGCTGGCCGACCTCGACCTCACCATCGCGCCGGGCGAGACCGTCGCCGTGGTCGGCGCCACCGGGAGCGGCAAGTCGACCATCGCCCGCCTGCTCCCCCGCTTCTACGACGTGCGCGACGGCTCGGTCTGCATCGACGGACACGACGTGCGCGACCTCACCGTGCCGTCGGTGCGCGCCGCCGTCGGAGTCGTGCTCGACGAGCCGTTCCTGTTCTCGGCCACCGTGCGGGAGAACATCGCCTACGGCCGCCCCGATGCCTCGCTCGACGACGTGCGCGCCGCCGCCATCGCCGCCCGGGCCGACGGCTTCGTCTCGGATCTGCCCGACGGTTACGACAGCCTGATCGGCGAACGGGGCTACACGCTTTCGGGCGGCCAGCGCCAGCGCTTGGCCATCGCTCGCACGTTGCTGGTGAACCCACCGGTGCTCGTGCTCGACGACGCCACCAGCGCCATCGACGTCCAGGTCGAATCCGAGATCCACGACGCCCTGCGGGGCCTGTTGACCGGCCGATCCACGTTGATCATCGCCCACCGGCTGTCGACCATCGCCCTGGCCGACCGGGTGTTGCTGGTCGACGGCGGCCGCGTCGTCGCCACCGGAACCCACGGTCACCTCCTGGCCACCGAGCAGCGCTACGCCGACGTTCTGGCCCACATCGCCGATGAGGTCGTCGCATGATGGGGATGGGCCCGCCGGCCGGTTCACCCTTCAGCAGCCCGTCCGGCGCCGCCGGCCTGCCCTTCGCCGGCATCCCCCCGGAGCTGGCCGACAAGGCCAAGGCCATCCTCGACCGCGAACCCGAGCATCCGGTCGAGGACCAGCCGTTCTCGCAGGTGTCGCCCGAGACCGGACCGTTCACGCTGCGCGAGTTCCTCGGCGGCCACCGCCGGGCCATGGCCGCCGCCTTCGGCCTGGTCGTGGTCGAGACCCTGGCCCTGCAGGCCGGCCCCCTGCTCACCCAGATCGGCATCGACAAGGGAATCCTGGCCGACGACGGCCAGGGCGATCTGCACGTGCTGGCGATCGTAACCGCCCTGTACCTCGTCGCCATCGTGGTCAACGTCTTCGCCTCGAGCGCCCGCATCTCCTACACCGGCCGCATCGGCGAGCGGTTGCTGTTCGACCTGCGCCTGCGCGTCTTCCGTCACCTGCAACGCCTGTCGCTGAACTTCTTCACCGGCGAGAAGTCCGGACGGTTGATGACGCGCATGACCAGCGACATCGACGCCCTGCAGGTGCTGTTCCAGGATGGGCTCGTCAACCTCGCCGTCCAAGGCCTGACGCTGCTGATCATCGCCGTGGTGCTCGTGGTCATGAGCCCGACCCTGGCGCTCGTCACCGTGGTGGTCGTCGTACCCGTGATGCTCGTGATGACGCTGTGGTTCCGACGGGCCTCGGACCGTGGCTACACCCTGGTCCGAGACCGCATCGCCGAGGTGCTCGCCGACCTGTCCGAGAGCCTGGCCGGCATCCGCATCATCGCCGCCTTCAACCGGCGCCGGCACAACGTCATCCACCACGACAACGTCGTGGGCGACCACCTCGAAGCCAACCTCGTCACCGCCCGCATCGGCGCCATCTACGGGCCCGGCACCGAGGCCGTCGGCGTGATCGGCCAAGCCCTGATCCTCGGTATCGGCGGCACGATGGTGCGAAACGGCACGCTCACCCTGGGCGAGCTCACCGCCTTCCTGCTCTACCTGACCGCGTTCTTCGCCCCCATCCAGCAGCTCGTGCAGCTCTACACCACCTACCAGTCCGGGCAGGCGGCGGTCACGAAGCTCCGAGACCTGCTCGGCACCGAGCCCGGCGTGCCCGAGCGGGGCGACGCCGTCGACCTCCCCGCCGTGGAGGGCGACGTGCGCCTCGATCACGTCACCTTCGGCTACGACCCCGCCAACCCGGTGCTGCACGACGTCGACCTCCACATCCGTGCCGGCGAGACGTTCGCCCTGGTCGGACCGACCGGTGCCGGCAAGTCCACCGTGGCCAAGCTCGTCACCCGCTTCTACGACCCGCAGGCCGGGAGGGTCCTGCTCGACGGACACGACCTGCGCGACGTCACCTTCACCTCGCTGCGCACCCAACTCGGCAGCGTGCCCCAGGAGCCCTTCCTGTTCCACGGCACCATCCGGGACAACATCGGGTTCGCCCGACCCGAGGCCACCGACGACGAGCTGCTCGAGGCGTGCCGCACGCTCGGCATCGACGACCTCGTGGCCCGACTGCCCGAGGGGCTGGATACGCCCGTACACGAGCGAGGCTCGTCGTTGTCGGCCGGCGAGCGCCAACTCCTGGCCTTGACCCGGGCCTTCGTGGCCCGACCCCGCGTGCTCGTGCTCGATGAGGCCACGTCGAACCTGGACCTCCGCAGCGAGGCCGCCGTCGAGCGGGCCCTCGACGTCCTGCTCGACGGTCGGACGGCCATCATCATCGCCCATCGCCTGGCCACGGCCATGAAGGCCGACCGCATCGCCGTGGTGGCCGAGGGCGGCATCGTGGAGCTGGGCACCCACGACCAGCTCGTGTCCGCCGGAGGACGCTACGCCGACCTGTTCGCCACGTGGTCCGCTGCCGCCACGCCCGACGCGGCCCCCACGACCGC
>Ga0105047_10001728_pt1 | contig 39246 bp, 45 predicted proteins | sample MAT04_FD_78384 | JGI IMG/M metagenome (GOLD analysis project Ga0105047, IMG submission 78384) | Freshwater microbial communities from Lake Fryxell liftoff mats and glacier meltwater in Antarctica - MAT-04 (megahit assembly) | ecosystem: Environmental > Aquatic > Freshwater > Ice > Liftoff...
CCAAGAACCCGTTCAGGGGCCCCGTCCTCATCGACCAGCACCCTGCCGTGCGCCAGCAGCCAGCGCACGACGCCCTCGGGGGAGACGGTGCGATGCTCCGACGAGAAATCGCCCCCCCCTGGCCTCTGCCGAGCCTCTTCATAGGCGGCAAGGGTCGTCTCCCGGTCCTCGGGATGCAGTCCGGCCTGATAGACCTCGAACGAGACGTCCGCGTCGGGAGCCAGGCCGAAGTTGGCCTTGGTTCGTTCGGACCACTCCAGATGGCCGGTCTTGATGTCGTATTCCCAGAAGCCCAGACCGGTGGCCTCCAGGGCCAGGGCCAGGCGGTTCTGCTCGCGCCGCAGCGAGTCCTCGGCCAGTTTGCGGGTTGTGATATCGATCTGGATGCCGTCCCAGATCATCGAACCGTCGTCCTGGGGCCGCGGCGCCGACGTCAGCCGATTCCAGCGCAGCTCTCCGTCGGGACGACGAAACGCCGCCTCGATGTCGAACAAGCCCCCGCTGGCCATGGCCTCCTTCTCGGCGGCCGCCACTGCCGCGCGGTGTTCGGGAATAATCAGGTCGTAGAGAACCATGGGGTCGGCCAGGATTGCCTCGGCCTGGACCCCGTTCATGGCCACGCAACTGGGGGATACATAGGTGAATCGACGCGACGTCCCGTCAGCCGAGACGAGCATTTGATAGACCATGCCAAAAGCGAGAGAGTGGGCAAGCGCGCCGAGGGGCGGAACAGTCAGAGGCGAACCCTGGGGTAAGGGGTCGCCAACATCACTTTTAAGCTTTACGTCCAGTTTATCCAAGTAAGGGCCCGCCGATTTGAGATCATCCTAGCATAGTGTCTCTAAAACTCGCAAACGGCGGCGGCGGCGGCGAGTTCTTTGAAGGTATAGAGTCGGGGACCCGACGGTGCGGCCGAGCTTGAAGCGCGCGGCGGCGCGAGGCAAACAAGGGTGCGCCAATGCCGGCGCGCGAGATCGTCATGACCTTCTGGATCGCCGCCGCCGTCTTGACTGCCCTTGCCGCCACCCTGATGGCTCAAAGGGCCGCATCGGCCGCGCGCCGCGGCCCCGAAGACCCGGCCGTCGGCGTCTATCGCCAGCAGCTGCTTGAGGTGGAGGATCTGGCCCGTCGCGGCCTTCTGGACGAGGAGGACCGCCGCCAGGCTGCGGCTGAGGCAGGCCGACGGCTGCTGGAGGCGCACGCGGCGCCCTCTGCTCCGATTAGGTCCTCTCGCGCCGCAGGGCGGACCCCAGCGGTCGCCGCCGGCGCCGCCGCCCTGGCCGCGGTCGGCCTCTATCTTCTGCTCGGATCTCCGGGAGCGCCCGACGCGCCCTTCCGCGATCGCCTCGAGCAATGGCGAGGGGCCGATCCGCGCACCCTGGACGCTCCGCGCATGGCCGCCTTGCTCCAAGCGATCGTCGCCGAGCGACCTCGCGACCCGGAGCCCTTGACCTACCTCGGCCAGGCGCGCGCAGCGGCCGGCGACCCCTACGGAGCCGTCGAAGCCTTCAAGCGCGCTTCGGCGCTGTCGCCGCGCGACACCCGCCTGCTGATCCTGCTGGGCCAGGCGCAGGCGAGCGCCGCCAAGGAAACCGGCCTGCCCGACCAGGCCGATGACACCTTTCGCCGGGTCCTCGTCCTCGCCCCAGGCGACCCTGCCGCCCGTTATTTCTTGGCGAGATCGCAGATTGCCCGGGGCCAGACCGCCGAGGGTCTAGCCGTCTGGCGGGCTCTGCGCGCAGAACTGCCTGCCGCGGACCCCCGCCGCGCCGAACTCGATGCGCGGATCGCCGAGGCGGAGGCCGAGGCCCAGCCCCTATCCCCGGCCGGCAGGGCCCTCGCCGAGGCCGCCCCCGCAGATCAGACGCGAATGATCGAAGGCATGGTCGACGGATTGGCGGCCCGGCTTTCCCGCAACCCCGACGATCCGGCCGGGTGGGCCCGGTTGATCCGCGCCTACGGCGTCCTCGGACGCGACAAGGCCCAGGCGGACGCGATCGCCAAGGCGCGGACTCTCTTCGCAGGCCGCTCCGCGGACCTGGCCCTGATCGAAGCGGAAGCCCGGCCTTAAGGGGCGGCGCCTACACGAAGCGCTGCCGACCCGGGCGACCTGTCGGCCTATGAGGCGACGCCGCCGCCGTGGCTGCGCCGGTCCGCCTCCTGGCCGTTCAGCACGACCCTGATGTTGGCGGGCGTGGCGCGCAGCACGGTCTGGTGGGCCATGCAGGCCGCCTCGCCCTGGGCGACGAAGTCGGCGATCCGGTCCGCGGGTTCGTCGGAATCGATCAGCACGTGGGTCTCCAGCCCCTCGCAGCGGCCGTCCGGCTTGGCGAGGGTCTGCATGGTGGTGCCCAGGGTGCTGGAGTAGCGAAGCCGCTGCTCCACCTTCATGCTGCGGATGTTCAGCTTATGGGCGTGGGCCAACGCCTGCAGGTGGGTAAGCAGACAGAACGCGATCCCAGCGGCCAGATAGGTCAGCGGCGGCGGGGCGGAGTCGTCGCCGAAATAGGTCGTGCCCTCGTCGCAGGTGAGGGTGAAGGCGCTGTAGCCGGGGATGGAGACTCCCACCGTGGCCGTCTTGGTCTGCCGTTCCCCGGCCTCCGCCACCAGCACCAGCTCGAACTCGCCCCGCTCGCCCACTTTGGGGCGTTGGAACGGCTTCATCTCGAACTGGGTGGGCTGCGGGGGGGCGGACTTGACGACGATGTCTTGGCTCATGGGTCTTCCTTGCCATTAGGGGGCCGCGGGGGCCGTCTTCAACTTGAACTTCAGGTCGGTCTTGCAGATGGCGTGCAGAAAACATGTCTGCTCGCCCGTGTATGCTACTCAGCTCACTGCGCCGGGCGAAAGGCGGAATACGGCTTCCAGATAATTGTCGCTTCCCAAAGCGATGTTGCCGCCTCCGAAAATCTCCCGGTCGCCGATCCATTCGCGGGACTCAGTGAAGGCCGCCGCCGTGTACGGCTCGAAGACAATGCGTTCGCCTGCGCCCCATCGGCGGGTGTCCATTCGGTCGTGGTAGCGGACCGGGAACTCGCGCTTGTAGAAGTGCGTGTAGAGTTCGGGGCGCAGATCGATGTCGAGCTGGGCGCGTTTGAGCGCGCGGTAATACCTCTTCAGGTCATCCTCGGCGGGCTCACCGGTGATCATCGAGGCGATCATGAAACTGGTGTCGATCAGTTTTCGGTAGCCCAGTTGTTCAGCAAGGTAGTAAGGGCCGCTGAACAAGGTCGACGCCGGCGACACGCCATTGAGCAGGTTGTCGAGACGGTTGAAGAGCATGCCTTCCGAGAAGGACAGGTTGATCCTGTCCGCGGGCATATACGGCTCCAGGGCTTGCAGGGTGGCGTAGTGACTCCCTGACTGGAAGCCCACCGAGATCGGCACCCCGGCGAGTTGCTCGGGGGTGGTGATCGGCGAGGCCGCCGGCACGAAGACACCGGCGGGGGCCACCGAATAGAGGTCGCCCCACAGTTTGCCGTGGTTGTTGGCGGCGGCGACATTGACCGTCCAATGGCACGCACAATTGACGTCCGAGCTTCGGCCCGCTTCGAAGGTCTGGTAGGCGCCGGCCTTGGCTCCGTCGCGATCGTGGGCCTTGCCGTCGGACGATTGGATCGCCTCCTGGAAAACGTAGTCCAGGCCCTCGTCAGCAAAGTAGCCCTTGGCCTCGGCGACCCATTCCTGCAGCCGAAAATGCGGGTCGATGACAAATGGCTTGGACGTCATGGGCGTTTTCCTGATCCCGACCGAACGCTAGGCGAGGCGGAGGATTTTTGCTATGCGTCCTATGGCATAGTCAAAATGCCAAATGGGCATCACATGGACGACACGGACATCGGGCTTCGGCACCTCAGGGTCTTGAGCCTGCTGTTGGAGATCGGCAACCTGACCCGGGCGGCCGAAATAATGGGCCTCAGCCAGCCGTCTATCAGCAAGATGCTCGGCCGGCTTCGCATCCATTTCGGCGATCCCCTGCTGGTGAGGGTTGGCGGGGCCATGGCGCCCACGCCCAAGGCGCTCGCCTTGGTCGAGCCTTTGCGGGGTCTGCTTGCCGCCTCCGACGCCCTTCGCGCTTCCAGCCGCGCCTTCGATCCTGCGACATCGCGGCGCGAGTTCACCGTTCTGGTCACCGAGGTGGGCATGATCCAGCTCGTCGCCCCTCTCATGCGGCGCCTGCAAGACGCCGGACCTCACCTTCGCCTTCGGGCGCTGCCGCTGGACTCGCGGCCGTTCGAGATAAGGCTGGAAGCGGGGGAAGCGGATATTGCGCTAGGGGCCTTCCCCAAGGCCACCGGGACCCTACTGCGCCAGCACCTGTATTCCAGCGGCTTTTCGAGCGTCGTTCGCAAGGGCCATCCCCGAGCGGCCGACCTGTGTCAGCCCTCCGCCTTTTGGGGAGAGCGACACGTGGTGGTGACAGCGTCCAATACCGGCCACGACGCCCACCGCGCTATGGAGCGCCTTTTGGTGGCCGGACTGGATCCGGATCTGGTGCAGGTGCGGGTGCCGAGCTTCCTGACCGCCGCCGTCCTGGCCAGCCGCTCGGACGCTGTGGCGACCCTGCCCACTCATCTGGCGCACTTCGTCGCCGAGGATTTTGGGCTCACCGTCTTTGCGCCGCCGCTACCGGCCTCTCCAATCGAGATCGACCATTTCTGGCACGCCAGGATGCAACACGATGCGGGTCACGGCTGGCTTAGGGCTAACGTGTACGACTTGTTTGCCCATGATGGCCGCGCGTCGCGCCAGTGAGGTGTCTATCTGGCGGGCGCTGCCAGCTTCCGGCCATGCTAGCGAATGCCGTCCAGCACCTTCACCACCTCAGTCACCGGAGGGCGTTTTTGATAGGTTTCCTCGGCCAGCGAGCCGCGGATGACGCCTTTGCGGTCAATGACAAAGATGATCGGGCGCGTCACGCCGTAAGCTAGGTTGCCCATTGGGTACTGGGGATCACGCAAGCCCCAGCGGTCGATCACTTTCGACTTCGGATCGGACAGCATGGGGAAAGTGATAGCGCGGCGGTTGGTGAAGCCCTGCGTCACCGTCGGCTGGTCGTACGACACGGCGACGATCTTGTAGCCGCGCTTTTCGATCTCCGCCGCGCCTTCGTTCATGGCGATCAGTTGCGCCTGGCAGAACGGACACCAACGGGCGGAGCGGAAAAACATCAGCACCACGCCCTTTGGTCCTGCCAGCGCCATCAGCTCGCGCGGCTTGCCGTTCTGGTCTTGAAGGGCTTCGATCCGGGGGGCTACGGTCCCCACCCTGGGCCCGAACGGCGCATCCGCCAAAGCCGGTGTGGTCAGCCCGGCGATCATCAGGACGAGTCCGCTTACGACACGGCGGCGACGCAGGAGCAGGTCAACAGAAGCAACCGGCATGGCAAGTCCTCCAAGGTTCTGACCAAGAGCGTCGGTCTTACCTCTCTCTCATTGGTGGTGGCGAGACATATCGGAGCTCGCGGCGAATCTTGAACTCTAAGCGCCCGGAGGTGTTGTCAGACCAAACTGGGGGGCGGACTTTGACCACGATGTCTTGGCTGTTGGGGCTTCCTTGCGGTTAGCTGGCCGCGCCGGCCGTCTTCAACTTGAACTTCAGGTCCGTCTTGCAGAATGCATGCAGGAAACACGTCTGCTCGCCCATATCCAAGATCGCCCGCGCCGTTGCGTCGTCCTCGGTCGACACCAGGGCCAGATGGGTGTCGGGCGCGGTCATGCGGCCGGCTTGGCCCGATCCGCTGGAGGCTCCGCCCGCCGACAGATGCAAATCCTGGACGATGGCGTAATCCTTCAGGGCCAGTTTTCGGATGGCGGCGTAGCGCCCGATCTGCGTCATGAAGCAGAAGCCGATCCCCGCGGCGATGTAGGCGGCCGCGCCGGGCGCCCGCGGCGGCGCGCCCCCCTCCCCCGGCTCGTCGCTGAGGAAGCGGAATATGCGGCCGTGCGGGTTGAACAGGCTCACCTCGATCTGCTTCACCCCATCCGGCCTGACGGTGCAGTCCCCCCGTACGTGCAGCAGCCGATCCTGCTCCGCCTGCAGGCTGCCCCCCTCCAGGGTCACGGTGTGGGCGGCCTTCTCGGTCATCGGGCCGCGCTCCAACAGAACGTTCCAGTCTCCAGAACTGGGGCGGACCGCCTCGAACAGCCCCTGGGGCAAGGCCTGCGGCTCGCCGTCGAACGGCTCGGCGCCCTGCAGGGACAGGGTCGCGCCATTGTGCCTCAAGGTGAACCGTCCCGGATGCGAACCGCGCAGCAGCCCGCCAATGGCCGCCGCCCCGACCGCGTCCAGCAGCAGCCCTTGCAGCTCGTCGGCCGAGGCCGGTCCGCTGGCGTGCAGCGTCAGCTCCACGTCCCTGGCGCCGCCCGTCATGTCGCCGCGCAGAGCCGAGCCCTTCATGGTGTAGTAGTTGTCTTGGGTCAGCCTCGCCTTGCCGAGGTCAATCCCCCTCCGCTGAGCCAGAGCCAGGACTTCCGTCATGAGCCCAGCGACCATGCCGGTGGTCATGAAGGCCAGGGGAAAAGGCGCCTCGTCGTACCCGTTCAGGTACGCTCCCTCGTCGCTCGCCAGCCGCCACGCCTGCCCGGTCTGAGCGGACACCGCGAGCGCCTCTTTCTGCATGCCGGCCAGGGAGCGGGCATAGAGGCGGATCGTGTCGCCGGATTCGGCGGGGGGCGCCGGCGCGCTCCACAGAGGCGTGGGCTGGGCCAAGAAGAAGCGCGGCCCTGCCGAAGCCCCCAGGATGTTCTGCAGCTCAGCCATCGACCCTCCGTGAACACCCAGCTCAGGCGCCTAGTCTATCTATCCAACAAAAACAGTTGGCGGATTGGCGGTGACGGATGGAAACGCCGCACCACCAATGCAATCAATCACTTAGAAAGGACTCCCTGCTGCAGGAGTGAGGCCGATGTGTAGCAATTTCCGGAGGCGCGTCAAAGGGGGCTAAACCGGCTCGAAGATGGCTCCATGTTTCCCGAAGTTGTGCAGCCGGGCCCGAGTGACTTCAGTGGGGCAATCCCCCGGCGCTCAGATGGTCGAGATAGCTGGACAACTGCCCGATCCACTTGCGCGACCCCGCCGAGTCTGAGTCGTCTCCCGCCTGCTCCAGGCCGGCGCCGATGTCGGTGATCATCTGAAACCCGAATCCGCCGCCAGACCCCCTGAGATTATGTCCAAGGATAGTGACGACCTGAAAATCGTCGCAGTCGAGGGCCTCAAGCAAAGCGATGACGTTCAACCGGCAGTTTTCCAGATATGCGGGGGTCCGATCCGCCAGCATCTGAGCGGCGCGTGATACCTTCAAGTTCGAAACGCCCGGACCTTGCGTCCTGATGGCCGAATGATCCTCAATCGCCTTGAGAAGGACGTCCTGCTTTATGGGCTTGGTCAAATATGCGGTGCAGCCCGCTGCAAGGCAGCTTTCGCGGTCCCCCTTCAACGCCGAGGCCGTCAGCGCAATGATCGGTGTGGGAGCTCGGCCGTTAGCTCTTTCCCACGCCCGGATGCCGCGCGTTGCGGTAAGGCCGTCCATTGCCGGCATTTGCCGGTCCATCAGCACCAAGTCGTACCGTCCATCCTTGAATTTCTGGCACGCGACGACGCCGTTTTCGGCCACATCGATCAGGTAGGGCGTATCCTCCAGATAGGCCAGGGTGATGGTGCAGTTGTCCGGCGAGTCCTCCGCCATAAGGATGCGCAGTACCGGGAGCGGCGCCTTCTGACCTGAGCCGACCGGGGCCGCCACGGGGCGCAGCGAGACCGCCGAGACTTCGAACGGCACCGCGAAGGCGAACAGGCTGCCCCTGTCGACTTCGCTCTCCACCCAGATACGGCCTCCCATCAGTTCCACCAGGCGACGGGAAATAGTCAGGCCGAGGCCAGACCCGCCGAACCGGCGCGTCGTCGAGGAATCAGCTTGTGTGAATCGTTCGAAGACGTGGTCAAGCTTGTCGTCCGCGATCCCGATCCCGGTATCGGTCACTTCGAAACGTATGGCGGTGGGCATTGCTTCGTCCTCGTCCCGCTCCACACGTAGCGAAACGGCGCCGGTCTGGGTGAACTTGATCGCGTTGCCCAATAGGTTCAGGAGCACCTGACGGAGCCGTGTGGGGTCGCCCACCAAGTCATTGCTGACACCGGGCGAAATCTCGCAGACCAGGGTCAGCCCCTTTTCCTGCGCTCGGGGAGCGATCATCTCCATCACTTTTTCCAGGTGATCGCTCAGTGAAAAGCCCGTGCGCTCCAGATCGAGCTGCGACGCCTCCACCTTGGAGAGGTCCAGGATGTCATTGATCAGATTGAGCAGGTTGTCGCCGGACCGACGAAATATCTGCACAAACTTGTCTTGCTCCGCCGTCAGCGCCGTCTTCGCGAGGAGATCCGCGATGCCCATGATCGCATTCATCGGCGTGCGGATTTCGTGGCTCATACTGGCAAGGAAGTCGGACTTCGTGCGGCTGGCGCTCTCGGCGGCCGCCTTCGCCTGCTGGAGCTCAACTTCGACGCGTTTGCGTTCGGTTACGTCGCGCGCCGCCGCGAACACGCCCTTCAGCGTACGACTACGATCGTAGAACGTCGTGGCGTTGTACGAAACCACGGTCTGTTTGCCGTCGCGGGCGCGCGCGGTCAGCTCATAATCAGTGATGGACTTCTCAGCGAGCACCCGCCGGATACCTGCCTCGGCGCGCGCCGGGTCGGTGAAGCAATCCTTGAACGGCGCTCCGATCAGTTCGTCACGGGTGGAGCCGGTCAGAGCCTCCATCTGCTTGTTCACGTCGGTGATGATGCCCGCCGGGTCGGTGGTCATCAGCGCGTCGATGTTCGATTCGATTAATGAGCGGGTGTAGAACTGCTGGTCCCGCAGCCGCTGGTCTGAGGCCTTCTGCTCTTCCTCGACCAGCTTGCGCGCCGTGTTGTCGGTGCCGATCAACAGGTAGCCGATAATCGCCCCTTGCGGGTCACGCAGCGCGGTGACGGAAACGACAGCGGGAAACCGTGTTCCGTCTTTGCGGATATAGGTCAGTTCATAAATATCCTCGATGCCCCGGGACGCCTTGAACACCAGGGCTTCGAATCCCGGTGTAATGGCGGCGCCGAGTTCGGCGCTGAGCGCCTCGGCGCGGGCGATCAGTTCCTGCGGATCGGATATGTCGGCCGGCGTGATGGTGTTCATCACCTCCGAAGCTGCAAAACCCAGCATACGCTCCGCGCCGACATTGAAGATCTGAATGACTCCCTTGGCGTCCGTCGCAATGCTGGAGAAATTAGCGCTGTTGAAGATCGCGCTCTGCAAGGCTCCGGCCTTGACCAGGGCGGCTTCGGCTTCCTTGCGGGCCGTGTTGTCGGTTCCGATGAGCAAGTAGCCGATGATATTGTCCTGCGCGTCACGCAGCGCGGTGACAGACACCACCGCCGGAAACCGCGTGCCGTCCTTGCGGATATAGGTCAGCTCGTAGATGTCCTCGATTCCCCGCGACGCTTTGAACACAAGGGCCTCGAACCCAGGTGTAATCGGCGTTGAGAGTTCGACGCTCAAAGCCTCGGCTCGCGCGACGAGTTCCTGCGAGTCAGAGATATCCGCAGGCGTGATGTTGTTCATCACTTCCGAGGCTGTATATCCGAGCATTCGCTCGGCTCCGACGTTGAAAATTTGGATCACGCCTTTGGCGTCTGTCGCGATGCTGGAGAAATTGGCGCTGTTGAAGATCGCGCTCTGGAGAGCGCCGATCTTGACGATCGACTCTTCGGACTGGAAGCCCCGCTCCACCTCGACACCTTGAACGTCCGGGAGCCCGAGCCCTGTCTTGGCGCCTGAATTAGAAATTGGATGTCCTGACTAAGGCGCGCTGGGCAGGCCGGCGCTACGGGTATGGGGGCGGACCGAGCAGCTGTCCAATCGCACTCCCCAGTTGTTCGGGCGAGTAAGGCTTGGGCAGAAATTGGCCGCCGCGCACAAACTTATTTGGCATATCGGCGGTCAGGGGCGTACCGGATGTGTAGAGCACCTTCACGTGGGGCTGCAGGATGATGGCTCTATTGGCGACCTCGTAGCCCCCAAAGGGCTGGTCGTTCATGCGCATGTCCACGAACAGCAGGTCGATCGGAAGGGGCGCAACCAAATGAACAATGGCTTCGCCAAAATCCCCGGCGACCAGCACTTCGTGGCCGAGATCTTCCATCACCCACTCGGCGCATTGCTGAATAAATATTTCATCTTCGACGATTAGAATCAAAGCCACTGAGGAGCCCCCGGTAATCTGCCAGGCAGTGGGGAACCAGATCGCGGATCTCGCAACCTCATCCCCCCGAAAAAATTGCTTAGAAACCGACCTGACGCCGGCGTCATCTCAATGAAATCTCAGAATTAAGGACGCCGCCAGAATAGTGAACTTGGTTCGGTAATCGATCGACCCTGCGCGCTTATCACAAGAAGAGATATAGCCGATTGCATTTAGTCATGGCCTGGACCGCTGCTCGCTGAGTACGGCCTTTGGAAGGAGGACTACATCGGCAACCTTGCACGACGGCAATCCGCCGTGAGCGGGTTCAGCCCTATCGCCTGCTGCGGCCGTCTCTAGCCTAGAAGGGGTTGGCGGTGACGGAGGGATTCGAACCCTCGGTACGGCTTTACACCGTACAACGGTTTAGCAAACCGCCGCCTTCAGCCACTCGGCCACGTCACCATACTGATTTGGTTCGGGTTTTCTCCCGCCCCAATTGCTTGCCAAAGGCGGATGCGATCAGGACGCCCCTCTTAGCCGATGGTAGAGCAGTGGGCAACGGCGGGGAACGACGCGACCTGTGCCAATCCGGGACCTCTGAGGCGGCAGAACTCTTGCACCGCCGGCGGCAGCAGGAGGCCACTATGTTCAAGACCAAGAAGGCTCACGATCCCCTGGAAGAGCTCCAGGAGCGGATCGCCTTTCTCGAGGGGCAGACCACCACCTTGATGCATTTCATGTCCAACCGCGGCCACATCGTGCGCTGTCTGCGCGAGAAACTGGAGCCGGGCAGCGTCGAGCGCGGCCTGGTGGATCTGATGCTGACGCTCGATCGCGAGGCCTTCGCCAAGGCGTTCGCTGTCGAGGTCGGTAGCGGACAGCAGCAGGGCCACGAGGCCTTCGTTTCGGCCATGAGCCGGGGCCTGCGCTCCTAAACGACAAAACCCGCGCCGTCCTGGTGGACGACGCGGGCTTGGATGCCGCCTAGGCGTCGCCTAACGCCAGCCGCCGCCGCCGTAGCCTGAGCCATAGCGTTGGCCCGGGACCCCGTCGCCGTCGCTCCGCTCCCAGCGGATACGGGCGCGGATGGTGTCGTAGCGGCGCGCCACGTCATTGGCTTCCCAGCGCGACAGGCCGTCGCGGCTATAGCGCCACTCAAGACGTTGGACCGCGTCCACCTCGGCCCTCAGGAACCGGGCTTCGCGCCAGCTGAGGGCGCCGCGATCGGCGGCGCGCTGAATGCGCATTTCCAGGCGCTGGCCCTCGCCGCGGCCATAGCCGCGATCGGGCTGGCCCCGATAGTCATCGCTCCGGTAATTATCGCCGCGGTAGTTATCGCTGCGGTAGTTATCGCTGCGGTAATTATCGCCGCGGTAGTTATCGCCGCGATAGTTGTCGCCGCGATAGGGTTGAGCCGCGGCGGAACCCGCGGCGGCGAGGGTCGAGACGGCCGCAAGGGCCAAAAGCACGCTTTTCATCTGGGTTTCTCCATCATCGCGGTTCAGCGACAATGGGACCATGGCGCGCCCAGCCTGAAGCCAACCTGACCGGCGTTGTTGTCCATCGTTCAGGCTGGTGCGCCTGTTTGCGGGCTCCTGGTCGGCCTGGCTAGGAATTGAACCTGCATCGGACCGTAATCTGCGGTCTGCTCTGCCGTTGAGCTACAGGCCATCCGGAGTAGGCTGCTACCAGCAAGGCCCATGCCAGGGCGCGCTCTTGGGGAGGCTCGAACATGACCCAGCCGGCTTCCCGCTGGCGCCGCCGCGGACAAACCGCCTCGGGCGCGCTGTTCGTTCTTGTCTTCGAGGCCGTCCCCGAGCGAGGCGGAGCTACGCGCACCGTCCTGACCTTCGTGGCGGCTGGCGACGTGCACAGCGCCCTGCGGCGGGCCTTGGCCGAACTGGCCGCCTTGGGCTGGCGCGGGGCGGAGCTGCAGGCCGCCAAGCCGCTTCCGGCAGACGCGGCCGATGAACCGGACCCGGCCGCCCGGGACGCGATCGTCAGGGCGTTGCAGTCCGGTTTTTCCCTGATCGCCTACGGCTGACCATGCCCCTTATCCAAGTCACCGACGCCATCGCCATCGACGAAGACGAGTTGGTGGAGAAGTTTGTCAGGGCGAGCGGCCCCGGCGGTCAGAGCGTCAACAAGACCAGTTCGGCCGTAGAGCTTCGCTTCGACACGCGCCGATGCGAAACCTTGCCCGCCCATGTCCGCGAACGGCTGGAAGGGCTGGCCGGAAGCCGGATGACCTTGGAAGGCGTGATCGTGCTGTTCGCCCAGACGGCGCGCTCTCAGGAACTGAATCGCCAGGAAGCTCGTGAGCGACTCTTCGACCTGATCCGCAGGGCCGCCCATGTTCCCAAGACGCGCAAACGCACCCGGCCGACCTTCGCATCGAAGCTGAGGCGGCTGGACGGAAAGACCAAGCGAGCAGGACTGAAGTCCACGCGCGGAAAGCCCGGCCTGGATTGAGGCCTAGCTCTGACGCAGGAAGCTGCGCGATTCCGCGACCACCACCGCATAGGGCGCCGGAGCGGACCAGATATAGATTCGGTGCTGTTGAACCATCTCGGGGATCGGCATCGGCGGCGCCGAAACCCGATCGGCCGTGTCCGTTTCGGACGAGGTCTCTGGTTCGGTTTGCATGCCCGTCTCCACTAGGTGACCCTACAACCAAGCTTGCCGGGGGATAGTTCCCACTATGCGCCGTCTTGACCGTCGAGGGTGAATCCAACCTTCAAAGTCACCTGATAGTGATCGACCCGCCCGTCCTTGATGTGGCCTCGGGTCTGGATCACCTCGAACCAGCGCAGGTGACGCAGGGTCGCTGAGGCGCGAGCGACGGCGCGCTCTATGGCGTCCTCGGGGCTCTTTTCGGACGAGCCGGTCAATTCGATGACCTTATAGACGTGATCGTTCATCGCTGGTCCTCAGGCTGGCTGCACTCCAGACAACGCACGGCGATCTTTTGCGATGCACCCAAATGCGCGGACGAGGCTAGAAACTGAACCTCGGCCACACGATCGCGTTGGCCAGGGTTCAGGGGCGCTGCGGTCAAGGTCGCCCGACAACGAGGCTACGATCATGACGCACCGTCCCCGACTCCTTTCCTGGCTTGCCGGCGCGGCCGCGGTCGCCCTTGCGGCCGCGGGCTCGGCCAGCGCCCAGTCGTACCCGCAGGCCGCGGTGAGCGAGACCGACATGGTGCGCTTCCTGGTGCAGAGCCTGTGTTCGGACGCGGCCGGCAATCCGATCGACGCGTCGCCTGTCGACGCAGCCTGCGTCAACCGCCGCGCCCAGACCGCGGACGCCCCGGCTTCCTATCGCAAACACGACTGGCCCGCGGCGGTCGAACAGGGCCTCAGCTACGGCTATCAAGCGTCGGACGCCGTGCTCAGCGCCGTTCCTGGAGGCCAGGGCGACGCCGTCATTGTGACCCAGACCTTCGATTTCGATGGCGTTCCGGGGGGCGGATTCGGGCGGTTCGGGGTCGCCGGCGGCGACGGCGGTCAGGTGATCGCCATTACCCGCGGGGCCGCGGCCGTGTTCATGACCCAGGACGGCGGCGCCCCCGGCCTGCAATGGTTCGTCGGCGACGGCTGCAGCACAGGCCAACGGCCGCAGGAACTGGCTTGGCTCCTGTTCACCGACCAAGTCAACGCGGGCGGGTGGAGCGACGCGGTCGCCAAGCTTTCGATCAGCCGGGTTCAGTCCGAGTGCCCCGCCGGATTCAGCTCCGCCTACACCCGCTATCTGCGCTCCACCGTGGCCGTCCCGTTCCTCAAGGCCGGGGTCCCGGCGGGCGACCGCAACCTGGACGTCATCGTCTCCGAGCACTTCGACCTGCCCACAGTGCAGCAGTCCAACCACCTGGAGCGATTCTTCCTCGCCAAGGATCTGGGCATGGTCCGCTGGGAGCGGTGGGAGCATCTCACAGGCCCCAACCCGCAAGTCGAACAGGCGGCTCAGGTCGCCGCGACGTCAGGACGGTGCCCCGCCCTCGCCCTGTCGTCGCCGCCCGATCAGGGCTGGGTTATGATCGACTGCCGGATGTGGACCAACCTGGTCCCTCCCCCCGCGCGTGGCTGGACGGTGCGCCAGTTCGGGTGGGAGGGCGTCGAGGCGAGACCCCTGGGCTCAGGCTCAGGCGCGCGGCGCTTCAGCCGTTGAACCGGTAGCGCCCTGACCGATCGGGGCAGACGCGCACGTAGCGGTAGTCGGTCACGCCGTCCCAGTAGGCGGGGGCCGAGACCAGACGGCAGCGTTTGCGCGCGTAGTAGGCTCGGTCGTAGCGGCCGCTGCTCGGACCGTCGTACGCTTCGCGGTACGGCAGGGTCTGGTCGTAGCGGTAGTAATAGCCGCGGGCGTCGCAATGGGCGGTGCTGCGGCCTATCCCGGCGCCCAGGGCGCCGCCCACCAGGGCGCCCAGGACGGCGCCCTCCGTGCGGGCGTTTCTCGCAGCGATGTTCGAGCCGATCGCCGCCCCCGCCAAGGCGCCGATGACGCCGCCGGTGGCCTGAGCGCCCCGCCCGCCCCGCTCGCAAGGACTATCGGCATAGGGACGATACCAGTCGGTACGGTATCGGTCGTAGGCGCCCGAACCGTATTTGGCGTCATAATCGTCCCGCGCGCGCAGATAGGCGTCGCGATCCTGCCGGTAGCGATCCTGCTGGATGAGATAGGTCTCCCGGTTGGACTGGTACTGTTGCTGCTGGGCCTGATAATTGGGGTCGTTTCGCTGGTCGTGGACCACTGGGGGGCCATAGACCATTCCCTGGGCGAGGGCCTGGGGGCCTGCCGCCAGAGCAAGAAGTGCGGCGAGGCCGATTTTCGGGGCGGATTTCATCTGAAGCTCCTTTGGATCGAGCGATCCTCGCGGGCGCGTTGAGCGCGCCGGGCCGCGTGGTCATCTGTGCAACGCGCGGCCGTAAAAGTCGGTTTCCCCCGCCCCCTGCCCGCCTTGCGCGGGGCCCGCCCCCATGGGAAGGCGACCCGGTGAAGTCCCTGCGCTCCATCCAGTATCTGCGCGCCGCCGCCGCCCTGGCGGTGGTCGCCTACCACGCTGGCCAGTGGATCTTCTCGCCGGTCACGACGGGGGCCGCGGGCGTCGACGTGTTTTTCGTCATCAGCGGCTTTGTGATGTGGATATCCACCCGGGGGCGCCAGGTGTCCCCGGCGGCCTTCCTCTGGCGACGGCTGATCCGCGTGGCGCCGCTTTACTGGCTGGCCACCCTGGCCCTGGCGGCCGGGGCTGCGGCCTCGCCTGGGCTGTTTCCGCACGTGACGCCCCAGGCGGGCCATATCCTGCGCTCGATGCTGTTCATTCCCCACAGCAACCCCGAGGGCGATCCTTTTCCCCTTCTGGCGGCGGGATGGACCCTGAATTACGAGGCCGTGTTCTATGTGATCTTCGCCGCCGCCCTGTTTGTTCCGCCCGGCCGTCGGCTCGCTGTTCTAGCGGCGGCCTTGGGGGCGGTGGCTTCGTTCGGGATGTTCCATCATCCGGCCTACCCGTTCTTGGCCAACCCGCTGATGCTTCAGTTCCTCGGCGGCGCGATCCTCGGCCGCCTGTGGCTTGACCGCGCCCTGCCCTCCGGTCGCACGGGGCTGATTGTTATCGGTCTCGCCGTGGCCGCTCTCGCGGCTAGTCATTTTCTCGGGGTCGTCCCCGAAAGCCTGTTGCGCCCGCTGCTGTGGGGCCTGCCCGCCGGGGCGCTGGTCCTTGGCGCGGTCGCGATGGAGGCGGAGGGCAAATTGCCCCGCTGGCCGGCGCTGAGCCTTCTGGGGGACGCCTCCTACGCCATCTACCTGTGCCACACCCCGGTGCTCGCCCTTTGGAACAGAGCCATTGGCCCCACCGATCCGGCGGTGTTCTTCGCCGGCGGCCTGACGCTAAGCCTGACCGTCGGCCTCGCCTGCCACCTCCTTATCGAGCGGCCCTTGCTGGCGGCGCTGCGCCGCCGCAAGGGAGCGCCCGTCCTGGCGCAAGGCGGCGCCTGACGTTCAGTCGCCCAGGGTGAACTTTAGCGGGATAGTCACCTGGGCGCCGCCAACCGGCTGACCGTCCTCGGTCTGCGCCTTCATTCGAAAATGCCGCGACAACTTCAACGCCGCGGTCCCGAAACCCGCGTCGGCCGGCGCCTCCCCGGCCACCGCGCATTCGCGCACGGTCCCCACCGCATTGACGGTGCAGATCAGCGTCGCCGTCCCGCTCAGTCCGAAAGTCTGGGCGCGGCGCGGATAGGCGTCGGCGAGTTGGGCGGCGTTGGGCTTGGCGATCCAGCTTGGGCGCCCGATGACCTTGGCGGGCGGAAGCGGCGGCTCCTGAACCACGGCAGTGGAGAAGTCAGGCCGATCGGTCAAGATGATCGCCGGCTCGAGCGGCTCGGTGAGGGCGATATCCGAGGCCTCGGGCATGTACGGGGTTTGGGTCGGCGTATGCGTGCGGATGGGGTTAGAAGGATTGGGCGCCGGCTGAACTTCGTCCTTGTAAAGACGGATTGTCCTGAAGACGACAGGAGGCGAGTCCTCAGTCGATGCGATCTGCATGGGCTTGAAAGTCATGGTGTAGAGATAGACCCCGGCCGCGCCGTGCACGGCCAAAGAGGCCGCAATGGCCAGAGCAGCACCTGCAGAGACTCGCGGACCACTTCGGGCGTTCAAGGCGTGGAGCAGGGCCGAGCCTGCAGAACCGTGTTGCAGAACCATTCTCACATCCTCCGCGGCGTTCTTTGCCACGACGCCGTAAGGCGAAGGCTGTTCTCCTGCGCAGAATTCGTCAAGTATTCAATAGTGGCCCAATATTGTCAGTTCCTGCCACAATATGCCATTTTTTCACTCGTTACTGTCAGACAAAGCAGTCGTCGGGCGCGAGCGGCCCCTCGGCCAGATGGCGACGGCGACGGCGACGGCGACGGCGACGAATCTACAGCCGCAATGATGGCCTGCGTTAATCGTAAGCGAACCTCGATAGGGCACCTTGGGGCCATGAATCCAGTGACCGCCCCTTTGGCCAAGGCGCCGGTACGCGCCCAACCGGCGCCGCAGAAGCGCGGAGCCCCGGACCTTGAGGCCGTGGCGACGCCCGCGGCCGGGCGCGACCGGCGCGGACCGTTCCGACCGGGCCAGCTGGTCTCTCCCCGAGCGCGCTTTGAAGCTGCCGCCACCGAGCGCACTTTCAGGGCGCTTGAGGCCGCCGCCATCCTAGCCCTGGCGTTCGTCGTGTGCCGGGGCGTGCATCCCGAGGGCCTTCTGGCTGCGCCCGTGGGCGACGTTCTGCCCTTCGCCGTGGGCGCCCCGGCGCTGATTTTCGCCCTGGCGGCGAGCCGGGCCTACACCATTGATCGCCGCGAGCCCCTGCGGCGATCCCTGGCCCGCGCAGCAGCCGCTCTGCTAGCCGCAGCGCTGTTCACCGCCTTACTGATCGCCGTACTGCCCCTGGGGCCCGCCGACGCCAGCGCCGCCCGGCTCTGGCTGAGCCTCAGCGCCACCGCCGTGCTCGTCCTGCACCTGTTCTGGTGGCGCCGGGTGCAGCAGATGCGCCGCGCCGGCAAACTCACGCCCAACATCGTCATCGTCGGCGCCACGCCGAACGCCGAACGCCTGATCCGCGAGGCCCGCCGCAGCGGGGAGGTCGCGGTCCTGGGCGTGTTCGACGACCGCCTCGGCCGAGCGCCCGGCGAGGTCTGCGGCGTGCCGGTGCTGGGCGACACCACCGCCCTGCTGGACCATCGCATGATGCCCTATGTGGACCGGGTGGTGATCACGGTCTCCTCGCAGGCCCAGGGCCGCGTGCGCCAGTTGATTGAGCGGCTGAGGGTATTGCCAAACGATGTATCGCTTTTCTTGGATATCGACGGCGAGGCCGCGCCTTCAGCCATGCTCTCGCGCCTGGCCGCCGCGCCTCTGGCCCAGGTCTCGGGCGCGCGACAGGACGAGTCACGGCTATTCGCCAAGCGGGTTCAGGATGTCGTCCTCGGTGTCTTGGCCTTGCTGGCAGCCGCCCCGGTCATGGTCGCAGTCGCGGCGGCCGTCAGACTGGACAGTCCTGGGCCGATCTTCTTCCGCCAGCGCCGCCACGGCTTCAACAACGAAGAGATCGTGGTTTGGAAGTTCCGGTCCATGCGCCACGACGTGGCCGACGCCGACGCTTCGCGGCAGGTAACCGCAGACGACGATCGCGTCACCCGCGTGGGCGCCTTCATCCGCAGGACCAGCCTCGACGAACTGCCGCAACTGTTCAACGTCTTGGCTGGCGACATGTCGCTGGTCGGGCCCCGCCCGCACGCCATCGGCATGAAGACCGGCGATGTGGCCTCGGCGCGGCTGGTCGCCGAATACGCCCATCGCCACCGGATGAAGCCCGGAGTGACGGGATGGGCCGCCATCAAGGGTTCACGCGGCCCGGTCGCGACAGCGGCCGACGTGCGCCGGCGGGTGGCTCTCGACGTGGACTATATCGAGCGGCATTCCTTCCTGCTCGACCTCTATATTCTGCTGATGACCGTGCCCTGCCTGCTCGGGGACCGGGACTCGGTGCGCTGAGGCAGGCCGATGGGGGCCTTCACGGTGTTCGACACCCCCGCCTGGACCGGAGCTGCGCCGCGCCTGTCGGTCCTTGTTCCATTCATGCGCGATGATCCGCGGCCTCTGCTCGAAAGCTTGGGGCGCCAGGCGGACGGCCTCGCCGGCGTGGTGGAGATCGTCCTGCTCGACGATGGCGGCTGCGACGAGGCCCTAGCCGCCGGGGTCCGCGCCGCCCTGGACCGCCTGCCCCTGCCCGCGCGGCTGGTGCGCCTGCACGCCAACGAGGGCCGGGCCAAGGGCCGCAACCGGCTGGTCAGCCACGCCCGGGCTGCGCATCTGCTGTTCCTCGACGCTGACATGCTGCCCGACAGCGACGATTTTTTGCGCTGCTATCTGAACCTGATCGCCAGCGACGACCCTGCCGTGGCTTTCGGAGGATTTTCGGTGCTCCAGGCGCCGCCCCACCGCCGCCACGCCTTGCACCGGCGCATGGCCCTCGGCTCGGACTGTCTGCCGGCCGCCGCGCGCGCGCGCGCGCCGGAAAAATATCTCTACACCTCCAACTTGCTCATCCGCCGCGACGTATTCCAGTCGGAGACCTTCGACGAACAGTTTACCGGTTGGGGTTGGGAGGATGTCGAGTGGGGAATGCGGGTCGGCCGCCGCTGGCCGATCGTGCACATCGACAATCCCGCCACCCACCTCGGCCTCGACACCGCCGCGGCGCTGATCGGAAAATACCGTCAGTCGGTCGCCAATTTCGCCCGTATCTTGGCGATCCATCCGCAGGTGGTCGCCGCCTACCCGAGCTACCGGGTCGCCAAAGCCCTGCGCCGCGCGCCCCTGCGCAGGCTGTGGCGGCCCCTGCTGGCCTGGACGGCCCAGCAGGACTGGGCGCCCGCCGCGCCCCGCGCCTTGGCCCTGCGCCTCTACCGATGCGCCCTTTACGCAGACGTGGTCTGACGCCGCCTAGGGCAAGATGGCGCGGATGAACCCTGGGGTCTCCACCTGGGCGCGATTGAAGACGATCCCGGCGCACCGTCCGCCCGCCGCGATAATCCCGTCGCGCAGGGCCGCTGTGCGCTTCACATCCCCTTCGTCGGCCGCGACCACGATCACCGTGCTGTCGGCGTAGGGCGCGACGGCCAAGGCGGTGGTCGATCGGTCGGCGGCGGGGGCGTCGAGCACGACCACGTCCGCGTGCTGACGAAGGGCGGACCAATAGGCCTGCGAAGGCGCGATATGGGGCTGCTGCGGACCCCGCAGCAACTCGCGGCGAAAGCGGGTGACCCACAGGTTGCGTCCCCCGGCCTGCCGAGCGGCAAGATAGCGCGCGTCCGACCACGGCCGGCCGTCTGGTCCGCGCAGGGGGGGCTGGACCGTGAAGAACATCGAGCCGTCGGGGCTGGCGGGCGCGTCGGGGCCGAGGGCGCCGAACCGCTTTGAATCGTTCAGGATCGCCGCGTGCTGCCCCTGAACCGCCAAATCAAGATCGATCAGCCACACCGCCCGCCGCGACCGTTCGGCGGCCAAGCGGGCGAACTCTCGGGCTATGGTCGAGGCGCCCTCGCCACTTCCGGCGCTGACGAACTGTAGGATACGGGCCCGCCCTGGGACCCAGGGTCCCAGGGACGTCCACAACTGCGCCATCTCGGGCGTCAAATCTACCATAGGCCGAATCGCCGCGGAGGGACTGGGAACTCAACCTAGCCTAAACCCTCGCCCAGCGCCTCGACCAGGGCGAACCTGGCCTTCAGCCTCACGGCCATGGCGACAAGCGCGCGCCTTGCCGCTAATTTGCAGCCATGACCGCCCAGCGCCATGCTTCGGAAGGCCTTTGGCCGCGGGCCTATGCGACTGCGCTGGCCACAGCCGGCCTGGCGCTGCTGGCGCTGGCGCCCTTGAGCCATCAACTGTTTTCCAGCGCCGATCTGGAACAACAGGCCGTGGCGGCGGTGGCGGCGCGTCATATGCTTCAGCCTTTGCTGGGGGCGGCATGGCTCCTGGGCGCCTTCATGCTGCTGGGCGGGGTCTATTGGCTGGTGCGCTCGCTGCGCTGGGCAGTGCTGCTCAGTGTCACAGCGGCGGCTCTGCTCTCCGCCGGGGCGGTCGCGGGGTCATCGCGACTGAGCGGGCCGCCCTCAAAAATCCACCCCGCCCTGAGCCTCGAGATTCCCGCACAAGCCGGCCTGCTGCCTGAACTTCGCCGCCGCCTGTACGCCTACGCTCAGCGCGAGGGCCTGGGCTTTGAGGACCGCAGCGCGAGGATGGCGCAGCGGCAAAACCGTCCTGACGCCCTGTGGGTGGAGTTCAAGCGAGACGGCGTTACGGTCGCGGTGGCGAGCGACCTTCTGCATCCCGGCCGCGCCGTCATCCAGTTCTATGGGGACGCAAAGGACGGCTCGGTATGGAAAGAACGGCTCGCCGTCGAGCTGGCGGCCATGTGGCCCGAGATGGCCGTGGTCACGCCCTGAGCGACTCTATCGGCGCGCCGTCTTGAGGCCGGCAGTGGCCAGCACCGGCAGGTCGAAGGTGCGCGCCGCGGACGACGGGGTCGGCACGCCCGGCCGCAGGAACACCCGGATCAGGCCCACGCAAAGGGCGGTAAAGGCCGCAAACAACAAGCCAAGGATCGCCACCGGCTTTTTCAGGCTGCTGCCTTTGGAGGGGGCGGTGGCGGCCTCGACCACGCGAATGGTGTCATTGCTGCCCTGGGCGATAGCCCTGGAGGCGGCGTCCGACTCCACCTTCACAGTCAGGTCGCGCACATTGGTGGCCAGGATGTCCCGTTCACGCAGCAGGTCCTGATAGCCCGGCTCGATCTCGCCCAGCTTGAGGCGGCTGCTTGTCACCTCGGCCATTTGCGCCTGAAGCGCTGCGTCGCGCTCGCGAAGCGACGCGGCTTCAGCGGCCAGCTGGATCTGCTCGGTCTGCAGGGCTTGATGTATCGGATTCAGACCGGTGCGGCTCGCGCCCGGCGACGCCGAGCGTCCTTCGCGGATCATGCGCTCGACCTGGGCGATCTTCAGATCGACATCCTGGATCGGCTGGGCCCCGGGCTTATAGCGGCCAAGCAGGTCTTCGCGCTCCAGCTTGAGCGCCAAAAGCTTGTCTGCCGCCGCAGCGTTGTTGTCCCGGTAGAGTCCGACCTCGGCGGGCTGTCGCCCGGCCTGGCGGGCGATCTCGCCGAGACGGCCGCCAACTTCCCGCAGTCGCGCCCGAACCCGGAAGCTTTCGTCGGTCAGGGACGTCTGCAAGGCGTTCAGAGACAGGCGCTGAGCCTCGAAGTCGCCAATGTTGTTCTGGATCAGAAAAGCCTGCAAGGCGGCGTCGGCCTGGGCCAGACGATCTTCGAACACCTGGCGCTGCTCCAGGGTCACCGGCGCGGCCCCGTCGAGAAGCACCTGCTTACGGTAGACGAGATACTCCTGGATCAGGGTGTTGAGGATCAGGGCCGACATCTGGGCGTCGGGATGTTCGAACGAAACGTGGATCACGGTGGTGGCCGGGGCGCTGTCGACCTTCAGCCTCGCACCCAAGGCCACGATGGCCTTGGCCAGAAGCGCCTGTTTCTCGGCGGTAGAAGCCTCGGCGTAGCGGCCGGCGAGCTTGGGAAAAATGCGGGCGTAGCCGATCCTGGCGATCACTTGGCGACGCAGGCGGTCGCTGCGCAGGATCTCGACCTCGGTCTGGATCACCTGGTCGTTCTGCGGCGCCAGCCCCTTGCCGGCGTCGCCGATGCGCGGCTCGTAGACATATTCCTGGCCAAGTCGCACCAACACGCTCGCTTCGGCCGTATAGTTGGTTTTCAAGGTCAGGGCGAAAAGGATGGAAACGAACAGGATCGCGCCAAACACTCCGGCCATAAGCCCCCGCTCGCGCCATAGGAGTGTCGCGAAATCTGCTGGCGCATAGCGGGCGCGCGACGTCCAGCCGGCGCCTATGGAAGGCGCGGCGGTCCGCGGGGCCCAGGCGTAGGGTGAACTCATGCGACTCCTCGTATGGAGTTTGACGCTGAGCCCGCGCGATTAACGTCTGGTTACCCATTTTCATTAACCTGGGGCCAAGGTCCCAAACTGTGATTTCAGGATGCTCGAGAGCCCAATGCCGCGCCGCATCGTCGAGCCCCTCAGACAGACGCTGCCCCTTCTGCTGGGGGCCCTTATCCTCAGCGGTTGCGCCGGCGGCGCCATCGAGCCGTTTTCGCCGTCAGCGCGCCCGACGGCCGCCTTCCCCAATATCGGCTACGCCACCTGGACCGATGAAGAGCCGTCCTACCGCCTCTACCCTGGGGACCTGCTCGAGGTGCGGGTGCCGTCGGCGCCGGAGCTCAGCCAGAAGAGCGTCACCGTTCAGCCCGACGGACGCATCAGCATGCCTTTGGTCGGACAGGTGCCCGTGGGGGACCGCACGGTGGACGACGCATCGGCGCTGCTGACCCAGGCCTACGCCAGCCAGCTCATCCATCCCCAGGTGGAGATTGCGGTCACCACTGCCGCGCCAATCCGCGTGTTCGTCGGCGGCGAGGTGGACAAGCCTGGGGTCTATGACATGCCCGGACCCATCGACGCCCTGCAGGCGGTGATCCAAGCTGGAGGCTTCAAGACCACCGCCAAACGCGCTTCGGTGATCATTATCCGGCGGGGGAACGACGGGCGGGCCATGATGCGCACCGCCGACCTTTTGAGCGGGATTTATCGTCCCCAGAGCGTCGACGCCGTGCCTCTGCGGCGGTTCGACATCGTCTATGTCCCCCGCTCGGGGGTCGCCGAGATCGGGCTGTTCATGCAGCAGTATCTGCGCGATGCCCTGCCGATCAACTTCAGCTACGCCATAAACGGATCTTACAACAACTAGGCGCCCTGCCCGTTCAGGCCTGCTGCAGCCACTCGCGCGCCGCTCTCTGAGCTTCGGCGATGTCCGCCTGGGCCATCTCGCCGGAAAGTTCGCGGCGATAGATTTTGGCCTCGACCGAGCCGCGCATGGCGGCCAGATTAAACAGCATGTGAGCCGACACATAGTCGAGCGGCGCGCCGCCCTGACCCGTTGAATACATCAGGCCCATCCGGAAAAGTTCGTCGCCTGAGGAGTCCGCCTGAGGCAGCGGGAAGCCTTCGGGAGCAGAGCCGTCATGGACGGCATCGTAGCGCACTTCAGCGTGCATGATCGTTTCTCCATCGGCCCCGACGCATCCTGCGCGGGGTTGTTGAATAGAGAAAAGTCCCCCGGCCCTAAAAATACAGTTAAGGCCAAAACAGCTGTATTTCTCAAGGTCTATGAACGCCGCATTGACGCAGGTTTCCCATAGGTAACCACGACGTTTACTTAAGCTTCATAGGATGCGCTCCGCCCCTATATCAGAGCCGGGCGCGCTGCCCGAACAAGACGCGCTGGCTCTGTTCGGCGGCGGCGCCGTTCGCGGCCGAGGCCGCGGCGAGGCGGACTTCGTCGGCCTTTATCAATGCCCGAATGACCGCCGGACGCGCCGCGATGCGGTCGCTCCAGGCCTGGACGGCCGGGAACTGCGCCGGATCGAGGCCGCGCGACCGAGGCGCCTGGCGCCAGGGCCAGATGGCCATGTCGGCGATGGAATAGTCGCCGGCGATGAACGGACGGTCCCTCAACCGCCTTTCGAGCACGCCGTGCAGGCGGTGCACTTCGTTGGTGTAGCGGTTGGCGCCGTAGGCGATCATACGCTGATCGGGCAGCATGGCCGGGGCATAGAGGCGAAAATGACCTGCCTGGCCGGACATGGGCCCCAGGCCGCCCATTTGCCACATCAGCCACTGCTCAACCTCGACCCGCGCCCGCTCATCGGCCGGATAGAACTGGCCGGTCTTGCGGCCAAGATACTGAAGGATGGCGCCGGACTCGAAAATAGAGATCGGTTGGCCGCCCGGCCCCTCGGGATCGACGATGGCGGGCATGCGGTTGTTGGGGCTGATCGCCAGGAAGTCGGGCTGGAACTGGTCCCCCCTGCCAATGTTGACGACGTGCAGGGCGTAGGGGAGGCCCATTTCTTCCAGGGCTATGGTGATCTTATGGCCGTTCGGAGTCGGCCAGTAGTATAGGTCGATGGGGGCGGTCATGGGGCTGTCCTGAAGCGGCCCCTGATCATGAATAGCCGACAGGACCGCGGCAAGCGCCTAGCCGCCCGCGGCGTTGGACTAGTGGAAAAAGCCCAGGCTATGGGCGCAAGCCACGACCGCCCAGACTATCAACGGGATCAAGGGCGAGATGACCGCGGCAGCGAGGACGGCCAGGACTGGGTGGTCGCGCCAAGGAGATCCGGTTCCTGGAAAGGGATTGTGCGAATCAAGCAGAGCCATAGCAGTTCCCCATCATTTGCTTGCCGATGAAACGCCTTCTCAGCTTAACAGTTCCCTTATTCGCCGCGCCCTACAAGCGGTTTGTAGGCGATAACCGTGGCAAGCTGCCGCAGCGTGATATTGTTTTCTCAAGGCCGCCCCAGGTCCATGCCCAACGTCGGGCCAATACCGTCCGGATGCTCGCCAAAAGGATGTCGGGCCGAACGCGCTCGCGCGACCGCTTCAAGTGACCGGCGCAGATCGGCCGGGACAGTCAGGACTGGCTGATCTTCTTCATCGTCGCCTTCCAGCGGGGCCGAGACCGCCAACACCTGCCGAAGACGCGCCCCGAACCTAAGGTCTTCGTCAGAGTCCGGCGCGGGAGGGTGCGCCAGAAAGGCAAGGACCTCTTGGAGGGCGTCGTCGTGATCTAGAGGTTCGCGCATGGCTCAATCATCGCCTTGATCCCCATTCAACGAGACCTGTGAAAGCGGGTTCCCAATCCGGTGTTCGTTTTGTCCAAGCCCTCATGTCGGGTAGGGACGTCGGCGACCGTCCTTGACGGACTGCGACGAGGGATTAGCCATGCTCTATGCTATCCTTTGCTACAACGACGAGGCGGCGGTCAGCGCCTGGACCAAGGCCGAAGACGACGCGGTCATGGCTAGGCTGGGCGTTGTGCAAGACGGGCTGGCGCGCCAGGGCCGACTGGGGCCTGTCGCCCGGCTAATGCCCACCACCGCGGCCACGACCCTGCGCAAGACCGGGGAGCCGCTGGTTCTCGACGGCCCCTTCGCCGAGACCAAGGAGCAGTTGCTTGGGTTCTACGTCGTCGAGTGCGCCGACCTCGACCAGGCGATCCAGACCGCGCGGGACCTAGCCGCAGCCAATCCGGACGGCGGCAGCTATGAGATCCGGCCGGTGGCGATGTTTGCCCCCGCGCCTGCGACCCTCGCGCCTTGAGCGAACTGGCCTGGATCGAGGCGGCGCTAACGTCCGCCCGGCCCCAGGCCATGGGCGCCCTCCTGCGCTATTTCCGCGACCTGGACACCGCTGAAGAAGCCTTCCAGGAGGCCTGTCTCAGGGCTTTGAAGACCTGGCCTCAAAACGGCCCGCCGCGCGACCCGGCCGCCTGGCTGATCTTCGTGGGGCGCAACGCCGCCATCGATTCAGTGCGGCGGCAGGCCCGCCACCAGGCCCTGCCTGATGAAGCCGCGCTGTCGGACCTGGACGATGTCGAATCCCCCCTGGCTGAGCGGCTGGACGGCGCCGACTACCGCGACGATGTCCTTCGACTGCTGTTCGTGTGCTGCCATCCCGACTTGCCGGCGACGCAGCAGATCGCCCTGGCCCTGCGGATCGTCTCGGGGCTCTCGGTCGCGCAGATCGCCCGCGCCTTCCTTGTCGGCGACAGCGCGATGGAGCAGCGCATCACCCGCGCCAAGGCCAGGATCGCGGCCGCGGATGTCCCCTTCCAGGCGCCCGGCCCGATCGAGCGCGCTGAACGCCTCGCCGCCGTGGCCGCTATGATCTATCTGATTTTCAACGAGGGTTACTCCGCCGGCGCTGCAGAGACCGAGGCGCGAGGCGCGCTTTGCGATGAAGCGATCCGCCTTGGACGGCTGCTCCTGCGCCTGTTCCCGGCCGAGCCCGAGATCATGGGGTTGACGGCCCTGATCCTGCTGCAGCACGCCCGTGCGCCGGCGCGCTTCGACCAAGAGGGCGCCGCCGTCCTGCTGGATGACCAAGACCGGACCCTGTGGAACCGGCGCATGATCGGCGAGGGCCTGGCCCTGATCGACAAGGCGATGCGTCATCGCCGTCCGGGCGCCTATCTGATCCAGGCCGCGATCGCAGCTCTGCACGTCCGCGCCGAGCGGCCGCAGGATACCGACTGGGCCCAGATCGACGCCCTCTACGCCGCCTTGGAGCGCCTACAGCCCTCCCCCGTCGTGACCCTTAATCGGGCCGTGGCCGTAGCCAAGCTCCACGGCCCCGCGGCGGCCCTGGATATGATCGCGCCTCTGGAGCCTCGCCTGTCGGGCTACTTCCACTACTTCGGGGCCAAGGGCGCATTTCTGTCGCAGCTCGGGCGGTCAGCCGAGGCCCGGGAAGCCTTCGGCAAGGCCATCGGCTTGGCCAATACAGCCGCCGAAGCCGGCCATATCCGCCAGCATCTGGACCAGCGGGAGCAGAACGGAGATGCTGCAGAGGAAAGACCTCAGCTCCCTGTCGGGCCCCAAGCGCCAGGATCGTCCTTGGGGTAATATCTAGCCGCAGAGGAGCCAGACATGGTCCAGATCCTTATCGTCGTTGGAGCTGTAATCGCCGTCGCTGCGGCCGCCTTGCTAACCTATGCCGCCAGCAGGCCGGGCTCGTTCCGCATCGTCCGCAGCGCCACCATCCAGGCGCCGCCGGAAAAGCTGCTTCCACTGATCAATGATTTTCATCGCTGGAGCGTCTGGTCCCCCTACGAGAAGCTGGACCCCGAGATGAAACGGACCTTCAGCGGCGCCGCCAGCGGTCCTGGAGCCATCTATGGGTGGTCCAGCGAGGGCAAGGCGGGAGCCGGGCGCATGGAAATTATCGACCAGGACCCGTCCAAGGTTGTGATCAAGCTGGACTTCGACAGACCGTTCAAGGCGCACAACACCGCGGAATTCACCCTGACGCCCGTCGGGGGCGCAACGACCGTGGCCTGGGCCATGCATGGTCCCAGCCCCTTCATCTCCAAGGTGATGGGACTGGTTTTCAGCATGGACGCCCTGGTCGGCAAGGACTTCGAGGTCGGGCTGGCGAACCTCGCGGCGGCTGTCGAAGCCTGAGCCTATTTCTTCTTGGAGGGCGGCGTCAGGAATGACGCCGTCGCAGGCGCCGGCTTGGGCTTATCCGCCTTGGGCTTGCGGACTTCCTTGTTGCTCTTCTTCTGACCCTTGGCCATGGCGCGCTCCATCGGTGATGCGGATAGCGGCGACGAACGTCGCCACAGGGCCGCGCCAGCGGCAAACTATCACAAGGACCACGCCTGGGGCGCGCAAAGATGCCTGAAAATCTACTGCGCAGCGGGGCTCAGGTCTAACAGGGCTCCGGGCCTGCCTGGGTCGAGGGTGAAGCTCACCGGGACGCCTCGCTCCGCGGCCTTCTGGAGCCGCAAGGCCTTGGCTCCGCGTGCGACCGCCAGCTTGGCCGCAGCCCCCAAGCCGACCCGTTCAGGCACGCCGCGCGGCTGGATGCCCAGGCGTCGCCGCAAAACACCGTTCCCGTAGATCAGGTTGGCTCGCATCAGCGCCGCGGGGGTCATGAACTCGATCGACAGGCTAACGTTCAGCATTGGCCCGTTGACGATCCGGTGCGGGCAGTTCTGCGGCCAGGTCACCATCCGGCCGGGCTCGAGATCAACGACCTGGGCGGCCTCGTCCCATGCCGGCTCATAGCCGAATTGTTCGGCGCTCTCACGCAGGACGATGCTCTCCAGGCGCTCGGGGCCGATGAAGGGCGCCTGGCATGGATAGACCCAAACCCGCTTTTGGCCCCGCAGCTGCCAGAGCGACACCAACGGCACGTCCAGATGGTAGAAAACCTGGGCGTTGGCCGAACTGATCAGCAGACCCACGTCCCGCTTGAAGGTCCGCGCGCCCGCCCTGGTAGCCTTGTCGGCGAATATCTCATCCGATAGCGCCGCGTACGTCGGCAGATGATGGTTCACGGCGCGAAGATTCAGCCAGATGCGCCCGGAACGGGCGGCCTCCAGCAACTCGGCGCCGTCCATGGCGCCGGGATCGCCCCGCCGCCATGTGCGCCAGGCGACCGGATCCTCGCCCATGGTGAAAACCCCCAGCTTGTCGCGGGGATAGCGGTCCAGAACCTCGGCCAGGCCAGCGTCGTCGAACATGGACCGCTGGTGCAGGTCATGCTGGAACGTCAGGGTCTGGAGGGTGAAGGCGGCGGCCTTGTCCGGCGTCCAGTCGGTGATCACGGTCATGCGGCGCCTCGCCCATAGAAGCTTATCTTGAACGGGCCGAACCAGCACAGCTTGCCAAGGCCCCGCGCGGCCTTGTCCAGGGCCAGGGCCCGATCCGGGGACCCAAGGGCCCACTTGGCCGCGGCGACGACGCCGTAAACCAGAGCCTGTACGGAGCCCACGGCCATCCAGCGAGCCACGCCGATCCAGTCGGGCGGGCTGGCCGCGGCGCTGGCGGAGGTGGGGCCCTGGCCATAGGCGAAGGCGCGAGCAATGGCGTAGCGCAAGGTCAATCTCTCCGGCGCCGGGTCCTCCCAGACCCAGGCGGCGGGGGCCCATGCAAACCGCGCGCCGGCCGCGGCCATGGCGCCGAATAACAGGTCATCCTCGCCGCCGATATGATTGCGGGCCGAAGAGAACGGGCGCAGGGAATCCGGCAGCGCCGCCCGGCGCACGAGGCTGTTGCCACAGCCGTAGTAGGCGGCGATGACCTGGGCCTCGCCGGGCCCCTCGCGCGAGAAAAAGCGTTCCAGATAGGCGCGGTGGGTGAGAGCCCCGCCCGCCGGCGCCCGTCCCCGCACGGGACCGAACACCGCATCGGCCTTGAATCGGGACAGAACGGCCATCAGTTCGCTCAGCCACAGGGCCGGCGCCTCCTCGTCGTCGTCGAGAAATGCGATCAGCTCGCCGCGCGCCGCCGCCACAGCGGCGTTGCGCACATTGGCCACCCCTGCCCTGGGTTCGTGGACATAGATAACAGCGAAGGGCGCCTCGGCCGCCAGCGCCCCCGCCTGTTCTCGGGCTGAAGGATTCTTGTCGTTATCGGCGATGATCAGCTCGATCTCAGCGGGATCGACCCCCGTCTGCGACATCGCTGACCGAGCAGCCAGATTGAGCGGCCCCGGCCGTCTCTGGGTGGGGATGATGATTGAGACGCGCACGGCTCAGACCCCGCCCAGGGCGTCGTCCACGCCCTCGGCGCCCCGGCCGCGACGCCCCTGGGCCGCGACGGCCCCGAGCAGGCCCTTGATCCGTCCGCCTACAGATAGTTCCACAGCGGCGATGTGGTCCATCCGCCGCCGCAGCCGTCCCACAGCCGGGGCGGCGTGGCCGGCCACAGTCCAGGCGCCCTCGGCCTGGCTTCGAAAACGTCCCGCCGACGTTGCAGCCACCGCCATGCCTTCGGCCACCGGCCGGCGGTCCATGCAGAAAGGCGCCTTGTAGTGGGCGTGACCGGGCGCCAGGTCGTAGGTGTTTAAACCCAGTTGCGGCATGAACCTTATCGCGCGGGACAGCAGGGTCTGCCCCGGCGACCACGCCCCGCCTTGCGGGTCGATGCTGGCGATCCAGGGATGGTACACGCCGCCCAGGCGCACGCCGAAATGCCCGGCGATGATGCGGTCCCCCGCCCGCAGGGTAATCATCAGGCCTTGCAGGTCTCCATCACGCTTGTCGAACAGGGTCTGCATCAGTCCGCGGGACCAGTCGGCGCCAAGGAAGTCGTGCAGGCCCGTGCGTTTCAGCTGCTCGCGCTTCCACCGCATCAGCAGGTCGTAAGCCGCCTGGCTGTAGTCCGGGCCGACCATCGAAATCGGCCCCACCTCGCGCTCCAGCTTGCTTTCCAGGCGCCGCCAGTTCTTGAACCGTTTGGGGCTGAGCGCCCGCAGCCGTTCACTGTAGGCCTCCGCGCCCGCGCCATCCAGGCGGATCAAAAACCCTTCGTCCGTCGGGGCAGGCACGGCGGGGAAGCATCCCCACGGGTCGATGAGGGCCGTGACCCGAAAGGCCGAGACTCCCGCCGCGGCGAGCGCCTGCGCGCCGTCGACTGGCTGCCCGGGGGGCGTGATCAGGGCGTGATAGTCCGAGAACGGCGAACCGATCGGGCGAGCGTAACCCGAAGGGCGCGCATGGAAGGCTAGAAAGCCCCGCACGGCGCCGCCCCAGCGAAAGACGGCCACCCGGGCGTCAGGGCGCAGCGCCCCGACCGCTTGGGCGAAATCGGGGCCCAAGAGCGGGCTGCCGAAGTCCGGGGTCGCCTGGGCCCACGTCGCCCACTGCACAGCGTCTTCAGCCGTCAGCACCGACGGATGCAGGACCTCAGCCTCGATCATTACGCATGTCCGCCCGCCTAAGTTGCGGCAGATCCTATGGCGCCCAGGTTGAGGAAGAGTTTGCGGAACCTTGGCCGCTGATCCACGCTACCTTGGCCATGACGGAAGACTTGATCGAAGAAGCCGCGCGCGCCCTGGATGTGGATGCGCGCCTCGAAGGACCCAACCGCCTGGTGCTGTTGGATGTATTTGTCCCCAAGGACGCGCCGGAGGCGCTGCGAGCGGCCATGCACGCCGCGCGCGCCCTTCACCATTCGATCGAAGTCGACGACGGCCTTTCCGACATTGAGGAGACCCTGGAGGACGCCCTGAAGGCGGGAGACCGCCGGGCCATCGACGACGGCTGCGAGCTATATCGCGCTCTGCTGGCCCAGCGCCTGAAGACAGTGGCCTCCGGTCCTGAAGGGGGTCGACGAGTGGAGGAACTGGCCGCAGCGGACCTGGCCAAACACGGCGCGCCGCTGGGCCGCTGATTCACCACATCCCTACGCGATGACTTAAGCCTGATCCTCCATACTGGGCCCATGAGCGCGATTTCCCTCGCCATGTCCGGGGTGAAGCCTGCGGCCGCGAAGGCGGACACCTCGGCCCAGAACACCGCCAATCTTTTGGTTCGCATAGCCGCGCCCCGCGGCGATGCGGCCCCGCCGGCAAACCCCGCAGCCACCCCGGCGCCCAAGGTCTACAGGCCCATGCGGGCCAATCTTTACAGCCTGTCGTCTAATGCTTCCGGCGGCGCCGCGAACGTCCGCTACCAGCAGATCACGCCGGGCTACTACCTGACCTATGAACCCAAGGCTCCCGAGGCGGAGGAGGATGGCATGATCGCCGCGCCTCCCCACGATCGGGCCAGCAAACGGCTGGAGCAGATCCAGGCCGCCGTGCACTACCGGCTGTCAATGGCGGCTCTGCAGACCGCCGACGACATGCAGGCCGCCGCGGTCGACGTGATCGCCTAGATCGGGCGGCCTTGACCAGGCGGCGGCGTTCCCCGACTCTGCCCCGATGACCGATCCGTCCGAGATCATCGTCCGCGCCGCAGGCGGCGTCGGCCGCCTGACGCTGAATCGCCCCGCCGCGCTGCACGCCCTCACCCTCGCGATGTGCGAGACCATGATCCAGGCCCTGACAGCCTGGCGGGCCGACCCGGCAGTGCAGATCGTGCTGATTGACCATGAAGGCGGCCGCGGATTCTGCGCCGGCGGCGATGTGCGGCAGGTCGCCCAGAGCCGGAGCGACGGCGGCGCCTTGGCGGCGGCTTTCTTCCGGACCGAATACCGCCTCAACCACCTCCTCTTCACCTATCCAAAACCGACCGTCGCGATCGGCGACGGGGTGGTGATGGGCGGCGGAGCGGGGCTGTTCCTACCTTGCCGCTACCGGATCGCCACCGAACGCACGGCCTTCGCCATGCCAGAGACCGCCATAGGCTTTTTTCCGGACGTCGGCGCCGGCTGGTTCCTGCCGCGCCTGCCTGGACAGGCGGGGGTGTGGCTGGGGCTGACCGGGGCGCGGCTGAAAGCGGCGGACTGCCTCGCCCTGGGGCTGGCGACCCATCACATCAGTGATCCAGAAGGCCTGAAGACGGCCCTGCTCGCCGATCCCGCGCGGCTGGACGACGCCCTCGCGCAGCGGCGGGCCCCCGCGGAACCGGGGCGCCTGGAGACGGCGCTGGCCCTCATCGAGGCGACCTTCGCAGCTGACACTGTCGAGGACATCGTCACCGCCTTGAACGCGCGGTCCGAACCCTGGGCCGGCTTTCAGTTGGAGACCCTGATGCTCCGATCGCCGCAGTCTTTGAAGATCACCCTGCGTCATTTGCGCGAAGGCGGCCGCGCCGTCAGCTTCGCCGAGGTGATGGCCGCCGAACTGCGCCTGGCGATCCGCAGCGCCGCCAGCCATGACTTCGCCGAGGGCGTACGGGCCGTGCTGACCGACAAGGACGACGCGCCAAGGTGGGAGCCGCCCAGCCTGGAGGCGGTCACCCCCGCCATGGTGGACCGCTTCTTCGCGCTGCTGCCCGCCGACTTGGAATGGACGCCCTTGCCCGTCTAGCCGACGAACGCGCGTTCGATGACAAAATCGCCGGGTTCGGCGTTGGAGCCTTCGACGAGGCCATGGGATTCCAGCAGGGCGGCCGTCTCGCGGATCATCTCCATACTGCCGCACATCATCGCTCGATCCTTATCCGGATCGAACTTCAACGGCTCCAGGTTCAGAGCGCGGAACAGCTCCCCTTCGGAAATGTGGCGGGTGATGCGGCCCTTGCGATGGAACGCCTCGCGGGTCACCGTCGGGTAATAGACCAGCTGCGCGCGCGCCTGGTCGCCCACCAACGGATCATCGAAGATCTCCTGCTCGAATAGGCCGCGGTAGGCCAGCTCGGCCACATCGCGGACCGTGTGGGTGACGATGATCTGCTCGAAGCGGTCATAGGTCTCAGGGTCGCGCGCGACGCTGAGGAAGGGCGCCAGTCCGGTGCCGGTGGAGAGCAGAAACAGGCGCTTGCCCGGCTTGAGGGCCTCGAGCACCAGGGTTCCAGTCGGCTTCTTCCCCAGAAGGACGTGATCTCCCGGCTCGATGGCCTGCAGACGGGACGTCAGAGGCCCGTCGGGGACCTTGATGGAGAAGAACTCCAGTTCCTCGGCGAAGTGCGGCGAGGCGATGGAATAGGCGCGCAGGACCGGCTTCTCGTCGCCGGGCAGGCCGATCATGACAAACTCCCCGGAACGGAACCGAAAGCTCGGCGGCCGGGTGATGGTGAAGCTGAACAGCCGGTCGGTCCAATGCTTGACCCATTGGACGGTCTCGACGTTGAACCCCTTGTAGTCGCCGGGCGGGCTGGTCATGACGTGGGCCTTTGAGGCTTTGGGTAGGACATCTGCGTATTGCGACAGAGCCCTGCCCGCGCAGCAGGATTGTTGCAACGCGAAAAAATCTGGCCCCCTCTTCAGTCTTGGACGCGCTTTGGCGGCTCCGCAGCCATCAAACGGGCTATTTTTTTCCCGATTTCAGCAAAATCAGGGCGCCCCGCGGCCGGAGTTTGGGCTATGCGCCTCGGATCAAAATTGGCTCGGCCCTCCGCCGGGCCTCCTAGCGGGCGATTGGTTCGAGGACTGGGAATGGCGAGCGGAACGATCAAATGGTTCAACCCTGCCAAGGGGTTTGGCTTCATCCAGCCCGACGACGGGAGCGCCGATATCTTCCTGCACATTTCGGCCGTCGAGCAGGCGGGCTGAGCACGGTGGATGAGGGCGACCGGGTGAACTACGAACTGGAAACCGACCGCCGTTCAGGCAAGACCTCGGCCGGCCAACTTCAAGTCACTGGCTCTGACGGACCTCCCCGCGCCAAGCCCCCGCGCAGCTACGATCGCCCGGGCCGCGCCTCCGATGATAACGGCGGCGGCGAAAGTGGCGGCGGCGTTGTAAAGTGGTTCAACTCCGCCAAGGGCTTCGGCTTCATCCAGCCGGACAGCGGCGGCGGCGACATCTTCGTCCATATCTCCGCTGTCGAGCGCGCGGGCCTGTCAGGATTGGACGAGGGCCAGAGGGTCGAATACTCGCTTGAGCAGGATCGCCGCACGGGCAAGACCTCGGCGACCAACCTGCGGGTCGCCCGCTAAGGTTCCTGACCGCCGGTCCGTGGGGCCGACGGTCCTTGACTGAAAACGTGACGGCCCTGCTGCCAAAGTTCGAGCCCATGGTCATGGGCCTGGATCTTGGTCTGAGCAACGGCTGCTTGATCGTTGTCGCACGTCATCACCTTGGCGCGGGTGATATGGCCCGCGGCGTCGAGAAAATAGAGGCGATACTCAGGCATTGCTTCCCCCGGTTGAGGGAGTATATCCGCACACGCGACGCGCTCCATAACTCTGGTTTGCCAAATTGTCGCAGGCCGCTCCCGCTGTGTCTGACAATACAAACACTCAACACATGGGGACTAGCCTGGGCGCAGGTATAAGCGGACGCTGGGGCGGGTGATCATGAAGGGCGTCATTTTCACGGAGTTTCTCGATTTCGTGGAACTTGAGATGGGCGGCGAAATGGTCGACGCCATCATTGATGACTGTGATCTGCCTTCAGGCGGCGCCTATACTTCGGTAAGCATCTATCCTTTTTCGGGGCGCTGAACGAGCACCTGTTCGAAGTCTCCTGCAAGATGGCGGAGCCCTGGGTACGAGACGGGTTGATCCAGTACATCGCCTGCAACGTCTCGCCGCGCTCGCTGCTGGCCTCGGATTTCTCGACCAAGTTTCTCGCACGCCTCCGCTCGACCGGCATGCCGACCAGTGCGGTCGTGGTGGAGATCACTGAAACCTTCTTGGCGAACGACCTGGCTTCGGCTCGTCGACATATCGAGCGCCTCAGCGCGATGGGCGTCCTGGTGGCCCTGGACGATTTCGGCGCCGGCTATTCGAACCTCCGGGCGCTGGTGCATCTGCCGATCGACACGATCAAGATCGACCGATCGCTGATTGCCGACGTCGGGCGCGACCCGCGCGTATCCAGGCTCCTGCGGGCGCTGTTGCACACCAGCCGGGCCCTGGGGGTGGCTGTGGTGGCTGAGGGGGTGGAGACAGAAGCCCAGGCCATATTCCTGCGCGCGGCGGGCTGCGCCCGCATGCAGGGATTCCTGTTCGCCCGCCCCGCGCCGGCTGATGAGACCGAGATGGCCCTGCGGATGGGGCCCCAGACCGAGACGGAGGATCCTTGGCGCCCCATAGAAGCGTTGCTCCGCGCCAGGTAGCGCCATGGTAGGCCCGGCAGGACTCGAACCTGCAACCAGACCGTTATGAGCGGTCGGCTCTAACCAATTGAGCTACGGGCCCCCGGCCCCGGGTTAGCATGGGCTGCGCCGCCTCGAAAGGCCGACAGGATGAACAGCCCATGATCTGCGCCTGCGCTCCGGTTCAGGATCGGCTGGCTAGGGTCCGGTCTCGCGGCTAAGGTGTAAGAGCCGCCGTCCGAGGAGAGACTGAGATGAAGAGCCTGCTGCGCTCCGCCGCGCCCGCCGCCATGGTCGCCCTGCTGATGACCGGAGCGTCGGGACTGTCTGCCGCCAACGCCGAGGCGCCGCCACGCTCCAGCGGCGAGATGCTGCGCGCGACGACCCTGAACCTGTCCGCTTACGGCGAGGTCAAGGCGGCTCCGGACATGGCGTCCATAAGCTTTGGAGTGATTACAGAAGCCCCTACCGCCGACGCGGCGATGGCGCAAAACAGGGCCCGCATGACCCAGGTGATCGCGGCGCTGCGCAGGGGCGGCATCGCGGAGCGCGATATCCAGACCTCGGGCCTGAACCTCAGCCCTCAGTACGCCTACGTCCAGAACGAACAGCCCAAACTGTCGGGCTATCAGGCCTCCAACCAGGTGACGGTCATTGTCAACGACTTGGCGCGCGTAGGCTCGGCGATCGACGCCGTGGTCGCGGCCGGGGCCAACAACGTCGGCGGCGTCACCTTCGGTCTAAAGGATCCCACGGCCGCCGAGAACGACGCCCGTCGGGCGGCCGTCCGCGCCATGCAGGCCAAGGCGGCGCTCTACGCCCAGGCCACGGGCTACAGCGTCGGCCGCCTGATCACCCTGGCCGAGGGCGGAGGTTACAATCCGGCGCCGCCGCCGATTCTCATGGCGACGATGGCGCGGGCCGAGAAGATGGACTCCACCCCCGTCCAGCCGGGTCAGATGAATGTGCGGGTCGACATCACGGCGCTGTACGAACTGACCCGCTAGAGTCTACTGTTCAGGCCATAGTCCAGCGCCGGCGAAGGCCGCCTTGAGCCGGTTCTCGACCTCGAAGCCGGGGAACGCGTTCTGGCCTTCGATCGAGGCGGCGAAAACCAGGTCACGATCCGGCGAACGCAGGTGACCGATGGACCAACCGACGCTGCGCGAGCCGTCCGCGAGGCTGTCACAGCTGCCGACTTTTCCGGAAAAGGTAGTGCCCTGGCGGGTTTCGGACGGGGTCATGGCCTCGAGCGAGGCGACACTGGCGGGATTTACCGGCAGGCGGCCGGCGTGAAGGCGTTGCAGGAAGCGGGCCTGGTCGCGGGTGGAGATGGCCAGCCCGCCCCCCTGGCCAGGGCCCATCCAGAAACGCGTCGGGGGCCCGGCGAGCGAGGCGTTGCCGTAGTCATAGGCCTTCAGACGTTCGCCGTAGAAAACCGGCCCGATCCGAAGCGCCAAGGCCTGATGCCACCAGCCGATCGATTGCCGGAAGGCCGTCTTCAGATCAGCGTCCTTTTCCCACGCCGTGACCTGCTGGGGCGACCCGTCCCATTCGAACACCGTGTCTGGGGTCGCCAGACCGGAGTCCAGGCCGATGAGACTGTTGACGACTTCGAAGGTGGCGCAGGGCGGCAGGGGCCGGGCGCAGACGCTGGGAAGCCCGTACTGGTAACGGAGGGCCCCGGACTCCGCGTCCAGCAGGACGACACAGGTATCGGGTCCGCCAAGCTGCTCGCCGACCGCGTCGTTCAGCTGCGCAGTAGGCAGGTTGGCCGCCGAGGGCGTGGAGGGGCGCTCGCAAGCGGCCAAGCCGATCACGCAGACGGATAGTAGGGCTGGAAACCGACTCACACCGACTTTTTTAGCTGGTTCCCGTCGTCCAGCAAGATCACAGTCGGGTTGTAGTTGCGGGCTTCCGAAGCATCCAGTTGGCCATAGGTCACGACGATGACCTTGTCCCCGGCCTGCACCAGTCGCGCCGCGGCGCCGTTGACCCCGATCGTCCGCGAACCGCGGGGCGCCTCGATGGCGTAGGTAGTGAAGCGTGCGCCGGTGGTGATGTTGAGCACGTCCACTTGCTCGTGCGGCAGGATCTGCGATGCGTCCAACAGATCGCGGTCGATGGCGATGGAGCCCTCGTATTCGAGGTCCGCCTGGGTCACCGTCGCGCGGTGTAGCTTGGACTTCATCATGGTCAGCAGCATCATCAGGATATAGGCCCTGGCGGGTGCGCGCGCAATCGCAGTGCAGCAATGGCGCGGTCACACCTTGGCGAGGGCGCGCCAAGGAACCATAGCTGCTCGGCCGGATTATCTTTTGCGAAGGTATCCGGAGCCGAACGTGGCGCGTCTTAAGTCTTCAGCGATTATCGCCGCCCTGCTGATGGGAGCCGGTCTCGCCGGTTGCAGCCATGAGGGCCGCCGAGCGGACCTCGGCTCAGATATGGGCTTGCATTTCAATACCGCAGGCGGTGCGGCGACCCTGGCTTACGGCCGCGCCAATTCGGACGACGTCGGCCTGGTCCTACAGTGCCAGACCGGGTCAGGTCAGGTCGATGTGAGCGACGTTTCGCGCAGCCGCAGCGCCGTCGGCCTCACCTTGATTTCCGGCGACGCCCGCACCGATCTGCCGACTCGACTGGACAACGTCACCGGCCAGCCGATCCTGTGGGCGCAGACCAGCCTGTCGGCTCCCGCGCTGAAGGCCTTCCGTCGGAACGGGCGAATCGGGGTGACCTCTCCCGGAGCGCGGTATGCCGTAACGGCGAACCGCCGCGAGAGGTCGGACGTGGAGCGCTTCTTCACCGCCTGCGAAAGCGCCTAGAGGGCGCGCAGCCCCGCTGCGGCGCGATCGGCGCCCAGGGCCAGCAACGCCGTTCTGACGATGCCATCGGCGTCCAGCCCCGCCTCGGCGTACATCGCCTCGGGCTTTCCATGATCCTGGAAGACGTCAGGCAATACGAGGGTGCGAATCTTCAGGCCCCGGTCGAGCACCCCGCGACGCGCCAGGGCGTGCAGCACGAAGGCGCCAAATCCCCCGACGGACCCCTCCTCCACCGTGATCAGAACCTCGTGCTCGGCGGCAAGGCGCAGCAGCAGATCCTCATCCAGAGGCTTGGCGAAGCGCGCGTCGGCGACCGTGGTGGAAAAGCCCCGCGCGCCGAGTTGGTCTGCCGCCTTCAGCGCCTCGCCGAGGCGGGCTCCGAACGAGAGGATGGCGACGGACGCGCCCTCGCGGACGATACGGCCCCGGCCGATCTCCAGCGGGTCCGCCAGCTCCGGAATCGACACCCCGAGGCCCTCCCCCCGCGGATAGCGGAAGGCGCTGGGACGGTCGTCCAGGGCCGCCGCGGTGGCCACCATATGCGCCAGTTCCGCCTCGTCGGCGGCG
>Ga0105047_10001729_pt1 | contig 39246 bp, 40 predicted proteins | sample MAT04_FD_78384 | JGI IMG/M metagenome (GOLD analysis project Ga0105047, IMG submission 78384) | Freshwater microbial communities from Lake Fryxell liftoff mats and glacier meltwater in Antarctica - MAT-04 (megahit assembly) | ecosystem: Environmental > Aquatic > Freshwater > Ice > Liftoff...
CACCGCATCCAGTCCGAATGCCGCGGCGCCGCCTTTGACCGAATGTGCCTGACGAAACATCGCATGAACCCTATCCGGACTGTCGAACGCATCGACCCGGCACAGTTCGGCATCGATCGCGTCCAGGTTGGCGATCGATTCATCCAGAAATATGGCGTCGGGCAGCATCAACGTCGCACAACCGCAAACGCCTGGCGCATGCGACCGCTGTCGACCGACGCAGTCGATCTCAAGACACGTGCCGCCCGCATGATCCGACGCCAACTCTGCGGTGTCTCGTTCCAATGCGGGGCGACATGCAGGGCACCAGCAATGACCCGATAGGCGGGAAATCGTGCCCCTGCCGCGCAACAAAATGTTGCACTTCGCAATGCACCGAACCTTGGCACTAGAATTTGCACACATCAAGGTTATCAGGAATCCGCCGCCGGGTGGTTGCCCTGATGCGACCCGGAGATTGCCGATCTGCCGGTCCACAGTGATGACCATCCCAGCGCTGCCCCCTGCAGACAGGACCCCCGCGCCCCGCATGTACGACGAGACCACCCACAGCCCCCTGCGAATACTGCATCTGGAAGACTCGGCGGTTGACCACGCGCTGGTGCGCCGAGCGCTGGTGCGCTCCGGACTGGACTTCACGATCGACCACGTGGAAACCCTGACCGACTTCCGCGCCACAACCAGCACGAACGTCTACGACGCCATCGTCGCCGACTATCGGCTGCGCGGATTCACCGCCATCGACGCATGGGAGGTCTTGAAGTCCCATACCAGTGCGCCGCCGTTCATACTGCTGTCTGGTGCGATCGGCGAGTCCGCCGCCGTGGCCGCCATCAAGCTGGGGATGAGCGACTATCTGCAAAAGGACGACCTCGCCAAACTCGCGCCCATGGTGTTGCGGGCGATCGAACTGCAGCAGACCCGCCTGGCCAAGGATCGCGCCGACACGGAACTGGCCATCTCCGAGCGCCGGCTGGCCGAGTTTGCCGAACACCTGCAGGCCACGATCGAACAGGAACGTGCATCGATCGCGCGCGAGATCCACGATGACATCGGAGGCGCGCTGGCCGCGGCCAAGCTGGATCTGGCCTGGATCGGACGTCATCAGTTCGACCCCACCACGCTGGAACATGTCACCGCGGCAACGGAAATGCTCCAGCATGCACTCGGCGCGAGCCAGCGCATCATGATGAACCTGCGCCCCGCCATCCTGGATCAGGGACTGACCGCCGCCGTCGACTGGCTCGCAACCGGATTCGAGCGCCGCACCGGCATCCGGACCGTGCTGCGCGCCGGCCCTTCCAGCCATGAACTGCCCAAGACCGTTCAATTGACCGCCTACCGCACGGCCCAGGAAGCCCTGACCAACATTGCAAAGCACGCACGCTGCGACCTGGTCACAATCGACCTGACCGACAGCGGCAACGTGCTGACGCTGGAGGTCAGTGACAACGGGCAGGGCATCTCTGCGTCCGAGCAAGGCAAACCCAAGGCGTATGGACTCAAAGGCCTGCAGGAACGCGCCAAATCGGTTGGCGGCTGGCTTGACATCAGTACCCGTGTCGGCAAGGGCACCTCCATCATCCTGTCCGTTCCGCTGGAGCCCATCGAATCGGACAGCAAGGAAATACCAGCATGATCCGCGTGATACTTTGTGATGATCACGCCGTGGTTCGCCGCGGCATCCGCGACACCCTGGCCGATGCGGTCGACATCCAGGTGGTCGGCGAGACCGGCAGCTACTCCGAAGTGCGCGAGGCACTGCGCACCACGCCGTGCGACGTACTGGTGCTCGACCTCAGCCTGCCGGGCCGTGGTGGCCTGGAAGTGCTCAGCAGCCTGAAAGATGCCGAGGTGAAGGTCGGTGTGCTGATCGTGTCAATGTATCCAGAGGACCAATACGCCATCCGGTGCCTGCGTGCCGGAGCACAGGGTTATGTCAACAAGGCAGGCGACCCGAGTGAACTGGTCGCTGCCGTGCGCACGGTGTCGCAGGGCAAGAAATACGTGAGCCCGGCAGTGGCCCAGATGCTGGTCGATAACCTCCACGCGCCAACCAACGAGGTACTGCACGCCTCCTTGTCGGAGCGCGAAATGCAAACGCTGCTCAAGATTGCCTCGGGAAAGCGCCTGTCGGATATCGCCACCGAACTGATGCTCAGTCCCAAGACGGTCAGTGTCTACCGCTCACGGGTGCTGGAAAAACTCAAGCTCTCCAACAACGCAGAACTGACGGTCTACGCCATCCGCAACAACATGGTCTGAACCTACAAACGGCAGTTGACCGCTCGAATTGCGCTGGAGATGCGCAGGGGACCTGACGATTTCGGCCACGAACCCAGTCACCGGTTGGGAGAGAGCGCTACGCACCCGAGCGCATTCAACTGCCGTTTGTCGGTTGAATGCGCGGCGTCAACGCGCGAACAGATCCATCATGCGCTGCAACAGAGCAGCGAAGGGTTGCTCCAGCATGGGTAGCGTCACAGCCACGCCGATCAGACCAACCGACAGCGTGATCGGGAAGCCGATCGCGTAGATGTTCATCTGCGGCGCGACCCGCGAGACGATGCCCAGCGCCAGGTTGGCGAACATCAGCATCGCCACCACCGGCAACGAGATCCAGAATGCGCTGGCGAACAGGTCCGCGCCCAGCCGATACATGCCGAGTTCCTTCAGCGCCACCAGAAAGTTCTGATCAATCGGAAAAGCGGAAAAGCTGTGCATCACCGCCATCAACACCATCAGGTGGCCGTTCAACACGATGAACAGCAACACCGCCATGTTGTTGTAAAAGCGCCCCATCGCGCTGGATTGCGCGCTCGTGGACGGGTCGAAGAAAGCAGCGAAGCCCAGGCCCATCTGGAAGCCGACAATCTGCCCGGCCAGTTCGAACGCGCTAAATATCAGGCGCGCTGCGAACCCGATCGCCAGGCCGATCCCGACCTGCTGCACCACCGCCCCCAGAGCATCGGGCCCGTTGATGTCGATGATCGGCTGATCGGGCAGGCTGGCCTGGGCAGCGTAAGCGACCAAAAAAGCCAGCCCGATCTTGGCGCGAATCGGGAATGAGCGCGACGAGAAAACCGGAGCCGCCGTGAACACCGCCAGCACACGCAGGAAAGGCCACAGAATCGGCGACAGCCAAGCCATGATCTGCGCTTCGGAAATCGAGATCACGGTCGCGCCAGCGCGTTCATATCAACGAGCCAGGAATCGTCTCGATGGTGCGTCGGATGAAATCCACCAGCATGCTGAGCATCCAAGGGCCGGCAATCGCCAACGCCAGCATGGCAGCGATCAGCTTGGGTATGAAGGTCAGCGTGGCTTCGTTGACCTGCGTGATGGCCTGGAACAGGCTGATCACCAGGCCCACCAGCAGCACGATGCCCAGGATCGGCGCCGACACCATCAACAGCATCAGCAAGGCATCCTGCCCCATCGTCAACACCATCTGCGCGTTCACTGGGCCACCTCTTGCACGTTCACTGTGCGAAACTCGCGGCCAGCGAACCGATCAGCAGATTCCAGCCATCGGCCAGCACGAACAACATCAGCTTGAACGGCAGCGCCACCAGCACCGGCGACAGCATCATCATGCCCAGCGACATCAGCACACTGGCCACGATGATATCGATCACCAGGAATGGTATGAAGATCATGAAGCCGATCTGAAACGCCGACTTGAGCTCACTGGTGACGAACGCCGGCACCAGAACCCGCATCGGAACCGTCTGGGCCGTGGCGTCGGCCGGTAGCTTGGCCAGCCGCACAAACAGCCCCAGATCCGATTGGCGAGTCTGCTTTGCCATGAATTGGCGCATCGGCCCCTCGGCCTTTTCCAGTGCCTGCTCGAACGGTATGGTGTTCTTGCTGTACGGCAGATAGGCGTCTTCGTAGACCCGGTCCAGCGTGGGACCCATCACGAATACGGTCAGGAACAATGACAGGCCAACGATGACCTGGTTCGGCGGCGAAGATTGGGTGCCCAGCGCCTGGCGCAGCAACGACAACACGATGACGATGCGGGTGAATCCGGTCATCATCAGCAGCACCGCCGGCAGAAATGACAAGGCAGTGAAAAACAACAGAGTCTGGATCGGCACCGAGAAACTGGTGCCGCCGGGCCCGCTGCCCACCAGCAGCGGCAACTGACCAGCCTGCTGCTGCGCCAGGGCCAAGCCCTGCAGCAAACATCCACCCGCCAGCACCATGGCGTTGCGGATGACGAGGGGCCAGCGGCGCTTGCCCCGGGAAGAAAGGAGGTCCGACACGCGATGCGCCCTTCAGGGCCGTGCGGCCAACGACGCCGGCGGCTGCGTCTGCGCAGCCAGGTCGAAGCGCGCACCGCCCGTCTGGGCCGGCATCGTGTGCAGGCATGAGACCGATTGCGCAGTCACACCCAGTACCAGGCATACGCGGGCGTCCTGGGGCCCCACCTCGACAGTCACAACCCGCTGCTGCGGTCCCACCGCGACAGCCGACAGCACCCGGTTCGCAGCGCCAGCGCCAGGACCGGGCACGACCGAACGCGCCTGCAACCACCGAATACCCATCGGTACCATCGCCAGCAGCAATACGAAGGCCGCGACCGTGAACAATGTCTGCGTCATGCCCGATTCAAGCCTTGTTGATGCGGCGCAGCCGCTCGGACGGCGTCACCACATCGGTCAGTCGGATGCCGAACTTGTCATTCACCACCACCACCTCGCCCTGTGCGATCAGATAACCGTTGACCAGCACGTCCATCGGTTCGCCCGCCAGTGCATCGAGCTCCACCACCGAACCCTGCCCCAATTGCAGGATATGTTTGATCGATACCCGGGTACGGCCCAGCTCCACCGACAGTTGGACCGGTATGTCCAGCACCATCTTGATGTCGTTGACCGGCGCATCGGCATCGCCACCCGCCCCATGCAGGGGCCGAGTGGAATCGCCCGACAAAACGCCGCCCGACTCGTCCTGCCCTGCTGTTGCGTTGCGCTGATCCACCAGCGCCTCGGCCCAGTCAGCCTCGCTCGACGCGTCTTCACCGGCAGCGCCAGCGGACGATTGCGGTTCGTCAATTGCCATTTCTTTCTCCCATCCAGTCCGCGCCGAAACCCCTCAGGCTCTTGTCGATCCTGATCGCATATTTGGCATTGTGGGTGCCATACTGACACTCGAACATCGGCACTCCATCGATCGACGCCTGGATGCGCGGAGCCCGGTCGAGTTCGATGAAATCACCCTTCTTCATCGCCAGCAGCTGCTCGACCGTGGCCCGGGTGCGCGCAAGCTCTGCAACCATCGTGATCTCGACTGCCTGGATCTCCTGCGTCAGCACATTGACCCAGCGCCGGTCGACCTCCATCGAATCGCCCTGGGTCGATGAATACAACACGTCGCGGATCGGCTCCAGCGTCGCATACGGCATGCAGAAATGCACTGCGCCAGCCACCTCGCCGATCTCGAGCTGAAACGAGGTGCAGATCACGACTTCGCTGGGCGTGGCCACGTTGGCGAACTGCGGCTGCATCTCCGAGCGCTGGTATTCCAGGTCGATCGGGTAGATGCCTTTCCACGCCTTCTTGTATTCTTCCGCCACGACCTTCACCAGGCGCGCGATGACCCGGTGCTCGGTAGCCGAAAAGTCCCGCCCCTCGATACGGGTCTGAAACTTGCCGGTGCCACCGTACAAGGTATCGATCACTCCGAAGATCAGCGCTGGCTCGCAGACGATCAGGCAATTGCCCCGCAATGGGCGCACTGCCATGATGTTGAAGTTGGTGGGCACCGACAACTCGCGCAGGAACGCGCCAAATCGCTGTACCGCGATCGATCCGATCGACACCTCGGGCGTGCGCCGGATCAGGTTGAACAGCCCCTGCCGCAGATTGCGGGCGAAGCGCTCGTTGACGATCTCCATGGTCGGCATCCGCCCGCGGACGATGCGTTCCTGGCTGGAAATGTCATACGGCCGGACTTCGCCTTTCTGCGCCGCCTCCTCGACTTCCTTCTGGCTCTCGCCAGTGACGCCTTCGAGCAGGGCGTCGACTTCTTCCTGCGACAGGAACGATTCAGACATGGTCGGTACCGTCCATGGTGTTACTGAACGATGAAACTGGAGAACAAAACCCGCTGCACCGGCTGGTCCACCGGCGCACGGCGGCGTTTGCGGTTCGGCTTCGCTGCAGTCGCGCCCTTGCCGTTGTCGGCCTCTTCCACGTCCTCGTCGATGCCGCCAAAAGGTTCGGACGCCTCGCGCAAAATATCCCGGGCCAGCTTTTCCTTGCCCTCGATCTTCAACAGATCCTCGGACGTGCGTTGCGACACCAGCAACAAAACGCCGCTGCGGATCGTCGGCAGATACTGCTTGACCCGCTCGGCCGCAGCCGCGTTCTGCAATTCCAGCGTGATGCCGATTTGCGCCACCCGCTCGCCGCCGGGATCCGACAGGTTGACCACCATGTTATCGAGCGGCAGGTAGGTTGGCGGACCGGTCTGCACCTGTCGGGCCACCGGGTGCTCTTCCTCGTCCCCGAGTGCGGCAGCGGCACGCTGCTTGTTGACATACAGGATGGTGCCCAGAGCCGCCAAAACGACAATTAACACGATGGCCACCACGATCACCAGCATCTTCTTGCTCTTGGGTGGCGCGGCGGCGGCTTCAGCGGGTTTGGTGGCCACAATTCATCCTGGAAACAGTTGCAGACGCAATTATTCTGCATCCTCACCACCATGATGGCCTGATAAAGACCGGGATTCCATGGCAATCCCGCCGGCTTACCTGCCCCGCAAAGATCACACGAACAGGTCAACCGCCCTGCCCGAGCCCTGGCGCGTCGCCGTCGCCGTCGCCGGGACGATGGCTACCTCCTGCATTCGCGCCGGCGCCGCGCGCGCGCGGGCAAACCGGTCCGAGCGCGCCGAGCCACCATCGTCCGGATGCTGCGCGGAGCCGCCAACGAAGCCGCCGGACAACATCAACCCCTCACCGGCCAGTAACTCCTGCAGTTGCGGCATCGCATCGAGCAGCAGCTTGCGCGCCTGCGGCTGGTCGGATCGGAACTCCACGAAGGCTTCGTTGCCCCTGACCGAGATACGCACATCGACCGCACCGCCGTCGAATGCATCGAGTTGCAGCTCGGCGCTCTGCACACCACCTGCAACCCAGTAATGCATCTTCTGCGCCAGCGCGGCAGACGGCACCGGTGTCGACGCCGTGGGCGCGTAGACCGGACTTGCCGGCTGCGCTGCGTTGCTGCCCGGCGCAGCGTCTGACCAGGCGACAAATCCGGCACTCGGCGCGTCCGGCAGCTGAATTCGGTTCGCTCCCCGTTGATGCTCGCGTATTCCCGGCCCCGCACGCAAGCCCGCCAGGCCAGCCTCGAACATGGAAACAACGGACGACGCGGCTCCGTTGCCGGACTGCGGCGCCACCAGCGCCCGCCACTGCGCAGTCTCGGACTCCTTGGCTGAAGCCTCGGGTCGCCCGGACCCATCACGCGCCAGTGCGGACGCTTCCGCTGCCTGCTGGCGAGCCAGCCTGTCGAACTCTGCTGTCGCCGCACCCGATGGCTGGTTGGCCGATCTCGCTCCCGGCTCGAGATCAGTCCCCTTCGGACCCGAATCGGTCAGGTCAGCCGCGTCCTCGGCAAGCTTGGCCGCATCCGCCAACGCGCGATGCGCTGCCGTGTCGGCAGCCTGTCCTGGCCCACGACGCAATCCCGCATGGGCGGAGCCAAGCTCCGCCGGCGCAGGTACGGCAGGGCCTGGTGCCGACGCGACCGGTCCGGTTGCGACTGCAGACGACTCCGACCGCGTCCGCAACCCGGCCCTGGAGTCCCCCATCGCATCTTTACCGTCCTCGGAGCCGGTATCCTGATCAGGCTTCCCGGACGGCGCAGAGCCGTCAGCCACAGCCGCCGGGACGGTCAGCGCATGCAGCATGGACAGGAAGGAGGCGCTGCCTGTCCCCTCGCTGCCGGCGTCACCGGAAGCGCGAGAACGCACAGAATTGGCACCTGGTTTTTGCACGGGGGACGGCGGGCTGGAGCCGGCGTTCGCGTCGATATTCATGGTGTGTCCTGGTTTGCAGTATGAGGGGTCATGCGCCGTCGGCTGGCAAAAGCGTCCGTCTGTTTTTGCTCGCGCAGCGCGGCGATCCGAGCCTGTTCCTGGCGCCGCTTCTCAAGCAGGCGATTCAATCCGGCCAGATGCACCTCGGCGTCCAGCAAAACCCGCCGGGCTGCCTGGCACTGCCGCAGCACATCGTCGATCACGCCCTGCTGCAGGTGAATGGTCTGGTCGAGCCTGGCCATGAACTGGTAATAGTGCCCCACGAGCTGCGGTGTCGTGCTGGACTGCGCCGACACCGACCAGCGGGCCTGGGTATCGGCGGCATAACTCTCCAGTTGCTCCATCTGCTGCGATGCATGTTGGTGGCGCCGCGACACCTGGGCCAAGGCCTGGCCCGCTTCATCGCGCCTGCGGGTGGCCAGCTCGACCGCCACCCCCAATACGCCCGGCACGGTCACGCGCAACCTCCGCCAAGGCAGAACGCAGCAAAGTCGTTGCCCTTGAAGTTGTTGCCGGTACTCATGCCGCGGAGGCCCCCAACACCGCTCGCATGGATGCCGTGCTGTCGGTCAGCGAAGCCGCCTCGTGCATGTGTTGCTGCAGGAACGCCTCGGTCAGCGGGTGCAACGCGATCGCCTGGTCCATCGACGGGTCCGAGCCTGCGACATAGGCACCAATCTGCACCAGGTCGCGACCCTTGTCGTAACGCGCCACCACGGCGCGGAAACGGCGCGCCAGCTCGAAATGGTCCCGTTGCACCACGTTATGCATCACCCGCGAGGCGGACTGCAAGACGTCGATCGCCGGGTAATGCCCCGACTCGGCCAATGCGCGCGACAGTACGATATGGCCGTCCAGGATCGCGCGAGCAGCGTCCGCGATCGGATCCTGCTGGTCGTCGCCCTCGGTCAGCACCGTGTAAAAAGCGGTGATCGAGCCGACGCCGTGCAACCCGTTGCCGCTGCGCTCCACCAACTGTGGCAGCTTGGCAAAACACGACGGCGGATAACCCTTGGTCGCTGGCGGCTCGCCGATGGCCAGCGCAATCTCGCGCTGCGCCATCGCGTACCGCGTCAAGGAATCCATCAGCAGCAGCACGTGTTTGCCCTGGTCCCTGAAACTCTCTGCGATCGCCGTCGCGTACGAGGCCCCCTGCAAGCGCAACATCGGCGCCGCGTCAGCGGGCGCTGCCACCACCACCGAGCGGGCACGACCTTGTACACCCAGGATGTCCTCGATGAACTCCTTGACCTCCCGCCCCCGCTCGCCAATCAGGCCGACCACGATCACGTCGGCGCTGGTGTAGCGCGCCATCATGCCCAGCAAGACGCTCTTGCCGACGCCGGAGCCTGCAAACAGCCCGATGCGCTGGCCGCGCCCGATGGTCAGCAATGCATTGATGGCACGCACCCCGGTGTCGAGCACATCGCGGATCGGCGCACGGTCCATCGCATTGACCGGTTCGCGGTCGAGCGTCCGCGCCACCACGTCCCCGATCGGGCCCATGCGGTCCATCGGCTGGCCTTGCGCATCGACCACCCGACCGAGCAGCCCGTCGCCCAGCGGCAGGCGCAGCCGGCCAGCCTCCAGATCAGACGGCACGTGCGTCGCCTGACCCAGACGCGGTGTCGGCACGAAGGCAGTGGACGGCACTACGCTGGCCCCGCTGGACAGACCATGCATGTCGCCAGCCGGCATCAGGTAGGCACGGTCGTTGGAAAATCCGACCACCTCGGCCAGCACCGGTTTCATTTCTGGTGCCTTGATCAGGCACTGGCTACCCACCGGGACGCGCAGTCCGCTGGCCTCGAGCACCAGCCCGGTCATGCGCGTCAGCGTGCCACGCCGCTCCAGACTGGTGCCCGTGCGTACCCGCGCGCAGGCATCGTCGAGCAGTTGCTGCCAGGCCTCGCTCGGCGCGCCGACCTCGATGGCGGCGTGCTCCGGGGTGGCGTCCTCAGTCATCCCACCGCACCTCCAGGCCCAACTTGGCAATGGCGCGGCGCCAGCGGGTTTCCAGGCTGGCGTCGATGATGGCGCCAGCCGAACTGATCAGGCAGCCGCCCTGCTCGATCGTCGCGTCTGCCGTGAGCGTGAGCTGCAGCGCCGCGAATTCGGACTGGATCACATCCTGCAACATGTCCAGATCCAACGGATGCAACCGCACCGCGGCAGCCTTTGTGTCGTCGCCCAGCATCTGCAGACCTTCACGGAGCACAGGCTGCAAGGCGTTGGGATTGACCGACAGCTCATGGCGCAACAGCTGGCGCGCGAGAACGCAGGCGAGCTGCAGAACACCCTGCGCCATCACCTGCTCCGACTGCACCAGTTGTTTTCGCGCCGACGCCAGCAATTGCCCAAAACGCCGGGCCGCCTGCAGGCCCTGGTTATCGACAAATTCCTGGTGTTGTTGCTCCGCGCGCAAGGTGGCCGTCGCCTGCCCCTGTGCAAAACCCTCGGCGTAAGCCTGCTGGCGTACCACCACATCGCGCTCGGCGTCGCGCTGCGCCTGGTGCGCATGGGCCTGGGCGTCGGTCCGGGCCTGGGCGTCCGCCGCGAGCTGCAGCAGGTCTGCATCGACATCGCCGAAATCCCAGCGTGCGACTGCACCGATCTCTTCACCGGGAATGAAACGGGACAGATTGCGCATGGCGGAGTCGGTGCGTCAGACCATCGCGTCGTCGGCGCCGCCGCCGCCCACGACGATCTGGCCCTCGTCGGCGAGGCGCCGCACCGTCTTGAGAATTTCCTTCTGCTGCGCCTCGACCTCGGACAGGCGCATCGGACCACGCGACTCGAGGTCTTCGCGCAAGGTCTCGGCCGCCCGGGACGACATGTTCGACAGGAACTTCTCCTTGAGTTCGGGCTGCGCACCCTTGAGAGCGGAGATCAGTGTGTCGGAGGCGACCTCCTTGAGCACGGTCTGGATCGCCTTGTTGTCGAGCTTGATGAGATCGTCAAACACGAACATCTTGTCCATGATCTTCTGCGCCAGATCCGGGTCGTGGCTCCGGATCGACTCGATCACCGTGCCTTCGACATTGGCTCCCATCAGGTTGATCATCTCGGCCGCGGCCTTGACACCGCCCAGCGAGGACTTGCGCACCTTGTCGGTACCCGAGAGCACCTGGAACAACACTTCGTTGAGGTCCTTCAGCGCAGTGGGCTGAATACCTTCCATCGTGGCGATGCGCAACATGACTTCGTTGCGCTGGCGCTCGGTGAACAGCTTGAGGATTTCGGAAGATTGATCGACGTCGAGGTGGACCATGATCGCCGCAACGATCTGCGGATGTTCGGTGCGCAACAAATCCGCCACCGACAAGGCATCCATCCACTTGAGGCTCTCGATGCCGGAGACGTCGCCACCTTGCAGGATGCGGTCGATCAGCAAGGTGGCCTTGTCGTCGCCCAGCGCACGTCTGAGCACGTTGCGCACATAGTCGCTCGAATCAGCCACCAGCAGGCTTTGCGATCCCGCCAGTTCAGTGAACTTTTCGATCACGCTGTCGACCCGGTCGCGGGTGATGCCCTTGGTCCGGGCGATCGCCTCGCCGAGTTTTTGCACTTCCTTGGGCGACAGGTGCTTGAACACCTCCGCCGCCTCGGCCTCGCCGAGCGACATCAGTAGTACCGCGGCGTCCTGTAATCCGTCATCAGCCATCAATATCCTCCCAGCGTCAGGCCGGAGCCTCGCTACCGATCCAGTCCTTGACGATGTTGGCCACGGCCATCGGGTTCTCCCGCGCCAGCTTGCGCGCACCTTCAAGCCGCAGTTGTGCCTCGGTCAGACCGGCTTCTGCCTGGGCCGAGGCACTGTTGGTCAGCAGCGGCGGACGCTCCGTGTCGTCGGCCACCAGGGCGTCGAGCTGGGTCAACTCTTCGGGCTCGGGCGCCGGCGGGGGCTTGGCCATCGCCTTGAGGCCTGGACGCACCAGGCCGAACAACAGCAGCGCGACCAGCAACACGATGCCGATCGGCCAGGCCAGGTTACGCGCCAGGTCGAGCATCTGCGGTTGTTGCCACAGGGGCAACTCCGACTGCGGCGTCGTCTGTATGGCAAACGGCGTGTTCATCAGGTTGACCGAGTCGCCCCTCTCCCGGTTAAAGCCGATCGTCTCGCGCACCAGCGCCGTCATCTTCTCGATCTGATCTGCGGTCAAGGCCACGCTGGTCGCCTTGCCCTTGTCATCGAGGCCGGTCTGGTGGTTGACAACCACAGCCGCGCTCAGGCGCTTGACTTGCCCGGTGCCGCCCCGCACCACCCGCACCGTCTTGTCGACCTCGTAGTTGATGGTCGACTCGCGTTTGCCGCCGTTGTTCGCTCCCTGGGCGCCGGCACCGGCGGTGCCAGCCGCGGCCAGCGTCTGCGCCGCGCCATTGATCGGTGCCGTGGCATCGCCGGGTGGCTGGTTGGTGACCGCGCCAGGCACGCCCGCTGGCGGCGCGGGGCCACCGGCACCGGGGCCGGATTCGATCAGCTGCTGGCTGCGGATGGCACCGGAGTCCGGCGTCTGGTTGGGCCGGTGCGACTCCGACGTGGACTCGGTCTGCGTGAAATCGACATCGGCCGTGACCTGGGCGCGCACATTGCCCTTGCCGACGATGGGCTCGAGAATATCCAGGATGCGCCGGGCAAACGACTGTTCAAGTTGCTGCGTGTATTGCAGCTGCTCCGCGTCCACCCCTCGCCCGCCACCACTCCCGTCGACCGGTTCGGACAACAGCTTGCCGGTATCGTCGAGCACGCTGACGGCCGACGGCGTCATCTCCGGCACACTGGACGAGACCAGGTGCACGATACCGGCCAGCTGCGCCCGGTCCAGCGAACGGGCCGGATGCAGGCTGATCAGTACCGACGCGGACGGTTTCTGCTGCTCGCGGAAAAAGCCGTTCTGATTCGGCAAAGCCAGGTGGACACGCGCACTTTGCACCGACGACAAGGCCTGGATCGACCGCGTCAACTCACCCTCGAGCCCGCGCTGGAACGTCAGCCGCTCCTGGAACTGGGTCATGCCGAAACGGTTCGACTCCATCATCTCGAATCCGACCACCGAATTCTTGGGCAGCCCTTGCGAGGCCAGGCGCAGCCGGGTATCGTGCACCCGGTCCGCCGGTACCAGGATGGCGGCTCCGCCATCAGAATATTTGTAAGGGATGTTCATCTGCGACAGTTGGGCCACGATGGCGCCGCCGTCCTTGTCCGCCAGGTTGGCGTACAACACCCGGTAGTCGGGCTGGCCGCCCAGCAACACGCCGCCGATCGCGACCGCCAGCAGCAAAACAGCGCCAAGGGCCAGGCGCATGCGTTGCCCCGACTCCAGGGCGCCCAGGCGCTCGGACAAGGTGGGATTGGCAACAACAGTGGCAACGGCGGTCATCGAGCGATCCGAAAACATCGTGGCGCGAGGTCGCAGCCACATCGGGGAACATTATTGGATCGGCGCGCCGAAAACGTGAGGCCGATTAAACCGGCATTCACCCGCCATTTCGACTAATCCAACCGGCTTTCAGTGACTAGCATGGCTGCATCACACGGACCGTCCTCGGAGGACACAATGGATCTACGTCTGCCCCCCATCAACATGCCAGCGGCCATTCGCCCGCTGGCCCTGACGCGCCTGACACCCGACAAGGCCGTGACAGGCGCGGAAGGCGGGTTCAGCGGAGCAATGAAGAGTGCGCTGCATGAGGTCAGCGCGGCACAGAACCAGTCGCGGCAGATGCAGCGCGAAGTGCAGATGGAAAATCCCACGGTCAGCCTGGAGGACACCATGGTCGCGATCCAGAAGGCCCAGATCGGCTTCCAGGCCACACTGCACGTGCGCAACCGGATGGTGCAGGCCTACACCGACATCATGAACATGCAGGTCTGATCGACCGCGTCAGTGGTCTGCCGTCAGTGCAGCATGTGCTGCAGACCTCCGAGCTTTTTCTCGAAGTGCGCCAGCCAGGGTTCGGCCAGATAACGGACCTGGGCGTCGTTGGCCAGTATGCGCCGCATGATGCCGGATTTTTCGGCCCGCTGTTCAGCCGGCAATTCCTGGTTGGTGGAGGCGAACCGCAATTGCTCGATCAGCACCGCGCAGGTGCCTTCGAGCCGGATCACGCCGTCCCAGTCGTCGGCTTTGGCCGACTCCAGCATGCTGACGCTGGCGGACTCCAGCGCCCGGTAGTAATCGATCAGGGTGTTGCTCATGGTGATTCCAGCGCCTCAAGCCGCCCGCAGGCGCGGCCCGGGCTGCGCGTCGGCCGTCTGGCCCATCTGTTTCCAGCCGCTGGCGATCGGCTCGATCAGCCGCAACACTTCGTCCAGCGCCGCCATGTCGTTACGCGCGTTGCCCTGAGTCAGGCGCACCACGCAGTAACCATACAACTCCTGCAGGTTGGCGGCCAATGGCCCGCCTTGCTCCGTATTCAGAGCGCCCCTGAGCCCCTCCTCCAGGATTCGCACGGCCAAAACAATGTTGGCGCACTTGTTCTTGACGTCACCCGCAGCCAGCGCGACCCGGGCCGAGCGCACCGCCACCAGCAGTCCATCGAACAACATGTCGACCAGATCATGCGCGCTGGCCTGACTGACACTGGTCTCCACACCAATCGTCTTGTAGGCCTTTGCGGACCGGGGACCCATCTGGGAAAACATGCGGACGTTCCTTGAAGTGATGTCTTCTTTATCGGCAGGCTGGCGTGCAAATCAAGACTTTGCCGCCGCTAAAAGGCAGGGCTTTGCCACCCAGTTCGCCAAGCTGGCTCAATTGTTGGGCCGGTTCCACTGCGCGACCTGCTGCGTCACATAGGCGTTGAGTGCGTTCAGGCTGTTGAGCTGCACGTCCAGCGCACTGTAACGGCGGTTGAGCTGGGCTTCAATGCGGGCCACCTTTTCGTTCAGCCGCGTCTGGTCCTTGGTGTTGAGGTCGAGCGAGCGCTTGAGCGATGCGTCCTTGTTGTTGAACAGGCCGTCGGTGGCCAGCAGCCCCTTGGCGAAGGCCGAGAACTTGGATGCCACGCCATTGGTCAGCGGATTGCCGTTGTCGATGCGCAGCAGGTTCTTGAGTTCGTCGCCATTGTTGACGGCAGTCTCGAGCTTGGCGCTGTCGACGGCCAGGTCACCGCCCAGCTGCTGGGTGATGCCCACTTCGTTCAACCGCTGGTAGGCCGAGCCGTTGGTGCTCGACTGCAGGATGCCACGCAGCGCATTCTGTAGTCCGATCGCGGTCGAATCTCCCTGCAGCAGGCCCGCATTCTTCGAGGCAGGGTCGTACTTGGTCTGTTCATTGATCGCCTGGTTGACCGCGTTATAGGCCGCGACAAAATCGTTGATCGCGGTGGTCAGCATCGACTTGTCCTTGGCCACCGTGATCTCGACCGGGTCCGCGCTGACCTCATTGGCCGTCAGCGTGACGCCCGAGACCACGTTCTCGAACTTGTTGGTCGACGAGCTCACGGGAATGCTGTTGATCTGCAGCCGGGCGTCTTCGGCGTACTGGATGGAGGCGCCATTGACCAGGCGCGACAGGCCGGCTGCGTCGGAGGTATTGCTATCGACATCGCTGACCACGCCGAGCTCAAAGCCGGCGGCCACACCCGTCGTATTCGAGCGCAGCAAAAGGCGCTCGCCGGATACGTCGTTGAGCACGGTTGCTGTCACACCGGCGCCCGCACCGTTGATCTTGCTCGCCACGTCGCTGACCGTATCGGTGCTGCTGACCGCGATGTCGACCTGCCCGCCGCCAACCTGGGGCGTGAACGAACTCGGTACGATGGTCCACTGACCCAGCTGCAGGCGCAAGGTGCCAGCCCCGAGAGCTCCGCCCACCGGCAGCAAGGCGCCTGATGCCGTGGCCTGGGCTTTCGCCAGATTGTCGACCTTGACCGAAAAGCTGGTCGCCGCGGCGCCGCCAATGGCCGAGGCAGACACCGTCTTGGTGTTGGATGAGTTGGCCTTGACCGCATTGAACGTCGTCAGGCTGCCGAGCCGGCTGGCCGCATCGGACAGCGTGGACACCAGCGACTTTATCTGACCGAACACGGAGATCCGGGTCTGCACCGTCGCCGCCTGCACCTGCAGCTTGGTCAGGGGCTGTTTCTCGATCGCCACCAGCTGCGACACGATGGACTTCACGTCCAGGCCGCTCCCGATGCCCGGGGAAGAAATGGTCGCCATGGTTTTCTCCTTCGCCCCTCAAAGGGCCTGCCGCTGCATTATCCGGATTCGCGCCGATTCCAATCCAGAGAAATGCACAAGTAACACGACCTACACGAACGCGCCGGCTTACCGCGCGTCTTCTCGCCCGCCCTTGCAGGGCCTGCCGCAAGACTGGGCTGGACGATGCCGGATCTGCAACGCACAAAAGCCGAAAAGGCGGCGGATCGTTGGGATCCGCCGCCGGGGTCACAGGAACTGCTGGCGCCTCACGGCCAGCCCATCATCGGATGGACCTCCTCGATTACCGCAGCAAGGCCAGCACGCCCTGCGGCAACTGGTTGGCCTGTGCCACCATCGCGGTGCCGGCCTGCTGCAGGATCTGGGCCCTTGACAGGTTGGCGGTTTCCTGCGCGAAGTCGGCGTCCAGGATGCGCGAACGCGAGGCCTGCAGGTTCTCCGATGTCGTCTGCAGGTTGTTGATGGCGGTCTCGAAGCGCGACTGCAAAGCGCCGAGGTTGGCGCGCGAACCGCTGATGAAGGAAATCGCGGAGTCCACGGTCTTCAGGGCTTCGGTGGCCTTGGCAAAGGTCGTGATGTCCAGATCCGATACCTTCTTGAGTGCCGAAGAACCTGCGGTGATGGTATTGCCAGCAGCGACCGTGGCCGAGAACGACTTCGCGGAGTCGAGCGTCACATATCCCGCCACGGTGGCATTGTTCGCCGTAGCATCTGCAGCCAGCGTGACCGCAGTACCCGAGTTCGCACCGGCCGAGTCGAGCTTTTGCACCGCCGTGGTTCCCGCGTTGGCGGTCGTCGTGTCCGATACCGTGATGTCGTTTCCAGCTGCATTGGTCAGGACGACCGTGGTCCCGGTGGAATTGAGAGATGCAATAACACCGGTTTTGGACGACTGGTCGTTGATGGCAGCCACAGCTGCGCTAAGGCCGTCTGCCGTGCCTGTAGCCGCCAACGAGAACGAGATTGCCTGCGCTGACGCGTTGTCGGATTGCAGGTTGATGGTGTAAGCGCCCGTTGCGCTGAAGGTCAGGCTCACGTCGTTGCGGGCAGTGGCAGTCACGCCGGTGTCGGCCGTTTTCGCGTTGATCAGGCCGGCCGAGGCCTGGGCCGTGCCATTGGTGACCAGTGTCACCACGGCGCTGCCGATCGACCCGTTGATCGTCACGTCACCGGCGGTCACGTTGTTGGTACCTGCGGCCGACGCTGTAGCCGCCGCGCCGGCATTGAGCTTCTGATTGTTGCCATACACGCTGGTGCGCAGATTGGCGGTTGCCGCCGTGATGGTCTGATTGGCGTTGGCACCGACCTGGAACTGCTGGGTGCCGAACGATCCGTCAATCAACTTGGTGCCGTTGAATGCCGTCGTCTGCGCAATACGGTCGAGCTCCGATACCAGCTGACCGACCTCCGCCTGCAAGGCCTGGCGGTCACTGGCACTGTTGGTCGCGTTGGCCGACTGCACGGCCAGTTCCCGCACCCGCTGCAGGATGTCGCCAGACGCCTTGAGAGCGCCCTCTGCCGTCTGCGACAGCGAGATGCCGTCGTTGGCATTGCGCACCGCCTGGTTCAGGCCCCGCACCTGGGAGGTGAAACGCTCGGAAATCGCCAGACCCGCGGCGTCATCCTTGGCGCTGTTGATGCGCAGGCCCGACGACAGCCGCTGGATCGACGTGGACAGCGAAGATGCACTCATGCCCAGATTGCGCTGCGCGGTAAGCGAGTTGATATTCGTATTGATGGTTGAAGCCATAGTGTTACTCCAAAAAAAGCTGACTGTTTTCCGGCATTGCTGCCAGCCTGAGCGCCAGAACGATGCTGGCTGCAATGCCCGGGAACCCGTTGCCGGAGTCCCCGAACCACGAGCCCTTCATGCAACCCGTTGCTAGGGATTTCGGGTTCTGGCGGAAAAACTTGAGGGTGAAACAGAAAAAGTGGCTGGTTTTTCGCCGGTTTATCGGCGGCACGGACTTTGCTCAAGTGCCCACAATTCTTTCCATGGTCCCGCTTTGTCAGTTCCCGAAGGCACTTGCACCTTCAGAAGGGCTGGCTCCACCAGGAGATTTCCATGGCTTCCGTCATCAATACCAACATCAATTCGCTCACCACCCAGCGCAATCTGAGTGCGAGCGCCGCTTCCCTGTCGACGTCGATCCAGCGCCTGTCCTCCGGCCTGCGCATCAACAGCGCCAAGGACGACGCCGCCGGCCTGGCGATTTCCGAGCGGTTCACGACGCAGATCCGGGGCCTGAACCAGGCCGCGCGTAACGCCAACGACGGCATCTCGCTGGCCCAGACAGCCGAAGGCGCCATGAGCGGAGCCGGCAACATACTGCAGCGGGTACGCGAACTCGCCGTGCAGTCGGCCAATGCGACCAACAGCGCCAGCGACCGTCAGGCGCTACAGCAAGAGGTTACCCAGTTGGTGACCGAGCTCGATCGGATCGCACAGACCACCGAGTTCAACGGTTCCCGCCTGCTCGACGGCACCTTCGGCACGCAGCAGTTCCAGGTTGGGGCCAACGCCAACCAGACCATCACCGCCACCACGGCCAACCTGCGCACCAATGTCTACGGCAACAACCAGTTGCAGGGCCCTGGCGGTGCTGCAACTCTGGCCGCGCCAGGGTTGAATTCCACCGTTGCCGGCACGATGATCGTCAATGGAACGCTGGGCAGCGTCAACATCACGGTGAACGTCAACAGTACGGCCAAGGCCAACACCGACAAGATCAACCTGGCCGCATCGACGACCGGCGTGGTCGCAACGGCCCGTACCGAACTGAGTCTGACCTTCGGCGCAGCCGGCGCCTACAACCTGACACTGCAATCGGACAACGTGACACCGCAGGCCGTGTCCTTCACGATCGCGTCCAACGCGACGACCGACGGCCTGTCCACCGCCGTGGCGGCGATCAATGACCAATCGTCCAAGACCGGCATCACCGCCTCGTTGAACCCGACCGGTACGGCTGTCGTGCTGACCAATGCCACGGGCAACGACATTTCGGTGGCCGATACGGCGGTGGCCAACGCCAGCACGGTCGCGGTGCAGAAGCTCTCCAGCACAGGTGGTGCCTCGGGTGCCGCCGTCACGCTGGCAGCCGACACCACAGCCAACACCGCCACGGTCGTGGGCTACATCACGCTGGACTCCGACAAATCGTTTGCCGTGGACGTGACCACCACCAACCTGGCAGCCGATGGTGGATCTACGCTGAACAAGGTGTCGGACCTGGATGTGACAACATTCGGCAACGCCACCCAGGCACTCAAGACGGTCGATTCCGCGCTGGGCTTCATCAACGGCGAGCGGGCCCGGCTCGGCGCCCTGCAGTCGCGATTCGAAACCTCGATCAACAACCTGCAGGTGACGTCGGAAAATTTGTCGGCATCGCGCTCACGCATCCTCGACGCCGACTTCGCGCAGGAAACCGCGAATCTGGCACGGGCCCAGATCCTGCAACAGGCCGGCACGGCGATGGTCGCGCAGGCCAACCAGCTACCGCAGCAGGTGCTGGCACTGCTGCAGCGCTGATACATCCGTACGCTACCAATGCACCGCACGCGACGCGGTGCAGATCGGAAACGCACCGCGCCAGGCGCGGTGCAGATCGCAGGCGCACCGCGCCAGACGCGGTGGCAGCCCCGTCTATGCCAACCGGCGCAGCCACGCACCAGGCCAATGCGTGATGTTGGCCTGCAGCTCGCTTTCATTGAACGGCCACTCGGGCTGCTCGATCACAAACCGCGGGTCCGCCTGCGCAAATGCATACGCCGCACGGGTCGGATTGTCATGTGACCAGCCCGCCTGACCCCGCGGCACGTCGGCCAGGTCCTGCATGATTCCGTCGGTGGCCACGATATAGGAGCCCGGCGTCACCATGTCACCATAGGCCTGCAGCTCGGACAGCACATGCGCATGGCTGTGATTGGAGTCGAGGATCACCAGCGTGGTCTCTCCCGGTCGTAGCAGCGCACGCACCTGTGCGACGATCTCGGGATCGGTACTCGAACCCTCGATCAGCGTGATCAGCCCCGCCAGCGGATGCTCCTCGATCGCCTGTCGGTTGTGGGGCCGGATCTCGATGTCCACACCCACGATCCGGCCCTTGTCCATGGCCTTACACAGGCTGGCGTAAAACACCAACGAGCCGCCATGGGCCACGCCGGTCTCGATGATGACGTCCGGCCGCAGGCGAAAGATCACTTCCTGCATGCGCAGCATATCCTCGGGCAGCTGGATCACCGGCCGACCCATCCAGGAAAATGTGTACTGGTATTTCTGGCTCCAGCCCACCCGCACCCACTGGCGAGACAAGGCCTCGAACGCCTCGCGCGAATACAGGGGTAGTTCCTGTCGCCGGTCGCCGTCGACCAGACTCAGCGTTCGGGTGTCGGTATCAATCGTCAATTGCATGCGGGACTCCAGTCAATCAATCGTGCGGTGCATTGCAGGGCGTCCAGCGTGGTCTGGACCTCCCCACGGTAATTCGGATTCATCAGTATCACGGTGGACACATGGCGGCGCAGCAACTCGGACGGCGCAACAATGGCATGGCCGCTGCCGGCGACATGCCCACCCTGCTTGGACGGATTGATATCCACCACGCAGTCGATGTGCTGCGTGTGCGGATCCAACAAGTGCGCGAAGGTCACGCCCTTGGCGCCGGCACCCCACAAGGCCACCGGTCCGTCGATGCGCCAGCGGGCCAATGCCTCACTCCAAAGACGTAACTGGGAGGTTTCGCTGGCGCCGTGGGACAGCGCCAGATCGGCTAATTCCGACGCGGCCCCATCGTGCGGCCTGTCGCCCATGCCTGTGTCGGGCCCGATCGCCGGTCGTGCCTCCAGCCACAGATATTGGTCGCCGAACACGTGGGACACCTGCAGCACGTCGAATCCGGAGAGCTCGAACGCTCTTTGCAAAGAAGCGGCGCAAAACAGTGAGCAATGTTCGTAGAAAAAGTCCCACACCACCTTGTTGCGCACAATCCACTGCACACACGGAGTCTCGAAGAACACCCGTGCTTGCGGCCGTTCGCTCAGCGCGGCACGCACGGCACGCAGCAAGGCCAGCGGATCGCCGACATGTTCGATCACATGGCGGCACACCACGACATCAGCAGGTATTTGCGCGCATTGTGCATCGTAGAAACGGCGCTCGAAGCGCAATCGAGCGCCCAGGTCCGACAACGGCCCGCGATAACTGGGGTCGAACCCCAGCCCCCGATTACCGGAATTTGGGTAAGCGACCAGCTTGCGCAGGAAATGTCCCTTGCCGCAACCCACCTCGACCACCTGCGCGTCGCGCACACCCTGGCGCAGCACCAGGTCCTCGACGCGCCTGTCCAGGTAGTCATCGAAGACTCCCGAGTGGGACTGGGTATTGTCGTAGTCCTGTTCGTATTCCAGGCAACTGGCGTCGAAGCTTCGGTTGAACACAAAGCCGCAGCATCTGCATACCTGCATCGCAAGGTCGCCCCGGGTCGCCGCACGCGCCAGCTGCCGCGTCGGGAAAACCCTATTCTGGTGTACCGGCACCTGCGTCCGGAAAATGAATGGCTCCAGTTCACCGCCGCCGCAAACCGGGCAGGTCGTCAACCCGGATATCGGCACGGGCCGCTCAGCGGTCATGGACGGCCGCCGCATGACACATCGCGTGGGCTGCTGCATCGAATTCGATCATCTGCGCCAGTGCGTCGGCCAACGGCGTGGGACCAGCCCATCCGAGCGCACGCAAGCGACGGTTGTCGCCTGCCACCAGCGCCGGTTCCTGCAGGCCGGCAGCGGCAACGGCCAGCACCGGAGCCGGGTCGACATGCAGCAACCGCGCCAAAGTCCATACCAGATCCGCGATAGGCACCGGCTGCGCCGAACTGATGTTGTAGCTGCCCGCAGCCGGCGCCTGAAGCAGAGTCCACAAGGCCTGCGCAACATCCGGCGCGGACACGAAGTCGCGCTGCTGCAATGCCTGGACCGGGAACACCGCCCGTTGGCCCTGAAGCGCCGATGCCAGCGCCGGAATCAGCCGCTGCGACGACTGCCAGGCACCAAAAGGAAAGAAAATCCGTCCCCAGGCCAATCGCAGGCCGTGATCCGCCGCATAGTCGTGCATCCATCGCCGGGCGGCGTCCTTCGCGACGCCGTAAGGCGTGGCAGGCGCCAGTGGCGTCGTGTCCTCGTCGCACCATCCTTGCGACCAATCGTATTCAGCGCAGCTGCCGGCAACCACGATATGGCGCCCCCCGGCTTCGGCGAATGCCAGCGCCAGCGACTGGGTGGCCTGCTGCCAATCGCCGTTCAATGCGGATGTTTGGTAACACGCAGGGTCCGTCACCCAGGCCAGGTGCAACAGGTGGCTTGGGGCCAGTCGGCGCAAGGCCGCAGCACAGTTGTCACTGCCGGCGAGCAAGTCACAGGAAATATGCGCGCCGGGCGAATGCCCCGGCGGCGGCGCGCGACCCAAAGTCCAGGCGGTCACGCCCCGCAAGCGCAGCAGTTCCAGTACATGACGCCCGATGAAGCCGCTGGCCCCGGTGACCAGCAGCCTCATCGGTCACCTCCGCTGGAGTCGGTCAAAGGCACGCCAGCAACGGCAGTCAGTAAACGCAGCCGCGGCACTGCTGACACGAACTGACCCCCCCACTGTCCGATGTAGGCCAGTTGTTGCACGATCTCGTCCTGCAGGTTCCAGGGCAGGATCAGCACGCGCATCGGCTTGTGCACACGCAATTGCTGCTCGTCCACGACCGGAATCCGGCTGCCAGGCAGGTATTTGCCCTGCTTGGCTGGGTTGCGATCCACCACATATGGCAACAGATCCGGCCGCACGCCGGCGAAATTGAGCAAGGTATTGCCTTTGGCGGCTGCGCCATAAGCGGCGACCGATATACGATCCCGCCGGCACTCCAGCAGCCAGATCAACAGCTCATGCTTGATACGTTCGGTCTCGTGCTGAAACTGCCGGTAGAACGCCGGCGAGCGCACCCCACTGTGCTGCTCCTGCGCAAGCATGTCGGCCACCGCCACCTGGACGGCGTACGCGCCAGCGTCGGCGCGCTGTGCAAAAACCCGCAGGCTGCCTCCATGGGTCGGCCACTGCTCCACATCGAACACCACCAGCCCCTGCGCTGCCAGGATTTGCTGTACGGCGGTCAGTGACAGATAACTGAAGTGCTCGTGGTATACGGTGTCGAACTGACATTCCTGCACCATGCGCAGCAGGTGCGGGAACTCGAAGGTCGCGACCCCGTGCGGCTTGAGCAGATGGGCGAATCCTGCGACAAAGTCATTGATGTCCGGCACATGTGCCAACACGTTGTTGGCCACCATCAGGTCGGCGGTACGGCCCTGCCCTTGCAGCCGCTCCGCCAGCGATGTGCCGAAGAATTCGGTCACGATCTCCAGTCCGTGGCCACGGGCCGCCAGCGCAGTGCCTGCGGTCGGCTCCACACCGTAACAGGGAATACCTGCCTTTTGTACGTACTGCAGCAGGTACCCATCGTTGGCGGCCACCTCGACCACCATGCTGTGCGGACCCAATGCAAAGCGCCGGACCATGGCCTGCACATAGATGCGCGCATGTTCCAGCCAGGAGCTTGAATAGGCACTGAAGTAGGCGTAGTCATCGCCGAACAACCTATCGCCAACCCCGGTGTCCTGCGTCTGCGCCAGCCAGCAGGTCTCGCATACCAGCACCCGCAGCGGGTACCAGATTTCGGGCCCGGACAATTGTTCGCGCAGGAGAAAGGCGTTGGACGGTGGCGCATGCCCCAGATCCAGCATCGTCAGCGCCAATGCTGCACCACAATGCCGGCAGTTCATGTGACCAGCCCCTTGAAATCGATCTGCAGAAAAGGCCAGCTGCCATCGCGCTGCGAAAGCCGCCGCACCGGCAAGGGCCAGTCGATGGCCAGTCGGGGATCACACGGGTGCAAACCCGCCTGGGCCTGTGGCACGTAAGGCGCGGAATGGCAATAGATGATCTCGGCGTCTTCGCTCAGGGCCTGGAACCCATGCGCGCATCCTTGCGGAATCATCAGTGCGACGCCAGAGGCCGCAGACAACTCCTGCGCGTGCCAAAGCAGAAAGCTGGGCGAATCACGGCGCAGATCCACCGCCAGATCCCAAATCCGACCTCGCACGCAGCTGACCAGCTTTTGCTCCGCCCAAGGCGCCGCCTGGTAATGCAGACCCCGCACGGTGCCGCGCGCGTTGTTCACGCTGTGGTTGATCTGGGCTACCGGGCCATTCCAGCCGACGTGGGCCAACTCCGAGGCGCAAAAGATGCGGGCAAACGAACCCCGCGCATCCGCATGCGCCTGCCGGTGCACCTGCAGCACGCCCGCCAGTGAAGTCGGGGTACAACGCAATTCGGTCACGGCGCCAACCCGCTTGTCGCGGACCGCCTGCCGTGTGCCGCAATATTCGTGTGGGGTGACCGCTGCCGGCCCAAAGCCTCGAACGCATCGATATCCTGATGGCATAGCTGCGCGGCGTCGTCGCCAGCGCGTTGCGACCGGTACCATGCGACGGTCCGCACAACGGCTTCCTCCAGGCTCCAGCCAGGCAGCGCGCCGATCGTCCTGTACAACTTGCTGCTGTCGAGCAACAACACGCCAGCTTCATGCGCGCCCTGCTCCTGCTGTGCGAAACGCAGCTCGCCCGAGCCATGGGACTGCCGTGCAAGCTGCAACACCTTGCGCACCGTGGCACATTGGCCACCATCGGGGCCGCTGTTGTAGGCCGACGCCAGGGACGGCTGCTCCCACAGGCGTTCGACCAGCCGCAGATAGGCGTGCAAGGGCTGCAGCACATGCTGCCATGGCCGTACGGCATTCGGACGGCGTACGTCGATGGTCGCCGCCGCGCCCCAGGCCCGCATCGCGTCAGGCAACAGGCGGTCCAGCGACCAGTCCCCACCGCCGATCACGTTGCCCGCGCGTACGCTGGCCAAGGCCACGCCAGCCTTGGCTAGAAAGGCATCGCGGTAGCAGGCCATCGCGATTTCCGCTGCGGCCTTGCTTGCGCTGTAGGGATCGTGCCCGCCCAGTTCGTCGGTCTCGACAAAGGCACGACCGTCTTCCCGGTTGCGGTACACCTTATCGGTGGTGGCCACCAAAACGACGCGCGCACTGGCAGCTTCGCGCACCGCGTCCAGCAGATGCACGGTGCCCATGCAATTGGTGGCGAAAGTCAGCGCTGGTGCATCATAGGATGGCCGCACCAGCGCCTGCGCTGCCAGATGCAGCACGACCTCGGGCTGCGACTGACGCACGACCGCCGCCAGTGCAGCCGCGTCCCGAATGTCGACAACGCAGTGTTCGACACGTTGTGCGATATCTGCCAAGACGAACAGGCTTGGATCGGTGCCAGGCACCAGCGCCACACCGGTGACCCGCGCACCCAGCCGGTGCAGCCACAGCGCCAGCCAGGCGCCCTTGAATCCGGTATGGCCGGTCAGTAACACGCGCCGGCCGCGCCAGAATGCGGCGTTCAGTCCCGTCACCATGACTTCCAGGGTGCCCGACCACCCGCCCAGAGCTCCTCCAACTGGTTCTTCTCGCGCAAGGTATCCATCGGCTGCCAGAAGCCCTGATGCTCATACGCCATCAGTTCGCCGTCGGCAGCAAGTTGTGCCATCGGCTCGCGCTCCCAGGCCGTCGTGTCGTCGGCGATCCGATCCAGGCAGCGCGGTGACAAGACGAAAAATCCACCATTGATCAGGCCACCATCTCCTCGCGGTTTCTCGGCAAAGCCTGTCACCGTAGCGCCGTCACACTGCAAGGCACCGTACCGTCCCGGCGGCTGCACCGCGGTCACGGTGGCCAGCTTGCCATGGCCAAGGTGGAAGGAGATCGTGGCCGAAATGTCGACGTCCGACACACCATCGCCATAGGTGAAGCAGAACTGCGCGTCGTCCTGGAGGTAGTCACGCACGCGGAGCAGTCGCCCCCCGGTCATCGTGTCGTCGCCGGTGTCGACCAGCGTGACACGCCAGGGTTCTGCGTGTTTGTGGTGAACCTCCATGCGGTTGTTCGCCATGCAGAAAGTCACGTCGGACATGTGCAGGAAGTAGTTGGCGAAATATTCCTTGATGATGTAGCCCTTGTAGCCGCAGCAGATCACGAACTCGTTGACATCGTGCATCGAGTACATCTTGAGGATATGCCACAGGATGGGTCTGCCGCCGATCTCGACCATGGGCTTGGGCCGCAAGTGGGTCTCCTCCGAAATGCGGGTGCCAAGACCGCCGGCCAGGATCACCGCCTTCATGCCGGCGCTCCGACGGGCGCCAGCACGTCGATGGGTGTCACCGGCTCGCCGGCACAGAACCGTGTCCACATCGTACGATAGGCCGCTTCGACCCCGCGCGCGAATCCGGCGCCATCCATCAACTGGGATTCCAGCATGCGCTGGCGCATGCCGGCACGCAGAGCGACCCGCATCGGCGTATCGATGGCAAAGGCACAGGCCTTTTCGATGTACTCGGATTCATTGGTGGCAACCCACTCAGGCAGCCCGATATTGCACAGGAAGGTGGTGCCGATACGTCCCAGCGGCGGCCGGCTCGCCAGCGTCAGCGCCGGCACTCCCATCCACAAGGCATCCACCAGCATGGTGCCGCCACTGTGCGGAAAGCAGTCCAGCAGGATGTCGAAGTCGTGCAGGCCCTCGAAGATGTTGCTGCTGTTGCGCAGCGTGACGCGTTCGACGTCCAGTCCCTGCGCAGCCATCAGCGACCGGAAATGCGCCTGGTTGCCGGGCTCCCCGAAATTGCGATAGTCCAGCACCAGGCGCGCCGTCGGAAGGCGCCGCAGGATCTCGCCCCAGACCCGGAAGGTGTGGTGGTTCAGCCGTTCGCTGCGACCGGAATAAGCGAAGGTCACGAATCCGTTCTGCAGGCTGGGTGGTGCCTTCGGGTCAGGGGTTTCGTTCAGCGACTGGAAGGGAACAAAACACCCGGGCAGTCGCACGATCTGCTCGCGTGCGAGGGTGCCGGGCGGCGCGATATGGCGATCGAACAGCACATAATCTATCATCGGCAATCCGGTGGTCCAAGCGGCCCCCAGCCAGGTGACTTGGACCGGCGCAGGTTTGAGCGTGAACACACCCAGCCGCTCGTCGCGCATGTGATTGCAACCATCCACCAGAATGTCGATCTGGTCGTCCCGGATCATCGCAGCCACATCCGTGTCGCATAGCCCGCGGATGTCGCGCCAATGATCGAAACAACCCCGAAAGCGGGTCGTGAACACATCCTCGGTCTTGACGTTTGAATACGCATACAACTCGACCACCGCATGGTCATGATTGTCAAACAGGGGCAGGAAATAGAAACGCGAGGTATGGCGCCGGAAGTCGGGCGAAACATAGCCCACCCGGATGCGGCGCCCTGGTCTGCGGTCGTGGTCCGAAAAGTCGGTTCGCGGCATCGGATGCCGGTCGCCCCAGCGTACGAATTGTTCGAAGATCTCCGATGCGTCCAGATCGGGGTGATAGGACAAGTCGTACAGGCGTTTTTCCCACAGTACGCCATCGTCGGGAAGCAGGGCCAGCGCCTTGTCGGAATGTTCGACCACGTGGGTGAAATCAGACAACTTGGCCAGTGTGCTGCAGATGCTGTGATGGGCGTAAGCGATGGCGGCCCCCTGGTGTGGCGCCAGACCATGCGGCTTGCGTCGATCGGCCAGCGCCAGCACCTTGCGGTAGTCAGCCAGGGCCTGCACCAGGCGCCCGCGCTCTTCCTGACCATGCGCCAACTGATGCAATGCGGGCGCGCAATCGGGCTCGATGACCAGGGAGCGATCCAGTGCCGCGATCGCATCATCGATGCGGTCCTGCCGCATCAGCGTCGCGCCGAGGTTGACCAGCGCGGAGGCGAAGTCGGGCTGGTAACGCAGCGCCAGGCGCAGGCACACCTCTGACTGCACCAGGCGACCGCGCACCTGCAAGGCAAAACCAAGGTTGCTCAAGGCGCCAATGTCTTGCGGTGCCAGCGCAACCGCGCGTTGCAAGGGCGCCAGGGCCGTGTCCCGTTGCGCCAGCTTGATCAACGCGGCGCCCAATGCCTTCCAGCCAAATGCATCCTGAGGGAACTGCCGCGTCAGCGCAGCGGCCCGTGTCGCGACCTGCTCCAACTGATCCGACGCGAACAGTCGCTGGATCGCGTCGACCTGCTTCTTTCTCGGTGTTGCTGTCGGGCGAACCATATCGGCCGAGGCCCGCTCTGCCAGAACATGGCGCTGCTCGACCAAACGATCCACAAGCTCGACAACGATCTCGACCTCCAGCCCACCGCCGCGCCTGACTTCCAGCGCGTCCGCAGCGCCGTCGAGGTCACCCGACTGCACCAGGGCATCGAACAGGCTGAGCCAGTAGGTCCGGTTATCCGGCTGGTTCTCCAGCGCCTTGCGAAACAAGGCCAGGCTGGCTTGGGCATAACCAGCCTGCAAGGCGATGACCGCCAGGTTGTGGTTCGCGTCTGCATGCCCGGGAACCAACTGCAAAATGGCACGATACGCTTCTTCCGCCTGCTCCAGCTCACCGGCACGGTGGCAGGTTAAAGCCAATTCCATTGCCCGACGCACAGCCTGGGCAATCACCTGCGGCATCGGTGGTTCGCTGCTGGTCGTGTCCATGATGACAAGGTCATGCGCCTCAGGCTGCATCTTGTCGAATCCTTCGGTTGAAAGAGTCCCACGAATCGGTGTTGCGATATCTTGCATGTGTTCGCGGGCGCCACCGGTGACGACACCCTTTTTATCAGCCTCAACCATGAACCAGACCACACCACGCGAGGACGGCACGGACGAACGGGCAGGCGAAGCCACCCTTTCGGCTGCAAGCGTAACCCTCGGTTGACGCGCCAATCGAGGAATAAGGCACCGGATTTCCGGGCATTTCGCCGTTGTTGCCCGTCAGGCATCGGCATACCCTTACACCGACATCAAAAAACCTGACAAGAGACACATCCGTTCGCCGATTCAAGTTTTTGGGCCGCTGATCACAATCGCTCCATGCGATGCACAACGACGTCGCGCCCACGATAGGAATCTTTCATGACCAACGACCAGATACTTGCCGAGATCCGCGAAGCCAATCTGACCTACCTGATGCTGGCCCAGAACCTGATTCGCTCCGACCGTGCGGAAGCACTGTTCCGGCTGGGTATGTCCGAGGAGTCGGCCGACCTGATCGCTGACCTGTCGCCAGCGCAGATCCTCAAGATTGCATCGGGCAACATGTTGCTGTGCCGCTTCCGCGTCGACGACGACATCGTCTGGAACCTGCTGACCAATCACACCACCAGCAAGGTCAACAACGATGCCACCAGCCGGCTGCATGCCAGCATCCTGATGTCGGGTCGTTACGCAGAGGCCTTGTAGGGCTTCCCTGACGCGCGACCCCTTCCATTACGAGACAGGCGACACCATGGCCACGAAAAGTGTTCTGAACGAGTCCCGCGAGATCAGCCGCGCGGTGGCATTGATCCAGTTGGGCGCCCGGCTGCAGGTCCTCGAGAGCGAGACCAGCCTGTCCTACGAACGGCTGCTTCGACTGTACAAGGAAGTCGCCGGACGCTCCCCATCCAAAGGACAGCTGCCGTTTTCCACCGATTGGTTTTTGACCTGGCAGCCGAACATTCACGCCTCGTTGTTCCTCAACACCTACGAATACCTGAGCAAGGTGAGCGCGCTGGAAGAAATTGACGCGGTGATGAAGGCCTACAAACTCTATACCGAGCAGATCGGCTGCTGCGACGTGGAACCGCTGCTGTCGATCACCCGGGCCTGGCGTCTGGTCAAATTCGTCAACAACCAGATGCTGACGATGACCCGCTGCTCCCGCTGCGGCGGACACTTCGTCACCGAGCCCTACGAAAACGCCCGGCATTTCGTCTGCGGCCTGTGCGAGCCACCGGCGCGTGCCGGCAAGAGCGCCGCTGCCGGCGGTATCTTGCTGCACTGAAAGCGGGAGAGGCAACCGCTTGAGCCCAAAACCATGCCGCAACCCTGCGGCGTGAACCGCACATTAAGGGGTCGATTTCCGGCCCTTTTCGCGTTTTCGCGTATGCAGCTTTTCCTAAAATGGACCAATAACAACCCCGTGCCGACGGTCTTCTGTCGGTGATGTCACCCGCACCTGATCCCCACACATGCTAGTCATCATCGGTTACGTCGTCGTCTTGGTGTGCATCTTTGGCGTCTATATCTTCCACGGTGGAAACATCCAGGTCATCTTGAAGGCTCTGCCGTTTGAGCTGACCACCATCCTCGGCGCGGCCATGGGTGCGTTCGTGGTCAACAACCAGCCCAAGGTGCTCAAGGCGACCATCGCGCTGGTCCCGCAGGCGCTCAAATCGTCCAAGTACACCAAGGCACGTTACATGGAGTTGATGGCTCTGCTGTACGACATCCTGCAAAAGGCCCGCAAGGAAGGTCTGATGGCGATCGAAAAAGACGTCGAGACGCCCGACGAATCCGAGATCTTCAAAAAATACCCCAACGTCGGTGGCGATCACCATGTGGTCGAGTTCATGACCGACTACCTGCGGATGATGGTCTCGGGCAATTTGAACGCCCACGAGATCGAATCGCTGATGGACAGCGAGATCGACACCCATCACCAGGAAGCGCATGCGCCGATCGCCGCCATTGCCCGTCTGGCCGGCGCGTTGCCGGCTTTCGGCATCGTGGCCGCCGTGCTCGGCGTGGTCAACACCATGGGTTCGGTCGGACAGGCGCCAGCCGTGCTGGGCGGCATGATCGCCGCGGCGCTGGTGGGAACCTTCCTGGGCATCTTGCTGGCCTACGGCGTGGTGGAACCGCTGGGCGGTTTGCTGGAGCAGAAGTCCGAGGATGCTGCCAAGGAACTGCATTGCATCAAGACCACCTTGCTGGCCAGCATGCAGGGCTACAACCCCTCCACCGCGATCGAGTTCGGTCGCAAGGTGCTGTTCTCGACCGAACGCCCGAGCTTTTCGGAACTCGAAGCACATGTGCGCGGCAAAAAGTGATGCGCACGGCAGCGTTGTCTAAAGACTGATATGGCCACCGACGCGAAGAAGCTGCAGCCGATCATCATCAAGCGGGTCAAGAAGTCCGGTCACGCCGTGCACGGCGGAGCCTGGAAGATTGCCTACGCCGACTTCGTGACCGCCATGATGGCGTTCTTCCTGCTGATGTGGCTGCTGGGCTCCACGTCGGAAGGCGACAAGAAGGGCTTGTCGGATTATTTCTCGGCGCCACTGAAAGTCTCGATGCTCGGCGGCAGTGGTGCTGGTGCCAGCAGCAGTGTGATCCAGGGCGGCGGCACCGACCTGACCAAGACCAGCGGTCAGAACCGTGCCGGCGACCCGAACGATCCGATTGCGCGCAAGGCAGCCGCCGACGCAGTGAAGGCTGAAGTGGCACGGCAGGAATCGCGCAAGCTGGCCGCTCTGAGCGAGAAGATCAGCTCGTTGATCGCGAACAACCCCAAACTGGCCGAGTTCAAGGCCCAGATCCGGCTCGAGATCACGCCCGATGGCCTGCAGATCCAGATCGTCGACGACCAGAGCCGCCCGATGTTCGACGTCGGCAGCGCGCTGGTGAAGGTCTACATGCGCGATATCCTGCGCGAAATCGGTTCGGCCCTCAACGGAGTCGAAAACAAGATCAGCCTGGACGGCCATACCGACCGCAGCCCTTACGGCAGCGGTGAGCGCGGCTACAGCAACTGGGAGTTGTCTTCCGACCGGGCCAACGCGTCGCGCCGCGAACTGGTGGCGGCCGGCATGCCGGATGACAAGCTGGCACGGGTCACCGGCATGGCATCGAGCAGCCTGCTGGAGCCAGACCAGCCGTTCGCGCCAGTCAACCGCCGCATCAGTATCCTGGTGATGACCAAGGATGCCGAAGAACGCCTGCTCGGCGGCAAACGCACGCCGGTCGAACTGGCTGCGCCCGCGGCCCCGGCATCGGCCGCCGCGCCGGGCCGCTGAGCGAAAGGCAGCCGATCGCTGCGGCGATAATCCCGTTCGTGAACACGGAAATATCGCTCCATGGCATCTGAACTGCGCTTCCTGGTGGTCGACGACTTCTCGACCATGCGGCGGATCGTGAGCAACCTGCTCAAGGACAGCGGCTTTACCGAAACCGAAGAGGCCGAGGATGGCAAGGTGGCGCTGATGAAGCTGCGCAGCGGCAAATTCGACTTTGTCGTGTGCGACATCAACATGCCCAATGTCAATGGTCTGCAGATGCTCGCCGAAGTCAAGAAAGACGCCAAGCTCCAGCACATTCCTGTGCTGATGGTCACTGCCGAGGCGCGCAAGGAAGACATCCTGCTGGCGGCGCAACTGGGCGCCGCCGGGTACGTGGTCAAGCCCTTCACCAAGGCCGTGCTCGAGGAAAAAGTGCTCTACATTCTCAAGAAGCAGGGCTTGCAAGTCAGCTGACGGGAGCGTCGCGCCGCGCTGGCACCCCAAGCTGCAAAGCGTTGTCGAAGTGACGGGTCAAGCCCCGGCTTTTCGGGCTTTAGTTTGTGCGTGCGCTGATGACAATGGAGGCAACACCACTTCCCGCGCACCATGGAATCGAACAGCCAGGACCGCAATCTTCCGGCCACCGAGCGCAAGCTGCGCAAAGCGGTCGAAGACGGCCAGGTCACCCGGTCCCAATACCTGACGCATCTGGCCGTGCTCGGAGTTGGCTCGGTCGCTTTGGTCGCGCTGGCACCGTTCATGTTCGACCGGATCCAGCTGCACCTCGCGCGGCAATTGTCGTTCGACGCCGCCGCCATTCGAGAGCCGCGGAACATGCTCGGCCGCCTGCAGGACATGTCCGTTTCCAGCCTGCTGGGCTGCGCCCTGTTTGCCGCGATCGTCATCACAGCCGTGGTGCTGAGCAACATTTCGGTCGGGGGCTGGGTGAGCTCGACCAAACCGATCACACCCGACTTCAGCCGCATCAATCCGCTGGCAGGTTTCGGACGCATGTTCACCAAGGACAAGCTGGCCGAAGTGGGCAAGATGGTGGTCATCATCATCGTGCTGGCGGCGATCGGCACCCTTTACCTGGCCCGCACGATCCAGCCGGTGGCCGCACTGGTGATGCAGCCTTCGGTTGCCGCGCTGCAGTACATGGCCGACTGGTTGATCACCGGCATGGGCTTCATGCTGTTGCTGATGCTGGTCGTGGCCGCCATCGACGTACCGCTGCAGAAGTTCCTGCATAAATCGCGGCTCAAGATGTCGCACCAGGAATTCAAGCAGGAACACAAGGAGTCGGACGGCAATCCCCACGTCAAGGGTCGGCTGCGCCAGCGCCAGCGTGAACTGTCCCAGAGCGGCAGCGTCTCGGCCGTGCCCAAGGCCGACTTCGTCGTCATGAATCCGACGCACTATGCGGTCGCCATCCGCTACGACGACAAGACGATGAGCGCGCCGCAGGTGATCTCCAAGGGCGCAGACCTGCTGGCCATGCGTATCCGCGATCTGGCGCGCGTGCATGCGATTCCGGTGCTGCAGTCGCCGATGCTGGCACGGGCACTGTATGCCAACGCGGAAATCGGCCAGGACATTCCGACCACGCTGTACACCGCGGTCGCCCAGGTGCTGGCCTATGTGTACCGGCTCAAGGCAGCGCTGCGCGGCGAGGCGCCGATGCCAGGTGATCCGCCCGAGCCGGACGTTCCTGCCGAGCTCGATCCGATGCGCCGCGCGGCGGCGGTAGTCCGGCCATGAATCCGATGCTGCGCACGCTGCAGCGAACGCTGGGCCCCTACGCGGCCTTCGCCAAAGGCGCAGCCGCGCCGATGCTGATCATCGCGGTGCTGGCCATGATGGTGCTGCCACTGCCGCCCATGCTGCTGGACGTGTTTTTCACCATCAATATCGCGATCGCTCTGATGGTGATGATGGTGGCGGCCTACATGCTGCGGCCCCTGGACTTCGCTGCCTTCCCCGCCGTGTTGCTGCTGACCACGCTGATGCGACTGTCGCTGAACGTGGCGTCGACACGGGTCGTGCTGATGGAGGGCCACACCGGCCCGGGCGCGGCCGGCGCCGTGATCGAGGCGTTCGGCCACTTCCTGATCGGCGGCAATTTCGCGGTCGGCCTGATCGTGTTCCTGATCCTGGTGGTGATCAACTTCGTCGTCATCACCAAGGGCGCCGAACGGATCGCCGAGGTGTCGGCCCGCTTCGCGCTGGACGCGATGCCGGGCAAGCAGATGGCGGTGGACGCCGACCTCAACGCCGGAACCATCGACGAAAAGGAGGCCAGGCGCCGGCGTGCCGAGGTGTCCGAAGAGGCCGACTTCTTCGGCTCCATGGACGGCGCCTCCAAGTTCGTGCGTGGCGACGCAGTGGCCGGCATCCTGATTCTCTTGATCAACCTGATCGGCGGCTTTGCCGTCGGCATGTTGCAGCACGGCCTGGGCGCGGGAGAGGCGGCCGACACCTACATCCTGCTGGCGGTGGGGGATGCGCTGGTGGCCCAGATTCCCGGCCTGCTGATCTCGGTGGCTGCGGCGATGGTGGTCTCACGCGTGGGCAAGGAACAGGACCTGGGTCGCCAGATCGTGCATCAGATGTTCATCTCGCCGCGGGTACTGGGTATTGCCGCCGGGATCCTGGGCGTGCTGGGCGTGATACCGGGCATGCCGCATACGGTGTTCCTGTCGATCGCCGCCATCCTGGGCTACGGCTCGTGGCTGCTGGCGCACCAGCCACCACCCGCAGAGCCGCAGTCGGCGGTCGACGCGGCGCCAGCCAGCGACGGCGAGGCCAGCTGGGACGACCTGCAGCCGGTCGATCAGCTCGGGCTGGAGCTGGGTTACCGGCTGATCGCGCTGGTGGACAAGACACGCCAGGGCGATCTGCTCAACCGCATCAAGGGCGTGCGCAAGAAGTTCGCGCAGGAGGTCGGATTCCTGCCGCCGCCGGTGCATGTGCGCGACAACCTGGAGCTCAAGCCCAGCGGTTACCGCATCACCCTGCGCGGAGTCATCGTCGGCGAAGGCGAGGCTTTCCCGGGCATGTACCTGGCAATCAATCCAGGCGGCATCACAACGCCGCTGATCGGCACCGCAACGACCGACCCGGCATTCGGGCTGCCGGCGCACTGGATCGACCAACGGCAAAAGGAAGCGGCCCAAATGGCCGGCTTTACCGTTGTTGATTCCGAGACCGTGATGGCGACACATTTGTCACACTTGATGCAGGTGCAGGCATCGCGTCTGCTCAGCCGAACCGAGACCCAGCAGCTGGTGGACCATGTCGCCAAGCTGGCTCCCAAACTGATCGAGGAAGTGGTTCCGAAAATGGTTTCCATCGCCGTGTTCCAGAAAGTCCTGCAGCTGCTGCTGGACGAAGGAGTGCATATCCGCGACATCCGCACCATCGTCGAATCGCTGGCTGAACATGCGGCCCATGTCACCGACCCGGTGGAACTGGCCAAACGCATCCGCATCGCGTTGTCGCCAGCCATCGTGCAGCAGATCTACGGACCGACACGCGAGCTCCATGTGATCGCGATCGATCCGGCGCTTGAGCGACTGCTGGTACAGGCTCTGGGCAATGCCTCGGGCCCGGCGCTCGATCCAGGCGTGGCCGACATGTTCACCCGTACCGCGGCCGAGATCGCGCTGAAGCAGGAAGAAAGCGGCGTGCCGGCCTGCCTGCTGGTACCCGACCCGATCCGCAGTGCGATCGCCCGCCTGGTACGCCGCGCCGCGCCGCGCCTGCAGGTGCTGGCGCACAGTGAAATACCAGAAACCCACACGATCCGTATCGGACCGATTCTGAGAGGTGCAGCAACATGAACATCCAACGATTCACCGGGGCGACCTCGCGCGAGGCGCTGGCCAAGGCCCGCATGGCGTTTGGCGAAGGCACGCTGATCCTGTCCAACCGCCAGACCGGCGTCGGTGTCGAGGTCATGGCAACCACCGAGGACAGCGTCGGAGCGCTCGACACGCGCCCCACTCACCCCACCCTCCCCACGCGCCCTCAACCCAGCGCGCCGGAACGAGCCGCTGCGCCGATGGTGACCGAAAAGGTCGCGCCCGCGCGCGCACTGCCGGCCTCGCACCAGCAGGTGCAGCAGGACACGCAGCAGTTGGCGATGAGTACCCTGTCGTTCCAGGACTATGTGCGTGAACGCATGCTGCGCCGGCGCCAGACCGAGACGCCGGTGGCGATGGAGGAGGTCGGGCTGCGCGCGCCGGCCGGTGCAGCGGCGCAGCGGCCAAGGGTACAGATCAGCGTCCCGCTGGCGCCAGCCGCAGCCAAGGTAACCCCGCCAGCGGCACCTTCGGCGTTGGGCCCGGCCATCGGTGCGCGCAGCATCACCGACGAACTGCAGTCCATGCGCGACCTGATCGAGGAGCGCTTCAACACCTTCGCGTGGCTCGGACAGGCGCGCCAGAACCCGATCCAGGCCAACCTGATGCTCAAGCTGCTGCGCGCCGGCTACTCCCCCGCCTTGTCGCGCGCGATCCTCGAACGCATGCCAGAGACGCTGGCGGCGCACGAGGCCATGCAGTGGATGCTGGAGGCGATCCGGCGCAACATCCCCACCGACCAGCAGGCGTTGCCGATCTATCAGGAGGGTGGCATCTACGCGTTGGTGGGCGCCACCGGTGTCGGCAAGACGACCACCGCTGCCAAGCTTGCCGGCCTGTGCGCTGAAGTGCACGGAGCGGCCAGCGTTGGCTTGATCACGCTCGACACCCAGCGGGTCGGTGCCCACGCACAGTTGCGGGAACATGCGCGCGGTCTGGGCCTGGTGGCCCACCTGGCGCATGATCGCGCCGCGCTGCAGGACCTGCTCGGCCTGTTCGCGGCCAAGAAGATGGTGTTGATCGATACCACCGGCCTGGCGCCGCGTGATCCGCACAAGAACGACGCGCTCGACGTGCTCAACCTGCCCGGCGTCCAACGCCTGCTCGTGCTCAATGCAGGTGCCCATGGCGATACGCTTGATGACGTGGTGGCCGCATTCAAGTCGATCGAGGCGCAACCGACCGTGTTGTCCAAGATCGACGAGGCTGTCAAGCTGGGACCGGCGCTTGATGTGGCGATCCGCCACCAGCTGCTGCTGCGCGGCGTCACCAACGGCCAGAAGGTGCCGCACGACTGGCAGCCAGCGGACGCGGCGGAACTGGTGCGTGATTCGATGCGCGTGATCAGCAAGTCGGCCTTCGACCCCAGGAGCACCGACCTCGGATTCCTGTTCATGGCCGCGGATGCGCAAGGCGCTCCAACGGCGCACCAGGCACACCAGGCACCGCATTGAATCAGGCCACGATTGCCCCACCCGCAAAGCCCAGCAACACAGACCGGACGGATTCGACTTGCGCTACCATGAAGCCCCACCCAGAGCAAGATCGGCGACGCCGGTCCCCACGGGAGAGTTATTGATGTACACCGCCAAGGGCCAGCTCGACCGCAACGCGCTGATCCGACAGTACCAGCCATTGGTGCGCAGGCTTGCGCACCACATGATGGCCAAACTGCCGGCCAGTGTGCAGGTCGATGACCTGATCCAGGTCGGCCTGATCGGGCTGTCGGAGGCCTTGACACGTTACGAGGCGACCCAGGGCGTGCAATTCGAGACCTTCGCCACCCAGCGCATCCGCGGAGCCATGCTCGACGAGCTGCGCGAGAACGACTGGATGTCGCGTGGCTCGCGCAAAAGCCAGAAAGATATCGAGCAGGCGCTGCGCCGGCTGGAACACCGGCTGGGCCGCAGTCCGATCGAGTCCGAGATCGCTCAGGAACTGGGCATGGGCCTGGCTGAGTACCAGACACTGCTGGGCAAGGTGCGCGGCACGCAGCTGGTGTACCTCGAAGACATGTCGCGTGGCTCCGAAGGCGACGACGGTTTCCTCGATCACCATGACGTGGCAGACGATGCTGCCGACCCGATGGCCGCTCTGGGCGACCAGCGGTTGCGCGTTGCGCTGGTGGAGGCCATCAAGAACCTGCCCGAACGCGAGCAATTCGTGATGAGCATGTATTACGAGCAGGACATGAACCTGAAGGAAATCGCGGCGGTGCTGGGCGTGACCGAGTCGCGCATCTGCCAGCTGCATAGCCAGTCCATCGCCCGGTTGCGGGCCAAGATGCGGGGGCACTGACCCTGCAAACGGCCCGTTTTGAGGGTCATGGCTGCCCGGTGGCTACGCCTGTTGGCATGATCGCGCGGCCACCCAGGCTGGATCACCGGAGCAAAAGGATTCAGACGCTGCGGAAAATCGAGCCCGACGTGCCATGGCCGGCATATCGGCCCAGCGCATCGGAATAGGTGCTGCTCCGGTTTTGTTGCGGCACCAGGGTCTTGAGGGAACGCTCGACCACCGCCGAGCGGCGCAACAGCGCCTCGCGCTGCATGGCGATCTCGCGCGCCACGATGACCAGTCGCTCGCGCGCGGACTCAGCCAGCACCACACTGCCATCGACACCCCTGAGCACCAGGGCCAGCGCGTGCGCGCAGTCATGCAATTCCCGGGTGGTGGCCTGGACCTGCTCAGGGCTGCCTTGCAGCAAGGCCACGCTGGCCGCCGCAACGCAATGCTCAGCCTGATCCAGCGCAGCGTGGACTTCCGATTGGGCCGCCGTGAATGGCATGGAGAGGGTCAAACGGTCGGATCGGTGTCAGTCGCGGGCCATGAACAGGCTCAGCGCGACGAGCGCTCCAACATTTCACGCGCGTTGGCCAGCAGCTTTTCGGCAATGGCTTCGGGGTTAACGGCATAGGTCTTGTCGGCGATCGCCTGGCGCATCGCATTGACCTTCTCGACGTCGACCTCGGGCTCGGCCGCGCCGGCCTTTTCCAGTCCGCGCGCCAGCGTGGAGACCCTCACATCGACGCCGGGCGTCTGGCGCTCGTTGCGCACCGCATTGGCTGCCTCCGGGCTCGCCTTCACCGCAGCCGCCTGGCTGTTGTGGTTGACGGCGACGGAAGGGTCGTTTGGCTGGCCTATTTTCATGATGACTCCCACAGCTGCGACAGATACAGCATCCTACGATA
>Ga0105047_10001733_pt1 | contig 39227 bp, 33 predicted proteins | sample MAT04_FD_78384 | JGI IMG/M metagenome (GOLD analysis project Ga0105047, IMG submission 78384) | Freshwater microbial communities from Lake Fryxell liftoff mats and glacier meltwater in Antarctica - MAT-04 (megahit assembly) | ecosystem: Environmental > Aquatic > Freshwater > Ice > Liftoff...
ACCGCGGTCCCAGTCGGCGTAGACCTGGCGCTTCATCACCGCCATTGATGTCGGCGAAGCGAGGGTCGCTAACTCGGTGGCGTATGCAAGCGCATGCTCAACGACCAACCCAGGCGCCATCGATTCATTGACCAAGCCCATGCGTTCCGCCTCCTCGCCGAGAATGACGCGCCCCGAATACAGCAGATCGAGAGCATTCGCCATGCCCACCAGTCTTGGCAGGATCCAACTGATGCCGTACTCCGCGACCAGACCACGACGCGAGAACGCAGTCGTGAACTTGGCATTCGACGCAGCGAAGCGAACGTCGCACATCAGGGCGATCACCAGGCCGATTCCCGCACACGCACCGTTCACCGCGGCAATCACCGGCTTCGGTATCCGCACCACTTCATGAGGTCCTCTTCGGGTCATCGCATCCGGGGCGCCACCAGGGCGGTCGCCGATGGCCCCCAACGCGTCCATGTCGGCACCCGCGCAGAAACCACGGCCGGCACCCGTTATCACGATCACCTTGACGTCGGGATCGTTGGCGGCTTTGTCCAGCAACGTGAAGTAGCGCACAGCTAGCTCGCCGTTCCACGCGTTGAGACGACCGGGGCGATTGAGCGTCAGCAATGCGATGCCCGGCGAACGATGCTCGTACAGAACAACGTCGTCACTCACTGGGCACGTTCTCCTCGGCAGCGGGTTCCTCGGCAGCGGGTTCGTCGGCCGCCTGTTCCTGCGTCTCGTCGCTGCTGTGTTTCAGAAAATCGATCAGCAGGTACCCGGCCGCGAGTACGCCAACGATGACTGCCATCCACTGGTTCAAACGCCACCCGCCACCAGCTCTTGCGGGATCGATGCGCAATCCTTCGATCCAGAAACGCCCGATGGAGTAGCCCACCACATACACGGCGAGCAGGCGACCTGGTCGCAACTTGATGCGCCGATCGATCAGCAGCAGCACGCCACACAACGACAAGTTCCAAAGGACTTCGTACAAGAACGTCGGATGAAAGGTCGTCCCTGACGCGTACCCACTAGGCAAGTTGTCGTCGTCGATCTCCAGCGCCCACGGCAAGTCAGTCGGGCGCCCGAACAGCTCCTGATTCCACCAGTTGCCGATGCGACCGATCGCCTGCGACAACGGAATCGCTGGTGCCGCCGCGGTGTACACACCGCCAACGCTCAGTCCCTTGCGCCTAATCACCCAACCGGCGACCAGCGTTCCCGCAAGAATGCCGCCCGGCACGCCGAGACCACCTTCCCAAACCTTTAGCCACCGCGACGGTTCCTTCCAGGGTCGGCTTGCATCGGTGACGATGAAGTAGAGCCGCGCGCCGATGACGCCAGCAAGGACTCCCCATAGTGCGATCGTGCTCATGTCTTCGCGCGTGCCAATGCCACTGGCTTCCAGGCGACGACCACTCAACCAGACGCCAGCAATGACGCCGAGCGCGATCATCAACCCGTACGCGTGAATATTGAGCGGGCCGAGGTGCAACACACCGTCGGACGGACTTGGGATCGACGCGATCCAGTTCCCCATCATGCGCTCCCAGTCACTCGCTGCGCGAACGCAACAGTCGCTTCGTTGATTAGGTCTTTGTCGTAATCAAGTGTCGCAACGTGGAAGCTGCGCTCGAGGCTGATGCGCTCGATCGGACCTCCGTACCTACCGACCAAGAACTCGGATTGCTTGGGCTCGATCACATGATCTTGCGGCGAGTTCAGCAACAGCATCGGCATATGCATGCCTGAATACTCCGCAGCCAAGGGAACAAGCCCATCAACGAGCAGCGACAACACCGCGCGCACCGCTGTTCCGTCGTAACCGGATTCCTTCGCATCGGGGTCGGCGATGTCGCCACGAATTCCGGGCATCACTTCCGTGCCGCCGTCGGCGATCCCTTGCAGCATCTCGATCACTTCCGGCACCTGCGGTTCGGCAACAGGGTTGATGCATACGAGACCCGCAACCTCGGGATGGTTCGCGCCAACGCGCAGCGTCAGCGAACCGCCCAGGCTGAGCCCAATAACGACCACCTTGTCGACGCGCGCCGCCAGCTTTGAGTACGCGGCCTCAACCTCGCCCACGAAGTCGGACCACCGAATCGGAATCAGGTCCTCCATAACGGTGCCGTGGCCTGGCAGCAGTGGCAGCTCAACGTCGAAGCCCGCGGCGGCCAATGCTTTGGCGACGCCGCGCATGCTGTCGGGGTTGCTGGTCAGGCCGTGAATCACCAATGCGCCAACGCGCTTCGAGCCCGTGTGCGACCAGGGTTCAGCGCCAGGAATGAGTGCAGTCATGGACCGCAGTATTACAGCGGTGGCCTCAGAGATACGGATCGTTGGGGCCGGTCGGTTCCTGCCACCACTGCGCTGGCGAGCCCGCCTGCTCCCATTCCTCAAAGGGGTAGATGCAGTTGACCGGGCACGCCGGCAAACACTTATCGCAGCCGCTACAAAGCTCCGGAATGATCACTACGTCCGGACCATGGTTGAAGATCGCCCCGAACTGGGGTGGGCAGGCACGCAAACACGCATCGCAGTTGATGCACTCGAGCATCTCGATGCGTAGCGGCGCAAGTTTCCATTTCTGGTTGCGCGTACGCAGTTCGATCCGCTGCGCACGGGATGCCGCCATGACGATCAGTGTAAAGCGCTAGCCCCTAAGGGAGATCGACGGAGCCGGCCAGCGTCGGATCCCGATCAATCGTCAACGCCAGAAAGGCTGCGACTACGCGCGGCTCAAATCGCGTGCCGCTGCCAGCAGCGATGTAGTTGATGGCGTCAAGCCGGGCCCACGGTTGCTTATATACGCGAGCACTCAGCAGCGAGTCGTACACGTCGGCGACGTGAACGATGCGAGCGCTCACGGGAATCGCTTCACCAATCCGGCCTTCTGGGTAGCCGCAGCCATCCCAACGCTCGTGGTGCGACAAGGCGATCTCTGCCGCCATCATGGTCATCTTCGAATCACTACCGTCCAAGATTTCAAAGCCGCGGACCGTATGCGTCTTCACGATTTCGAACTCGGCGGAACTCAGCGGCCCCGGCTTAGCGAGGATTGCATCGGGAATCGCGACCTTGCCGATGTCGTGCAGACGGGTGGCGACGCGGATGCGACGCACGAACTCCGCATCCTCTTGCAAGTGCTCGGCGATGTCGGCGGCGATGTCGGCCACGCGCGACGGGTGTGCGATCGCGTCATCGTTGCCCCCCTCGGCGGCCGATGCGACCCGCAGTAATGCCTCGACGCTTGCGACAAGAACCTCATCAACGCGGGCTTGCAAAATCGGCTCGATGTCGGTGGTACGTAGGCGCAGAATCTCGGCTTGCTGGCGGGTGACTTCGGTGTCGTGTTGCACCTGCAGCGTTGTGATCCGCAAATCGCTGCCGCGGTCGAACATTTGCTCGTTCAACTCGTAGCGCGCCTCTTGGTGCACTAACGCCTTCTCGAAGTTGCCCATCTCTTTGCACAGGCTGGCGAGCTTGAAGCGCAGCTTCAACGCCACTTCCGTCATCTTGGCGTGCTCTGCGAGATCGAGCGCTTCACCCCACTCAGTGAGCGCCTGATCTTGCAGATTCTGCGCGACGTACAGATCGCCGCGCGCGATTCGTACCGTGACAACGCTGCCCGGCGAAAGCGCCAGGCGTCGGTCGGTGCGATCGCTCAACACGCCGTCGGCATCGTCCAGACAACTTGCCGCACGGTCGAGCGCTGCCAACGCGACGTAAGCCATCGCCAAGCGGGCGAGGATCTCGGGCACGAATTCGGGTGCATGTTGCTGTGCGAGATCGAGTGCCGACTCGCCGAGGCTGACAGCCAGCAGATCCTCGTGCCGATCGGCGCGCACTTTGGCCATGTTGGCGAGCGTGATGGCATCGAGGTCGGGGCGTTCCTGACCCTTGTTCGCCATCAACGCGGCTTCGTAGGTGACGATCGCACGATCCGTGTCGCGCAGGCTGTGCTGAATGACGGCGAGCGAGTTGAGCAACAGCCCTTCGCTGGCGCGTTCGCCCGTCGAGCGATACAGGTCGAGAGCCGCGTTCGCCGAAGTCAGCGCCTCCGAGAAGTTGGCCGCGTGATACTGGACCGCAGCGATCAGGTTCAGAGCCGAGACCTCCGAGATTGCGGCGCCACAGTGGTGCGCAAGATCGCGGGACTCAAGGGCCACTGCGAGAGCTTCGTTATTCAGTCCCGACGCATACGACAACTCGGCCAGGCGGTAAAGCGCCTCGGACTCGCCACCTTGATCGCCCTGCGAGCGTGCAATGACGCGTGCCTGCTGCACCAACGAACGGGCTCGACCAATGTCGGAGCTCTCGACGTTGCGCGCCTGCTCGAGGAGGTGATCGACGGCGAGTTCGACACCGGCCACGCGGGTCGCTGGCGTAGTTAGTGTCATACTCACCTCCTTCGACTCTGTCGGCACGACCCTTGGCGACTCTGCTGGCACTTCTGACGGCATTTCCGCTGTCAACTCCCGACGGAATTTCGACGCGACAACTGACCACACCGCCTTTTCAGGCTAGTTATCGGCAGTTCAGGCACCGGGGATAGCGGATTCTTCGTATTGTGTCTGCGTGAAAACGGCGCGCTCACGCTCAGCGGCCCACCGCAGTCTTGATTCCTCAGCGGTCGCTGCCCTCACACCAATCGTCGCCGTCGCTCCCGTGTGGCTGCTCGCCATTTTGGTGTTCTGGTGGCCGGTGCATGTTCTGTGGCACGTGTCGTTTATCTGGTTCGCGTTGGGCTATGTGGCCGCGGTCGTGTTTCTGTTTCTACGGCCGGTACAGGTGTGGATTTTGGCGCCGCTCATGGGCGCGCGCCGCCCGACACCAGAGCAGTTGGCGGCACTCGCGCCAGCCTGGCGGCCGGTGCTGCAGGCTAACGACCTACCCAGCGGCCGCTACGTGTTGGCCACTCTGCCTTCCAACGAACTGAACGCGTTTGCGTGTGGTGGCCACTTGGTGGTCGTGACTTCATACGCCATCGAAACCCTGCCGCGCGACGAACTCACCGGCGTCCTGGCGCACGAGTTGAGTCATCACCTCGGACTACACACCGTGGCGCTGACGCTTGTGCAGTGGCTCAGCGTGCCTGTGCTGCTGCTCGCGCGCATCGGGTTCTTTCTGCAGAACGTTGCCAGTGCAGCAACCACCAGCTACGGCAGCAGTTCATCCGCGCTCACCGCGATCGGACGCACGGTGGCCGCGCTGCTGACTGCGATCTCGTGGGTCTTTCTGTCTGGTCTGTTGTTGAGCAATGCGCTTGCCAACGTCGTCGGACGCAACAGCGAGTTCCAAGCCGACATGCGCGCCATCGAGATGGGCTTCGGTAAGCCGCTGTCCACTGCATTGCGTCGATTCGTGTCCGACTTCGGCGTCGATCGTCCCTTGACTTGGCGAGAGCGACTAGCCAACAGTCATCCGTCGGCGCGAACCCGCGTTGCGCGGATCGAGGCGACCATGCGCCGACGCCGCCCACGGCCCAGTCCAGAAGGTGGCAACATGGCGCCGTGGCTGTAACCGATACGTACCAACTGACCGACCGCTATCGCCGCGACGACGGGCGGGCGTTTCTCAGTGGCTCACAGGCTTTGGCCCGTCTGCCTTACGAACAACTACGCGTCGACCGCCTCGCTGGCCTCAACACTGCCGCCTACATCACCGGCTACCCCGGCAGCCCACTCGCTGGCTTTGATCGCGATGTGACGGCTGCCGCCAAGTTGGCCGACGCCGACGGACTGAAGATGGTGTTTCAGCCGGGCATGAACGAAGAGTTGGCCGCGACTGCCGTGATGGGTACGCAACTGGCGGTCACCGTCGATACATGTCGCTACGACGGAATTATCGGTATTTGGTACGGCAAGGCGCCGGGGCTCGATCGCGCCAGCGATGCGCTGCGCCACGCGGTGTTCGCCGGCACGTCGGCCATGGGTGGCGCGCTTGCCTTAGTGGGCGACGATCCGACAGCGAAGAGCAGCACGCTGCCCAGCAGCAGCGGCGCGACCTTGGTCGACCTCAACATGCCGATCATCTACCCCGGCGACGTGCAAGAAGCGATCGATCTCGGCCGCCATGCGATCGCACTCTCGCGGGCGTGCGGTGTGTGGGCGAGCATCAAGGTGGTCGAGGCTGTTGCCGATGGCACCGGCTCGGTCGAACTGCACCCCGATCGCATCAAGCCGATAGTGCCGACCATGGAGGTCGACGGCAAGTTGTGGGTGCCGCATCCGAGCGGCGAGATCATCACCCCATACACAGTCGCGTTGGAGAAGGAATTCCACGAGGTTCGGCTGAAACTTGCGAGCGAGTACGGCGTACTGAACCACCTCAACACGATTCCGGTGCGCGGACCAAGCGACTGGATCGGCATCGCGGCAAGCGGCCACACGTTCCACGAAACCCTAGAAGCACTACGTCTGCTCGGGTTCCAAACAAGCGACGAGTTGCGCGCTGCTGGCATTCGATTGTTCAAGCTAGGAATGCCGGTACCGCTGGATGCTGGCCAGGTGCGCGAGTTCGCCGAAGGACTCGCCGAAGTAGTTGTCGTCGAAGAGAAGGCACCGAACCTGGAGTGGTTGGTGAAAGACGCGCTCTACGGCCGGGCCGACGCGCCGATGGTCTACGGAAAGCACGCACCGAACGACGCCGACCTGTTCCCGATGACGGGCACGCTCGAGGCCGACAGCATCGCGCCGATGCTGCGCCGTCGGTTGGCTGCACGTTTGGCCGAGCGCATGACGCCCGAGCCGCCCGCGCCACGCGAGCTGATCCCTCTGTCGGTCAGCCGGTCGCCGTACTTCTGCTCGGGTTGTCCGCACAACTCGTCGATCAAAACCCCTGAGGGTTCACTCGTCGGTGCTGGCATCGGTTGCCACAGCATGGTGATGCTGATGGAACCCGAACGTCGCGGCAACATCGTCGGCATCACGTCGATGGGCAACGAAGGCGCGCAATGGTTCGGCATTGCACCGTTCGTCGATACCCCGCACCTGTTCCAAAACATCGGCGACGGCACGCTCTTTCACAGCGGAATGACCGCCGTGCGCGCCGCTATCGCCAACGGCGCAAACATGACATACAAGATTTTGTACAACGGCGCAGTGTCGATGACCGGCGGGCAAGAGCCGTTTGGCCAGCTCGACGTGTTGACCCTGTGCCGAGTGTTGCAAGCCGAGGGTGTCGCCGAGATCATCGTGACCACCGACGATCTGTCGCGGTATCGACAGTCCGAGGTACCTAGTGGCGTGCGCGTGTGGGGGCGCGGGCGATTGATCGAAGCGCAGGAGTACCTGGCATTTGTTCCGGGTTGCTCCGTACTGATTCACGATCAGCGCTGCGCAGCCGAGTTGCGACGCGATCGCAAGCGCAACGTCATCGACGCGCCAGCGTTCCGTGTCGTCATCAACGAACGCGTCTGCGAAGGCTGCGGCGATTGTGGCGACAAGAGCAACTGCCTCTCCGTGCAGCCTGTCGACACGCCGTACGGTCGCAAGACGCGCATCGATCAGGATTCGTGCAACTTCGATCTGTCGTGCATGAAGGGCGATTGCCCCGCGTTCATGACGGTGAGTATCGACGCGAAGAGCGGTCGCGGTTCCAAGAAGGTCGCTCGCAAAGCGCCACCAGTTGTCGCCGCCCCAAATGTCCTCGACACCGACCTCGACGACTTCACGATTCGAATGGCCGGAATCGGTGGCACCGGTGTCGTCACGATCAGCCAGATCCTCGGAACCGCTGCGATGTTGGCCGGGTATCACGTGCGAGGCCTCGACCAGACCGGGCTTTCGCAGAAGGCTGGCCCAGTCGTCAGCGACTTGCGCCTGTCGCGTACCCGGCCGCACGCGTCAAACAAGGCGACCGCCGGATCGGTCGACGTGATTCTCGCGTTCGACCAACTCGTGGCCGGCGGCGATGCAACGTTGCGCACGATGGCCGCCGATCACACGGTCGTCATCGCCAACTCGGCAGCCGTTCCTACCGGCTCGATGGTGGTGCAGCCCGACCGCCCGTATCCGTTGGCCGAGGTCAGTGCGCGGTTGAACGACAACTCCGAAAGCGCGCTGCGCGTCGACGCGCAGCGACTGACGACCGCACTGCTCGGCGATAGCGGCAGTGTCAACGTCTTCATGCTCGGCGTCGCAGTCCAGACCGGTCACGTTCCGGTCGCTGTCGAATACATCGAGCGAGCGATCACTTTGAATGGCGTCGCTGTCGAAAAGAACCTCGACGCGTTTAGTTGGGGTCGCGCCTGGGTCGCCAATGCTGGCGCCACCGATACCGCCGCCGGCTTCGTCGCACCCGTCGAAGAAGGGCCGCTACGCGATCGGCTGTCGGCCGACCTTGTCGGTTATCAATCGGCTAGTTATGCGAAGAAGTTCGATGCCGTGATCGACATGGTCACCGCTGCTGGCATCGACGAGCTCACCGACGCTGTCGCGCATCACCTCCACAAGCTGATGGCTTACAAGGACGAGTACGAGGTCGCCCGACTGTTGCTGCTGCCCGAGGCGCGCCAGCAAGCCGAGTCGGTTGGCGGCAAGCGCACGCACGCCACGTGGCTACTGCATCCACCCGTTCTGCGCGCAATGGGAATGAAGAACAAACTACGCCTCGGCCGCTGGGCTACACCGGCGTTCTGGGCGTTGCGCGCGATGCGCCGACTGCGCGGCACTCCCCTCGACTTCTTCGGCTGGGCCAAGGTCCGCCGGCTCGAACGCGAGATGATTCCGGAATACATCGCGGCAATTGAAGCGCTGCTACCCCATGTTTCGGCCAGCACGCTTCCCGAGATCGTGGCGATCGCCTCTCTGCCCGATCGGGTGCGTGGCTACGAGCACATCAAGTGGGATCGCGCAGTCGCCTACCGCGCAGAGTTGTCACGACGCCTCGCGGCGTTTGCTGGCGACAGCGTTTCGACGCCGCAGTAAGAACTCGCTCGCGATCTGCGGCCAGTCTGTGTCAGCGAAGGTAGGCGCCATTCCGTGCAGGCAGGAAATGGCAGCCGCGATCTGGTAGCGCCCCGGTCGGCGCAAACGAACGACGCCATCCACGCAGCAGATCGTCGCGGCGGATGGTGAGTGATGGATGCTGTCACCAACTACGACGAGCCGCCCTCGACGATTTCGACAGTTCAGACCGCAATTTCTGCGGCCACATCGGCGAAGACGGCGTCGAATCGATCGCAGGCTTGGGTGATGTGTTCGTCGGTCATCACGGTGGACAGCACGAGCAGCCCCCGCGACGCGAAGTAGAGCCCGTGGTTCATGCCAGCGAGATGAACTAAACGCATCGTCTCGCTGTCGTCGCGCGTGAGGCTGGCAGCGGGCAGCACATCGCTGAAGTACATGTTCAGCAACGAGCCCACCTTGCGACACGAGAAGGGCAGCCCGGCCTTCGCTGCTGAATCGGCGAGATGGTGCTCGAGTCGGTTCGCGTGCGTAGCCATGCGGGTCACCGCGTCGGAGGTGAGGTGTCCGTACGAGACAACGCCAGCGGCCGTGGTGACTGGGTTGCCGTTGAAGGTTCCGCTGTGGAAGATGCGACCGCGCGTGGGGTCGAGTAGCCCCATCAAGTCGGCGCGCCCGCCGACTGCGCCGACCGGGTGGCCGCCACCGATGATCTTGCCCAGCGTGGTCAGGTCGGGCGTGATTCCTAGGTTCACCTGATGCCCGCCTGTCGACAGCCGCAGGGTGATGACCTCATCAAGCACGAAGACCGCGCCAGCGCGATGCGTCGCGTCGATCACGCGTTGGAAGAACTCTGTCGGCGCTTGCACAAGACCCGACGCCCCCATCGCGCCCTCTAAGAACACCGCCGCGATCTCGTCGCCCTGATCCGCGAGGATCGTCTCGAACGCGGACGCGTCGCCCCACGGTGCAACGATCGTGTGCGGCCACGCCTTGTCGCCGGTGTTACCGAAGTAGCCAGCCTCGAATGCTTCGTGACTGCCGTGATAGCCGTGTTCCGCCATCAGCACCTTGAGACGGCCCGTGTGCGTGCGCGCGACGTGCAGCGCCAACATGTTGGCCTCGCTTCCGCTGTTACAGAAGCGCACCAGATCGATTGACGGAACGCGCTCGCAAATCAACTCCGCCAACTCGACTTGGGTGTTGTTGCGCGCCGGCCACGCGGTTCCGGTACCGATGACCCGGGAGACAGCGTCAACGATCGGCTGATACGCATGACCGTGCAAAAGACTGGTGAAGTTGTTCGACAGATCGAGGTAGTCGTTGCCGTCGATGTCGGTCAGCGTCGTGCCCTTCGCCGACGAGATCGTCAGCGGATAGGGAGTGTGATAGCCGGCGGCGCGTGTGTCGCCGGCTGGCATCACCTTCTGCGCTCGTGGCCCCATCGCGGCCGATTTCGGTGTGCGGGTGATGTACTTCGCTTCAATTGTCGACATACACCGACTCTATGCCAGTAAATCGCGGGTGACGTCCAACCACAGGTTGGTGGTCAGTCGCAAGCTCTCCACGTCGATGCGCTCGTCGTTGCCATGGAACCGGCGACTGAAATCGGAAGGGTCGAGGTCGGGACTGAACAACCCGGCACCGTATGAAATTGCGCCCATCTGTCGGTAGATACGCGAGTCGGTGAAGCCGACGACGAGCTCCGGGATCGGTCGAGCCGTCGGGAAGGGCTTCGCAATACTGCGTGCCAATGCGTCCCACAGCGGCGTGTTCGTCTTGCTGATCGAAGCCGGGTCGTTCATCAGCACCTGGATCTCTACCTTCTCGTAGAGGTCGCCGAGCGCCGTTCGGAGGTGTGCGTCGACGTCCTCGGCGCTTTCGCCGGGCAACGTACGCACGTCGACGCCGATGTCGATGCAGTCGGGAATCGTGTTGGTTTTCATTCGGGTCGGCGCCCGATCGCCGTCGGAACCGGGGCCAATGGTGTTGCACGAAAACGTCGTGTGCGTGCACGCATGCAAGTGAGCACCGGGACCGGGAATCGGCAACGTGTCGAGAAACGCATCGATGCGCGCCGGGTCGAGCAACTCGCGTTGTGCGTCTTGCGACAAACCCATTGTCTCGACTCGCGTACGCCACAGTTCGTCGAAGCGCGGTGACGGGCGGTAGTCGCTGATGCGTCCGATCACGGCTGCGGCGGTAAGTAACGCGTTGTTGGCCTTGTACGGCGTGCTGCCATGACCCGGCGTACCGCGAACTCGCAGACGACGCCAGGCAACACCCTTTTCGCCAACGTTGACACCGATGAACGGCGCCTCGCTAGGACCGCTATGTAACCCGGCACTCTCCGTCAACACATAGTCGGCCATGATCGCATCGTGTGCGTGGTCGGCCATCCACTGCATGCCGTGCGCGCTACCTGATTCCTCATCGGCCACCGCGAAGAAGATCAGATCGCCCTTCGGCCGAAACCCGGTCGTCGCGAAATGCCGAAAGGTGACGGCCATCGACGCCGTCAGGTTCAACATGTCGACCGCACCGCGGCCCCAAACCTCGCCGTCGATCAACTCGCCACCGAACGGGTCGTGACTCCAGCCCGCTTCGTTGACCGGAACAACATCGGTGTGCCCCATCAAGCACAACGAGGGCGCATTTGGATCGCTGCCTTCGATGCGTGCGACCAGCGAAGCACGACCCGGCGTCGGCTCGTATTGCTGCAGGTCGAGACCGCTATCACCGAGGAACTGACGCAACGTATCGCTGCTTCGAACTTCGTGACCGGACTCGGCGGTGCCGTCGTTGACACAACGATTGCGGATCAGCTGTTGCAACAGTTCAACGGTCTGGCCGGTCAGATCTGGTGACGTCACACTCCAACCTACGTCAGCTTCTTCGCCAGCCGCAACTTGCCGGTGGTTGCTGGCGAGCTCAGTGCGGCCATCGCCACGTCGTAGTCGGGTAGTGAAAAGACATCGCCGTCGTCGTTGATCATGACGAAACGATCGAGCTTGGCGAGAAAGGCGCGATCGTGACTGACCGCGATCACCGTTCCCTGAAAGCTGTCGAGCGCTCCCTCGAGCGCCTCGGAAGATTCGATGTCGAGGTTGTCGGTTGGCTCGTCGAGCAACAGCACGTTGTGGCCCTCCAGCTCAAGGCACAGGATCTCCAGCCGCGCCTTCTGCCCACCCGACAAGGTGTCGAACTCCTGCCGCGCGTTGCCGGCCAAGCCGTAGCGCGCGAGCGCCTTCATCGCCTTCTCGTCTTCGAACACGCGGTCACGCACGATGTCCATGCACTCGCGACCGAGGAAGTCGGCGCGATCGTTGATCTGCGTGAAGGTGCCGATCGACGTGCGCGGACCAAAACCGATCTTGCCGTCGAACGGCGTGATCGTGCCCGCGAGTGCACCAAGTAAGTGGCTCTTGCCGGTGCCATTGGGACCGATTAGGCCAACGCGTTCGCCGAAGTGCACTTCGTCGCTGAACGGCAGGAACAGATCGTTGACCGAGACGTCAAGCAGCTGCACGACGCGCCTCGCCGAGTCGCTACCGCGCAGCCTTACATGAATCTTTTGATCCGGCACGGGTGGCGGCGGCGGACCGATCGCGAGAAATTTCTGCCAGCGCGTCTCTGCTGCATCGGCCTTCTTTGCGTTGCCCGGGTTCATCGCTGCTCGTTGCTTCATGATCTTCATGTGTCGGAAGAGGCGACGCTCTTCGTCGTTCCATCGCTTCAACGCGTCGCCGAGTAACTCCTGGCGGCGAGCGCGGGCTTCGGGGAACGTCGCATACGAACCGCCATGCACCCACGCGCCGGCACCTTCGATGACGATCACCTTGGTGACAACGCTTTCGAGCATCGTGCGGTCGTGGCTGACCATCAGGATCGTGCTTTTGCACGCCTTGATCTGCGCCTCAAGCCATACCCGCGTTGGAATGTCGAGATAGTTGTCGGGTTCGTCGAGCAACAGAATGTCGGCGTTCGAGTTCAACAGCAGATCGAGCACTAGTCGCTTGCGTTCACCACCGGACAACTCGCTCACTAGTCGCGTTGCAAAATCCTCGACCGGAGTCTTCACGCTGCGACGAGCCGCGGCGGCCCATTGCATCTCCAGTTCGTATCCGCCGAGGTCACCCCAATGCGTGAGGTGTTCGGCGTAGTCCATCCCGCTGTCCGTGCCAGCGAGCATTGCCTTCTCGCTAGCGACCATCGCGCGGCCAGCTTCGCGCAACGCGGCGGGTGCAACCTCGATGAGCAAGTCGCGCAGCGTGTCGCTCGGACGCGACATGCCCACGTCTTGCGTCATCCGCAGCACGGTGCCGCCGAGAGCGAACTCGCCTTCGTCGGCCTCGAGTTCGCCGCAGAGAATGCGCAGGATCGTGCTCTTGCCAACACCGTTGGCACCAACGAGCGCCGCCACTTCGCCGGGGGCGACGCCGAAGCCGACGTCGAAGAACAAAGAGTCCGAAGCAGGTGGCGCGTATTCAAGTTCGGAAACAACGATGCTGCTCACAGGTGGAACATCCTGCCCGCTGAAAGAGCCTTTCGATTCGCATGTATCGAGCATGCTGATGGCATGCTAGGCTGACAAGGTGAGCAACGTGCAGGTCAAGAATCTCAAAGCCGAGATCCACGACCAGCTCCGCGCACGAGCCGGGGCCGCCGGTCTCACCATCAGCGACTACGTCCTTGAGTTGATTCGGCGCGATCTGCGGATGCCGAGTCGACGGCAATGGCTGAACACCGTTTCATCGCTTCCACATCACGAGTTCAGCCGCGCCGAGATCACCGACGCGATCCGCGACGAGCGCGCGCGAAGGTGAAGGTCGTCGATGCGTCGGCGATGATCGACGTTCTGACCGACACGACGCGGCGCGCCGCCTTGCTGCCGTTGTTCGACGACGACCTATTCGCTCCCGACCTGCTCATCTCGGAGGTGATGTCGTTCTTGAAGCGGATGACCACAGCGCGCAAACTGGCGCGACCGGAAGCAGATCGACTCGCCCTGGCGCTGAGACAGGCGCCGATCGAGTATCTGCCGACCTGGCCATACGCAGAACGTATGTGGACGTGGCGGCACAACCTGTCGCCATACGACGCGACCTACGTGGCTCTCGCCGATGATCTTCGAGCACCGCTCGTTACGACCGATTCCCGCCTCGCCAAGGCAGCAGCCGACCTAGTCACGGTCATGGCGATTTGATCAGCTCGCTCGTACGTACTGGTACGGTCGCAGACCGACGGCTAAACCTGCGCAGCGAGGTGAAATGAAACAGCTCAGCGGTCTCGACGCCAGCTTCCTCTATATGGAAACGGCGACCACGTTCGGTCACGTGAGCGGGCTGGGCATCTACGAGCGGCCGTCGGCGGACTTCGATCCGTTGCAGGCCGCGCGCGACCGCTTCGGCGCCATGATCGGCCTCGCCGAACCAATGCGCCGCAAGTTGGTGGAGGTGCCATTCCAGCTGGATCATCCGTACTGGATCGACGATGCTGACTTCGACCTTGACTTCCACATTCGCCATCTCACGCTGACGCCAACCGGCGACATTCAGCAACTGGCCGACGAGGTGGCCGACATCGTTGGTCGCCCGATGGATCGCTCTCGCCCGTTATGGGAGGTGTACGTGATCGAAGGTCTTGCCGACGACCGCTGGGCAATGCTCACCAAGACGCATCACGCGACCATCGACGGCGCGGCTGGCGTGATTCTGCTCAGTATGTTGCTGGACACTGCGGCCGACACGCCAACTCCCGAGGCAATCGAGTGGAGTGGCGAGCAGGCACCTAGCCAAGGCGAATTGTTGCAACAAACGCTGCGTCATCTCGCACTAAACCCGGTCAAGGGCATGCGCGCGCAGCTGCGCCTGGTACGCAACGTGGCTGGCGCATTCGGGTTAACGAGCATGAGTCGCATGGCATCGCAAGCGCGCGACCTGATCAAGAGCATGGCGGGCATCGGGGCCGCCGAGGAGACGGACAACGAACGGCGAATCCAGTTACCAATCACTCCCGCGCCCAATACTCCGTGGAACAAACCGATCACCGCCCAACGGCGCTTCGCGATGCGCGGTACCTCGTTGGACAACATCAAGGCGTTGAAGAACGCGACTGGTGGCACCGTCAACGACGTGGTGATGGCGATCTGTGCTGGCGCGTTACGCCAGTACCTGATCGAACACGACGCGCTGCCCAATAAGCCATTGCGCGCAATGGTACCCGTGTCGATTCGCACCGGAACCGAAGCCGATCCGTGGACCAACAGGGTGTCGAGCATCGTCGCCGAACTGCCGACGAACTGCTCCGACCCTTTGGAGCGCGTCGCATTGTGCCGCGACGCAATGGTGGCAGCGAAGCGTCAGTTTGATCTAGTACCGGCCGACACACTCAGCGACGTTGCGCAAACTGCTTCACCCGTCGTCGCCACAGCAGCGCTGCGTTTGATGGCGCGCATGGCAGGGCGCATCAACCTGCCCACCAACCTGACGATCTCGAACGTGCCCGGCCCACGGCAACCGCTGTACTTCGGCGGGGCGCGCATGCAGTCGTACATCCCCGTCTCGATCGTGACTGATGGAATGGGGCTCAACATCACGGTACACAGCTACCTTGATCGGCTGGAGTTCGGCATCATCGCCGCTGGTGAACTGGTGCCCGACGTGTGGCGCCTCGCCGACCTGCACATCGAAGAAATCGACAACCTAATGAAAGCGACCAGCAAATGAGACTCGGCAAATGAGAACCGGCACAGCAACGATCGAGATCAAGGCATCGCCACAAGCTGTGTGGGGTGCACTCACCGATGTCACGCGCATGGGCGAGTGGAGCCCCGAGTGCACGGGTGCCCGCTGGATTCCCGACGCGACTGGTCCAGCCAAAGGCGCCAAGTTCGAAGGTGACAACGAAGCACGCATCACCGGCCGCGTGGTGAGTCTCGAGTCGGCATGACCGGCAAGATCAAGTTCGGCTGGTTGTCGCCGGTGATCGGCAACCGCTGGAGCGACCAACAACCAATCGTCGTGTATCAAGACGAACACATCTTGCCGACCGCGATGGCGCACTTTGATTCGCTGTGGATTGCCGATCACTTCTACGGGTTCGAATTCAAGACCGATCCATTCTTGGAAGGTTGGACGACGCTGACCTGGCTCGCGGCGCGATACCCGAACGTGCAGTTGTGTCATCACGTGCTCGGCCATGGCTATCGCCCACCAGCGCTGACGGCAAAGATGGCGGCGACGTTGCAGGTGCTCTCCGGAGGGCGGTTCACACTCGGCATCGGTGCCGGCTGGCGCGACGACGAATACCGCGCCTACGGCTACGCCTTCCCGAGCACCAAGGTCCGCTTCGAACAGTTAGAAGAAGTGATCAGCATCTGTCGGTTGATGTGGACGCAAGACGAGCCGTCGTTCGAAGGCCGCCACTTCCGCATCGATGGCGCGAGCGCACCGCCGCTGCCCGACCCAGTGCCCCGTATCTGCATCGGCAGTTCGGGCGAGAAGGTAGGGCTGCCGATGGTCGGTCGTCTCGCCGATATGTGGAACGGTTCTTTCTGCGACGATGAAGTGTGGACCCGTCGGCTGGGCATAGTGCACGCCTCAGCCGAGCGTGCAGGCCGCAACCCCGCCGACATCGAGGTAACCACGACAGTTGAGCGCGCGCTGCCAGAAACCGACGCCGACGCCGAGCAGTGGGTCGAGATGTTGCAACACAAAGCGGACCTCGGCGTGCAACATTTCGTACTCGACTTCGGGCATCCGAAGTCGCTCGAGCCGGTGCACCGGTTCATCGAGCAGGTCATACCTGCGGTGTACGCTCCGCGTTGATCGCTCTGGTCGACTCGCGACCGGCGAATACTCAGGAGACATTGCATGGCTTATCCCGCAACAATCGAGGTTCAGACTCCGGACAAGATTGCCAACTGGCGCCCGATCGGGCAGATGTTCATGGCGATTCCGCACCTGATCATCAGTTATGCACTGAACGCGTTGGCCCAAACGTGCGCCTTCATCGGCTGGTTCGCAATCCTGTTCACGGGCAAGATGCCCGCCGGACTCGCCGACATCATCTGCATGTCAATCCGTTATCAGAGCCGAACAGTCGCATACGCCGCTTTCCTGCACGACAAGTTCCCGCCATTCGAGTTCTCGTCCACCCCGGCGGACCCAGGTGGCTTTCCAGTACAGGTGAACTTGGAGCCGACCCTGGAAGGTCGCAATCGCCTCACGTGTGCGTTCCGACTGCTGTTGGCGATCCCCGTCATCGTGTTCACGTTCCTCATCTACATCGTCTCGGCCCTCTCCATCCTGGTCGGGTTCTTCGCAGTGCTCTTCACCGGCAAGTGGCCAGCCGCGCTTCGCGACTGGGTGTTGAAGGGAATGCGAGTTGGGGTGCGCCTCAACGCCTACGTGATGTTGCTAACCGACGTCTATCCGCCGTTCTCGACGGACTGACCTCACGCCTCAACAGCAACTTCAATCAGTAACGCTCGGCGTAGTAGGGCGCCGTCGACCACCAAGTCCGGGTCGATTGCGCCCTCCGTCGTTCAATCAGACGTGTCGCTGATCAGCACATCGCACGGGGCCTGACGCGCAACATCCAGGCCAATCGCACCTAGCACGCGCGAGATTCCCTGCACGAAAAGACGCCCGGCGGGCGGTATCGCTCTGGTCAACGCCAAAGACGACGGGCTTGGTCATTGGCTGCGATGTTAGGCGACCTCAGATGATGGCCGTGACGTCGTTGAGCAACGAGACGAGCCCGAGCACCACGATCAGTATCCACACTGCGCGCCCCGCGTTTGGCAACCACCGGACGGACTTGATCTCAGCGGAGAAGTCGACATCGCGTGACATCGCCCAAATGCCGACCGGTACGAGAGCGAACGCCAAAGGGATCGCTGCTACCGGAACGACCGCAACTGCAATCACGGGCAGCACCCATTTCCGCCGACCGCGTGCCGTCCACGAGTCGGGTCGCTGCACCGCGTCAACCACCCAGCCGATCGAAGCTCCGAACAATGCGGGCAAGGCGACGAACAGCCCAATTGCCAGCCAGGTCGGCTTGAGCACGGTGAAGTCGACACCGTCTGAGTGCACCAGCATCGAGCCAGCAACGATCCCGGCACCAACACCGAGGGTCAACCGTCGAAGCCACAGCGGGCCGATCAACCACGGGCCGACCAGCCGGTAGACGCCGACCCCGATGATGCCGACGAACGCACCGAGCACGACGAGGTTGTAGCTGCCCGCGAGGGTTGTCCTCCCGATGGTGAAGTCGTCGTCGCTTTGCAGCCCGATCACGCGGTCGGACGAGGTGACCCGCAAGAGCAACATGGCCAGCCGGCTGCCGATGCCGGCGACGAGCACCCCGACAGTGATGCCAGCGACGACCAACACCCGCATGCGTTCAAGCACACAGTTACGCCACTGGCGAAAGCTGTCGGTGGAGGTCGAGGTGGAACTGGGGATGGTGGTAGCCATTAACGAACTGACGTTGGTCGCCGGCCCCATAGGTGACACCGGGATTAGCCTTCCCGGATGCCGACGGTTTCGTTCACGGCCAACTTGCGTCGCCACGTCGATTGCCCGTCGGCGAACTTGCCGCCGATTCACTTCACGCGCTTCGTCGCGTAACCATCACGCGCTCCGGCCAGGGAGTTACTGGCTCAGGGCCTCAATCGTCGGGAAGCTGGTTTCCGCGAACTTCTCTGTTGCGCCGCGGAGCTCGGCAATCGTCCAGCGCCTGTCGGCCTTGATCTGATGACTCATTGACCACGGCTGCATCAACTGAATGCGGCCGCCGTGCACGAAATACACCTGTCCGTTGAGTGGGCAGTCGGCCGCGGCGAGGTACGCGACCATCGGTGAAACGTTTGCTGGATCGCCCGCATCGAATGACCCCGGAGTCGGGGTTGAGGCCGTTGTCGCTGTCAGTCGTGTGCGGGCCGCGGGAGCAATGGCATTGGCGCGTACTCCGTACTTACGCATCTCGATGTTGGCGATGATCGTCATCGACGCGATTGCCGCCTTGGCAGAGCCGTAGTTGCCCTGGCCAACGTTGCCGAGCAGTCCGGACGTCGACGACGTGTTGATCAGCGAACGATCGACGATGATGCCCGCCTTCGACTGGTCGCGCCAGAATTCTGCGGCGTGGCGTGTCGGACAGAAATGACCGCGCAGGTGTACGCGCACCACCGAGTCGAACTCTTCCTCGCTCATGTTGGCCAACATGCGGTCGCGCAGGATTCCGGCGTTGTTGACCAACACATGCAGGTCGCCGAACTCGCTGATTGCAGCCGACACCATTCGCTTGGCGCCGTCCCAATCGGCAACGTCGTCGCCGTTGACGATCGCAGTTCCGCCCGCGGCGCGAATCGCTTCGACTGTCTCCTGCGCCGGGGTCAGGTCGTTGCCCGAGCCGACGGAGTCGCCACCAAGGTCGTTGACCACTACCCGAGCACCCTCGGATGCCATCAACAGTGCATGCTCGCGGCCAAGCCCGCGACCAGCACCAGTAACAATCACGACACGACCATCTAGTTCCATTCAGTACACTCTAAATGGAATGCATCCCGGCGCGCGCGTTGATCATGGTCGGCTCACAGACAGAAGGACATGCAGAACGACAGACAGATAGGTATAGAGGTATGACAAATAGCTGGGCAGTTACCAACCTGGGCAATGCCAGCGTGCTGATTGAGGTCGACGACGCAGTGGTGCTGACCGATCCGTTCTTCGGTCGCAGTCGCGGTATCTCCGATGTCGCCGCGCTGAGTCCCAGCCAATTGCCGCGGCTGACCGCCATCATCGGTAGCCACTGGGCTCAGGACCACTGGGAGATCGATCTGCTGGCGGACTACCCGCATCGCGACACGACGGCCGTCTATGTCGCCGACGAGAGCATGGCCGATAGCGCTCGAGCAGTTGGGTTTCGCCATGTCGAGACTTTGGCGTGGGGTGAACGCCGACAGCTCACCGACACGGTCGAACTCGAAGTCGTCCCCGAGCACGTGGCCGCCGACGGGATGGGCACCAACAACTATGCGATCAACTCGCCAGGCGCACGAATCTTCTTCGGTGGCGAGGTGCTCGCGGTCGACGCGTTGGAGAACTACGCGCAGACGGCCGATGCGTTCGACTGCGCAATCGGCCCGGTCAACGGTGTGCTCTTCAAAGGCCGCCAACTGGTCACGACCGCCGCCGAGATGGCACGCGTTGCGCAGATCATCGGCGCCACACGACTAATTCCGATTCACGACGGTCACATGCCGTACGAAGGACTCGTCACCATCACGTCGAGCGCAGCCGACCTCGACAATCTCGAACTCGGCGATCTCGAGGTGACCCCGCTCGCATCGGGCGAACGGTTCAACCACTAGTCGTTGGCTCGCCTAGTCGTTGTCTCGCCTAGTCGTTGGCTCGGTGCACCCGTATCCCAAGTTTGTAGATAACTTGCAATATGCGATCACATATCGTTAGTTTAGCCAAAACTTGCGATATAATCCGTCGATGCCCGAGGTTCCGCATTCCTCCCAGACTCCCGACGCCGGGTGGCCCGCCGTCGGCCACGTCGAAATGGTGTGGGAAGGCGACCGCGATCGGATCCCCCGTTCACGTCGCATGGACTACGCCGGCACCTATCAGGCTGCTCTCGTTCCACACATAGCCACCCGGACGGTTGCCGTGCCGGCTGCGGTGCAAGCCCTCGTGGAGGAGGCCGCGGCCGAGGTGGCCCGCTTCGACAGCGAGATTGACGGCGAGATCGCCCCACTCGCATCGGTGCTGCTCCGCTCGGAATCGGCGGCGTCGTCTCAGATCGAGCACCTGACTGCATCGGCGAAAGCCATCGCCATGGCCGAACTAGGAGACAGTGACCGCACCAACGCGTCGCTGATCGTCGCCAACAGTCGGGCGATGCTCGCCGCAGTCGAACTCGCTGACCGCCTTGACGAAGCCGCCGTCATTGACATGCACCGGGCATTGATGTCGGAATCGGCACCGAAGATCGTCGGGCGATGGCGCCAAGAACCAGTGTGGATCGGAACCAGCAGCTACGGACCGCACACTGCGTCGTTTGTCCCCCCGCCATACGAGATGGTGCCCGACGCCATGACGGACCTAGTCCACTTCATCGCCCGAGATGACATGTCCGTCCTCGTGCAGGTCGCAATCGTCCACGCCCAGTTCGAGACCATCCATCCGTTTCCCGACGGCAACGGCCGTACGGGTCGAGCCCTCGCTCACGCCATGCTGCGTGGCAAAAGACTGACTCGCCAAGTCACATTGCCGGTCTCTGCTGGTCTGCTGAGAAACGTCGACGGCTACATCGCAGCGCTCGACTCGTACCGGGGCGGCCACCCGGTCCCAATCATCGAACAATTCGCCGAAGCGAGCATCTTCGCCGTTCACTCCGGCCGCGATTTGCTCCGAACGATGCAAGACATCCAGCAGCAATGGCAAACAGAGCTCCACGCGCGCCCGCAAGCAGTCGTCTGGCGCGCGCTGGACGCAGTCATCCGACACGGCGTGGTAGACGCTCGCCTGTTGGCGGCGGAACTCAACGTGTCGGCAGGCGGCGCCACAACCGCGATCGAGCAACTCGTCGAGATCGAAGCGCTCGCTCAGATCGGCAGTGGAAGCCGCAATCGCCGATTCGCGGCACCTGCGGTGCTCGATGCGCTCGATGAGTACGCCCGCCGGATCGCCCGCCGGATCTGACCGCCACACGACGGCTCAGCTGCTCGACCGCTTCAGCTACTGAGTTTTGCCCAGCGTTGGTGCGCCAACGCCGTACCCGGTCGCCCGAGTGATTCCCCTTCGGCGCGCAGCGCAACGACGCGCATCGTGGCCAAGTGGAGGTCGAACTCCTGCGTGAAGCCCATGGCACCGCAGTACTGATGAGTGCGCGGGAAGACGACCTTGGTGGCTTGGATCGCATGTGTGAGCGCGGCGGCCGCGGCCTGGGGCGTGCCGTTGTGAGCCGCTTCCAGGCTCAGCCACCGTGCACCCTCGACAGCAACTGCGCACTCGGCGAGCCCGTGCTGAATTGCTTGGAATGAACCAATCGAGCGGTTGAACTGCTTGCGATCGGTCACGTAGCCGACCGTCAGATCGGTGGCGAACCGCATCGCGCCAACGAGTTCGATGGCGAGTGCAATGCGCGCCCAGGCACGCACCTCTTCCGGATCGACATCGAGCATCACATCGGCGGGCGGAACATCGTCGAGCTGCCCAACCGGCCAGCCGAGGCGCGAGATCACGTGCTCGACCGGCGCGGGTAATGGGCCGACGAATCGCACATCGCGATCGCCGATCACGATCAGCGCGACTGCATCGGCGGCGAAGCGAGCTGGTCCGCGATGCCCACCGGCTACAACACTCACAGGACCTTTGATGGCCTCCGGCAACGAGGGCGCTATCAACAGTCGAGAGCTGGTGGCAACAGTTCCCAACGCAACCGAGATCGCCTCTTGCACGAGCGCCGCGTCGAGTCGATTCGTGCTGCCTGGCTCGGCAATGTCGAGGAAACCTGCTGTTTCCAGTTGGCGGTCGAGTTCGTGGTCGTAGGTCGGCTGATCGCCACCGAGTTCACGAAGGCGCGCGACGCCAGCGTGTCGCGAGAGCAGCGTCGACATCGCATCGCGCACCGCACTTTGATCGTCGTTGAGAAGGAAGTCCATGTCAGCCCTTTGGAAGTCTGAGGTGAAGCCGCGAGATGAGGTTCAGCTGAACCTCATACGCGCCAGCCGCGATGCCAGCAGCAAGCGCCTTACGAAATTGATAGTTCGACGGCGACCGGTAGGTAAGTGTGTGTCCGGCGTCAATCGCGAGGCATGCCTCGGCGACGAGACGCTCGGCCTGCACCATTGCCACGCGCGCCAAGTTCCCGTTCGGCGACGGAGGAACGTTGCGGGCACGTTCATCGATCACTCGATAACTCAGCACGCGGGCGGCTTCGCATGCGGCCTTCGCAACGCCGATCGCCTCGATGGCAACCGCGTCGATTGCGCGGCCGTCGGCCATCGCTGTCTCCACCGTTTCGTTCAGCAAGAACGCGGCCCGCGCCCAACGCGGCGATCCGACGCGTTCGTACGAGAGCGCCTCGCGTACAACGGTCCAGCCTTCGTTCTCGTCACCAAGGCGGTTGGCGACCGGAATGCGCACGTCGGTGAACACCAATTCGTTGAATGAGTGATCGCCAACGACGCCGGGAATCGTCGAAACCTCAAGACCCGGCGTTGGCATGTCGACCAACAGCACCGTGATCCCGCGATGCGACTCCGCTTCCGGATCGGTGCGCACCAGCAAATAGCAATGCTCGGCGACATCGCCGTACGAGGTCCAGATCTTCGTGCCGTTAACGATGTAGACGTCGCCGTCGCGCTCGGCGCGAGTGCGCAACGAGGCCAAGTCGGTGCCGGCATCGGGCTCGGAGAAACCTTGACACCAGATGACATCGCCGCGCGAGATCGGCGGTAGGTAGCGCGCCTGTTGCTCGGGCGTGCCATTGGCCATGATTGACGGACCGATCCAGTTGGCGTTCATGTATTGGGGTCCGCGCGGCTCGCCGCGCGACCACAACTCTTCACCAAGCACAGCCAGCATCCAGGGCGAAGCGTCGTAACCACCGAAGTCGACCGGCCAATGCGGAGTCAGCCAACCACGCTCAGCGAGCAGGCCGGCAAATCGGCGCGAATACTTCGTATTGGCGTGGGACCCGAGAATCGCGGTCTCACCGTGCCAGTGATCAGGCAACTCGGCGTCAAGGAACGACACGAGTTCGGCGCGATACCCCGAATGCTCGTCGTCCCAGCCGAATTCCATTGCAACCTGCCCTTTTCTAAATCTCTCAAAACCCTAGTTCAGTACACTCAATACTAGTTGCCCGCAGGATGCGATGCCACACCCGAGCCCGAGCCCCAAGTCCGGCTCCACGAAGGCTCACCAACCGTGTTTCTGGGTGAGAACCCCCTCGGAGATGACCCGGCGCTCATTGAATTCCGCAATCTCTCCGACGTCATAGCCGAGCTCGGCGAGGATCTCGGCGTTGTTCTGGCCCATGGTCGGCGAAGGCTGCCGGTTCCAGCGCGTCGGGCCGACGCTGAAGCGGCCGGGCCACGAGGTATAGGGGTGGGTACCGCAAATCGGGTGCGCGACGGGTTCGAAGAAGCCCCGTGCAATCAGTTGCGGGTTGTTGATCGTTTCCTGCGCCCAGAACACTGGCGACGCCGGGATGCCGGGCTCCCACAAGGCATCGGTGACTGCCTGCGGGCTGCGCTCGGCACACCACGACGCAAGTGTCTCCATCGACGACGCACCGGTGATTGCCTCAACCGTGCGCATCGCCGACTCGTCGGGAACCGAGATCGCGACCCACTGATCGTCGCCGTAGCAGCGGAAGACATCCTGCTGCATCAGTGTCGACGCGTTGCCCAGGCTGGTGTGCACGCGGCCGGTCGCGGAAAAATCGATGATCTGTTCCGCCGCCGTGTTGAGCGCGGCACCGATCATCGCTGACTCCACTACCTGCCCGGTGCCGGTGCGAGCACGTTCGGCGAGCGCGACAAGCGCTGCGATCGCACCAAACACTCCGGCCAACGGATCGCACATTCCATTTGGAATCAGCGGTGCTTCGCCGGGATAACCGGTGACGTACGCCAACCCGACCGCTTGCTCGATCGTTTGCGCGAACCCGACGCGGTCGCGCCACGGCCCGCTGAGACCAAACGCCGGCATGCGGACCACAACGATCTGCGCGTTCTTTGCGCGCACGACCTCGGGGCCAAGGCCAAGTTGATCGACAACCCGCGGCGAAAAGTTCTCGATCATCACATCGCTCGTCGCGAGCAAGCGCAACGCAATCTCGCGTCCGTCTGGCGTTGACAGGTCGACAGTGAGGTCGCGCTTGTTCGTGTTCGCTCCGCAAAACAGCGGCGACCACTCCCACCAGCCGTCCTCGGTCATCGGGCGAATCGTGTTCATCCGGATGCCGTCGGGTTTCTTCGGACCCTCGATATGAATCACGTCGGCGCCAAGCCCAGCGAGAATGCCGCCCGCCATCGGGCCGGCCCAGAAGCCGGTGAAGTCGGCAACGCGCACACCGGCTAACGGCAGGTCATTGCCGGCGGATGTCGGTCGCGTCCCCGTCGTCCAACGAGCGGTCGTCCGGCGAGTGGTCGACCAGTGAGCGACACTGCCGCCACCGGCGGCATCCGTCTTTGCCGGAAGCGCAGTGCGCTCACCCTCAAACCGGTACGGGCGACGCGGCTGCGTGAAACCATCAGGGTTCGGCACGAACCAATCTTCGGCGACGAACTGATCGATGTTGGCGAGCGTCGCACCATTGCCGATGGGAGCGACGGGAATGCGCATCAGCGATGCGATCTCGACGATTTCATCCGTTGTTTGGCTGCGCGTCCATTCGCGAATCGGGCCGAGCAACTCGTCGGCACGCAGTCGTCGTTCCGTGGCGATAAAGAGTCGTTCGTCTTCAGTCCACTGTGGTTGGCCGATCAGCGCGCAGAAGTCGAGCCACTGTTGGCCCGTGATGACGAAGAAGCCGACGTAGCCATCCGATGTCGGCTCGATACCCGGAACAGGCGTTCCACGCGACGTTTGAAACGGTCGCTGCGCCATCGAGGCGAACGTCACCGGATGCATGCCGTGTTCGATATGGGTGGATTCGAGAATCGAGACATCGATCAGTTCGCCAATTCCGGTCTTCGTTTGGCGGGGCAGCGTCCCAAGAATGCTGACGGCGGCAATCGCGCCAGCGAACCAATAACTCGGTTCGCCGCCGACAGAGAGTGGTGCTTGGCCGACTGCACCGCGCGGCGCCATACCCCCCGACGCAGCCTGCAGTGTGAGGTCGCTCGCCGCTCGGCCCGCCCACGGCCCGGCCAGTCCGTACGGCGTGATCACCGCGACTGTCAGGTGCGGGTGTTGCCGATGGATTTCGTCCCAAGCACTTGGCAAGACATCGCTGACGACCACGTCGGCGTTGGCGAGGAGTTGTTCGACAACCCCAGCTTCCTCGCGGATGCTGCGCTTGCCGGAGTGGAGATAGGAAAACAGTGGGGTGCGTTGGCGCAACGGGTGGCCCTCGGGCCGCTCCACAAACGCAACGTCGGCACCTGCATCGGCGAGCACCTTCGTGCAATACGCAACCTCAATGCCACCACTGAGCTGCAGCACCCGCAAATCGCTGTAAGGCGCAACCGTGTCTCTGAGAGGCACGTCTCTGAGCGGCGTAACCGTATCTCTGATGGGCGAATCAGCGGGCACGCAGTGCCTCCGCCAATCCAGACCATCGATCGGGCGCGATATCGCCAGGTGTCGCCAAGCGAATGCGCGACACGATGTCGCCGTAGCGCGCGTGCAGTCGATCGGCGACGGTGTCGATGTGGCCGACGACCGCGAAGGTTTCGAGCACCTCGTCGTTGATGCTTTCGCCAAGCTTGGCCCACTCGCCGGCAACTGTGCGTTGGTGCAGTTCGACACCCAACTCTGCCCATCCGTGATGTTCCAGCACGCCGCGGTAGGCGGGCGTCGACGCGTAGAAGCCCAACTGTTGGCGAGTCTTCGCTTTCGCCGCAGCGATCTCCGCGTCAGTCGAACCGGTAACCACAAACGAAGGACCGACAATCTCAAAGCCCTCCAGCGTCTTGCCAGCGCGCGCTCGCCCACGCGCCAGCGACGGCAACGTGACTTCTCGCAAGTAGCTCTCGGTGTTGAATCCGTGGCAAATGAAGCCGTCGCACACTTCGCCGGCAACCTCCGTCATGCGTGGCCCAACACCGGCGAGAAAGATCTTAGGAACACCGACTCTCGCGATTGTCTCGTTGCTCGGGGTGAAGAACGGAGTCATCAACGAGTGGCTGTAGAACTCGCCACGAAAATCAAGCTTGGTTCCGTTCAGCCATGTGTCCCAGATCGCGCGTACGGCCAGCACGAGCTCGCGCATGCGCTTAGCCGGTTGCGTCCACGGCATCGAGAAGCGGCGCGTGATGTGCGCTTCGATCTGCGTGCCGAGGCCCAGCAGAAAGCGACCATTACTAAACTCCTGCAAATCCCAGCCAAGGTTGGCGAGCGTCATCGGGCTGCGCGCGAATGCCACCGCGATGCTCGTGCCCAGCTCAATGCGTGTGGTGTGATCGGCTGCAACCGCCAGCGGAAGGAATGGATCATGGTCCGACTCGGCGGTCCACATCGCGTTGTAGCCGGCCTGCTCGAACGCGGGCGCCGCTGTGCGGGCACCGCTGAGATTGCTGTCCCGACTGAGTCCCACGTCAACGAGCACGATCACCCTCCCGAAAGGGATTGAGTATACTTAATTGCCAGCATCGCCAGGCCGGGCGCCATAGATATTGGACAAGGTTCCGACCCCATCGATCGTGACCTCCACGACATTGCCGATCCGCATCGGCAGCGCACCGGTGGATGTGCCACAGGCAATGACATCTCCGGGGTACAGGGTCATGTCCTTGGAAATGTGATGGACAAGTTCCGCGGGGCTGAAGATCATGTCGCTCACCGGATAGTTCTGCCGCTCGCGTCCGTTGACCGCGGTGCGTACCGTCAACGTTGCTGCGTCGACGCCGGTGGCGACGACCGGCCCAAACGGTCCGAACGTGTTGAAGCTCTTCGCGCGACTCCACTGCGCAAACGACGCGTCGGAGGTCAGCAATCCGAACGCGGTTACATCGTTGACACACGTGTAGCCAAAAATGAAACGGTCGACATCGTCAAGCGCGACATTTGTGGCCTCGGCTCCGATGACAATCCCGAGCTCGCCCTCGAAGAAGACGCGACCGTCGTACGACGATGGCGGTTCGATCGTTGCGCCGGGGCGCAAGAGGCACGACGAAGGCTTGATGAACCACAACGGCTCACTCGGATGTTCCCAATCGTTCTTCGCCGCCGCGGCGGCGAAATTGTTCCACAAGCCGACCATCTTGCTCGGCTGTGTTGGCGTGAGTAGTTCGACCTGATCAAGCGACAGCGTTTGCCCAGTCGGCTGCGGACTGTCGAAGAGGTTCCCGCTATGCACCGTGACATTGCCGTCAAGCACGGAACCGATTGCGATCGCATCGTCGTAGTGAAAACGAATCCAGCGCACTACCGGTGTGTTAACTACCGGTGTGTTAACTACCACGGCCCGATACCCAGTCGCTCGGCGAGTCCGATGCGCTGCAACTTGCCAGTCGCTCCCTTGGGCAGTTCATCCAAGAACACGATGCTGCGCGGAACTTTGAACGCGGCGAGCGTCAGCGACAGGAAGTCCTTCAACTCGCGTTCGGTGACTTGTGCATCGGGGTGCAACACGACGCCAGCGGCAACATCCTCGCCCAGCTTCTTGTGCGCTACAGCAAACGTCACCGCTTGCGCAACGCTCTCATGGCGCAGCAGCGCTTCGTCAACTTCCAGCGGCGAGATCTTCTCGCCGCCGCGGTTGATCAGCTCCTTCAGCCGGCCCGTGAGGTAGAGGTAGCCGTCGTCATCCAGGTAGCCCTCGTCGCCGGTCAAGAACCAGCCGCCACGAAACGCTTCCTCGGTTGCCTGCGGGTTGTCCTGATAGCTGGCGACAACCGTTGCACCCTTGATGGCGACCTGCCCTGTCGCTTGTGGCGCTACCGCGACACCGCTCTCGTCGAGCACCGCCAGCTCGATCCCCGTCGGCAAACCAACCGAGCGCGGCTTTCGTTTTCCGGGCGGCAAAGGGTTGGCACACATCTGGTGCGTCGCCTCTGTCATCCCGTAGGCCTCGACGACCGGCGCTACGAACAACGCCTCGAGTTGCTCAAGAACCGACGATGGCAACGACGCCGACGACGAGCGGATGAAGCGCAGTTTGGCGGCGGCAGCAGCCTCCAGATGTCGCTGGCCCCTGTCGATCACCATCTGATGCATCGTCGGCACTGCCGTGTAATAGGTCGGTGCAAACGTGGACAGCTGATTAAAGAAGGCGAACGCATCGAAGCCAGCCGTGGCGACAACGGTGGCACCAACCGACAACGGTGCGAGCAGGCCAGCCAACAAGCCATGGATATGGAACAGCGGCATCACGTTCAGCGATCGATCGGCGGATGTCAGCGCCAACGAGGCCGCGATGTTGTCTGCCGACCGCGCCAGGTTTCGTTGGCTGATTGGCACAACCTTGGGCCGCGACGTCGTACCGGACGTGTGCAGCAAGAGCCCCGCGTCGTTGGCCCCTGGCCCATCGCCAGCAGCCGAATCGGCAGTGGACGCCCTGCCGAGCGTCAACTCGCCCAGCGACCCCGTAATTGTGGCAACCGCGACACCGACCGTCTTCGCAGCCTCGAGCACGGCGTCACCCGAATCGGCAGACACGATCAACAACTTCGGAGTGAGATCTTTGAGATAGAACTCGAACTCCGACTCGCGGTACTTCGGGTTAAGTGGCGCCGCCGCAGCGTGGCAGGCGCTCGCCAAGAAGGTGATCGCAGCAATCGACCCGTTGGGAACGGAGATCGCGACCCGATCGCTCGCGCTGACGCCTAAGGCCGACATCTCGCGACCCAGCGCGGCGACGACGCGGCGCAAACCGCTGTAGTCCAGGCTGGCACCTTCGGGAGCAATCAACGCCGTAGCGTCGTCGGCGCCAAACGCGAGCAGTTCTCGAATCGTGTCGCTCATCCTGGCTGTCGCTCTCGATCTAGTCGTTCGTTGAGTTGATTGATCAGCGCGAAGACAGCATCGATCGCTGGCGTGTTCACACCGGTGAGTCGCCCGAGTTCGACGAACGCGCCGATCAACGGGCCAACCTCCATACTGCGACCTTCTTCGCGGTCCTGCAGCATCGATGTCTTGTGGTCGCCAACTTGTTCGGCACCATTGATCCGCTGCTCGACGGACAACAACACGCGCACATCGAGCGCCTCCGCGATTGCCGTTGCTTCATGCATCATGTCCGACGCCAGTTGGCGGGTGATCGGATCGGCGCAGATCTGGCCAAGAGTCGCGCCGGTCAACGCGCTGATCGGGTTGAACGCCAGATTTCCCCAGGCCTTGATCCAGAGATGGGAACGGATGTCGGTCAGCACTCGCGACTTGAAGCCCGCAGCGCTGAATGCTTGCGCGATAGCAGTTGCGCGATCGGACTTCGAACCATCGAGCTCGCCGACTGGCAGCCGATCACCTTCCACGTGGTGGATGACATTGGGGGCAGTTCGCTCGGCCGCGGGATAGGCGATGCCAGCAACGACACGCTCGGCCGGAATCGCCGCAGAGATGCGTGCGTCGGGGTCGAGCGTGCGCAGGTTGTAGCCAGCGTGTGGTCCGCTGAAGCGTTGGAAGAACCACCACGGGATCCCGTTCTGCACAGGAACAACAACGGTGTCGGGGCCGCACATTGCTGATACCTGGTCGGCCAAGCCCGCGATCTGATGGGCCTTGACCGCAAGGATCACGGCGTCAAAGTTGAGCCCGACAAACGTCTCGGCGGCGCTGACGTCGGCTCGTATTGTCGGCGACCCATCGGCGAATGTGACTGTCAGCCCGTTTTCTCGTATGGCCGTCAGGGTGGCGCCGCGCGCGACGACGTGCACGTCGTTTCCACTGGCACTCAAGCGCGCGGCCATCAGACCACCTATCGCGCCAGCACCGACAACACAGAGTTTCATGCGTAGTGATCTTTGCCGGTTAGGGCCGACCAGGCGTACCCATGCGTTCCCTTACTTCCGCATGGGTACGAAGTCGGATACAGCTTTCCAACATGGGCACGACGCATCCCATTGAATGGTGCGGTACTCATCGATGAACGAGTGATCGTCTGCGGTGAACGAACCGTTACCACTACCAACGAGTTCGATAGTGCCCGCGTTCTCGAGCGCAGCCACAAAGTTCTCTTTGGTCAGGTCGTCCGCTGCACCGGTGAGGCCAGCGAGCAGAACGGCGAACAGGTCGCACGTGCGCAGAATGCTGCTGTACTCGCCGGTCTCGATGCCTTCGCGCGAGATGTCGACCGCCGCGTACCGCTCGTAGTTCGCAAGACATGCTTCGGCGCCCGGGTTGGCGATGCCGCTCGCGCGTTCGCCCACACGTGCCACCGTCATCGCCAGCGTTCCGTCGTACTGCTCGGCCGGGTTGGTCTTGGCCGCGACGTCGGTGGTGTGCTCGGAATAATCCATGTCGAGCCAGACCGGACGGTAGCCCTGCCCCTTGGCGAAGCCATACATGTTGGCCGCGCTGCTGCCACCAACTAGTGGCAGCGCGACCTCGACGTCGTCAGCGATGAAGCGCTCGATCGACAGCGGGTCTTCGGCACCGCCGATGCCAATCCCTGATGTCTCGGTGACTGAGACCAAGTTGACGCCCTGCTCGTCAAACAACTGGCGCATCGCGTCTACGCCTTCGGCGATCTTGGTCTCGAAGTACATCCCAACGCGCTTTCCATCCAGCTCACCGGTGTCGATCGCCCATTGCCCGAAGTTGACGAACTGCATCGCGTGGTCGGGTCGCAGTGTGAAGAACCACGGCGCACCGCGTCCGTACGCCGACGGCTCGGCGCCATCCGTGTCGATGATCGGGGTCTGATAACGAGTCGCCAGACACTCGGCACCCTCGGTGAAAGCGATGCCGGCCACCACCGCAAAGACTTGCTCGTCTTGTGCAAGCGACGTGCAAACCCCAAGCTTGGCCGCAGGCTCGATGATGTTGTACGGAGCAGCCACCAGTTCGATGTCGATCCCCGCCGGAAGCAGCCCATCGCGGCGCCAGCCATCAACAACGGCCTCCGCCTGCAACTTTGGGTCGCCGATGGCGAACGATTTGTTCAGAACCGCAAACGCGGCAAGGTCGGGAAAGGCGTAGCCGATCTTGATGACCTGCACCGGTACGGCCGCTCCGGTCGTTTCAGTGCTGCCATCCTGGCTGGTTGGCGCGGCACTTGTTTCGTCGGTGGTGGATTCGTCATTGCTGTCCGAGCACGCAGCGGCGATGAGTGCAGCCACCGCGACGAGAGCTACTGCTTTGAACTTATGCATCGTTCTCCCCCTTGAGATGATGTATTGAGTATACTCTAAGGCTGGAGGGCGCCGTCCTCTCACAACCGGAGCGGCGGTGCCATTTGACGATCAGGGAGATGACACCCGGCGACCTTGATCGCGCGCGCGAGATCAATCAGATGAATCTCAGCGACGTCGACTCGATGACGGCCGATGATCTCGGGCGCGTGCTGGCCGACAGCAGGATCGCGTTGGTGGCGGTGGAACCAGAAGGCTCAGTTGTCGGTTTCTGTCTGATCGTCGACGAATCGTGCGGCCATCTTTCGCCGAGGGCGAGTTGGGCTATCGCGCTATCAGGACCGGGACTGCATATCGATCGAGTGGTGTTCGACATGAGCTTCTCTGGCTTCGGGCTCGGGTTGGCGCTGTACAACGAACTCGATCGCCGGATCGAGAGTTCCGGAGCGACGTCGCTCACCTCGCTGGTGCGTATCGAACCACCGAATTCGCACTCAGTTGGATTCCACGGCACGCGCGGCTTCGTGACGATTGGGGAAGCGATGTTCGATGGGCAGAAGTTCGCGCTGACGCGTCGGGAGTATCAGCCGTAACTGTTTGAACGCACGCTGTCGTAGGCCTGCGTCTTGAATGACGAATACAGCTTGCCGCGTGCTTGCTGATGGATTCGTGCGTGGTCGGGATGATCGCGCCACGCGATTGCGCCTGCTTCGGTTTCGAAGACCACCACTCCCCAATAGAGCAGCCCCTCATTGACGTCGCGCCACAGGACGAAGCCCGCAATCGATTCAGCGAGCACCTTCATGTCGGCGGTGACCTTCTCGTGCACATCGTCCTGATCGTGATCGGCGCGTGTGGTTTCGAAGTAGACGAGTTGCATTACGACGCCTGTTCGTAGCGTTCGCCGAGGCCAAGCTCGATGATCTCGACATCGCTGTGCTCAACGGTGTCGAGATCGCGGATTGACGAGGCGATCTTCAGTAGCGGCCCGAACGGTTTGTGTTCGTCATGCACCGGCAGCAACTTGGGTGCATGCAACAGCCGTGTTGCCGCCAGCATCTGCGCCGCAGTGGCTGTCAACTGTCTGCCCATCAGATGAACTCCGTTGACCGGACCAATCGCGACATCGAACGGCTCGTTCGCTTCACCCACGCGGCCAATCGCCGCGAGATCGCACACCTCGCCGCCGAAGAAGATGCGGGCGTGTGGGCCGACGATGCCGTAGTTGTTGGTCTGTCGTCCGCGGCCGATGTGTTCCTCAAGGCAGTGCAGTGTGACGGTGTCGGTGAGCTTGCGCTCGGCACCCCACGCGAGCACCTCAACGTCTGTGAAGCCGACCTTGCGCGCCGACTGTTCCATGTTTGGCGCACTGACGAACACCGGTGTGTCCTTATGCGGGTACGCCTCCATCTCGGCCATACCCCAGTGGTCCTTCACCCAATGACAACCAATGATTGCGGTGAATCGCGGGAGTTGGTCGACACCGATGGGCGAATGGCCAACAAACGCACGACTGTCGACAAACCACGGGTCGGTGAGGATCTTGGCGTCGTCGACCTCGATGATCGTCATAGCGTTATGCAGTCGAGTCACCGCCCATATGTTGACGCGGGTCGCTTCGTTGCTGGTCGTGCCTTTGTTGGTCATGGTGCTCCCATTCAATCCGCGTTCAGTTGGTAGATGCGCGTCGCGGTGTCGACGAATAGTGCATTGCGTTCCCGCGCGGTGAGGTCGTCGGTGCATTCGCGGTAGGCACTGACAAGCCGTTCGTAGGTCCCGAACAGTCGGTCGATCGGCCAGTTCGTGCCGAACATGGCGCGGTCGGGACCAAACACTTCGACGCAGCGCCGCACCCACGGTTTGATGCTGGCGACCGTCCATTCGGGGTCTCGCCCACTGGCGAGCGCCGAAATCTTCACCGTTACGTTCGGTCGTGCCGCGAACACATCCAGCTTCTGCGACCACGCGCGGAAGTAGTCGCTGTCGTTGTGTTCTGCGAGCCCTGCATGGCCGAGCACGATCTGTGCGTCCGGCCGACTGTCCGCCAATGCGCACACGGCGTCGTACTTCGCGTGGGGCACGAGTACTTCCAGCGATGCCCCGGTATCGGCGATCGTGTGAAATCCAGCGGTGAATTCGGCACTGCCGATCGTGAGCGGTGACGACATGTCGCGCACACCGCGGTACAAAGGTTGCGCGCTATTAGCGGCGAGCACTGTCGCCAAGCCGGGTTCCGCGACCCTGGCCCGCGCAATGATCGCATGAGCTGCGTCGCGCGAGTCGGCAAGCGATTGCACCCATGCGCTCTCCAGACCGGGCTGATCTTCTTCGCACGACTGAACGAACACGATCTTGTCCGGCGTGTACGGACCAGCCTGAGCACTCAGCTCGATCTCGGTGAAAGCAGGTGCATCGAGTCGGTGCATTCCACGCAAACGAGGATGGTCGAAGTCGGCATCCAGGTAACGCCAGCGCAGGCCGGCGACAGAGTGATCCCAGAAGTGGACGTGAGCGTCGACGAACGCAAACGACTCACTCATTGGCTTTGGCGGGGGCCGTCCGGTTCGTTCCGTCCTTCGACAGCGTCGCGCCGCGCGCCGACCCCATGTACGCCGCGATGACGCGTTCGTCGGTGTCGAGGATTGAGGGCGGCCCATGCGCGATCAACACGCCTGCCTCCAGCACGTAGAGCCGATCAACGAGCTCACGCATCATCGGAACGTCGTGGTCGATGACCACGACGCTGACAGCCAGTTGTTCGCGCAGGCGTGTTGCAATTCGAATGAACGAAATGACTTCTTGCGGCGTCAGGCCCGCCGTCGGCTCGTCAAGCAGGACGACGTGAGCCCCGATCGCCGAGGCACACGCGAGCTCGGCCAACCGGCGACTACCTGTCGATAGGTCGCCGATCTGATGATGCGCGTAGTCGTGCAAATCGAGCGAACCAAGAATCGACATCGCAGTCTTGTCGCGGTGACGGTTGTGCCGCCGCGCCCATGGTGTACCGATGATGGCACTGACAGCATTCGTGCGCGTCTCGCGTTCCAGCGACATGTTGATCGCGTCGAGCAGGCGCATGTCTTCAAACAGTCGAGCTTGCTGGAACGATCGGCCGAGGCCCCGTTTTGCTCGCCGCTGCGGAGACGCGCTCGAGATGTCGTGACCATCAAGAAAGACATTTCCTGAGCTCGGGCGTTGCTGCCCAGAAAGAACGTCGAACAGCGTGGTCTTACCTGCGCCGTTCGGCCCCATGATGCCGACGATCTCGTTGGCGCCGACCGAGATCGAAACGTCGAGCAACGCGACCACACCACCGTAAGAGACGCAGACTCCTTCGGCGACGAGTGGCTCGACATCGGCTGCTCGTGCGCGCACGCGGGCGGGGCGGTCGACGACCTCCGGAACGGGGGGTTCCTTGGGCTTCACCCAGCCCTTCGCAATCGCGGCCTCAACCAATCGATCACGAGTCCGAAAGATGAGCGATGAAAGCCCGCCCGGCAGCACGAGCAGTACGGCGAGCACACCGATACCCGATGACAACAGACCCCAGGACTCGCCAAAAATGCGCGGGATGCCTTGCACCCACACCGCTCCAACGATTGCTCCAACAATGGTGGTCACTCCGCCGAACACCGTCATCACGACGAGCGACAGCGATTGCGATGCCCCGAATGTGCCGTCAAGGTCGCCCGAGAAGTTGACGAGCAACCCGCCGTAGAGAAAACCACCGAAGGCGGCGATCATGCCCGAGATCATGAAAGCGGTCAGCTTGGTAACACCCGGGGAGATGCCGACGCTGGCCGCCGATGGCTCGTTGTCGCGAACAGCGATCATTCGCTTTCCAAGTCCGCTATGGCGCAGGCGATAGACGACGATCGCAGTCAACACCAAAGCGCCGAGACAAAACCAGTAGTAGCGCAGTTCGGACTCGAAGCTGATGCCGAAGTACGTCGGCCGCGGAATCGACATTGACGAACTGCCATCGCTGCCGCGTCGATTGAGCCAGTCCTGTTGCAGCAGCCAACCAACCACTGCGACTGAGAACGCGAGTGTGATGACAGCGAGGAACAGGCCACGAATCCTCAGCGCGGGAATACCGATGATGAGAGCAAATACGCCGCCGATCAGAGTCGCCAACACCAAGCCGAGGCCTTGTGGAACACCGGCCTGATAGAGCCGCCCACCAAACGCCGCCCCGATCGCGACGAACGCGAACTGCCCGAGCGACACCTGACCGGCGTAGCCGGTCAGCACAACCAGCGAAAGCCCGAAGAGCGCGAAGAGCGCTATACCGCCGTAAAAGAACTGCTCGGATGCCGACACCTTGGTGGGCAGGTACGCCGCCAATCCGATCAACGTGACGGCGATCAACACCTGCGCCCAACGAACGCGCGTGGCCCGCGCGACGAGCGGTGAGAGCGGGCGAACCGCCGCGGCCAACGACCAGGAACTGGTCTCTGACCCACGGACGATGCTGCCCAAACCCTTCGTGAGCAGGAAACTCGCCGCGATTGCGACGAGGAACACGATGTCGAGCGCGCCACCAATCGGGAAGTTCCAGATCACCAGGTTCTCGAGCACGCCAATCGCCAGACCAGCGGTGAAGACGGCAAAGAAACCGCGCAATCCGCCAAGCATCGACGATGCGAGCGCACGCAGCATGAGGAGCGGGCCAAGCGCCTGGCTCAGACCCAACGGCCGTGTGGGGCCGATCAGAATCGCCGAGATACCTGCGAGTAGACCAGCGATTGTCCAAATCGCGAACGAGACGCGCTCGACGGGAATGCCCGCCAGCCGAGCGGCATCTGCGTTTTCGGCGGAAGCGCGACTTGCCTTGCCGAGCTTGCTCTTGCCGAGGAATGCGGCCAGCGCGACGGTGAGGATCGGGACGGCGACGAGGATGGTCAGATCGCCCGCAGTCAGCGTGAGATCGCCGATCCTGACTGAGCCGTGAAACGGAGTTGGGTAACTCTTGCCGGCGAGGTCGCCGCCGCCCTTTGGTAGCAGCGCACCGGCAAAGAACAAGAGTTGCGCAGCACCGATGGTGGCGACCAACACCGTCAGACGCGATGCCTTGCGCAATGGCCGCACGATGGCGAACTCGAACGCACCGCCGAGCACTCCGGAGGCGAGCAGCGCGAGAGCAAGTGCGACCCAGTAGGGCCAGCTCAGGTTGATCACGAAGATTGGGATCAACAGCGCGGGCAGTGCACCCATCTCGCCATGCGCGAAGTTGATCACTCGCGACGAGCGGTACACGAGCGTGATACCGATTCCGAGCAGCGCGTACGTAAGGCCACGGATCAACCCGATGATGACGATGCTGAGCGGGACGTCGAAGTCGATCAGCGGAATGGTGAATCCAAGAAGCGAGTGAGACACCATCAGCACGGATTCTTGTCAATAATGAACGCGACGTACTCGTCGAGTTTCTCGTTGATCTCGGTTTGCGTCAGATCCGTCAGCGTCCCGATGAAGTTGGCAGTCGCCCGCGGCGCAAGGCGCCCGTCGGTCAGATCCGGGAGGGCGACACCGGAAGCGAGATCGAGGCCATCTCCATCGACCGCGGCAATCCCAACTGTCGGGCAGTAGGCAGTCTCGGCAGAGGTGTTCTTGATGGTGATCTGAATCGTCGCCGTGGTGCCTTCGACACGCACGCGGGGTTCGCCGATCTTGAGCACCGGCTTCTGGCTTGCCTCGCGCACGCCGAGCACCAAACCCAGAGCGAGGCCGAGCGTGACGATGGCCATGAAGACGACGCGTTGCGTCTTGGGGTTCCAGATTCTCTTGAACGACAGGCGATTGCTCATACCCGACCCTCGATCAGTCGTCGTGTGAGTGCACCCGCATCGAGATTGTCAGCCGACCCGAGCGGCTCGACAACGCCACGGTCCATGAAGAAGACCGTGTCGGCAACAGCCAACGCGACACCAATCGATTGCTCGACCAGCAGAATCGTTGTTCCGCAATCAAGCACTTGGTCGAGCACGTCGAGCAGTTGGCTCGTGATCGTCGGCGCCAAGCCCAAGCTGAGCTCGTCGATGAGCAGTAGGTCGGGGCCAGCGACCAAGGCGCGCCCTAGCGCGACCATCTGCTGCTCGCCGCCGGAGAGCGTTCCTGCGCGTTGATCAAGCCGCCCCTTGAGCGGCGCGAAGATTTCCAAGATCGCTTCCAGCCGTTCTTCGGCGAGGTCGGTGCTGTGAGTGAACGGGTACGCACCGAACATGAGGTTGTCGCGAACACTCAGCGACGGGAAAGTCGACCGGCCAGCTGCCATCAGCGTGATGCCGAGTTTCGTGCGCTGATCGGGAGGAATGCCAGTGAGGTCCTGGCCGCGATAGAAAATCTGGCCACTCTGACCATCGAGCAGCCCGCCAATATTCGAGAGCAGCGTCGTCTTTCCAACACCGTTGCGCCCAACGAGCGCGTGGCAGCCGCCCTGCGGAATCAAAAGGTCGACACCAAACAGCACTTGGATCGGCCCATAAGAGAAGTCGAGCGACTTGACCTCCAACATCGGCCCATCGCTCGGCACCCAAGCCTTCACCGCCTCCGAAAGCGTGGGCTCGTCTTCGGGCTCGATCACCTCGATCTCGTCGTCCGCTGCGCCATTCGGGAATCCGAGAGTGGCGAAATGTTCGCGCCGAATCTGATCGCGAACTGCTTTCGCGTCGCGGCCGTAGCTGGAGAGACCAAGCGTGAGCAGTATGAGACCCGCAACGCCAGACAGCGGAGAGAGGATGAGGAAGGTTGTTCGTAGGTCGGTGGTATCCGAGAGGATGCCGAACAGGATCGGCGCGAATGCCGAAGCCAGGCCCTGACACACGGCATCAAACGAAGACCCGCGGCCGCGCAGGTTCGGGTGCAGCACGTCGATGCGGGCGGCGTTCGTCGGCGGAATGCCAGCGACAAGGAACATTGCGGCAATCGCGAGTGAGAGCAAAGCCAGCGAGATTTGGGGAACGCTGAAGGCGATGAAGAAGAAAGGAACCGCCAATAGGCGAGCAAAGCCAGCGACGGTGATGCGCGCCGACGGATGCTTGTGCTGCGTCAGGAAGTCGGCGAGGTTGCCGGATGCGAGCACACCGATCAGACCACCGACTGCAACTACCGCAATGCTGGATGTTGCGGCCGCGATCGAGAGGTCGTGATAACGGATGAGGAACGTCGGCGCCCACACCCCTATACCACCGAAGAACAAGCTGCCAGCAGAGGCCGAAATGAGCATCGCCATGTACGACTTGTTCTTCAACAGGCTCTTGTAGCTAAACCGCTCGCTGGCGACGTCGACCTTGGCCGCAACGGCGACGTCGAGCACCTTGTCACCTTCAACC
>Ga0105047_10001734_pt1 | contig 39223 bp, 28 predicted proteins | sample MAT04_FD_78384 | JGI IMG/M metagenome (GOLD analysis project Ga0105047, IMG submission 78384) | Freshwater microbial communities from Lake Fryxell liftoff mats and glacier meltwater in Antarctica - MAT-04 (megahit assembly) | ecosystem: Environmental > Aquatic > Freshwater > Ice > Liftoff...
ACCATCTGCGTGCTCGAGGCCATGAAGATGGAGAACGCCATCGCCGCCGACAAGGACGGGACGGTGGCGACGCTCAACGTCGAGGCCGGTCAGTCGGTCGGTTCGGGCGACGTCATCGCCGTCATCGAGTAGTCCCCGACGTAGTCAGCTCGCCGAGAGATTCTGGCGTCGTTTTTGTTCGGATCCCGAACAAAAACGACGCCAGTTTCGCGCCCGGAGTCTGGAGCCGGGCCGGCGGGCCGTGGGCTGCGCCCGCCGCTTCAGTGCGTGCGGAGCACGATCGTGCCGGCGGCACGGTCGTGCAGACCCCGCATGAGTGGGTCGAGCGCCGCGGCGAAGTACATGATCGGCCCGATGAAGCTCAGGATGCCGGCCAACCCACCGAGGACTCCGGCCAGGCCGAGCACGCTGCCGAGGTTCGGGAGCAGCACGCGTACCCCGACCTGGTGCAGCGCCGGCCGCTGCCCGCCGACGTAGGTGACCACCCGGATGCCGAGCAGCATCTTGCCCGGAGTGGCGCCCCAGAACACCAGGAAGACGATCTCGAACAGCAGCGGGCCGACGACCGTGGCGATCTGCGCCCACATCGGCAGGTTCAGCTCGAGCTGACCATCGTTGAACACGAAGTGTGGCAGCGCCAGGATCAGCGACGGGATCGCCAGGATGAGTCCATCGAACAGGCGGGCGCCGACTCGGGTCCACAGCGTCGGCAACGAGCCGGCACCGTGGGGGGCGAGGTCGGTGCGGCTGATCGGCGGGTCGGCCGGATAGGGAAGGGGCTCGGCCATCGGGAGGCGTCGTAGCGGTGCTACTCGGCCGCCTCCATGAGCGCTTCCGCCAGCGCAGGATGGACCAGCAGGCTCTCGGCCAGGTCGTTGACCCGCAGCCCGGCCGTGACCGCTATGGCGATCACGCTGATGAGTTCGGCGGCATGGCGGCCCACGATGGATCCGCCCAGCACCACGCCCGTCGCCGGATCGGACACGAGCTTCACGAAGCCACGCGAATCGTTGTTGATGAGCGCCTTGGCCGTGGTGGCGAAGGGCACCTTGGTCACCCGCACCTTGCGGCCCTCGGCGAAGGCGTCGGCTTCGGCCAGACCGACGTCGGCGATCTCGGGATCGGTGAAGATGGCCGACGCCGCCTTGTCATAGTCGAGGTGACGGTGGGCCACCACATGCATGCCCATGACGTGCTCGGCGATCTTGCGGCCCTGCATGGACGCCACCGAGCTGAGGGGCAGCTTGCCCGACAGGTCGCCGGCCACGTAGATGTTGGCGATGTTGCTTCGCAGATGGTGATCGGTGGCGCGCACGTAGCCGCCGTCCATCTCGACACCGGCCGCTTCGAGACCAAGGCCCTCGGAGTTGGGGATGGAGCCGATGGCCAGCAGCACGTGGCTGCCGTCGGCGACTCGGCCGTCGTCGCACAGCACCCGCACGCCGTCGTCGGTGCGCTCGATGGCGGTGGCGCGGGCGCCCTTCAGCAGCTTCACGCCCCGCTGGGAGAAGTCCTCCTCGAGGACGGCTGCGACCTCGGGGTCTTTTTGCGGCAGTACCTGCTGGCGGCTCACGATGAGCGTCACCTTGGAGCCGAACGACAAGAACATGTGCACGAACTCGACGCCGGTGACGCCCGAGCCGACCACGATGAGGTGCTCGGGGAGCTCCTTGGGCGGGTAGGCGTCGCGGGTGGTGAGGATGCGGTCGCCGTCGGGTGTGGCGAAATCGGGGATGCGGGGCCGACTGCCGGTGGCGACGAGAATGGCGTCGGCGGGGATCTCCTCGGTGCCGTCGACGGTGTCGACCGCAACGGTGTGGCGGTCGATGATGCGCCCGCTGCCCATGATGATGCGCACGCCTTGGCTTTCGAGCAGACGGCGACCGGACTGCTCGAGGCGGCCGACGATGCCGTTGATCCGGCTGGCGAGGCCGGCGAGGTCGACGGTGGCGGCGTTGGCGGTGAGGCCCATCGACACCGCGTGGCCGATATCGCCGAAGGCACCGCCGGTGGCGATCATGGCCTTGGACGGCACGCAATCCCACAAGTGAGCGGCACCACCGACGACATCGCGTTCGATGAGCGTCACCTTGGCGCCGAGGCGGGCGGCGACGGTGGCCGCCTGGGTTCCGGCCGGGCCACCGCCGATGATCACGAACCGCAAAGACATGCCCGTGAGGCTACTGGCCTACGGTGACCGCTAGTTTCATGGCTTCCATGTTGACCAACGGCGCCCGCCCGACGCCCCCGTTGCGGATCCGCATCGTGGTACTCAACTGGAACTCCGCCGAGCACACCCGTCGCTGCGTGCGCAGCCTGTTAGCCACCGAGTATCCCCCGGACGCCTTCGAGATCGTCATCGTCGACAACGGTTCGATCGACGGATCGGTGCCCGTCTTGCGGCGGCTGTTCCCGACGGTCCGGATGGTCTGCAATGGCGCCAACCTCGGGTTCGCCGAAGGATGCAACCGCGCCATGCGGGATCTCGACGGGATCGATGCGGTCGCCCTCGTCAACAACGACGCCACGGTCGAGCCGGGTTGGCTGTGGCCCCTCGTGCAGACGCTGGTCGACGACGATTCGGTGGGTGCTGCGAGCCCCAAGCTCTTGTTCGCCACCGATTTCGTGACCGTGGCGGTCGACGTCGGAGGTTCTGGCGACAGGGTCCGCCTCGTTGCCGTCCACAGCGGCAGCCTCGACCTCACGGCCAAGACCCTTCCGGGCAACGGCGTTGTGAGTCGGCCCCACCTGACCACCCCACTGGCTCTCGACCGCGAGATAGCAACGGCCGGCGAGTTCCACATCCCGGTCGACGACGACCACGATGGCACCACCGGCGGATCCGTCACCCTGCGATTCGCCACGACCCGGCCGCTCACAGCCACCTGTGGCTCCTCGGTCGCCTCCAGCACGCGAAACGGCCACGAGGTGACCCTCACTGTCCGTGCCGACGGCCCCCGCCACCGGCGGATCAACAATCTCGGGACCGGCCTCACCCCGTGGTACGAGGGGGTGGAGCTGCGCTACGGCGAGGCCGACCGCAGCGATCTCGCACCCGCGGAGGTACCCGGTTGGAGTGGCGGCGGGGTACTGCTGCGCGCCAGCTACCTCCACGACGTCGGCGTATTCGAGCCACGCTTCTTCGCCTACTACGAGGACACCGACCTCTCGTGGCGTGGTCGACGTCGCGGTTGGCGCACGATGACCGCCCCGACGTCGGTACTCCATCATGTTCACGGTGGCTCTGCCGGCAGCTCGTGGCCCGGGTTCTTCTTCCTGAACTACCGCAACTGGCTGCTGACTGCCTTGCGCAACGGCGGGCCGACACAGATCCTCGTGGCCCTGCGCATCGCACGACGGATCTCGTGGCCGTACGCCCGCCACAACGTCGTCGGGCCGTTGCGCCGAGGCCGACGGCCCAACTGGGAGATCACCGGCCGGTGGGTCCGGGTCTTCGCCGCCGTCCTCGCCGAAGCACCGCGGGTGCTTGGTTCGAGACGGGCAGTCGGCCCTCTCGGAGCGGGACCCGACGATCACCCCGTCGGCCGGTTCCAACCCCCCAGCAACCCTCGACCGCCCGCTCCCCGGCCGGGCGGCCCCACCGTCTGCTACGTCGACGTGAGCGAAACACTGCGCTCGGGATGGCGGGCCGGCATCCAACGCGTCGTATCCGAGCTCATGGTGCGGCTCGCCACCATCAACGACGAACTCGAGATCGTGCCCATCTGCTGGTCGGTGCTCGACCGTGCCTATCGGCGGCTCGACCCTGCCGAGACCGAACTGCTCTTCGAGCCGCCGGTCATGAACAACCACCCCCCGCAGTCCGCGCCTCGGCCCGGGCTTCTGCGCTCCGTCATCGGCCCGCTGACCCGGCTCGGTCCCTTGCGTACCGCCAAGGAGGGGATGCGACGAAGGGCGGCGCTCGCCCGTCAGACCCCTGCCGAACGCGCCCTCGTTCTCGAACGCTTCGAGCCGGGCTCGGTCTTCTTCGACATGGACGCCACCTGGAACATCGTTGACGCCGATCGTTTCTCGCTGCTCGCCGGGCTTCGCGCCGGCGGCGTGAGCATCGTGACGCTTCAGCATGACCTGCTGCCGACCACCAACCCGTCGTGGTTCGATCCGAACCTGGTGCGGGTGTTCAACGAGCACCTCGGGGCTCACGCCCGGTTCGCCGATCTGGTGTTGTGCAACTCCCGACACACCGAGAGCGAGCTGCTCGCGTACTGCGAACGGTCGGGGCTGACGGCCCCATCGACCCAGGTTGTCGATTTCGGAGCCGATATCACTCCGGGGTCTGCGCCCGAGGCGGGCACCGCTGTCGATCACGACGACGAGCTGTTCGATCACCTGCAGGGCCGCCGCGTCCTGCTGACGGTCGGAACCATCGAGCCCCGAAAGAACCAGGAAGTGCTGCTCGAGGCCTTCGACCGCCTGTCGGCCAGCCATCCGGACCTGACGCTGGTGCTCGTGGGCCGCCAGGGCTGGCACATCGACGATTTCGTCGCCCGTCTCCGTTCCCACCCGATGCTGGGTGACCGACTGCAGTGGCCGGGCTCGGTGAGCGATGCCACGCTCGACCGGCTCTACGAGCTCGCCACCCTGACCGTCGTCCCGTCCTTCACCGAGGGGTTCGGGCTTCCCGTGCTCGAAGCCTTGGGCCGCCGCAGCGTGGTGCTGGCCTCTGAGGGCGGGGCGCTACCCGAGGCCGGCGGTATCCATGCGGAGTACTTCGATGCCAGCGACGTCGAGTCACTGGTCATCGCCATCGAGGCGCACCTCGACGACCCCGCTCATCACCAGCTGGCCCTCGACAGGGTCGCCACGTTCGTGGCTCCGTCGTGGGACCGGACCGCGACGCAGGTGAGCGAAGCGATCAGGCGGATCGACCACCGAAGGCGCTGACATCGACGTCGAGCCGGTCGACAGATCGGAACCGGGGCTCAATTAGGCTGGGATCGTGGTCCTCCCCGAGAACGAAACGACAACTGACGACACCTCAGCGGATGCCGTCGCCCAGCTCAGGCTCGATCTTTGGAGCGCGCGTGATGCCGCCATGGGGGCTGTGGCCGAGGCTGGCACGCTGCGGAGCCGCATCGCCGAACTCGAGGCCCACGTCAACCAGCTCCGCGTCGAGCTCGACCGGCTGGCCCACGTCGAGCAGTCGCTGACCTTCAAGGTGGGCAGCACCATGCTCAAGCCGCTCAAGGCCGCCCGCCGTCTGTCGCGTTGACGCAGGACCAACCCGTGACGGTTGCGGCGACCGGCCCCGAGGTGCTCCCTACCGTTCGAGTGGTGGTGCTCAACTGGAACGCCGCTTGGCTCACGGCGCGGTGCCTGCGATCGCTGCAAGCGACCGACTATCCGGCCGAGCGCATCGAGATCGTCGTGGTCGACAATGCGTCGATCGACGGGTCGCTCGAACGACTCCGCTACGAGTTCGGCGACCTCCAGTTCATCGCCAACGACGAGAACCTGGGGTTTGCCGAGGGCAATAACCGAGCGCTGCGTGACCTCGAGCACTGCGAGTTCGTCGCCCTGGTCAACAACGACGCGGTCGTCGACGCGGGGTGGCTCCGCCCGCTCGTCGCCGCCCTGCAGCAGCGACCCCGTGCCGGAGCGGCCGCCCCGAAGATGCTGCTCGAGACGCCGTTCGTCGAGGTCCCGCTCACCGGCAACGGAGAAGTCACAGCGGTAGCCGTCGACGGCATCGATGTCACCCGGCGCTGCCTCTACCGAGGGATGGCCGAACGGCCCCACCCGACACTGCCGCTGGGGATCGTGCGTGAGGTTCGCGGCGCCGGCACGGTCCACGTCCCTATCGCTGCGGGCGCGACGCCGTCGACCATCAACATCGAGTTCGGGTCCGACACCATCACCATTCCGGTCGACGCCTTTACCCGCCGCGACGTGCGAATCAACAGCCTCGGCACTGGCCTCGAACGGTGGACCGAAGCCTCCGAACGGTGGTTCGGCGAAGTCGACCGACCGCACCTCGCCGCCCACGACTGCTGGGGATTCAGCGGCGGTGGGGTGCTGCTGCGATCAGCCATGCTGCGCGAAGTCGGCGTGTTCGACCCCACGTTCTTCGCCTACTACGAGGACACCGACCTGGCCTGGCGATCGCACCGTCACGGCTGGACCGTGGTGTGCGTCCCCGACTCCATCGTGCGCCATCTGCACGGTGGTTCGGCCGGACCCGAGGCTCAAGGGTTCTTCTTCCTCAACTATCGCAACTGGCTCCTCACGGTGCTGCGTAACGGTTCACCGACTCAGCTGCTCCGCGCCGCGGAGCTGCTCCGGCGCCTGAGCTGGCCGTCATTCCGAGCCAATGTATTCGGACGGCTCCGACGGGCGAAGCGACCTGATGCAGCGATCACCATCGCCTGGCTGCGAGTACTCGTGGGGGCGATCGCCCTGGCACCGCAGGTGCTTCGGGGCCGGCGCCGAGGCGCCACGGTGGGTGCTGAACCCGCCGCCGACGTGATGAGCTGGCTGATGCCGTCGACCCCGCCACGGGCACCACGGCCCCGCGTCGGCGGCCCGGTGCTCTGCTACGTCGACGTCACGGAAACCCTTCGCTCGGGATGGCGTGCCGGTATCCAGCGGGTGGTCTGCGAGCTCTTCCGCACCATTCCCGAGGCCCACCACGACCTCGAGATGGTGCCCGTGTGCTGGTCGAAGGTGCACCAGCAGTTCCGCAGGCTCGACCCGGCGGAGTACACCTCAATGTTGGCACCCACCGCCGGCCAGCAACCCGCCGTTCCCCTACCTCCGCCAACCGCCGCCCGTCGGATGCTCGCCAAGCTGATGCACAGCAGCGGGGTGGCACCCATCGTCTACCGCTGGCGCCGCCACAAGGAACTGGCTGCGGTGCCCGCCCACCACCGGTCGCTCCTGCTCGACCGCTTCGAACCGGGCTCGGTCTTCCTCGATCTCGATGCCACCTGGAACCCCACGACCGCCCTCCGCAGCGGGTTGCTCCCCGATCTACGCGCCGGCGGGGTCCGTACTGCGGCGCTCCAGTACGACCTGTTCCCCCACACCCATCCCCAGTGGTTCATTCCGCAGATGGTCGACGTGTTCATGGCTCACCTCGATGCCCACCTCGATGCCGAATCGCTGTTCCTGTGCATCTCTGAGCACACCCGAGCCGAGCTGGCCGCCTACGCCACCGACCGGGGTCTCGACAACGTGGCCACCGCCGTCATCCCGATGGGCGTTACCGCGATTACCCCGATCACCCCGTTCCTGCCGGTGACAGACGTTGATGCGCCAAGCGGGTCGACGGTCGCACCCTTTTTCCTCACGGTCGGCACGGTCGAACCCCGCAAGAATCACTCCACCATCCTCGACGCCTTCGCCAAACTGCGGGCCGATCACCCCGAGGTCGCACTGGTGGTCGTCGGTCGACCGGGCTGGAACAACGCCGAGGTCATCGATCGCCTCCGCAGTGGCCCCGACGGCGTCACCTGGCGCACCGAGGTGTCCGATGCCGAGCTGGCGGAGCTCTACCGAACCGCCCGAGCCGTGGTCATCGCCTCGGTGACGGAGGGATTCGGGCTGCCGGTGATCGAAGCCCTGCAGCGTGGTGTTCCCGTGCTCAGCTCCAGCGGTGGATCGCTGCCCGAAGCCGGCGGCGAACTCGTCGAGTACTTCGACCCCGCAGCCCCCGACGAGCTTCGCCGCCTGCTCGAACTTCACCTCGACGACGATCACCACCGGGCGCGCCGTACCATCGCCGCCACCTGGGCGCCCTCGGGCTGGGACGTCACCGCGACGGTCGTGGGTGACCAAGTCATCGGGTTGGTACGGCCATGACAGCCCGCGCCGGTACTGTGCCCGCCATGCCCCCCGCCGTCATCGAGCCCACCTTCTCGATCCTCACGCCGGTCTACAACACCGACGTCGATGTGCTCGAGGATTGCGTCAACTCGGTGCTGCGCCAGAGCTACGGGAAGTGGCAGCTGTGCCTCGTGGACGATGCATCGCCTGCTGTTCACGTCTGGCCCTTGCTGCAACGGATCGCCACCCGTGACCCTCGAATCTTCATCGCCCGTCGCGAGGTGAACGGTGGCATCGTCGCCGCCTCGAACGACTGCGCCTCACTGGCCACCGGTGACGTCATCTCGCTGCTCGACCACGACGACCTGCTGCATCCCGAAGCCCTTCGCCGCGTGGCGAACGCATTCATCCACGTGCCCGAGGTCGACTACGTCTACACCGACGAGGACGTGGTCGACATGGCCGGGCGTCGGGTCTCGCCGTTCTACAAACCCGACTGGTCGCCCGAGCGGTTCCGCGGCCAGATGTACACGTGCCACTTCTCGTCGATCCGCCGCGAGCTCTACGACCGCGTCGGCGGCTTCCGCGACGGCTTCGACGGGTCCCAGGACTGGGACCTGGTGTTGCGCATCACTGAGGCGTCGCGCACCATCGTGCACATCCCCGAGGTGCTCTACCACTGGCGCACAGTGCCCACCTCGGTGCTCGCCGGCGAGCAGGTCAAGCCCTACGCCTACGAAGCGGCCAAGCGGGTACTCACCGAGCATTGCGCCCGCGTCGGCATCGACGGTGAGGTGATCGAGCTCGAGCGACGCGGCCACTTCCGGGTCAAGCGCAGCCTCGATGAGCGTCCACTCATCAGCATCGTCATCCCGACCCGCGGCAGCTCCGGTCGGCCCTGGGGCCAACGACGTGTAATGGTCACCGAAGCGGTGCGCTCCGTGATCGACCGTTCCACCTACGAGCACCTCGAGATCGTGGTGGTCTACGACACCCCGACGCCGGCGGCGGTGCTCGATGACCTGCGCGCCATCGCCGGCGACCGACTGAAACTGGTCGAGTGGACCGAACCCTTCAACTTCTCGGGCAAATGCAATCTGGGGGCGGCCCACGCCACGGGCGAGCTGCTGCTGTTCCTCAACGACGATGTCGAGGTCATCACCGCCGACTGGCTCGACACCCTCAGCGGCTTTCTCCGCGAGAGCGACGTCGGTGCCGTTGGCGCTCACCTGCTGTTCGAGGACGGGCGGTTGCAGCACGGCGGTCACGTCCACCTCAATGGGGCGGCCGGCCACGTCATGTTCGGCCAGGACCCGAAGAGCCTCAAGAACCGTCTTGCCCTCTGGCTCGACCGCGAGGTCGCCGGGGTCACCGCAGCGTGCCTGCTCACTCGGGCCACAACCTTCGCCGAGGTGGGCGGGTTCAGTCTCGACTTCCCCAACAATTACAACGACGTTGACTTCTCGCTGAAGCTGCGTGCCGCTGGCTACCGCATCATCGTCAGTCCCCACGCCCGGCTGTACCACTTCGAATCGGTCACCCGCGATCCCACGGTGACCGCGCTCGAGACGCTGCAGCTCCAGAACCGCTGGCGCGACGAGCTGCATCGCGACCCGTACTACAACCCCAACCACATCGGTGGGCTCGACTCCTATCCGGAGCCCTTCGTCTATCCCTGAGCGAGCAGCTGGTTGACCCGGGTGACGAGATCGCCCACGTCGACGCGAACCGCGTCGACAACCTCACGGGTCATCGCCGGATCGGTGTCGATCAGCATTTGATGCAGGTCGCTCACCAACGTCGAGAGCGTGGCGACATCGGCGACGGCGCTGCGCAGCTGGGCCTCGAGGTCGGCGATGCGCTGCTCCTGGGAGCGTCCAAGGGCGTTGGTCTGACGAGCCAACTGCTCGACGATCTCGAGGCGGTCGCGTCCGAGGATGCGACGGAGCGGTGTGCGGAGTAAGGACGGCGTGGCCATTAGGGTCGAACCTTACCGCGGCGCTCCTGCGGTGATCGCCGAGCGCCCACGTCGAACCCGAGGAACTTTCGAGCATGCAGGCGATTGTGATGGCCTCCACCGGAGGCGACCCCGCCACCCAGGTCGCGGTGGATTCGTGGCGCGAGCACCATCCGGGGACCGACGTGACGGTGGTCGTCTGTGATCCCCTCGCACGCGATTCGATCGCCGCGGGTGACGGTGTGGCCGGCGCCAAAACCGTACTGGCGCGCCATCTGTTGGTCGGCGAGCTTCGCTACATCGACGTGTGGATGGCGGGCGGCGATGCGTTCGCCCGCTGGGCGGTGATCCCAGCAGTCATCGAGCACCTCGGGGTTCGGGCGACCACGCTCGTCGTGCCCTCGCACAGCTGGTTCCTCGGAGACACGGCCGACCGCCTCGGGCAGATCGACAACACCGGATTCGGCCTGTTTCCCCTCATCCACGATGCCGACGCCGACGTCTCGAGCGGTGGCTGGTTGGCCGACATGGTCGTGATCGGCCCCGAGGCAGTCCCGGTTCTACGTCGTTGGACCGAGGTTGCCACCAACGCGGCGCTGGGGCGGTTGCGCGAATTCGACATGGAGGATCCCTGGAACGAGTTCGTCTCGGGTGGAGCGGCACTGACCACCCTCGGCGACCCGGGCCTACGGCTGACGCCCGCCACGGTCGGTTCGCTCGCGCTCGCCGATTCGTCGATCGAGACGAACGCCGGGTTCACGGTCGATGGCGAGCCCCTGCGACTCGCCCAGTTCCCCGGTTTCGATCCCCGCCGACCCTGGTGGTACGCCGCCTCGGCCGACGACATCCCGCTCGTGCTCGCGAGCGTTTCGCCGGCGCTGCGTCGGCTCGGACTCGCCTACGCGGACCTGTGGCCGAGCCCGGCACCTCCACCGATCCCGACCGAGTTCGCCCCGATGGGGCCACCCGGAGTTCCGATGTCGGCATCGCTGCGCGAGGCGTTCCGCTCCCAGCTCTCCAGCGCACTCGGCGATGGCTCGGCCGTGCCCAACCCTCTCGACCCCGACACCGTCGACGTGTTCTTCGACTGGCTCCGCGGGCCAGGTGCTCCCGACGGGACCGGGGTCAACCTGGCCGTCGACCTCCTCTGGCGGGAGCGGCCCGACCTCGCCGGAGTGTTCCCCCACGTCCGATGGCGCGATCGCGCTGCGTTCCTCCGCTGGCTGTGGACCCATGGCCTCGCCAGCGGTCTGGTAACCACCGCACTCCTCCCGCCCGTTCCCCGCTCGACCCCGATCACGGGGCCGGGCATCGCCTCCAAGGTGTTCGGCGTCAACCTGGTGGGCTACCACGATGCCGAACTCGGGCTCGGGGTAGCGGTCCGCCGCGTCGGCGCCGCGCTCGACGCCGCTCGGATCCCCTGGACCAAGGTCAGCTACGACCGGACCAACAGCCGCAGCCGTAGGCGTTCCGCCGCCAGCGCCGATGCCCCGTACTGGTTCAACCTGATCCTCATCGCGCCTGACCAGCTTCAATTCTTCCTCGACGACATCGGTGCCGACTTCTTCGACGGCCACTACAACATCGGCCTCTGGTTCTGGGAGACCGACGCCATGACCGAACGCCAGCTGGCCGCCTTCGACAACGTCGATGAGGTCTGGGGCTCAACCGCCTACCTTCGCGACGTCTTCGCCGCCCACACCGACAAGCCCGTCACGCACCTGCCGGTTCCGCTCGAGTTCGCGGTCACCGATACCACCGAGAACGAGCGGGCCCGCGAACGGCTCGGGCTCGATGACCGGTTCACGTTCCTCTTCAGCTTCGACTTCTTGTCCATCGTCGAACGCAAGAACCCGTTGGGTCTGGCCAAGGCCTACCGGTCGGCATTCGCGATCGACGACGGTTGCCGCCTGATCCTGAAGTCGATCAACGGCGATCTCCACGCCTTCGAGGCCGAGGAGATCCGCGCCGCAATCTCGGATCGTCCCGATATCGAACTCTGGGACCGCTACCTCGACGGCCCCGACCGCCTCGCCCTGGTCGCCGAGGTCGACTGCTACGTCTCGCTGCACCGTTCGGAGGGACTCGGGCTGACAATGGCCGAGGCAATGGCAGCCGGCACGCCCGTGATCGCCACCGCCTACTCCGGCAACCTCGACTTCATGGACGACGAGTCCGCGCTGCTCGTCGGCTACGACGAGGTCGAGATCGGGGACGGCTCGTTCTATCCCGCCGATGGCCACTGGGCGGAGCCCGATCTGGATCAGGCGGCGGTGCTCATGCGCCGGATCAACACCGACGATGGCCTCCGCTCCCGTCTCGCCAAGGCCGGTCCGGTGGCATTGCGGCCCTTCACCAGCAAGCGCGTCGGCGCCGCCATATCAGCCCGCCTGGACACACTGTGGCGATGATCACGTGCCTTCGTGCTTCGGTGCCACAGGCACCTGCTGTTAGTGTCGTCCGCCGGTCGTTTGTACCGCCTTCTCCACGATGACAGCACCAAACAAGGTCTGGGAATACCGGACACTCATCACCAACCTCGCCCAGCGGGACTTCCGTTCCCGATACAAGAAGAGCGTGCTCGGGTGGGCGTGGTCCCTCATCAATCCGGCGACCACGCTCGGCATCTACACCGTGGTTTTCGGGGTGTTCCTGCAGGTCGAGGCTCCCAACGCCGGCAACGGCCACAGCAAGGTGTTCGCGCTCTATCTCTTCTGCGCGCTCGTGGCGTGGAACAGCTTCAACAGCGGCATCAACACGGCCATGCAGTCGTTCATCGCTGCCGGTGGACTGCTCACCCGCACCTACTTCCCGCCCGAGGTCCCCGTGATCGCCGGGTCGCTCACGGTGCTCACCCAGACCACGGTCGAGTCGATCATCCTCGTCGGCTTCATGATCGGCGTCGGCAACCTGAGCTGGACCACCTTCCTGCTCGTACCGATCCTGCTGCTCCTCACGTTGTTCGCCTTCGGGCTCGGCCTCATGGTGAGCCTGCTCAACGTGCGGTATCGCGATGTCGCCTACCTCACTGCCGTCGGCCTGCAGGTGTGGTTCTATGCCACGCCGATCGTTTATTCCGAGACCATCGTCGACAAGCACCCCGCCGCCGCCACCTTGCTCAAGTTCAATCCCATGACGCACTTCGTCGGCGCCATGCGCCACTCGGTCTACCTGCTCCAGTCACCCACGCTGCTCAACTGGGCGGTCATGGTGGGCGCAACTGCATTTTCGCTCATCGTCGGCTGGTGGATCTTCGCCACCAACGCCCCCCGCTTCATCGAGGAGATCTGATCGTGAGCCATCCGATCGTCGTCGAAGGGGTATCCAAGCAGTTCCGCCTGCAGGCCGATCGCCCCACCTCCGTGAAGGAGTTCTTCACCCGTCGCGGCCGCGACAAGTCCGAGAGCCACTTCTGGGCACTTGACGACGTCTCGATCGAGATTCCGCAGGGCTCCATGTACGCCCTCGTCGGCCACAACGGTTCAGGAAAGTCGACCCTGCTGCGTTGCATCGCCGGTATCTACCAACCCGATGCAGGTCAGGTGAAGATCCAGGGCCGAATCTCGACCCTGCTCGAGCTGGGCGCCGGGTTCCACCCCGACCTCTCGGGCCGCGAGAACATCTACCTCAACGCCACCATCCTGGGCATGACCAAGAAGGAGATCGACGCCGCCTTCGACGACATCGTTTCGTTCGCCGGCGGCAGCGTCGGCCAGTTCATCGACTCACCGGTCAAGGTGTACTCGAGCGGCATGTACGTCCGGCTCGGATTCTCCGTCGCAGTACACGTCAAACCCGAGATCCTCATCATCGACGAAGTGATCGCCGTCGGCGACGAGCAGTTCCAGCGGCAGTGTTTCGAGCATCTCTACAAGCTCCGCAAGGAAGGAGTGACCATCGTCGTCGTCACCCACGGCCTCGGGCTCGTCGAAACGATGTGCGACGGCGCAGCGTGGCTCGACCACGGCAAGCTGCAGACCGCCGGCCCAGCCTCCAAGGTCGCTGCGGCCTATCTCAAGCGGGTCAACGACGCCGAAGCGGTCGAGCGCGAAGAGCGACGAGAGGCGATCGTGGCCGAGATCGCCGAGAACCCCGAGCTCGCAGCCGAGACCGAGATCCCCCAGTCGATCTTCATCACCGACCTCACGCTGGCCGACGCCAGGGGTGAGCGCCTCGAGTACGCCACCCACGGTGAGCCGTTCAGCATGCGGATCCACTACGACTCGCTCGGACCGGTCGATGCTCCCGTGTTCGGCTTCGGAATCCACGCCCTCAACGGCGTCCACCTGACAGGGCTCAACACCAACATCTCGGGCATCGAGACCGGCACCGTCGACGGGGTCGGTTACGCCGAGTTCACGATTCCCCGCATGCCACTGGTCCCCGGCGAGTACGAGCTCTCGGCGGCGATCGCCGATGAACACGTCCAGCACCTCTATGACCGCCAGGACCGCCAGTGGCGGCTCATCGTGCGGCACGGCGATGAACTGCCGTCCCACGGACTCATCGACCTGCAGGGCACGTGGACCGTCACCTCCGTCGACTCGACCACGCCCGCCTCCTCGGACACAAAGGAAACGATCTGATGGCTTCGACGATCCGCACTGCCGCCAAGCGGGTACTCGCCCCGGCGATCAACCTGCTCGACCAACGACTGGCCGAGATGAGCAAGCGCATCGATGGCCTCCACGGCGCCCTCGGTGCCTGGGCGGCGCGAACGGGCGAGACCGAGGAGCTGCTCGGCCGCAACCTCAGCGAGATGGCGGCGCTGCTCGACCAGGCTACGGCCGACTCGGTGCGACTCGACGAACGCCAGCAGCAGCACACCAGCGAGGTGCAGGCTCTCCGCGACGAGCTGCACTGGCTCGCCACCGACGTCGAGCGGTCGCTCGCCCGGGTGCCCGCCCGTTCGTCCGACGCGCCGGCATCGCTCGACCTGCTCGACGAGATCACCGCCGACTTCCTCAACCAGGCCACGGGCTACCTCGGCCTCGCTGCGCAGGCCGGGGTGTTCGTCAATGAGCCGATCATCGTGCACTACGGAGTCGGCGACGTGCGTGTCACCGACGTCAACGAGCGCATCGTCGAGCTTCCCTTCGTCTTCCGCGAGCTCTCCGTGCTTCCGCACCACGGCAGCATCATCGACATCGGCTCGTCCGAGTCCACCGTGTCGCTCAGCCTCGCGAGTCTCGGCTACGACGTCACCACTGTCGACCCGCGGGGCTACGGCTTCGCTCATCCCAACATCGACGGCCTCGGCGACGTCACCGAGGCCGATCAGCAGCGCTATGACGGCGCCGTCGTGTTGTCGACGATCGAGCATGTCGGTGTCGCCCACTACGGCCAAGACGCCGACCCCGACGCTGACATCGCCCTCATGGACGAGCTGGCCACGAAGCTGAAGCCCAGCGGCGTGCTCGTCCTGACCACCCCGTTCGGCGATGGCCGCGACGGCGGGTTCCAGCGGATCTACGAGCCGGAGCGGCTCACCCGACTCCTCGGGTCGTTCGATGTCGACACGGTCGAGATCGCCCAGCGCTACGGCACCACCGAGTGGCGGGTCGAGGTCGCCGACTTCGGCGATCTGCCCGTGATCACCGATGACGAATACCGGGTCATCATGGTCGTTGCGCGAACGAAGGGCTGACGATGCCCGACGTCGTCCTCGACGTCCAGGCGGTGCAGAGCCGGGCGCACGGAGAGCGGGGCATCGCCCGATACACCATCGACCTGGCCCTTGCGGTCGAACGCGTCGCCCCGGGCCTGGTCGACGCCTTCGTCATGAACCCGGCCCTACCGGTGTCGAGCGGTCTGACCTCGCTGCGCGAGACCGGCCGCCTCATGAGGGCCGACGACCACCGCCTCGCCAACGGTGCTGCGGTCTACCACGTGGCGTCACCGTTCGAGTCGCTGCCGCTGGCCCAACTGCTCCCCTCGCCGGTCGTCAACCACCGCACCCGGGTGATCACGACGGTGTACGACCTGATCCCCCTGCTGTATCCCTCGATCTACCTGAACGATTCCCAGCAGTCGGCCGACTACCGGATGCGCGTCGGGCTGCTCCGCTCCTCCAACCGTGTGGTGTGCATCTCCGACGCCACGGCGGCCGATGTCGTCGAACACGCAGGGGTGTCGGCTCGGCGGGTCACCCCGATCTACGGCGGCGCTAGCGACATCTTCGTCCCGGCGGATGAGTCCACCGACCCCCGTGGCGCGCTCCGCCAGGTGCAGCCCACGATCCCCGCTCGATATGTGCTGGTGCCGAGCGGTATCGAGTGGCGCAAGAACCTCGATCGGCTCTTCGAGGCCTACAGCCAGCTCGATGACACGATCCGCTCCGCCTATCCGCTCGTCGTGCAATGCCACGTGAGTGATGCCCAGCTCGAGGATCTCGGCGAGCCGCTCGCCCGGTTGGGGATCGCCGCCGACGTGACCTTCACCGGCTTCGTCGCCGACGACGTCCTCGTCGCCCTCTACCAGTCGGCCCATCTGGTGGTGTTCCCCTCGCTGTACGAAGGCCTCGGGCTTCCCATCCTCGAGGCCCGCCGCTGCGGCACGCCCGTGATCTGTGGAGACAATTCCTCCCTGCGCGAGCTCGTACCCTGGTCAGAGGCCCGCTTCGACGCGCTCTCGGTGCCTTCGATTCTCGCCCGGCTCCACCAAGCGCTCACCGACGATGCGTACCGTGGCGAACTGTCCCGGTGCGAGCCTCCGGACCAGTTCACCTGGGACGCGGCCGGGCGACGCTTTGCTGGCGTGATCCGCCAAGAACTCGCCGCAGGCCGTCGTCGTCGGCCCGCACGCCCGCGAGTCGGGATCGTTTCGCCGGTGCCGCCGGTGCAGTGCGGCCCGTCGATGTACATCAACGAGATGCTGCCGTCGATGGCGGAATCCGCCGAGCTGACGCTCTTTTCGGCCAACCCGCCCGAGCAGGCGCACCTGCCGGTGGACATCGCCGTCGAACCATTGTCGATGCTCGAACACATCGAGCAACTGGGCGACCCGTTCGACGAGGTCATCTACTTCTTCGGCAACAGCGAGTACCACCTCTTCTACCCCGAGTTCCTCAGACGCCGGCCAGGGGCAGTCGTGCTGCACGACGCCCGCTTTCACGGGTTGTACGGCGAGATCGCCCGGCTACGCCCTGATCTGCTCCCCGGAGGCTTCCACCACGCCCTCCACTCGATGTACCCGGGCCGCTATGCCGCCGACCTCGGCATCGGGGGTGCGCTGCACCTCCGTGACGTTCACCGCTTCGGGATCTCGATGATCGCCGACATCGCCCGCACGGCAACGTCGATCTATGCCCACTCCGAGCACGCCGCCGAACTCGTCGAGCTCGACTGCGCGGTGCGACCAACGGTGCTGTTTCCCCTTCCGGTCCGAGCGTCCACCCACTTCGGCGAGGGCGATCCCCGCCTGGTCGGCTCGTTCGGAATCGTGGCGCCGACGAAGTCGCCCGAACTGCTCATCCGCGCCGTCGCCCGTCACGATGACCTGCGGCTGGTGTTCGTCGGACCCGTCGGGCCCGACTACCACGAGGAACTGCGTTCGCTGGCGGCCTCGCTCGGATGTGAAGGTCGCGTCGAGTTCACCAACGAGGTATCCGACGAGGACTACGACGGGTGGTTGCGTCGAGTCGGCGTCATGGCCCAGTTGCGCCGCACCTCCAACGGTGAGTCCTCAGGAGCGATCAGCGATGCCATCGGTTCCGGCACGCCGCTGGTCCTGTCGGACATGGGATCGTTCTCGGAGCTTCCGGACACAATCGCTGGAAAGCTGGTGCTCTCGGGTTCGGCCACCGAACTCGGCTCGATGCTCGACCGACTGGGCCACGACGCCGGCGCTCGGTCCGCCATGATCAGCGACCAACGGCGCTACGCCGCCGAGAACAGCTACGAGCACGCCGGACAGGCACTGATCAATTCGGTACTGCGCTCTGCTCCGCGTTCCCGCCGCTGAGCTGACTGATCCGAACTCGTCAGGGCCCCGGCGGTGACGGGAGTTCGATGCGCAGAACGTCGGCGTAGATGACGTAGCCGGGTGCCGTCAGTTGCGACGGACGCGCTTCGGCGATTCGTACTCCTCGGGCGAGAAGGGCGTCGGTAGCGGCGCGAATCTCGGCGTCGGTGAGCGCCAGCAGAACGAGCCGATCGACGTTCTCCGTCGACAGACGCAGCATCTGGGCATCATCGATCGCCGGCATCGACGGTAGACCGGCCTGCCAGGCGATCGGCATGCTGCGATACGTCGCCTGGATCGAGGACAGGATCGACTGGTTGGTGTCGTACCAGAAGAGCAGGTTTCCCGACGGTGAAGTGAGCGGCGGCATGATCTCGGTCAACTCGTGTGACATCTCGTACCACCCCAGCGACGACGACTGGTTGTCGAGCGCCTGCTCATAGTGCGGATCGAAGCGGAATGTCTGACCATCGCTGAGCGGCGGATTCGATGGGGCGTTGTTCAGCATTGCCTGGTTGGCGAGGAGCATGGCAACACACCCGGTCAGGGCCACCTTCGACCACCGCCGAACGACGATCACCGCGGCGAGCGCCCCGACCACGACGATGATGAGTCCGGGATTCCAATCAAACTCCCAGTTCGGGGCGATCCCCCGGCGAAGGAAAGGGAGAGCGAAGACAAGGCCGGCGGGAACCCACCGTTGCCAACCCGCGGTGCCCGACATCATCCTCGCTATGACCAGCGTCAGTCCGAGGACGATGACCGGAGTGAGGTAGGAGGTGTAGTAGTAGGTCTCGAGGGTCGAACTCCCCAAGACGAATTGGTGCACGACGAAGAAGCCGGCCAATGCCGCCAACATGGCGATCATCGTGGATTCGTCGCGATGCGACGCAGGTCGGTCCGAGCCGACAGCGCCCGACGACCGCACCGGTCCGATGAGCCAGGCCACAACGATGAGCGGCGGTAAGTAGAGAAAGAATCGGTAGGACAGCCAGGCCAGATCCGGAGCCTTGAACGCATCGCCGTCATCTCCGGACAGGCGAGTCGCGGCATCGATGCTCGGGCTGAAGATGTCGGGGTGGTCGAATCGGTACCAATAGACCAGGACCCCTGCAACCGTCACCACTGCGACGGCAGCAACAATCCAGAGCCCGTCCGTGAGTATGCGCCAGCGGCGTGACCGGATCTCGGCCACACCCCAGACTGCAGCGATCACTCCGACGAGCACGGCGATAATCGGATTCGAGTGGACAGCGAGTCCCAGGGCAACCCCGGCGACGAATAAGAGCGGACCACGGCGGGTCTGGGGGCGCACCTGCAGCAGGCCGAGAATGCAGATCGCCGCCGTCAGGTACGGGATTGCAGTGGTATCGGAGTACGCCGACATCAGGCCCCGCAGCAACATGGGACTGGTCAGGTAGAGCAGCACGCCCAGCACCGCAACTGCACGGTCCCGGCTGGCTTTGAGATAGGCGTACAGCGGCAGGATTCCCACCAGCGCCAGCACATACCGCAGCGCAAAGAACCCGCCTTCGACACCGAACATGCGAGTGAACAGGTCGATCGGCAGGGTCAGGCCGAACCGCACCGGGTAGTACTCCATACCGAACCGGTCGATGAGGTCTTTCGGGTCCCATGAGTAGCCGAGATAGAGAAAGGGATCGATCGTGTTTCCGAGGTGAAATGGCTCGGGGCGATACAGCTTGTACAACACCACGGGCGCTAGGCACAGCGCCAGTGCCTCGACGACCATCGGCCACGACACCCGCCATGGGCGTGCGGCCCCATCAGGCGGTTCATCGGCCGACGGCACCACGATACGGTCCTCGGAAACCCGGTTCTCGACGGACATGATCGGACAATCCTTTGGATACGGGAGCGGGAATGGGAGGACGACACGCCGACCGGTCGCCAGCCCTCATCTCTTCCGTCGACGCAATAATCTAGCGGGGCCGGCGGTGCCTGATCGCGGCACCGAGCGGCGGTAGTGTCGCCGGGCGAGCCGTTCCCCTTCCGGCTCGCCCCTTCGACCCGACCCGGCAAGGAAACGATCACGTGGATGCTGCGACGCTCGAATCCAAACGCTTCGCGCGACGCGTCAGCCGGTTCGGCTTCGAGCGCCTCGACCGTGACGCCCTTGATGCCATCGAGCGCGCTACGCCCGATCTCGCCATCATCCGCGTCGACAGCTCGCACATCGACCAGGTCCAGGTGCTCAGCCAACTGGGGGCAACTCCGATCGTTGCCGACACGCTGGTGTACTACGACGGGCTCGTCGGGGATCTCACCGGCCGGTCTGCCGACGGTGACCAGCGGGTTGTCCGACGGGCATCGGGTTCTGAACGTGCCGTCCTTGAGGAGATGATCGCGACGACGTTCGTCGGCTACAAGAACCACTACTCGGCGAACCCGTTGATCGATCGCGGTGACATCCTCGCCGGGTACACCCAGTGGGGTCTGTCGTTTCTCGAACCTGGCGCCGGTGACCTGTGGTTCGCTGAGGAGGATGGCGAGGTCGCCGGTTTCGCTGCCTGCACCGCCGCCGATGGGGTCTACCGGATCATCCTCAACGGCGTGCGGCCCCCATTCGCCGGCCGGGGCATCTACAGCGATCTCGTCGGCCACATCATCGACCACGCTTCGGCAACTGGCTTGGACCGCGTGGAGGTCTCGACCCAGATCGACAACCTTGCAGTGCAACGGGTGTGGGCCAACCACGGCATGCGGCTCTGCACGGCGCTGAACACGGTGCACCTCAACCTCTTCCTGTCCGACGACCACCTGGGGGAGCAACACAGCAGCACCGTGGTCGAGGCGCTTCCCGACGGCCAGCAATCGGCCCGGCTACTCATCGAAGGCCTCATCGAACGCGACCTCGCTCTTCTCGCACCCGAACTCGACGGCACCGTGGCCGCCCGCAGCGCCATCCACCGGCAGGCAGTGGAGGTCGGCGACCGACTCGACATCCGGGTCCTAATCAAACACCACGATGCCCAAACGCAATGCACCACCATCGCCACGCGGGTCCACAACCAGGCCGGCGAGCTGGTACAGCGCGGCAACATCGTGATCTCCCCTCCCTCGAAGGACCATTCGTGAACCAATCCCGTGTCGATGAAGTTCTGCCAGACGGCTTGTCCGTCGTCATCCCCGTCTACAACTCCGAGGAGTCCCTGCCCCCGCTCATCGGGGCGCTGGTCAACGAGCTCGACAGCGGTGACCTGCCGTACGAGATCATCCTGGTCGACGACGCCAGCCGCGATGCCAGCTGGTCGATCATCGCCGACCTGACCGACAAATGGGAGCACGTCCGCGGCTTCACGATGTCGCGAAACTTCGGGCAGCACCCGGCAATCCTCGCCGGGCTCCGGGCCGCACGGTTCGCCCTGACCGTGACCATGGATGACGATCTGCAGCACCTCCCGAGCGAGATCGCCAAACTCCGCGCCGGACTCACCGATGATGTGGACCTCGTCTACGGCCAAGCCGTCGAGGAGGAGCACGGCCTGTGGCGCAATGTGTCGTCCCGCGCGGTGAAGGCGTCGCTGGGAGCGGCGGTGGGCGCCGAGACAGCCGCGAAGGCCAGCGCCTTCCGCCTGTTTCGCACCGGCCTGCGCGGCGCATTCGCCAACTCGATGGATCCATACGTCTCCATCGACGTGCTGATGTCGTGGTCGACCACCCGGATCATCGCGGTGCCGGTTCAGATGGACAAGCGCCCGTTCGGAACCTCGCAGTACACCCTGCGCAAGCTCGGCCGGCACGCCATCAACATGCTCACCGGATTCAGTGTCCTGCCGCTGCGCATCGTGACGATCACCGGGTTCGGGTTCGCGTTCTTCGGTCTGCTCGTGCTCGGATTCGTCCTCATCAGCTACGCGATCAACGGAGGAAGCCTGCCCGGGTTTCCGTTTCTCGCATCGCTGATCGCGATCTTCTCCGGGGCACAGCTCTTCGCCCTGGGCGTTCTCGGCGAGTACCTCGGCCGGATGCACTTCCGTTCGATGCAGCGACCCCCGTACGTGGTGCGTGCTGCGGTGGGCGAGCCCCGCTGACGCATCCCGTCCAACGGCAGCTGCTGCTCACCGCCGTCAGAGTGGCTTGCGGGCCTCGATGACACAGTGGGTGTACGGCATGACGAGTAGGTCGCTGTACACGTCGAGCCGCTCGATGGTCAGGTGTTCGCCGACCACCCGTTCGTATCCTGCTTGGTCTCGCACGTAGCGACCGCGGTCGAGCGCTGCGAGCACCCGCGCCGTGGTGCGCTGCTCGTGGTGAAACAGAGGGTCGATGGTGACGAGCCGACCACCCGGCTTGAGGGCGTCGACGACGCCGCCGAGCAGCGCCGCGTTCTCAGAATCGGAGAGGTGGTGCAGAAGCCCGATGCCGAGTGCAAGGTCGAACGGGCCAAGCCCGAGCCCCGCGAGATCGGACACATCGGCGCTGATGAACCTGGTCGACTCGTTCTCCTTGGAGGAGGCGACATCGAGATAATCCTGGTTGAAATCGATGCCCGTGTAGTCGACGTCTCCGAGGAATGGCCGAATATCGCCGTCGCCGCATCCGATGTCGAGCACCTTGTCGCCGGGGCCGACCTTGGCATAGTCGTCGGAGATGAGTCGCATCTGCTTCTCGGCCCGGATCACGACCTTGAACATGTGGTACCACTTGGCGTCGGCAAGCAGTTTGTCCCGAAGGGTCGGCATTCCGTGAGCTCCCGTGGTTCGCATAGGCTGGGGTGATGATCGCTGCCGCTCGGCCCGAATCGTGACCGAGACTATCCCGTTCAATCGACCGCACGTGACTGGCGAGGAGTTCGCTTATCTCGCCGACGCCGTGCAGCGGGGACACCTTTCGGGCGACGGCCACTACACCCGCGAGTGCCACGAACTCCTCGCGAAGCTCACAAGCGTTCCCGATGTCCTTCTCACCACATCGTGCACCCATGCGCTGGAGATTGCTGCGTCTCTTCTCGACCTCGAACCGGGCGACGAGGTCATCCTTCCCTCGTTCACCTTCGTCTCGACGGTCAACGCGTTCGTCCTTCGCGGCGCCCGTCCCGTGTTCATCGACATCCGCCCCGACACGTTGAACATCGACGAACAGCTGATCGAGGCGGCGATCACGGCCAAGACCAAGGCCATCGTCGTGGTGCACTACGCCGGCGTCGGCTGCGAGATGGCAGCCATCACAGCGATCGCCGCCAAGCACGGCATCCCTGTCATCGAGGACAACGCCCACGGCCTCGGCGCCCGGTATCGGAGTCAGCTTCTCGGCACCTTCGGCGAGTTGGCCACCCAGTCGTTCCACGAGACCAAGAACATCCAGTGTGGTGAGGGAGGGGCGCTGCTCATCAACGCTGCCGGGTACGTTGATCGGGCCGAGATCATCCGGGAGAAGGGGACGAACCGCAGCCAGTTCTTCCGGGGTGCCGTCGACAAGTACACCTGGGTCGAGGTCGGCTCGAGCTACCTGCCGTCCGACCTCTTGGCGGCGTTCCGCCTCGCCCAGCTCGAATCGTTCGACGGGATCCAGGCCCGGCGCCACCACGTCTGGGACACCTACGACGACGAGCTCTCCGTCTGGGCCGACGAGCGGTCGATCGTGCGGCCGACGATTCCCGCCCACTGCGAGCATCCGGCGCACCTCTATTACCTCCTCCTGCCCGACCTCGAGCATCGCCAGCGATTCATCGCCCACCTGCGCGAGCGCGGAGTGCAGTCGGTCTTCCACTACGTACCGCTCCACCGCTCCCCCAAAGGACTCGAGCTGGGAGGCGCTGATGCCGTTTGCCCCGTGACCGAGGACGTCAGCGATCGGCTCGTGCGGTTGCCGCTCTTCCCCGACCTGTCCGCCGGTGACCTCGGGCGCATCCTCGAAGCAGTGCAGTCGTTCGAGCTAACCACCGCCTGAGCGCTTGGCAGCGAGCGTCACACCGCCGGCAGCACGACCGAGGTCACCGCGACCTCAACCGTCAGATCACCATGCTGCAGCGTGTGGCGCTGGACCCGGCGCGTCTCGACACCCATCGAATGGAGAGAGTCGAGTCCCGCCTCGAGATCTCCTGTGTCGGCTCCCATCAGCACCAGGCTGCTGACTCGTTCCTCGCGCATCCGCGCCACGTGCCACGGCGTGATGGTCGGCATACCGACACCGGTTGACTGCAGTGCCGAGGCGTACGCCAGGAACGCTCCGTTGATGGTCCCCAGCGTGGGATCCGTCGATGGGAACCAGAACAAGGTGGTGGTCCCGTCCTCGTGTTGCAGAGGGGGAGCTACTGCACTGAGGTCGTACGTGAGGTTGTAGAGATCCATCCCCGACCAGTCGGCATTGCCCAGGGCGAACTCATAGGTAGGGTCGACGATCGAACCCCGCCCCGGAACGCGCGGCGATCCCAACCACCAGACGTTGACGACCACGATGAATGCGACCAGGGTGCCGAGCGCAAAACGCCAGTCGCGGTAGGCGCTGACAGCGCCGATCGCCAGGACAACGATGAACAGCGGCACCCAGGGCATCCAGGGCACCTCCATTCCCGGCCACAGATGGTTCCGCAGGTACGGGACGGCGAGTACCGCGAGGGGGACGCCCGCCAGGTAGACCCGCCGGGTGCCGAAATGATCGGCCAGGGAGGCGAGCGCGAACCCCAACGCGAAGATCGTGAAGGGGAACAGGTAACTCGAGTAGTAGTAGGTCTCGAGGATGGTGCCACGCTGCACGAACTGGTTGAACATGAAATATCCGTAGACGGCGATCAGCATGCTCATGGCGGACAGTTCGACCCGAGCGACTGGCCGGGGCCGCCGGAACAACGACAGACCCCACAACACCACGGCGGCGAGCGGCACGTAGAGCTGGAGGTGGTAACGGGCCCACTGTGCACTGGGGGCGCGCCAGACCTTTCCCTCATCGCCCGAGTAACGCCGCGCCGCGTCGACGCTCGGGCGCAGGATGTTCCAGTCGCCATAGCGGATCTGGTAGGCGACCATCCCAACCAGCGTGAGCGCGATTACGGCGCTGGCCATCGCCAGCCCATCGCGGACATGGGAGCGTGCCTGCCCGCGAATCGAGTCGACATCGCCGAAGCGCGAGCGTGACGCCATCCAGGCGATGACCGCGACGATCGCTGTCGGGGCCAAGACCGGATTCGAGTGAATCGCCAGTCCGAAGAAAAGCCCGACTCCGGCCATGCACGCAGTGCGGTGCCGTTTCGGGTCGCAAAGAAGACCGCCGACGGCGATGGTCAGGTACGGCACCGCGGTGGTGTCGGAATACGTCGTCATCAGCCCACGTAGGAGCACTGGACTGGCAAGGAACAGCCACAGTGACGCCAGGGCCAGCCATCGACCATGGTGGCGCCTGAAGAGCAGGTAGACCATCCCGCCCGCAGCCACCGCTAGGGCCCACCTCATGATCAGGAACCCAGCCGCGGCGCCGAACAGCGCCGTCGAGGCCTCGATCGGCCACAGGACACCGAATCTCACCGAGTAGTAGGCGTAGCCGTGGCGGGCGATGAGGTCGTTCGGCCGGTACCCGAATCCCTGATAGATGAACGGATCGAGCAGGTTCTGTCGGAAGAAGGGCTCGACGCCGAGGACCCAGAAGATCAGGAACGGGGAAAGCCCGATCGCCGCCAGATCGGCGCCGTGCTCACGCAGCCGTGCCCGGGCGGAACGACGCACCGCGTCGAAGCAACCCTCCGAGACATCCGAGCCGTACGAAGGCAGGCCAACACCCGCTGGCACCGTATCGACCACCTCGGCAGCGTAATGCCCGACCACCCTCGTCGTGGTTTATCGACGATCTGGCGAGATCAACCGGCCTGAAGCGCTGCCACGACCTCGGCCAGCGGTTCGCTGAAATGCCGCAGCTCGCCCAGGCCACTGGAGCGGAGCGCGAAGTTGTCGAGCACCGAGTTGGCCGGGCGAACCGCCATGGGCGGGGCGTCAGCGGGGCGGCCGGCCAGGTAGGTGGCCGTCGAGATGGGCGACACCTTCGCCGGGTCGTGTCCGGCGGCCTCGAGGATGGCCTGTACGAACTCGTACCAGCTCACCGCACCCTGGTTGGTGACGTGATGCACGCCGGGCACCCGGGCCACGCCCAGCTCGATGAGCTTGGCGGCCAGATCGGACGCGAACGTGGGGTGACCCACCTGATCGTCCACGAAGGTCATGGAGTCGCGCTCGGCCGCCACTTTCAGCACGGTCTTGACCATGTTGTTGCCGTGGGCGCTACACACCCACGAGGTACGGGCAATGGTCCAGGACGGATCGATCTCGCGCTCGCCGCCCAGCTTGGACGCGCCGTACACCGACGTCGGCGCCGGCTGGTCCCATTCGACGTAGGGCCCAGCCTTGGTGCCGTCGAACACGTAGTCGGTGGACACGTACACGACGTGGGCCCCGACGCGACGGGCGCCATCTGCGATGAAGCGGGTGGCCAGCGAGTTGACCGCGTAGGCCGTCTCGGGCTGCGCCTCGCACCGGTCGACAGCGGTGAATGCCGCGCCGTGGATGATGAGTTCGGGCTCCCAGCCGGTGATGGCTCCAATCACCTGATCACGGTCGGTGATGTCGCAGGTGTCGAGATCGACGCCGAGCACCTCGTGGTGGCTGGGCTCGAGGGCGGCGCGCAGCTCGGTACCGAGCTGGCCGAGCGAACCGGTGACGAAGATCTTCATGGCGGCCCGCCCTATCGGTTCTTGATGCGGTCGCGCAGCGGTTCCCACCACGGCCGGTTGTCGACGTACCAACCAATGGTCTGCTCGATGGCTTCCTCGAAGGTGCGACCCGGGGCCCAGCCGAGCGCCGCCACCTTGTCGGTTGCGATGGAGTAGCGGCGGTCGTGGCCCTTACGGTCCTCGACGTAATCGACACTGGACTCGTCCTTGCCCAGCGCGGCGAGGATCACGTCGGTGATCTCGCGGTTGGTGCGCTCGTTGCCGGCGCCGATGTTGTACACCTCGCCGATGGTCCCCTGGTTGAGGACTGCCTGAACACCGGTGCAGTTGTCCTCGACGAAGAGCCAATCACGCACGTTGAGCCCGTCGCCGTAGAGCGGCACCTTGCCGCCCTCGAGCAGCGTGGTCACGAAGTAGGGGATGAGCTTCTCGGGGAACTGGTACGGGCCGAACTGGTTCGACGAACGGGTGAGCACCACCGGCAACCCGTAGGTCTCGTGGTACGCCATGGCGATGAGGTCGGAGCCGGCCTTGGCCGCCGAGTAGGGCGAGCGGGGGTGCAGCGCGTCGGTCTCGACGAAGCTGCCCGCTTCGATCGACCCGTACACCTCATCGGTGGAGATGTGCAGAAAGCGTTCGACCCCGATCTGGGTCGCGATGTCACACATCACGTTGGTGCCGTCGCAGTTGGTGCGCACGAACACGTCGGGATCGAGCAACGAGCGGTCGACGTGGCTCTCGGCCGCGAAGTGCACCACTTGGTCGCAGCCGTCCATCGCCGCCCGCACGGCGTCACGGTCGCAGATGTTGCCCTCGACGAAGCTGAAGCGCGGATCATCGGCCAGATCGGCCACGTTCTCGAGATTGCCGGCGTAGGTGAGGGCATCGAACACCACGACCGAATCGTCCGTGGTGGTCAGGATGTGGCGCGCGAAGTTCGAGCCGATGAACCCGGCGGCGCCGGTGATGAACAACTTCATGGTGAAATCCTACGGGCGGAGCTGGAAGTGCGGTTGGAACATGGGGTCGAGCTCGGTGCGCAACGGGTTGGACTGATCACGCTGCGACAAGATGGGCTCGGTGAGCCCCCAGTCGGCCTCGACCGCCGGATCGTTCCACGCCACGCCGTTCTCGTCGGCAGGGTTGTAGTAGCCGTCTACCAGGTAGGTGATGGCCATGTCGCTGAGCGAAGCGAACCCGTGGGCCACCCCGGGCGGGATGAAGATGCCCAGGTGGTTGTTCTCTCCCCCGTCGACCTCACCGAGGTCGAGCGACTGTGTTGCCCCATCGGTGGGTGAGCCCTGGCGCAGGTCGTGCAGAACGACGCGGGCGTGGCCGAACGGCACATACCAGTAGTCGGCCTGGTGTAGGTGGTAGTGCAGGCCCACGAGGCAGCCGGCGATGCGGTTGCCGCGGTTGCCCTGGATCATCTCGCGACCCTGGGGGAACCACTCGCGCCGGTAGTTCTCGATGAAGTAGCCGCGCTCGTCGCCGAACTTCTGCGGCTCGACGATGTACACGCCGGCGATGGTCGGCGATTCGGTGATGGTTGCCATGTGGGTTTACTCCAGGTCGATCGTGCAGTCGTCACCGATCATCAGGCGCGTCGCCTTCGGACGCAGACCGGTGCGGTGGACATTGGTATCGCGGCCGATGAGCGAGTCGACCAGTCGGGGCACGCCCGAGATGCGGGCCCGCTCGAGCACCACCGAGTTCTCGATCTCGGAATCGACGATCTCACACCCGGCGGCCACCGACGTGAACGGCCCCACGTAGCAGTTGGTGAGCGTGGTGCCGGCGCCGATGATGGCCGGGCCGCGGACGTGGCTGTTGACCAGCTTGGCCCCGGCCTCGATGACCACCCGGCCGTCGATCTGGCTGGACTCGTCGAGCTCGCCGTCGACGCGCGGCTCGATCTCCTCGAGCACCCGGCGGTTCGATTCGAGGAGCGGGTCCTTCTTGCCCGTGTCGAGCCACCAGCCGTCGAGCAGGTCGTGGCGGACTCGGTAGCCGTTCTCGATGAGCCACTGGATGGCGTCGGTGATCTCAAGCTCGCCCCGTTCGGACGGCTTGATCGCGGCGACGGCATCGTGGATGAGCTTGGTGAACAGGTAGACGCCGACCAGCGCCAGGTTGGATGGCGGGTCGACCGGCTTCTCGATCAAGCGAACGACATGGCCCTTGGCGTCGACCTCGGCGATGCCGAAGCGCTGAGGGTCGGGCACCGGGCACAGCAGGATCTGAGCGGCCGGCGGGGCCGACGCCTGTCCGAGCGTGAGTTCGTTGGCCAGCCGACGGTCCTCGTGGAAGCGGGCCAGGAAGTCGGCGAGGCCCTGCTGCAACATGTTGTCACCCAGGTACATCACGAAGTCGTCGTCGCCGAGGAAGTCCCGGGCGATGAGCACGCAGTGGGCCAGGCCGAGGGGCTGGTCCTGAGGGATGTAGGTGACGTTGGCACCGAACTTCGAGCCGTCACCGACGGCTTCGCGCACCTCGGGACCGGTTTCGCCGGTGATGATGCCGATCTCGGTGATCCCCGCTTCGACCATGTCCTCGATGCCGTAGAACAAGATGGGCTTGTTGGCCACGGGCACCAGTTGCTTGGCGCTCGTATGGGTGATCGGGCGAAGGCGTGTGCCCGCGCCGCCGGAGAGAATAAGGCCCTTCACAGTGGCCCTTGTCTAGCAGCCATCGCCCGTGGTGCCCGACCCCGACCGCTCAGACAGTAACGCTTCGGCAGTCGAGCAGACTGTTGGCGCCAGCACCGCGATTGATGGCGAACGTGCAGACCGAGTGCGGCCCGGGGGCGAGCACGGGCGACGTCCACGACAGACCGTGCGAGGCGCCATACCCGACGACGACTGCGGCGACATCAGGCCGCCACTGCGCTGCCAACCCGGCGTTGTAACCCACGCCGTCGATGTAGATATGCGCCTCTATCGCCGCCGCAGTATCAGGATCGATCGCCCAACCGATGACGTTCACGCGCCGCCCGCTCACGGCATTCACACCGTCGATCGAGCCCGACGGCGAACCGCCTGGAACGTTGACTCGCTGACAGCGCAGCAGCGAGCTGGCTCCGCCCGAGGTATCCACCCCGAACACGCAGACATCGTGAGGGCCCACCGCATACCCGGTGCCGTAGGACTGATAGCCGTGGCGGCCGCCGTACCCGGGGAAGGCGGTTGCAATGTCGGGTCGGTCGACGGCGGCGAGCCCGAGGTTCGTTCCACGGCCATCGATATACACGTGCGCTTCGTTGGACCGGCTCGTGTCGGGATCGATCGTCCAACCCCAGAGTCCGATCGTCCCGTCGGGCCCACCGACGACCTGATCGAGGACTCCGAAGGGGGCGCCGCCGGGCACCACGACCGTGCGACAGCCGAGGACCGAATTGGACCCGGGCCCCGAGTTGATGGCGAAGACGCACACGTAGTGCGGGCCGGGAGAAAAGCCCGCCGACGCCCAACCGAACCCGTGAGATCCCCCGTATCCGGGCTCAAGCGACGCGATATCGGAGCGGTACTGGGCCGCAGGGCCGGTGTTGTAGCCCACTGCGTCGACATACACGTGAACCTCATTCGAGCCGGCCAGGTCGGGGTCGTAGGACCATCCCGACAGCCCGATCACTCCGTCGGGCCCAGCTCCGATTGCATCGACGACGCCGATCGGGCTCCCGCTCTTCACGGTCACGGTGCGGCATTCGAACAGTGTGTTGCTGCCGGGACCGGAGTTGATACCGAACACACAGACACTGTGCGACCCCGGCGAGAGGCCGCTGATCACCGTCGAATAGCCGTGCTGCGTTCCCGACGAGGGAAACTGGGCGGCGAGATCGGGCCGGTTGATCGGCGTCGGTCCGAGGTTGCGACCCACCCCGTCGACGTAGATGTGCACCTCGATCGGCGCAGTGACCAACGGGTCGAGCGCCCAGCCCGATACGAGGACCGACTGGGGACCACCCGCCATGATGTCGATGATGCCGATGGGCGACGACTTCGCGGCCACCTTCTCATTGACCAGGGGCCGGATCTGCGAACCCAGCGCCGAGTAGAGATTGCTGCCCGGGCACTCGGTCGACCCCACGTCACGGTGCCCGACGACCCGCGGCAGGTTCACGACCTGACCCGCCGCAATGGAGGAGCTTCCTCCCGAGGTGAAGTTGATCCGCGAGTTGGGATCGATGCCGGCGGAGGCGAACTTCCAGCTGATGACCTCGGCAATCGAGTTGAGCTGGGGGCCCGATGCCGACGCCGCCGAGTACTGACCGAGGGCGACCACACCGACCGAGGAGGTGTTGAAGCCTTCCGCATGGGCGCCGATGCTGTTGCGGTTCAGGCTGCCATCTCGCCCCTCCCAGATACCGCCGAACTTGTCGACGATGAAGTTGTACCCGATGTCGGACCAGCGGTTGGAGTCCATGTGGTACGCCTGGATCGACCGAATCACCGCTGGCACCTCGGCCTGCGAATAGTCGTTGCCGGTAGCCGAATGGTGCACCACCGCGAGCTTCAGTTCGCTGGCCGAGTTGACCTGGTTCGCGGGACCACGGGCGCCCCAGTCGCTGCGGGGCCGGATGGCCGGCTGGCCGATGGCGTCGGCCCCGGCCGGTTCGGATCGAGCCTCGAGCGCGAGCTGAGTGCCGGACGGGCGCACCAACACGACCTCGGCCATGCCGCCGACGGCATCGGCTGGGTCCAGGGCCACCTGGTAGGCGTCGGCATCGCCGACCCACAGCGGTTCGGTCAGCACTTCTCCGGTGTGCGCGGCAGACGCCGCAGCCTCGGCGGTTCCCGGATCGGGCCCCTTGTCGGGCTCCACCTCGAGCTCGTTCCACTCCGACCAGCCATCGCCGTCGCGCCAGCGCACCAGCACCGGCGACTGTGGCGCCTCGAGCAGGCTCACGCCGATGGTGGTGAAGCGCTCGACCGACTTGCCCGCCGATGAGGCGATGGTCGTCTCGGGAGCAGTCGTCTCGGGAACAGTCGTCTCGGGCGGGACGGTTTCCGGCGCCGAGGCCCTCGAGCTGATCTCCTCGGCCTGGACCGCCGAGACCGGCTCGAACGTCAGCGTCTCGCGTTGAGCGCCATAGCTGGTGATGCTGTTGAACACCGGGGCCGGCAGGACTGCGAGGCCCGAAGCGACCAGCGTGGAAGCGACCACCACGCTGACGAGACGACGGCGAGATGACCGCGGCGAGCAGGCGCTGCGGTCGCGGCGGCGGGTACGAGGGTTCATAGAGGCTGGTCCTTCGACGTCACTGGTGCGGCATCAAGCGTTGAGACCATCGGGCGCGAACGGGTTCCAACTCTACAATCGGGCCGGCGCGATTCCCCCGCAGGCGACACAGTGGGTGCCAGATCGCGCCACGGTGCTAGTTTCTGGCCACTGCCGAAGCCCTTCGGAGACCGACGAGGACTTCCGGTTCATGACCACATCCGACGCTTCCATTTCGCCGGTCCGGCCCCCCGTCGAGGTAGTCCCGGACACCCTCGACGGCATCGATCTGACCGATTCCGTCCTGGTACGCCGACTACTAGAGGTCCACCAGATGTCTCCCGCCCGACCATCGGTCGCCGTCGTCATCCCCTGCTACAACGAAGAAGCGGCCATCGCCAAGGTGGTCGCCGACTTCAGCGCCGCACTGCCCGATGCGACCATCCACGTGTTCGACAACAACTCTGACGATCGCACCGCAGAGGTGGCAACCGCCGCCGGCGCTGTTGTTCACTTCGTCAAGGCTCGCGGCAAGGGCAACGTGGTGCGTCGGATGTTCGCCGATGTCGAAGCCGATGTATTCCTCATGGTCGACGGCGACGACACCTACCAGGCCAGCGCCGCCCCGCACCTCGTGCACCGCCTCACCCAGTCCGACGTCGACATGGTTGTCGGCCAGCGCATCACCGCACAGCCCGACGGCGAGGAGTACCGCTCCGGCCATCAGTTGGGAAACGCCGCGTTCACGCGCCTCTACAACGTGCTGTTCCAGACCGAGTTCGAGGACGTGTTCTCGGGGTACCGGGCAATGACGCGTCGATTCGTGAAGTCGTTTCCGGCCACCACCAGCGGCTTCGACATCGAGACCGAGCTGATCGTGCATGCCGCTGAACTACGCGTCGAGGTCGACGAGATCCCCACCAGCTACACGGCTCGGCCCGAGGGCTCCACCAGCAAGCTCTCGACCTACAAGGACGGTTGGCGCATCTTCAGCTCGGCCATCCGGCTCTACCGCGACATCGCGCCGGTCAAGTTCTTCGGATCGCTCGCGGCGTTGTGCACCATCGCGGCGTGGGCCATCGGCATCCCGATCATCACCGACTTCATCGAGACGGGCCTCGTCGAAAAGTTCCCCAGTGCCTTCCTCGCCGCCAGCCTGCAGATCATTGCGCTGGTGTTGGTCACCGCCGGCCTAGTCATCAACGCCGTCGAGCAGGTCAGCCGCGAGCAGCGGCTGTTGGCCTATCTCGCCACTCCCCGGCCATTGCCCACGTCACTCGACGGCGACTGATCCGCCGTCGGGGCCGGTTCCACCACTGTCGCCCATCGCCTTGCGGCGCCCGAATCGACGTCTCGCCCGAGGCCCGGCGAGCACCCCGAGGCAGCCGAACACACCGAGGGCACTCGCCGTCGCGCCGGCGCGAATCCCTGGGGTCCGGTACTCGAAGCGCACCTCGTGGCGTCCTGGCCCCACCTCGACACCGAGCAGCGCCCCGTCAGGCGCCACCAGGACCTCCGCTTCGCCGTCCACCGTCACGGTCCAACCAGGGGCGGCGTTGAACGAGGCGACGACCATGTTGGGATCATCGCTGGTCACGGTGGCGCTGATGCCGTGGTCGTCGGCCTCCCACGCTTCGACCTCGCCTTCTTGAGCAGACGTCGGCGGCCGGGACGCGCCGGCGACCGGCATCGGATCGTTCGTGGTGCGCTCGGGATCGATGGCCAGTCCGAGCGCTTCATCGGCGGTAGCGGCCGGCTCCCAGTCGGCCAGCAGGCGCACGAGCGGGGCCGCGCTCGCCCGGCGGTAGAGCAGCCCACCTTCGGCCGAGACGAGTTGCCACGTCGCATCGGCAGGCCGCGTGAAGCGTCCCGCTGCCAGTGAGCGCTCGGCGACGCCGTCCATTCCGACCTTCAGGCGACATGACTCGGGGGTGTTCTCGAGACCGAGTTCGAGGTCGATCACGGCGTTGGGATCGAGATCGTCGAGGGGCAGGGCGAACTGGATGGTCGCGTCCACCGAGCCGTTGTAGGTGGCGTCGCTGACCGGTCGGATCGAGCGCACCCGCTCGCCGGCGCCGTTGACCGCCGAGACCACGACCGTGCCCGACGTGCAGCGACCCGTGGTCGCGAGCCGGAGGTCGACACCGACCACCGGTCCGATGGGCCCGGTCCCCTCCACCGTGTCGTCGCCGCCCACCGTCTTCCACGCAACGGCGGGAGCCGGCAGCTCGGCCTGGCCGAGCGGTATCTCACTCGACGACATGGCCAGCACCCCGATCGACAGATCGTCGATCACCGGCGAGTTCCACAGCACGTTCCCGTGGAAGTCGACGTTGATTTTGAGCGGGTCGAGCTTGGTGGCGTCGGGGAACGGCGCCAGCATCAGTGCTTTCCACTGCGGATCGCGAAACGAGTGGCTGCGGGCGTCGAAGGCGTCGTTGACCATGGCGCTGTTCGGGGCGAACGACCCCATGCCGCTGCCCAGGAAGCGGACGTCGCCCCCCGTGGCCGCCTCCAGCCGGGCGTAGCCTTCGGTCTCGGGAAAGTAGAAGGCACGATCGGCCTGCGGTGTGAAGCGGGTCAGTTGCAGCCCGACCTGGGTGAAGGCCACCCCGGCGGCCACCGCACCGATGGCGATGCTCCGCCAGTATCGTCCGCTCCCCGAGACCCCGGCGGTGGCCCTCGCCAGCACCCCCAGCAGCAACGCTCCGGCGGCGAGCGCTAGCAGTTCCGCTCGCCAACTAGCGACGGCGTTGCTGCGGAACGCTCGAACGAGATCGAGGTACTCGTTCGCCGACATGGCGAACGGCAAGGCGACGCAGAACACCACGGCGACCGCCACCGCCACGTTGGCCCAGCGGCGCTGGCCGAGCGCAGCTGCGCCCGTCGCCTCTGCCTCGGCACCGCGGCGCGACCACCACGATTCGACCTCGCCCACTCCGACAGCGGCGAGCACCACCAGGCCAAAGGCCATTACGAAGCGGATGCGCCAGAACGGATTGCCGCTGAACCCAGGCAGGGAGTAGAGGGCGTCGAGGATCGGCCCGCCCAGATAGATAGAGGCGAGGAGCACTCCGACCGTCAGCCCCCAGAAGTTGCGCACCGCGTCGGACCCGCCGCTCGGGGGACCCTCAGCGGTGGACCGTCGTCGCCAGGCGCCGAGCACCACTCCGATGAGCGCCAGCGAGAACACCGCGGTGCCCACTGCGGTCACACCCTCGAAGGGGTTGATGCCAACGAACCACGGACCGCGATCGGCGCGCCCTAGGCCCTGCTCGTCGAGCAGCCACCATGACGCCACCGTGGGAAGGGGAGATCCTCCGGCAGCCCGGGCCCCGAACACGTCGTTGTAGCGGAGCTGCAGCGCGAACGGGATGGCGCTGACGGCGCTGAGCAGGCCACCGAGAGCGAGGCCGACCACGATTGCGGCCGCGTGGCCGAGGAAGCGGTTGCGGACCTCGCGGATCCGCAGGTCGAGTCCATGGATCGTGGCCACCCGCAGCAACCACCAGGCTCCCGAGATCGCCAGGACATGAATGAGCATGGCGGGAAATCCCTCGAGCCAGAGGGCAAGCACGGCAAGCGCTACCGCCACGATCCGGCCCGGCGTCACCCGGCTGGCCAACCGGTCGACGCACCACAACATCACCGGCAGCAGGAACGGGATGGCGTTGCGGGTCTCGAACATGAGCGTGGCGCCGCTGAATACATACGCCACGGCTCCGAACAGCGATGCTCCCACCGAGAGCTTCATCCGGCGCAGGAACCAGAAAGTGAAGAGCTCGGCGACGGCCACGGCCGACACCACCCGGACCACCAGCCCGATCGCGCCGCCGACAATCTCACCCAGGATCGTGAACACCGAGTACGTGGCAAAGATCGGGTTGGTGCCGAGGGACGTTCCGCCGCCGACTGCGCCGGTCCACATGGGCACCCGGCCGTCGCGCAGCGACGCCCACATGCCATCCACCCAGGGCAGCTGCTCGGCCTGGTCGATCTGCGCCGGCGACTGGGCATCGATGGGCCGCACCGCCTCGTCGCGCCACGGCGAGCTTTGATAGCTGAGATCGAAACCACCCGGGGCCGCGCCGCCGAACAACGACGGAGCAAAGAAAACCACCAGTGGCACTGCCAACAGCACGGCGATGGCAAGCCGGCGCAACCTCACACTTCGATCAACGGTGGAGGTCGACACCCGTGGATTCTGTCCGGGACCCGGCCGGGGGCACAACTACCCCGACCGGCAACCGTCGAAGGCGGGTCGAACGCCAGACTCAAGCCGTCGGCGGAACCAGCGGAGCCGGGGCGCAGAGGCCTTCGAGTTCGACGACTTCGATCTGGTCGCGGTTCTCCCAGGTGATCTCGTTGCGGGGGTCCTTGCGAAGTTTGTACTCGCGGAACTCCATGTCGAGCGCATCGAAGGTGAGGTAGCGACCAACGAGCGGCGAACCGACGCCGAGGATGATCTTCATGGCCTCGACGGCCTGGATGGTGCCGATGATGCCCGGCAGGGCACCGAGCACTCCGGCCTCAGCACAGCTGGGCGCCATCTCGGCGGGAGGAGGCTCGGGAAGCATGTCGCGATAGGTCGGCCCATGGAGCGGATCGAACACCGTGATCTGGCCCTCGAAGCGGAAGATCGAGCCGTGAACGACCGGGATGCCGAGCTTCACCGAGGCGTCGTTGAGCATGTACCGCACCGGGAAGTTGTCGGCGCCGTCGATGATGATGTCGTAGCCCGCGATGATCTCCTCGACGTTGGACGCATCGAGGCGGCGGTCGTAGGTGACCACGTTGACGTCGGGGTTGAGCAGCGTCAGCGTCTTCTTGGCCGAGTCGACCTTGCGGTCGCCGATGCGGTCGGTGTTATGCATGATCTGACGCTGCAGGTTCGAGGCGTCGACCACATCCATGTCGATGATGCCGATGGTGCCCACACCCGCGGCCGCCAGATAGAGGCCCGCAGGCGAGCCCAAGCCTCCGGCGCCGAGCAGCAGCACCTTGGCATCGAGCAACTTCTGCTGGCCCTCGTCACCGATCTCGGGAACGAGCAGATGGCGTTGGTAGCGGTTGCGCTGCTCGGGGGTGAGGACCTGCGGGGTCTTCCAGTCGCGGCCCTCGTCCTTCCACTTGTTGAAGCCGCCGGCCATTGACGCCACGTCGGTGTAGCCCAGCTCGTTGAGGGTCTTGGCGGCGAAGGCGGAGCGCACGCCCCCGGCGCAGTGCACCACGATCTTGGTGTCCTTGTCGCCGATGCGACCCTCGATCTGGCCCTCGAGATGGCCACGGGGGATGAAGACCGCACCGGGAATGGCGCCCTGCTCGAACTCGTCGGCCTCGCGGACGTCGAGCACGGTGGCACCATCGGCACGGAGCTGCTCGGCCTCGGCCGTGGTCACCTCGGCGATCTCGGACTTGGTGGCGGTGAGGAGGTCTCTGAACGTTGGCATGGGTTGTTGCTCCGACTGGTTTGCGCTTCTTTGTTGAAAGCCTACTGAAGTGGTCAACAATCGTGAAAGCTCTCTATTCCCCGGCACCGGTAGGGTGCTCGGCGATGAAGATCTACACCCGCAACGGCGATGACGGCACCACCGGGCTCTACTTCGGCGGGCGGGTGGCGAAGAATTCCGCCCGGCCATCGGCGTACGGCGATGTCGACGAGACCCAGGCTGCGCTCGGCCTCGCTCGGGCCCACAGCGACGACGATGAGATGAACCACCTCCTCATCGCCATCCAACGTGACCTCTGGGTGGTCATGGCCGACCTCGCCACCGGCCCCGACAACCGCCACAAGCTCGACGACGGCACCACCAAGGTCACCGCGGCGATGATCGAGCACCTCGAAGCCACGATCGACGACATCACCTCGCGCTTCGATCCGCCGACCGAGTTCATCGTTCCTGGTGGCACGGTGGTGGGCGCCGAGCTCGACGTGGCCCGCACCGTGGCCCGGCGGGCCGAGCGGTCCGCCATCTCCATCGCCGACCCGGGCTCGTTCGCCATTGGGTACCTCAATCGCCTCTCGGACTTGTTGTGGACCCTCGCCCGCTGGCAGGAGGGCACCTCGCTCACCGTTCGATCCGTTCCCACCGACCCATCTCCCCAGGAGTCCTGATGATCACCCTCAAGCTCGCCAAGGCCGTCGCCGCCCGTTCCGCCGTGGTGGTCATTCCCGTTTCCCCCGACACCCTGCGCGCCACCGGTATCGACAAGAAGCTGTTGGCCCGCCTCGACTTCGAGGCCAAGCCCGGCCAGGCGGCCACCATCACCGGTGATGCCCCCACCATCACGGTGCTCGTCGGTCTCGGTGACAGCAGCGAGGTCACGACCACCTCCATCCGACGCGCCGTGGGCCAGGCCATCCGGGCGCTCGCCAAGCAGCGCGGGGTGGTCGTCGACCTGTCGCTCGTCGCCACTGCCGAGGACGACGAGGATGGCCTCAGCGCCGATGACGTGGCCCAGGCCGCGGCCGAGGGTGCCGGGCTGGCCGCCTACCGCTACGACCGGTTTCGCACCCCCACCGACGACGCGCAACTCGAGACGGTCACCCTCGTCGTGCCCCGCGGCGGCAAGGACGGCCTGGCCCGAGCCCAAGTCATCGTCGATGCCGTGTGCTTCGCCCGGGATCTGGTCAACGAGCCGGGCGGCAGCCTCACGCCGTCGCGCTTCGCCGACCTCGCCGCCGAGCGCGCCGCCGCCGCTGGACTCACCGTCGAGGTGCTCGATCAGGACGCCATCGAGGCCGCCGCGCTCGGTGGGCTGCTGGCCGTCAGCCGGGGATCGTCCCAGCCGCCACGCTTCGTCAAGCTCACCTACGTCCCAACCGACCCCGAGGCCGCGGCCCGCGGCTCGGTGGCGCTGGTCGGCAAGGGCATCACGTTCGACTCCGGCGGCCTCAGCATCAAGACCGGCACCGGCATGATGACGATGAAGTGCGACATGGGCGGCGCAGCTGCGGTGATCGCCACCATGTGCGCCCTCCCCGGCCTCGGGGTGGGCGTACCCGTCACCAGCTACACCCCCATGACCGACAACATGCTGGGCCCCGATGCCACACGACCCGGTGATGTCATGACGGCCCACAACGGCAAGACCGTCGAGATCCTCAACACCGACGCCGAGGGCCGCCTGGTGCTGGCGGATGCACTGTCGCTGGCGTCGGGGGACGGCCACGATGCCATCGTCGATCTGGCCACCCTCACCGGCGCCTGCATGGTGGCCCTCGGTGACCAGATCGCCGGGCTGTTGGGCAACGATGGTGAGCTCATCGACGAGATCGCCGCCGCGGCCGACCGGTCGGGCGAGAAGGTCTGGCACCTGCCGCTGCCCCCCGAGTACCGCAAGCTGCTCGACTCCCCCATCGCCGATCTCAAGAACATCGGCGGCGCCTATGGCGGAACCCTCACCGCCGGCCTCTTCTTGCAGGAGTTCGTCGACCCCGACACCGCCTGGGTGCACCTCGACATCGCCGGCCCGGGGTTCACCGAGAGCGCCGATGCCGAGATCCCCCGCGGCGGCACTGGCTTCGGCGTGCGCACGTTGCTGGAATGGCTCGAAGGCCGCGCCGCGCTCACCGACGACGACTCCGACGACGCAGAGGACTGAGCCGCCAGGCCGAGCCC
>Ga0105047_10001736_pt1 | contig 39192 bp, 35 predicted proteins | sample MAT04_FD_78384 | JGI IMG/M metagenome (GOLD analysis project Ga0105047, IMG submission 78384) | Freshwater microbial communities from Lake Fryxell liftoff mats and glacier meltwater in Antarctica - MAT-04 (megahit assembly) | ecosystem: Environmental > Aquatic > Freshwater > Ice > Liftoff...
AGAAGGGCTCATCCAGAATCATGCCGTACTTCACGACTTCAGCCATGCCGCTGCGGTACTCGCGATCGGGCAGCGTTTCCAGCAATCGCGTGTCGATCCAGACGCCGTCCGGCTGATGGAACGCGCCGATCAGGTTCTTCCCGCGTTTGTGGTTGATGCCGACCTTGCCGCCGACGGAACTGTCGACCATCGCCAACAGTGTCGTCGGCACCATGAACAGCGGCAGGCCGCGGTTGTATGTGGCGGCCGCGAACCCGGCCAGATCGCCGATGACACCACCCCCCACGGCAACGACAAGCGTTCTGCGATCGGCCGGCCACTCGGCCAGATCGTCGTACAGTCGTGAAGCCATCTCCAGCCGCTTCGTGTTCTCACCTGCGGAAACGGTCGACAGGTGAACGCGGACCCCTGCAATCTTCAACGCGTGAAAGATCCTGGACGCGTGCTGCCGGACGTTGTCATCCGTCACGATGAACGCGCCCGTCATGCTCGGGGCGCACTGCTTCAGGAACGGCGCCAGGCCATCTCCGTCACTGGTGATGGCGATGTCGTACGAACGCGGGCCAAGGTTGACGTGGATGGTTTCCAATGAGCTTCCGATCGACTGAACAGGGCGAACAACGTTTGCTACATCATGCGGGGATCAAGTATTATCATGAAGAGATGGCTCGCAAGGTTCAAGGAGCAGCGACATGCCGATTCTGGAAGTTGACGATGCCATCCGCCAGCCGCTGCCGGATCTCTACGAGATCGTCGATGGGCAGGTTGTCGACAAGACAACCGGGATTCTGTTGCCATCGTTGCCTGACTTGCACGAAGTAGTTGACGGCCAGATTACGGAGAAGGAAATGGGTGCCCGTCAGTTGTCGATTGCTTTCGAACTGGCGTTCCACCTGGGCATCTTCACCCGAATGGAGCAGGCAGGCCACACGGTAATGGAGATGCTCTTCGAACTTGGCGACGCAGGAATTCGCCGACGCCCCGATGTTGCTTTCATCTCTGCCGGGCGATGGCCAGCAGATCTGGAAGCGCCCGAGTCGAATGCATGGGGTGTCGTGCCCGACCTCGCAGTCGAAGTTGTCAGCCCGACCAATACATTTGACGAAATTCATGAAAAGACTCAGGACTACTTCGACGCAGGAGTTCGTCAGGTGTGGATCGTCTCGACGCGCCCCCGCACGATTCAGGTTTACGACACGCCGACTTCGATGCGGCAGTATGGCATGAACGATACTCTGACGGCCCAACCCGTGTTGCCCGGTTTCCAACTGCCGATCGCCACGCTATTTTCGAAGCGCTACGCGTGACGCGCGTTGCCGCATACGATACGCCCCATGAAGATCGCATATCTCACGAATCAGTATCCGCACGTCCGGCACACGTTCATTCGCCGGGAGATCGTCGCGCTGGAAGCCGCCGGTGTTCCCGTACAGCGATATTCCGTCCGCGATTCCGGCCACGATGCCGTCGACCCGGCCGATATCGCCGAGAAGGCAAAAACCCATGCCCTGTTGGCCGAGGGGATGCCCGCCCTGCTGCTGCAGTTGCTTCTCACACTGCTGACTCGGCCGATCCGCGGGATGCGAGCGTTGATTCTCGCCGCGCGGTTCGGCCGCCGGGGTGGCGGCGTGTTACGGCATCTGGTCTATCTGGCCGAGGCCTGTGTGCTGCGGAAGCGGCTGCACGAACAGGCAATCACGCATCTGCATGTGCACTTCGCCACCAACCCGGCCGTCGTCGCGCTGCTGTGTCGCGTGCTCGGCGGGCCGACGTTCAGCATCACGATCCACGGCCCCGAAGAGTGGGACCGCCCTGAAGCCCTGTGGCTGACTCGCAAGTACGAAGAGGCCGCGTTCATCATCGCCGTCAGCGATTACGGGCGTTGCCAGGTCTATCGCTGGGTCGGCCGCGAACATTGGCCGAAGGTGCATGTCGTCCGCTGCGGCGTGGATGATGCCTTCCTGACTGCCGAGCCGACACCGGTCCCCGACACCCGGCAACTGGTTCTCGTGGCCGGGCTGACCGAACAAAAGGGGCACCTGCTGCTGATTCAGGCGCTTGCCCTGGTCGCACAACAAGGGCACGACTTCACGATGCTGTTTGCCGGCGACGGGCACCTGCGGCCGACCATTGAATCACTATTGAAGGAACTGAAGCTGACCGATCGCGTCACGTTGCTCGGCTGGCAAAGCAACGCCCGGGTGCGTGACCATCTGAAGGCCTCGCGGGCCCTGGTGATGCCGAGCTTCGCGGAGAACCTGCCGGTGGCGATGATGGAATCGCTGGCGATGGGCCGACCGGTGCTGGGAACTTACATTGCAGGGGTTCCGGAACTGGTGGAGGCGGGCCTGAACGGCTGGATGGTGCCGCCGGGCAATGTGGACTTGATCGCCCGCGCGATTGTCGCCATCCTGAATGCGACGCCGGCCGAATTGACGGCGCTGGGCTTGGCCGGTGTGCAGCGCGTACGCACGATGCACGATGCGAGTAAAGAGGCAGCGAAGCTGAAGGCGCTGTTTCAAGCGAATGCATTCGTCCCGTGAAGCCGCGGAGCGGAGCGCTCGCCCGAGCGCTCCGCTCCGCGGCTTCACAGTGAGTATGGTTTTGTTGGTTCCGGAGACATCGATCCATGCGTTTCCTGATCGCGACTTGCATTGTGATTGCGGCAGCGGGAACTTCAACCGCCCAAGTCGAACGCTACGAACTCGGCCTGCGCCTGCGCGCATTTGAGAAGGACTGGGACAACACTCCCGCCGCCGACGCTCGCAAACGAGCCATCGCCCCGCTGCAGCAGGCGATGAAGTCGTTCTTCTCCTTCAACTTCAGCAGCGCCGCCAAGGCCCTGGATTCGGCCCGGCGATCGCTTGACAGTGCGGACAATGTCCCGTTTCCCGTTCGGTGGGCCGACGCGCTGTCGATCCAGCCGGCCACGCGTTTCTTCGATCGGGAGCAACCGGAACTGGTCGTCAACATCAAGCCGTTTTACAAGGTCGAAGGCGACGTTCCCGCGAAGACGGTGTTGCGGCTGACATGGGGCAACGCCAAACCGATTGACGTTCCACTGTCCCAATCGACAGCCTCAGCCACCCTGCAAAAAATTCCGGCCAACGGCGACCACATTCTCGGTGTCGAGGTACTGATCGACGGCAAGCCGGTTGTCACGAGGTCTGTCGGCGTCAGCGTCGTCGAGCTTCGTGACGAACGACTGAAATTGTTGAAAAAGGCGGCAGACGCGATCGATATGCCGACAACCGTCGAGCAGCACTCCCTCAAGAGCCTGACGGCCCTGCTGAGCAATCTCGCGGACAAATCGATCTACGAGACTGACTACCCTGCCGCGCGGTTACTGGCTGAGGCCGAGGCACTGCTTGCCGCCATTCGCAAAGAAACACCCTACTACACGCGCAATCGTGCCGGGCAGTTCTGGTTGACGCTGCCGACCGACAAGACGACGACCCCGGTCCGGCTGTTTGTTCCCGAGAAGCTTATCAAAGGAAAGCCCGTGCCATTGCTCATTGCCCTGCACGGCATGGGCGGCAGTGAAAACCTGTTCTTCGACGGTTATGGCGATGGCATCACTCGCAAGTTGTGCGAGAAGCACGGTTGGCTCATGGTCTCGCCGCGTGTCGGCGGCGCGCTGGGCTTCGGCAGTACGCCGCCTGTCGGCGCTGTCATCGATGCCCTGAGTGAACGCTATCCGGTCGATCCGAAACGGATCTACATCGTGGGCCATTCCATGGGGGCCGCCCACACAGCGCAAGTGGTCCAGCAGATCGGCGATCGCCTGGCCGGGGCCGCCATGCTCGGCGGTGGCGGCCTGATGAAGAAACCTGAAGCGGCTGCCAACGTCCCGATTTACATCGGCTGCGGCAAGGCCGACTTCGCGCTGACCGGTGCGACCGCCCTGAACGCCGCACTTGAAAAAGCGAAGCATGCAAAACTTCGCTTCAAGGTGTACGATGATATCGAACACCTGACGATCGTCCGCGAAGCGATTGAGGATGTCTTTCTATTCTGGAAGTGATGATGCAGTCCATTCCACTTACTCGCCGTGCCATGCTCAGCCGCTGTGCCAACGGCTTCGGGGCGGTCGCCCTGTCGGCCATGATGGCGGAGCGTGCTTCCGGGGCCGTGATCCATCACTCGCCGAAGGTTCGTCAGGTCATCTTTCTGTACATGGATGGCGGCCCCTCGCAGATTGACACGTTCGACTACAAGCCGGCACTCGCCAAGTACGACGGCAAGGACCCGCATTCAGTCTTCAAGGTCGAGCCGACACAATTCAACAGCATCGGCAAGGTGATGGCGTCGCCCTGGAAGTTCGCTCAGCACGGGCAGTGCGGCCGCTGGGTCAGCAGCCTGTTCCCGCATCTGGCGACCTGCGTTGACGATCTGGCATTCGTGCATTCGATGGTGTCGAAGTTTCCCGAGCACACGTCGGCCAACTACTTCTTGCACACCGGTTCCGGCCTGCAGGGCCGGCCGAGCATGGGTGCCTGGATGGGCTACGGCCTGGGCAGCGAGAACCGCAATCTCCCCGGCTTCATCGTTCTCAACGGCGGGCTGATCCCGCCCGGCGGGCTCGACAACTTCAACAGCGGCTTCCTTCCCGCGGCCTTTCAGGGGTCCGTGTTCCGCTCCGCCGACCCGCCGGTGTCGAACATCAACCGCCTTGAAGCGACAGACGCCGACCAGCGGGCGAAGCTGGCCCTGATGCGGCAACTCGATCGCGGCGTGGCCGATCACCTTGGCCATGCGGACGAGATCGAGTCCGCCATCGCCAACTACGAAACCGCGTACCGGATGCAGTCGGCCGTGCCGGAGTTGATGTCGATACAAAGTGAATCGACGGCGGTCAAACAACTGTACGGCATCGAGCATCCGTACAAGCCGACGCAGACGTTCGGCCGGCAGTGCCTGATCGCCCGGCGGTTGATCGAACGCGGGGCCCGCTTCATTGAACTGACCGTGCCATCGCTGGGGCACGACCGCTGGGACCAGCACGCGAACCTGCGCAAAGGACATGAAGACAACTGCCGGGCCGTCGATCAACCGATCGCGGCGCTGCTCAAGGATCTGAAAAGCCGCGGATTGCTCGAAAGCACTCTCGTCGTGTGGGGCGGGGAGTTCGGCCGCACACCATTCGCACAAGGCGCTGATGGCCGCGACCACAATCAGTTCGGCTTCACGATGTGGTTCGCGGGCGGCGGCATCAAACCCGGCATGTCCTACGGGGCAACCGACGAGTTCGGCTACAAGGCCGTGGCCGGGCGAACGGAGATCCACGACCTGCATGCGACGATGCTGCACCTGTTGGGCATCGATCACAAGAAACTGACATTCCGCTTCGGCGGGCGCGATATGCGCCTGACCGACGTGCATGGTGAACTGATCGCGGATATCCTGGCGTGATTGAATCGCGCAGCCAGTTCCTGATAATGACATGAAGGAACAAAGGAACGGGACGCTGGTCATGGCTGCTGCCGGAACCGCTGTTGATGCCGCAGCCGGCGGGCCAGGGCTCGATGCGTTGACACGGCACAATATCCGTGCTGAGACGTGCTTTTCCGCCTTCAACGGCATCTACATGGGGCTGGCCATTCTGGCGGCCCCGGTGGTCGCCCTGACTGGCGTGCAGGCCAATCCGCTTCAACTGACGATCCTCGTGGCTGCGTTTCCCATCGGCGTGTTCTTCGGCCCGTTCTGGGCCGGCGCGGGCCGGCGTATGGGGATGCAGCGGTTGGTCACGCATCTGGGGTTCTGGGCGAACTTACCGCTGTTCCTGATCTTCTGGGTGCATGACGCGTGGGCGTTCACGCTGCTGGTTTCCCTGAGCCAGATCCTGAACTCCGGCATGCGCATGGGCCAATCCAGCCTGTATCATGTGCTTTATCCCCGGCTGATCCGTGGACGGGTATTGGGCAAACTGACGTTCTGGACGTTTCTGACGATGGTCCCTTCCATTCTCGTTACCGGCTGGTTGCTGGACATGAGCCGGGAGATGTATCGCGTGCTCTACCCGCTGGCGGGGTTGTGCGGCATCGTCGGCTGTGCGTTCTACCACACGATGCATGTTCCCGCCCAACATTCGCTGTCGTCGGCCGGCACGCGTACGATCCGCGGCAACGTGCGGGCCGTGCAGCAGATCCTCGCACGTGATCGCGCGTTCCTGTTCTTTCAAGGGGCGTTCTTCCTGTCGGGCTCGGCCTTTTTCATGTCGACGCACATTGTGCTGTTGCTTGTCAGCGATCGGTTCGAGTTGTCCGCGTTTGAACTGGCGCTGTGGATGACCGTGGTCCCGCAACTGATGCTGGCGCTCACTTCGCCCATGTGGGGACGTGTGCTCGATCGCATCGGCATCGTGCATTGCCGGCTGTTGCTGGCAATCGTGCAATCGGCATCGCTGGCGAGTTACTGGGTCGGCATCGTCGGCGGTAGTGCGCCGTTCATCTATGCCGGCAGTGTCTTTCTGGGAATGACGAATGGTGGCGGGCAACTGACGTGGGCGTTGGCCTCCAGCCATTTCGCGCCGCGATCCGAGGATGTCCCGCTGTATAATGGAATTCACTTCGTCCTGAACGGCGTACGCGGGCTGGTGCTGCCGTGGATCGGGGCGGTGTTGTGGGTGATGACCGGGCCGGGCGCGGTGCTGGCCGCGCTGGTGACGTCCTTCAGCAGTATCCCGATCATCTTGAAGTCGCTGAAACTCGATCGCCTGCGGCCGACTGGCACCCACGAGTCGACGGCCCCGTACATTGAGAATGAGGCCGGCCTGCCGTGGGAGGCAGACGCCCGGCCGCTGAGCGATCCCGAAGTCGAAGGACCCCCTCGGACATGAACTTCCTGCCGGAGCCATGTAGATGAGTGTGACGATTCGACGCATCGAACCGGGCGACGAACCCGCACAGGCCGTCATCTATAACCAGGCGGCCGCGAGTTTGCCCGGCTACAAGCCGACCACCAGCGAAGAGATCCGCCGCCGCGCGCGCGACAAGGATTACGTTCGCGACCTGAGTTTCATCGCGATGGCCGGCGGTGAAACCGTCGGCTACTGCTCCGTTTGGCCGAACGGCCGTACCAGCTACCCCTGGTGCCTGCCGGGGCACGAAGCCTGCCAACCGCTGCTGTTCGATGCCGCGCTGCAGGCCGCCCGCGCCTTCGGTCTGAAGTCGCTGTTTTCGGCATACCGGGCGGAGTGGACAGCGCAGACCGGATACCTCGAAGGTCTGGGCTTCCGCAAAACACGCGACATGATCAACTTTGTTCAGAACCTCCTGGACCTGCCGACAATGGTGATTCGCCGGGGTCTTAATGTCAGCCCGGTCACGCCTGCCGATATAACGTTGCTCGAAGCACTGGCCCCGAGCGTGCCGCGGCTACACGGGAGCGCGTTCGCGAAGCATCTGCTGGAAAACCCGTACTTCCCGCCCGACTCCGTCTTCGTGCTGCGCAAGAGCGACGGCACGCCGCAGGGAGCCGGGGTCCTGATCAGCAATTCCGAATACGCCAGCCCGATGAAGGTCGATTCGAACATGCCCTGCTTCCGGCTCGGTGCCTTCGGCACGGAAGGGATGACCGCCAAGCGCATCAACGGGGTGTTCAGTTTTCTGGTCCGCGAGGACGGTGATGCGACGTCTGTGGCGCTCGACCTGCTTTCCTATGCACTGAATCTCGTGCAGGATGATACGATCGAGATGCTGGCGGCCCAGGTGCCCGGCGACGCGAAGCATCTGGTCAGCTTCTACTTCAAGTACTTCCGCAAGCAGGGCAGTTTCCCGATATACGAGATGACGATCTAGGGGTTCGCTTATGCCGTTCGCGGCCGTGGTTTCGACAGCACTGGATGCCCGACAAGCGGTGGACGAAGTCTGCCGGGATGCCCGTACGCAGATGGGGGACGCGACCATCGATCTTGCGATGGTTTTCTTCTCCCCGCATCATGCCGACTCGGCCGGGCCGATCGCGAGGCTGTTGCACGGCAAGCTGCAGCCGCGCTGCCTGCTCGGCTGCGTGGGCGAATCGATCGTCGGCAACCGCCGGGAGATCGAAGGCGACCCGGCCATGGTTCTCTGGCTGGGCTCATGGGAGGGGAAGGCGACGATCGAGCCGTTCCAATTGACCATGTCCGAAACCTCGGAAGGGGTGACGTTGCTGGGTTGGCCTGACGGCATGATCGAGGCCGACCCGAAACGCTCGCTGCTGATCACGCTGGGCGATCCATACACCTTCCCCACGGCGGAAATCTTCCTGCCGCGCTTGAATGAAGACCATCCCGGTCTCGCCGTGGTCGGCGGCATGGCCAGCAGTCCGAACGGCCCGAGTGCGGGCAGCCTGCTGCTGAACGATGAAGCGGTTTCCGAAGGCGCTGTCGGCGTGCTGCTTCAGGGCGATTTCCCCTGGCAATCGGTCGTCTCGCAGGGCTGTCGGCCCATCGGTCGGCCGCTGGTCATCACCAAGGGGGAAGGCAACGTCATCATCGAAGTCGGCGGTATGCGGCCGATCGACTACCTGCGCGGGCTGTACGAGGAACTGAGCGTCCACGATCAGCAACTGTTCGAGCGCGGCCTGCTGCTGGGGCTGGCGATCACCGAGTACCGCGACGAATTCCGCAGCGGCGACTTCCTGATCCGCAACCTGCTGGGTCTCGATCGCAGCAGCGGTGCGACGGCCGTCAACGATCGCATCCGTGTCGGCCAGACGGTGCAGTTCCAGGTTCGCGATGGCACCAGCGCGGATGAAGACCTGCGGCAGATGCTGCGGCATCAGCGTGATGCCGGCTTCATTCCCCAGGGCGGCCTGCTGTTCACTTGCAACGGCCGGGGGTCACGCATGTTCTCCGAGTCGAGCCACGATGCAGGCGCGATCCAGAACGAACTGGGCCCGATCCCCCTGGCTGGCTTCTTCGCAGCGGGTGAACTGGGCCCCGTGTGCGGGCGGAACTTCATCCACGGCTTCACCGCCAGCGCGGTGTTCTTCGGGTAACGTGGTGCTTGCAACCTCTTCCGATTCGGCCGATAATCCCATTCACGGAACACTCTCATCACCGAGGACTATGATGCGTACCTCTCTCCTGCTGTTCTTCCTCGCTGCTCCCGCGATGGCCGCCGAGCCGATCACGTGGAAGAAAACAGTCATCGACAAGAAGTTCAACTCCGAAGGCGTGGCCATCGCGGACGTCAACAAAGACGGCAAGACGGACGTGCTGACCGGCGAACTCTGGTATGAAGCGCCCGACTGGAAGCCGCACCGTATCCGCCCGGGCAAAGATGACTTCACCGATGGCGACAAGAACATCTACAGCGACAGCTTCGCCTGTTGGGCCGAGGACTTCAACAACGACGGCTGGCCCGACCTGCTGGTGATCCCGTTCCCGGGCAAACCCTGCAACTGGTACGAGAACCCGCAGGGCAAGGATGAGATGTGGAAGGCCCATCAGGTCTGGCACAGCGCCTGCAATGAAACGCCGCTGTTGGCTGATCTGCTCGGCAACGGCAAGCGCGTGCTGGTGATGGGCTTTCAACCGAAGGGCAAGGAGAACGAAGGCCAGATGGCCTGGTTCACTCCCGGCAAGGATCCGACGCAGCCGTGGGAGATGCACCCGATCAGCGAGCCGAGCACGCCGCCCGAGATGAAGGACGGCAAGGCGGTGCCGAACACTGGCAAGATCATCCCGGGCACACACAAGTTCGCCCACGGCCTTGGCATCGGCGATATCAACGGCGATGGCCGGTCGGACGTGCTGACCCCGGCCGGCTGGTGGGAACAACCGTCGAAGGTTGACGGCACGGCGTGGAAATGGCACAAGGCCCCGCTGGGCGAAGCCTGCGCGGACATGTACGCGACCGACATCGACGGTGACGGCAAAGCCGACGTGCTCAGCAGTTCCGCCCACAACTACGGCATCTGGGCTCAGATTCAGAAGCCCGGCACGACCGGTGAACCGGCCTTCCTGAAGAAAGACCTGTTCCCGAAACTGGTATCGCAGACGCATGCGATGCACTACGTTGACATCAATGGGGATGGGTTAAAGGATCTGGTCACTGGTAAGCGCAAGTGGGCTCACGGTCCCAAGGGAGATGCCGACCCCGGTGCCGCGCCGTGCCTGTACTGGTTCGAAGCGAAGAAGGCGGCTGACGGCGTGATCACCTTCGAGCCACGCTTGGTCGATAACGATTCAGGCATCGGCACCCAGTTCACGGTGGCCGACTTCAACGGGGACAAACGGCCCGACATCATCGTCGCCAACAAGCACGGCATCTACGTCTTCGAGCAGAAGTGAGACGCACTTCGAGCACGCAGCGCAAGCAAGTGCTGTGAATCGCACTTGCTTGCGCTGCGTGCTCGAAGTCATCTACCGGATCGCTACTTCGCCAGATCGACGCAAACGATCTCTTTATCGTTGCGGGCGAAGCACTTCTTGTCGGCGAAGGCCGGGTGCATCCAAACGACGTTGCGGCCGGCCATCACGTTCGTCGGCTCGATGATCTTCAACCGCGAGATCTCCTCGTACTTCTCTGGCGACAGTTTGCAGAAGATCAACTCACCCAGCTCGTTGAACATCACGTAACGGTCTTCGTGCGGGATGATGAACGCGTGCCCCCAGCGGACCGGTTTGCCGACGATCGGCTTGTACGTATCCCAGATGCGTTCGCCGGTATCGAGCTTCAGGCAGCGAAGTTCACCGTAGCTGCATACACCGTAGATATGGCCGTCTTTGATGACCGGCGTGGACATGATGCTGTGCAGTTCCGTCGTCTGCGCCGCCATCTCGGAGGCTTTCTTGCTCTGCCAGACAACGCGGGCACTGTCAGCCGAGACATCCAGCAGCGTTCCGCCGTTGTAGAACGCGGTCAGGAACAGCTTATCGCCGGCCGCACGCGGCATCGGTGCCGTCAGGGCCGCGCGGATCTCCCAGGGTTGGTTCCAAAGTCGCTTGCCTGTCTCCGGATCCAGGCCGACGATCGCCTGCGAATGCCAGATGATCAACTGCCGGACTTTGCCGAGTTCGTAGATCACCGGCACGCCGTAGCCGAAGTCGCCGCGGGTGGTGACCGACTTCCATTTCACTTCGCCGGTCTTCTTGTCGAAGGCGATGACGCCACGGCCTTCGGAACCGCCGACCAGGCAGATCAGTTTGTCTCCGTCAACCAGCGGATGTGATGAGAAGCCCCAGACGGGAATATCCGCGTCGAAGTCCTTCACGAAGTTCTTTTTCCAGAGGATCTCGCCGTTCTTCGCGTCGAGGCACAGCAGGTCACCCATCGCGCCGAGCGTGTAGACGCGGTCGCCGTCCACGGTCGGCGTGCACCGGGGACCCGCGGGGTAGCTGACGCGATATGTCACGGGATACTGCTGCTTCCAGAGTTCCTTTCCCGTTTTCACGTCGAGGCACAGCACGCGCTCGTTGCCATCGATGCTGCTTTTCGCAAAGCCGCTCTTGGGCAGTTTGTCGCCATCGACCGGAACCAGGTCGGTGACGTAAACGCGCCCATCGGCCACCGCGGGACCTGCGTAGCCCTGCCCGACGGGCATCCGCCAGGCGTACTTCGGCTCCTGGGGCAGGGTATCGACGATGCCGCCCTCGCGCCAGACGCCCTCTCGTTTCAGCCCGAGAAACTGCGGCCAATCATCGGCATGGGCGGTGGCCGTCATGGCCGACAGGATCGCAAGCATGGTAAGCAATCGACGCATCGTTCTCTCCCGAGTGAATCCGGCAAGGTGCCGAACAAGAATGGTACCGCATGGAGAAAATGGGCGGAAGTCGGCTCGCTCACGCCACGCGGTTCTTCAGAGTGCCGATGCCGGTAATGGTGATGGTGATGTCATCGCCCGATTGCAGCGAGAAGCTGTCGGGCGGGACGACGCCGGTGCCTGTCAGCAGGATCGCGCCATCCGGGAAGTCCATCTCCTTGCCCAGCCACTCGACGAGGCTTTCCGGCGTGCGTGCCATCTGCGACAGTGTCGTACTGCCTTCGAAGCCGACCTTGCCGGCCCGTTCGATGACAAGCTTGATTTCAACGCCCGGCAGTGCCGGCATCGCCGATGCCAGTGTGATGACAGGGCCGACGGCACAGGCCCCGTTGTACATCTTCGCCTGCGGCAGGTAGAGCGGGTTCTCGCCCTCGATGTCGCGTGAACTCATGTCGTTGCCGATGGTGTAGCCGACGATCTTCAACGACGGCGAAATGACGAGGGCCAGCTCCGGTTCGGGCACGTTCCACTTGCTGTCCTTACGGATGCGCACGAACTGGCCGGATGCCACGACGCGGTTGGCAGGGGCCTTCATGAACAGCTCGGGTCGCGGAGCAGTGTAGACCTTGTCGTAGAACTGGGCCGCCCCGACCGACTCCTCTTCACGGGCGACTTTACTGCGGATGTACGTCACGCCTGCAGCCCAGACTTCCTGGCGATCGACCGGGGGTAGCCACGTTACCGCCGAAAGCGGTTCGTCCTGCTTGCTGGCGGCCAGCAGGGCCTGGGCCTCCGCCAGCGGATCGGCCGCGGCAAGCACCGCCGCCAGCGAGGTGCCGGCGAAATAGTGAATCCGATCGTTCTGAACGGCACCGAATGCCGACGACCCATCGGCCCGACGAACGCGCGCAACTTGCATGGTGATTTTCTCAACTGGCAGGAGAGAACGGACAATGGCGTATTGATATGCGAGAGAGTTGTAGAAACGAAGATTGGCTGCCCGCTTTTCCGAACCGATCGAAAGATCTCCGACCCGGACCCCCGTCTGTACCGGAGACATCGCGAATCGGTCCGGAAAGAGCGGACAGCCAACGTGGAATGCGTGTGAGGCTCGCGACCTCGGTTTACAAGAGATGCAACCCTGATGCCAGAACGCCACAATCGGGCGAATCAGTGAAATCTGGCAGAAACGCGAGAGAAAGCGTGCAAATGGCAGCCGGCCGGTCGAACGAAATGGCAATCACCCCGGGCTGTTCTGTCCGGATTCTGTCCAGTTGGTGAAAAACTGGACAAGTGAATCTGATCAGGAGATCCCGAGCGCCGCCAACTTTCCGCGTAGGGTAGTCCTGGAGATGCCCAACAGGTCGCTGGCATGGACCTGGTTCCCGCGAACATGCGCAAGGACAGTAACAAGAATTGCGCGGTCCACTTCCTGAAGCACAGTCCGATAGATGTCGGAGCTGCCATCTCGCAGCAGCGCTTCGACATGCCGCTGGACATCGCCGCGGTTGGTTTCAATCGGTCGCGGAGCCTGACCGGGCACGGAGGTGACGGTTGCCGGCAGGGCATCGGCCGTCAGCACGTCACCGACTGATTGCAGCACGCCGTAGCGAATCGCGCTTTGCAGTTCACGGATGTTGCCCGGCCATGAGTGCTGCGTCAGCAATCGCATCGCGGCCGGAGTGATGCTGCGAACATCCTTGCCGAGCTTGCGATTTGAAGCCCGCCGGAAACTTTCCGCCAGTGCGGGCACGTCCTCGGTGCGCTCGCGGAGCGGCGGGAGGCTCAGCACAAAACCGTTGAGCCGATAGTAGAGGTCCTGTCGGAACTTACCTGCCGCCACCAGGGCATCGAGATCCTGATTGGTCGCGGCGATCACACGCACGTCTGTCTGGATTGTCTCACGACCGCCGAGCCGCTCGAATCGCTGCTCCTGCAGCAGGCGCAGAACTTTGGCCTGTGTCGTCAGGCTCATGTCGCCGATTTCATCGAGGAACAATGTTCCACTGTCAGCTTGTTCAAACTTGCCGATCCGCTGGCGGTCTGCCCCGGTGAATGCCCCGCGGTCGTGGCCGAACAACTCGCTTTCCAACAGGGAATCAGGAATGGCGGCACAGTTGATTGCCAGGAACGACTTGTTGTTGCGGTGGCTGTGCTGGTAGATCGCCCGCGCGATCAGTTCCTTGCCGGTGCCGCTCTCGCCCAGAATCAGCACAGAAACGTCCTGCGGCGCGACCCGGCCGATCGCCTTGTAGATCGCCTGCATGCCGGCCGAGTTGCCGATGATCCGATCGGCATTGTCGTCGACTTCTTCGGATTGCTGGAAGACGGCCGGCACGCGGCTGAGGCGGCGTTGCTCGACGGCCTTGTCGACAACCGAGCGCAGTTGATGCAGATCGACCGGTTTGAACAGGTACTCGAATGCGCCGCGTTTCATTGCTTCGATGGCTGTGTCGGTCGAAGAAACGGCAGTGATCATGATCACCGGCAGCTTCGGGTCGATTTCGCGCAGATGCGTAAACACATCCAGGCCGGACATGTCCGGCAGCATGACATCGAGAATCACGGCGTCCGGAGCCAACTCGTTGACCAGCGCAATCCCCTGCTTGCCGGTACTGGCGGCGTGCACATGCAGGTCGTCGGTCTGCAGGCCAACTTCCAATGAGTAGCGGATATTCTGCTCATCATCAATCACCAGGACATTGGCCATTTCTCACCTCGTCAGAACAGGGGCTGGTTGAACGGCCGCGGGCATGCGAAGCGTGAAGACGGCACCGCCATCGATACCATTCGCACCGCGAAGGTCACCGCCGTGGGCTTCGACAATTCGCCGACAGATTGACAGTCCCAGCCCCATACCACCGGGCCGGGCACTGACAAACGGTTCGAAGATGCGTTCGCCAAGCGCGGCCGGCAGCCCGGGCCCCGTATCCTTGACACGCACGATCAACTGCGGTGCAACTTTGGGGTGTTTCTGTTCACGTCCCAATTGAACCGTCACCCGCCCGCCGTCGGGAATGACTTCGATCGCGTTGATCACCAGGTTGTACAAGACCTGCTGGAACTGTCCGGCATCAACATCCACCTTGATCGATTCGACTCCGGGGTCGATTTCGATGATCACTTTCCGCTGAGCCGCCCGAGCTTCGAGGTTGCACACCACGCGTTCGACCAGCTGGGTAACGTCGCGAACCTGTTTATCGATCTGCGGGGGGCGCGCGAAGTCGAGAAAGTGGGTGATGATCGATTCAACCCGTTCGATCTCATCCTCAAGCACTCGCAGATCACGAGGCCGCAACGTTTCGCCCGGTGGCTGATCAACCGCATTCTGCACGAGAATCTTCATAGACATCAGCGGATTACGCACTTCGTGGGCGATCCCCGCGGCCATCTGCCCCACCTGGGCCAGTTGCTCCGCCCGCAGCGCATCACGCTCACTGCGATCCAGGCGAGCGAGTACGGCAGCCACGGAGACTGAAACGCGATTCATTGCCGTATCCAGTTCGCCGGAGAACCGCGTCTCGGCTGACGATTCGGTATCACCCGAGCGTCGGTCGAGTTGTCTGGCTGTTTTCAGCAGCCGCTCTTCAGTCTGGTAGAGAGAGCGGCGAACTGACGATGCAATCGCCCACCCCATCAGCAATCCGCCTCCTGCCCCGCAAACACCCAACCCGACCAGCCCCAGGATCAGATTGCCGGCCAACTGTCTGCTCTTCTCGTAATTGGCCGCGATCTTCGATTCATTGACCTTCTGAAACTCCTCAAGGGGGCGGAACAGCCCTTCGAGGAGGTCCTTTTCAATCGGATCGCGCAGAACCTGAAATGCATCCGGCTCGGGAGCAGTGGCTGTCCGTTCTCGAATAATGGCCGTGAATCGGTCGTACGCGTTGCGTACGCTGGCCATTGAGTTCATCTCGTCCGGGGTGGTGGAAAGCCGTTCAGCCACTTCCAACCACTCGTCGGCGCGCTCCTTTGCCGATTCCGTTTGCGCAAGATGGCTGCGATCGCCGTCGAAGAGAAAACGGAATAACTGCCGACGCATTTCCCGGACGTTGATCTCTATTTCGTAAGCGGCACGTACGCTGGCGACATGGTTGGTGATGATTTCGGTGGACTGCTGCTGCAGATTGTGCACGTACCAGGCCGCACCGCCGGCCAAAGCAAGCATCAGCAGGCTCACCGCGATCAGCGGAGCGGTAAGCCGCGTTGAAATGGTTGTGTTCATACGAGTACCCTGCGCCGCGAGCGATTGCGGCCTAACGAGCAGTGCAGAGCCGAGCAGGGGGTCCGGTCCGGGAACTGTATTCAAGCGGGCAGTTCAGCGGCTGACCTTATCCTACACCGTTCCGATCAAAATGAACACCACTACCTGCCGTCGAGAACGTGCCGGTCCGATGGTTTCGGCATGGACCTTCGCCAATGAATTCCGTCTAATGCCGGGATTGCAACATCAATGACGGAAACAGGATGCTTCCATGAGCAAGGTCTCACTCGTCACGGGCGGCGCGGGCTTCATCGGTTCCCATCTTGTCGATGCCCTGGTTATGCAGGGCGACACCGTCCGCGTGCTGGACGATCTCAGCACCGGTCTGTTCGACAACCTGGCCCATCACGGCAATCGAATCGAATTGATCAAGGGCACCATCATCGATCCCGCGACGGTCGCCCGGTCGGTGAAGGGCGTCGAGCGGCTCTTCCATCTGGGGGCACTCGCGTCGGTCACACGCAGCATCGAGAACCCGCCCGCATCGCACGCTGCCTGTGCGACCGGGACGCTGACCGTGCTCGATGAAGCCCGCAAGGCAGGCGTCAAACGCGTCGTCTTTGCCGCCAGTTCCAGCGCCTACGGCGGTGCGTCGGTCGAAACCGGGCAGAAGGAAGATCAACCGCTCTCGGCCCTGTCGCCGTATGCCGCCGCCAAGCTGGCCGGCGAGTTCTACATGCAGGCGTTCGCTGCCTCGCTGGGCATCGAAACGGTACGCCTTCGCTTCTTCAATATCTTCGGTCCCCGACAACGGTCCGACAGCCCCTACTCGGGCGTGATCGCCATCTTCACTGCGCTGATGAGTGAGGGCAAAATCCCGACCATCAACGGCGACGGCGGCCATTGCCGTGACTTCACGTATGTCGGCAACGCGGTACAGGCGATGCTGAAGGCATCCGAAGTGCCCGGCATCTCGGGCCGGGTTTACAACGTGGGGACCGGGCGAAACATCACGCTGCTCGATCTGGTCGATGCGCTGAACGTCGTGCTCGGCACGAAGATCAAGCCCGGCTTCGGCCCCGGCCGGCCGGGCGACCCTCGCTTTTCGCTGGCGGACATCTCGCGGACGCGCGCCGAGCTGGGCTACGAACCGGATGTCATGCTGGAAGAAGGCCTGCGCCGCACCCTCGACTGGTACCGGCAGCAGGCCGCGGCGTGAACGATCACCCGCCGATCGCCTGACCCCATTTTCCACCGAACACGAACGCGCTCTGCGGCTTGCGTGTACGTGGCTCCAGTTCGCGTTCGCGAAGCTGGTCGCTGAGCGTGGCCGGGTCGCCCGGGTAGCCGATCGCGACGCCCGTGACGGCTTCCCAGCCTTCCGGAATCGCGAACAATTCCTTCGCCTTCTCAGGCACAATCCCGCCCATCTGGTGCACTTCAAGGCCCATCGACGTAGCCTGAACGGTCAGGTTCCCCATCGCCAGACCCACGTCGTGAAACGCGTGCCGGTTCGCCTTGCCGTTCTTCTCGAACAGATTGTGCGCGACCGTAAGCAACACCACCGGGGCCGCCTTGGCCCAGCTTTGGTTGAACTCGATCATGCACTGCAGCACCTTCGCATGGTCGGCAGGCGATTCGCTGGTGCCGACGATGAACGCCCACGGCTGTTCGTTGAAACATGAAGGGGCCCAACGTGCCGCTTCGAGCAGACTGGCCAGGGTTGCCTGGTCAACCGACTTGCTGCCGAAGGCGCGCGGGCTCCAGCGCCGGCTCAACAGTTCGTGAATCGCGTAATCGGTTACCGCGGGCTTTTCCATGGATGGCTCTCCTTATCGAGGTCGGCGAAGATTTCGTTCCAGTCGTTTGAGTTTCAGCAGCAGCCAGACGCAGGCGAATCCGAGGATCGCGATGGCGACCCGTTCAAATGTAATCACGCCGGTCGGAACAGCGATGTCCGTCGGTCGCACCAGCAGCCAGCACAGGAAGAAGATCCAGCAACACGCGAACAGGGCGGGAATCGCCAGGGCCAGCAATTTCGAGATGAAGAAGCTGCGTTCCCAGTTCCCTTCGGAGAACTCATCGATCGTCAGCCGGAACTCGGGCACCAGTCGTCGCACCCGACTCGTGACATGCCGGCAGTACGCCCAGTGCCTTGACTGGATCAGCATCCAAAGCAGCGTGAGCAGCAGGGCGACGACCGTCAGCGGCACAAAGAAGCCGAGCGACGTTTCCTTGTTGTACATGATGCCGCAGATGGTCAGCAGGCCCATCTGCAGAATCGTGAAGTAGTTCAGCCGATCGTGGAACAACCGTTCCTCATGGAGGCCGTGATGCCACAGCCGATTGATTTCATCGCCGGTGAAGATTGGCTCGCCGTTGTCTCCGACTGTCATGCGCGACCCATGGGGTTGATGATCGATTCCGCGAAGCGTTCCATCTCTTCCAACTGCGGGCTGCATTGCAGCAGGAACAGGTCGATGCCGACTTTCTGAAACTCGGCCACCTGATCGAGCACCTGTCCCGGTGTACCGATCAGGCCCGAACGCAGTCCGCGATTCGAGACGGAGTAATCTTCCAACGATACCCGCTGTTCCAGTTGCGTGCCGGACAGCCACTCCTGGTAGTTCTTGTACCCGGCTGAGGAAGCCTTCACATCGGTGATCCGGGCCAGTTCCTGTTTCGCCTCGGCCTCGCTGTCGCGGATGATGCTGTACGCAGCCATGCCGAACGTCATCGGCGGCAAGCTGAGCTTCTCGCGGCGTCGCCTCATGTCGGCAATACGTTCGCCAATCCTGGCGGGCGGGTCGCCGTGCATCACATACGCATCGCACTTGGCGGCAATCAGGTCCTTGGCGGCGTCCGACTCTCCGCCGGCGTAGATCGTCGGTCGGGGCCGGGTGATCGGTTTCGGCTGCAGAACGGTGTTCTCGGTGCGGTAGAACCGGCCGTTGAACGAGAAGTGATCTTGCTCCCAAAGATTGCTGACCACGTCCAGCCATTCCGACGTGCGCGCGTAGCGATCGTCGTGCTGCTCAAAGCCGACGCCGTACATATTGGCTTCGTTCTTCCACCACGACGACACCACGTTGAGCGACAACCGCCCGCCGCCGCCGATATGGTCGATGTTGGCCGCCTGCTTGGCCAACAGGGCCGGATTGTGGAACGTCGGCCGGACGGCGACCATGTACTCCAGCTTGTTCGTCACGGCCGTGAGTGCCGCGGCTGTCGACCAGGCGTCAAGTGAAGGGGCTTCGACGCCCTTGATGTCGTTGAGATTCAGCTCGGCGACGAGCGACAGCGAGAAGCCGATCTCTTCGCTGCGCTGGGCAAGCCGTTTGTTGTACTCCCACGTGGGAGCCATGTTCTCATCGTCCACATTACGAAGCCAACCGCCGAAGATCGGCATCCAGTAGCCGTAGCGCATAGGTGAAGTCAGGGGTCAGGGGTCAGGCCCGCGATGGAACGGGCCCATTCGTTATCCGCGGCACCGAGCGGCGGTTCCGGTACTTGCTCATAGATATGATCGCCGAAACCGGTGACATCGTAAACGTGGTCAAGAATTTCCTTCAAATTCATCGGCACGGCCGGGTCGGGAGCACAGAGCGGGATGGGGAGGATCGGCAGCGGATCACGCAGGCCGAACGGCCACAGCCCGACAAGCGGGCGGTCTTCCACCCGGCTGACAAGAGCGTAGTAATCGCACGGCGGCAACGCGGGCGGCGTGGGGCGCTGGCCTCCGCGACGCAAGTCGATCTCGACGAAGTGGACCTGCCGATGCAGCAACTGCTCCCGCTTCGACAGATACGCATCCCGATCGGAACCGGGCGTCTTGTTCGACGGGCTCAGCAATTCAATGACCGTCACCACGCGGCGATGCTGCTTATCGATAACTTCGATGTAGCGTTCCTTCTCCACGTCGACGGCCGGCAGTTCCAGTTGCATCGGGGCAACCAGCGTTGCCGCAAACGCATCCCGACCCAGGCCGGTTCCCTCGACGATGCCTACGTCGGCTTTGCCAAAGTACCGGCGTTCTTCCGCAGATCGCTCATGCAGCAGCGGGCGCGTCTCCGCCTTGACGATGTACTTCGCACCGATGAGCGAGAACAGGACCTCCTGAGTTCGAGCGATGAACTTAAGGTGAAACTCCTCCCAATCGTAGGACTGTTCAAAGTATGGGTTCATACCCGGGAAAGGGGATGGCATGGTTTCGGCCTGAGGGGGACTGAACGCGGCGACTTGGACTATCTCGTTATGACACTCGATCCACTGGCGGATTGCCTTCTTCATACGATGACCTGCGACGACTGCCCCGTCCCGCTTTAGCAGCTTCACTGTCTCCACGGCCGAGATCGGCTTCTACTTCGATACTGATCAAGATGCGCGTCGCCGTGAGAAGAGGCGACAAAGTCGCTTCCAGCTTGCCGCCAATGCGGCGAGTACCACCATCGCGATAACGGCCGGCCAGAAATCAAAACCGCCGACGCCTGCCGGCTCGTACTCATTCAAGCCAGGTGGCACGGGAGTGACCTTGAAGCTCTCAATTGCCCGGTCAAACGTACCTGCAAAATCGCTGAATGTGTCGACACTCGCGGCACATGTGATCGAGAACGACTTTCCACCACCGGCAATCCAGACGGTCCTCTGCCGTATCGGAAACGGAACGATCGACTGGTGAATGGTGTAGTCGATGATGATCGCGTCATTCGCCCCGATCCGCTGACATCTGCCGCTCAGGCCGTCGACTGATTGTCCTTGTCGTTTGAGCGCGGCGATCGCTGCAGCCAACCCCTGTTCGTTGATCGGCAATTCGCCCTGCTGAACGGCAACACTGATGTCTGGACGGTTGTCCATGAAGCCAGCAGGGGTGAAGATCGCATTGATTTTCCCGATGTTTGCCTCGTTGTCTCGCAAATACTCGCGTAACTCGGGCGGGGAGGTCGATGGCTCGAACCGTCGCCCCGGATTCGATATTGCGACCCATGCTTCGGGAAGAGTAATGGAGAAGCCCGCGGAATCGTTATGTATGCCGCACTGACCAATCGGGACAACCGAAATCATGGCAAGAACAAGAAGCACTTTCAATTGCTTCATCTGATCCTCCGTCCGGACTACCTGTGGCTGCAGAGTGTAAATCTCAAGTACGACTACTTTGAAGCCTCTGCCCGCTCCTCAAGGTAATCCACCAACCGCACAAATGGATCGAACCCCACCACGTTCACGGCATCCGCGACGAAGTTCGACAGGGCGTTCACGTCATAGTACACCAGCGAACCGTCGCGGTCATCAATCATGTACTCGATGCCGCCGACGTCGATCTTCGCCGTCTGCATGATCTTCTCGCAAGCGGCAATTACGTCGGGCGGCGGCGTGTAGCCTTCGACTTTCAGGCCCGTCTTCGGTGCGTCGATCGGGCAGGCACTTCGGGCAAGCTCCACGCCATCGCTGCGCTGGCAGATGTCCGCCGGGCACAGGTTGAACGTGTCGCCGGTCGTGTGCACCTTGATCGCGTACAGGAACTTGCCGTCGAGCGTTTCGACTCGCGTGATCTGCTGGCCGCGCGCGGGGACATACTCCTGTACCAGTGCCGTGTGATCGATCCCCAGTTGAATGCGGCCCTCACCCGCGGCACGTGCCAGGTCGAGCGGTTGATCGAACCGCGTGATGCCCGCGCCGCTGCCGCCGATGTTCGCCTTCACGACGACCGGAAAGCGCAGCCCGGCCGCCGCATCGCCGGCGAGCATGGCATTGTTGATGACGCGCGACCGCGGGTACGGCAGCCCCAGAGATTCCAGCAGCGTCAGTTGCAGAGCCTTCGATGTCTCGTACGTGAAGCCAATCCGGCCATTGACGATCGGAATGCCCAGTCGTTCAAGATGCCCGAGGAACGACAGCGTGAAGAAGATCCCTTGCACACCATCACGCAGGTAGGCGGACGGGGACATGCGGTTGAACAGCAGGGAATAGTCGTGGTCGTGGATCGACGGGTCGTAAAGATGGGCTCGCGGGTCGAGACGCACGTAGGGAATACCGCGGCGGTCGAGTTCCTTGAACAGCGGACGGAACCAGTCGGGATGTTCGTGGTAGATGGCAAACGGCTTGCGGGTCGGCATCGCGGCTACTCCCTGGTGGGCGGAGTGAGATTACGCGAATGCGGGAAGCGGTACAACCCTGGGCCGGAAAACGCCGCGAGCCGTCGATTGCTTCGAGAAGCGATCAACGGCTCGTGTTGACGAAGTAAAGGCAATTACTTCTTCGGCATTTCTTTCGGCGTGTTGACGGTCTCAACATGGACCGGAGCGCTCGAGTACGGAGCGTAGGTCGTGGCTTCGCCGACCGACGGGCCGCAATCGCACTTGCCGCCCACGTGCTTGCAACCGATGGTCGCCAGCATGCACACACCGAGAATCGCAATGATACGACGCATGGGGAATCCTTCCCTTCGTTGGCAGACACCGGTTGGCGGTCCATCCGACTTTCCCGGCAGGCCTGCATCCTTCGAAACTTCTCATCGACCCTGCATCATCGCTGCCTTGACCCCAATCCCCACTTGCCGCGTTCTTCCCCGACAGCGTCACCCCGCCGCAAACGGCATGGCTTGCCCCTCTTCCGCAGCTTCTCAGACAGTCACGTCGGTATTCGGGTAACGTCCCTTCATGGTTCGCCGGTAGCAATGGCCCTTCATGTCCATCACGTTCAGCTTCTCCGCTGCCGCGGGCATGAACAGTCCCGCCGGTTGTGGCGATTCCTCCCAACCGGTCAGATCAGTTTCGCCGGATCCCTGGCAGAAAAGTTCATGGTCGAACGTCGCCCGGTCCGGCACGCTGCCGTCGTGGATGTGCACCGTGGGAAAGAAGATCTGCCGGGCGTTAGCGCGCGGGAACTCGAACGCCATCGGGTGGATCTTCGATTCACCCTTCTTCAGTTTGAAAACCGCGAAGCCGGCATTCCTGTACTGGGGCAGCTTGTCCCAAACGGTGGTCGGAAGGCGGAATTGCCCGTCGAGTCGGGCGAAGTCCTTGATCGAAGGCACGAACGACGCCACGAAGCTGCCGACTTCCACGACTTTCAGCTTCGGGGGTGCTTTGCTACTCTCAAGGCTCAGCGTTCTGTCCGCATCGCTTTTAACGACTGGTTTCGGGAACCCGGCCCGCAGGTCCTCGAAGAAGCTCGGTGCCTTTTCCATGTTGATGAAGGTGACATCCTCTTCCCTAACATCTTTCGCGACCGGCAGCGGCAGGATCATTGACAGATCCAGACCCGCCTTCAACTTCATGCTGTAAACGATTACCTGACGGTTGCCCATGGTCGGCCGGGCGAAGATCGCCGTGTCGGACACCGACTCCACTGTCTGCGAGAAGCAACACATCGGAAGGCTCCTGTGATGAAAGAGGGCGAGGCGCCGTGCATTACACAGCACCCGGGCGCATGCTGTCAATCATTTCCGTTCGGACATCCCGCACAACGCGAATGGTCGCCCGCCAGATGCGGTGAACATGCGGTATGTTCGGGCAAAGTCGCGCACGTTTGTGAACGTCATCGGTTAAACTTCTGTTGCTGTCTCCCCCACACGGCCGAGCAACATTACCCGACATCATTGACGAGGAGTTCCCCCCCATGGGAGGGATCGCGTTCACACTCTTGCTGGCCGCGTCGGCCGGCCAGGTTCCGCCGCCGCCTGCCGCCGTGGAATGCGGCTCGTTCCTGGCACAACCGGCATACTGCGAGGACAAAATCCTGCGTGGCCCGCTGCGTCCGTACGCTTTGCAGCCCGGCGACATCATGCTCGCTGCCGACAGTTCAGTATTCTGGACGGCCGCGCACAAGATCGCCCTCACGTCGCACCCGACGCACAGTGCCATTGTCTTTCGCCGGCCGGACGGCACGATTGCGATCCTCGAAGCCGGCCCGCACGACACCATGCGCATCCGCACACTCGATGCACTACCGCATTTGAAGAGTTATGAAGAGGAAGGCCGCGTCTGGATCCGGCGGCGCGCGGTGCCGTTGACCAAAGAACAATCCGATTGCCTGACCTCCTTCGCCCTGCGGCAGGACGGCAAGCGCTTTGCCATTGGTCGGCTGGGCCAGCAACTGCTGCCGATCGCGACGCGCGGGCCGATCCGCACGTTTTTCATCGGCAAGCCGCATGGCGATCGCAACAGTTACTTCTGTTCAGAACTGGTCACCGAAGCGATGGTCGCCGCGGGTCTGATCGACGCCCGAACTGCCCGGCCCTCGGCCACCTATCCGCGCGACATCTTCATGGACGACTCGCTGAACCTGTACCTGAAGATTCACCTGAAGCTGGCTCCGTGCTGGGACCCGCCCGCAAGGTGGGTGAGTTCGCCGGTCGAGTGCATGGTGGAGAAGAAATAGATCGTGAAACAGCGACGCGCAGCGAATTACTCCGCCGCGCGTTGCGGCTAAACTAGTTTCGCGACGTCCTCCCCTTCGCGGAAGCGATAGCCGACACCGCGCACCGTCTCAATCAGTTCGACGGTACCACCCATCGCGGCCAACTTACGGCGAAGCGTCTTCACATGAACGTCGATCGTTCGTTCCAGAACGATCGACCCTTCGCCGATGGCGGCGTCCATCAACTGATGGCGCGAGAACGCCCGGCCCGGCTGCCGCAGCATGATCTCGAGCAGGCGAAACTCCGTCGGCGTCAGTTCCAGGCGATCCTTGCCGACAGTCACCTGATGGCGGACGCGGTCGATGCAAACGCCCATATGCTCGATGAGATCGCTCTGCTCCCGTACACCCTCGGCCCGGCGCAGCACCGCCTTGACGCGCTGCAGCAGCACCTTGTTGCTGAACGGCTTGGTCACATAGTCGTCCGCCCCCATCGAGAAGCCGACGACCTGGTCGGTCTCTTCCGCGCGGGCGGTGATCATGATGATGGGAATTTCGCGCGTCTTTTCACCGGCGCGCAGTTCCCGGCAAACCTCCAGGCCGCTCAGGCCCGGCAGCATCAGATCAAGAAGCACAACGTCAGGCACCTGGGCCTGCGCCTTGCGAAGCCCTTCCTGGCCGTCGACGGCCACGATCGTTTCGTATCCTTCGCGGTTGAAGTACCAGCTCAATGACTGGATCAATCCGCGTTCGTCTTCGATCAGCAGAATGCGCGGTTGCGGCATGGGATCCGCGACGGTTTTCACGTCGCCGTTCTGAAGGAGTCGGGGATGGAGCATCATGGGTCAATCATCCGCGATTTTTTGATGTCGATGGCGAACGATCTCGCCATCGACGAGGTACAAGACATCCTCGGCGATGTTGGTGGCATGGTCAGCGATACGCTCGAGGTGGCGCACCGCCGAGAAGAGAGAGAGGTTCGGCTCGATGGCATCCGGCGAGGCTTTCATCCGACCCATCAGTTCTTCAATAATCTCATCGTTGTATCGATCGACTTCGTCATCCAGGCGAATCACCCGGCGGGCCTGCTTACTGTCCTGATTGACGAATGAATCCAGGCTTTGCCGGACCATTGACGTGGTCAGGTCGGTCATTCGCGGCAATTTGTCAGGGATCGGAATCTTGTTCGGCGTTGCCAGCGACACCGCGCGATCCGCAATATCAGCCGCCAGATCGCCCATCCGCTCCAAGTCCGTGGCGATCATGAAAACCGTGGCAATCCGACGCAGATCCCGGGCAACCGGCTGATGCAGAGCCAGCAATTTCAAGCACTCTTCGGTGACGGCATTGTCCAATTCATCAATCTTGTTGTCGCCCGCCAGCACCTCCTGCGCGATTGCCTTGTCATGGTCCTGCAATGCCTGAATCGACTTATAGATCGACTCTTCCACAGTCCCCGCCATTGCGAGGATCTGCCGTTGCAGGTTCTCAAGATCGCGCACGAGGTGTTTTGACATTCTGAACCCCTTAGGTTGTTAATTGATAATTGCTAATGGTTAATCGCCACGACGCAACTCATCGGGTGCCTCAACCATTTAACCATTGTCAGTTAACCATTGACACAATCAACCAAACCGCCCCGTGATGTAGTCTTCGGTCTGCTTCACGTTGGGCCGGGTGAAGATTTGTTCGGTCGGGCCGGTCTCGATCAGTTTGCCTTCGTAGAAGAAGGCCGTTGAATCGGAGACGCGGGCCGCCTGCTGCATGTTGTGCGTGACGATAACGATCGTGTACTCTTTCTTCAACTCGAAGATCAGGTCCTCGATGCGCGACGTCGACTGTGGATCCAGTGCCGATGCAGGCTCGTCCATCAGCAGTACTTCCGGGTCAGTTGCCAGCGAACGCGCGATGCACAGTCGCTGCTGCTGACCTCCGGAAAGCTCGATGGCCGACGCGTGCAACCGGTCTTTGACTTCAGGCCACAGGGCCGCCTGCTTCAGGCAGCGCTCCACGGTCGCATCAAGACGGGAACGATCGCTGATGCCGGCCACGCGCGGACCGTAGACAACATTCTCGTAGATCGATTTGGGAAACGGATTCGATTTCTGGAAGACCATGCCGACCCTGCGGCGCAGATCAACGAGATTCACTTCGCTGCTGTAGATGTCCTTGCCATCAAGTTGGATTCTCCCCTTGTGGCTGGTCCCGTCGATCAGATCGTTCATACGGTTGAGCAATCGCAGGAACGTCGATTTACCGCAGCCGGACGGGCCAATGAGGGCCAGCACCGATCGCTCGGGAATCGTCAGATTGATGCCGAACAGAGACTGCTTGCCCGGATACCAGAAGTCGACCCCGTCGACCTGGAATTTGGCGCGGACGTTGCGCGTGTCGACCAGGCCACGGCCCTCGGTCGAACGCTGCGTCATGATGTCCGAATACATTCGGGACAAAGCTTCCCCCCGCAAACAACGAGATCGAGAGAAATCGCCTCACCGCATGGATCGTTCTAGGTTTTTACTGTGAAGAAACAGTGTAGATGCGGCGAGAAGTTCAAGCGATCACAGACTGGCTGACACTGCCCGCGGAAGTGTCACGATGAACGTGGTTCCCTTGCCGACCTGGCTGCTTGCCTTGATCGTCCCTTTCAACACCTGCACAAGATGTTTGACGATCGCCAGGCCCAACCCCGTTCCACCCAGTTCGCGTGACCTCGCCTTATCGACGCGGTAGAACCGTTCGAAGATGCGCGGCATGTCACGTTCGGGGATGCCCGGGCCATTGTCTTCGATCTGCAGGCTTACCGATGAACCGTTCTCCTGCCATCGAAGTCTGATCGTTCCGCCGGGCTGGGTGTACTTCACCGCGTTGTGCACCAGATTGTCGAGGATCTGCCCCAGAGCTTCTTCGTCCGCCCAGACGTCGGGAGCCGTTTCCGATCCGCCGGTCACGTCCAGCCGCAGTTCCTTGGCCTCCGCCAGCGTGTGATGCCGATCGAGGCAATCACTGATGGCCAGGTCGATCGGGACGGCCTGCAAGTCCATCACTGCTTCGCCCGACTCGATGCGTGCCAGCGAGATCAGGTCGAGAATCAGCGAGTGCAGCCGCTCCCCCTGATCAGCGATCTGCTCGAGAAACGGCCGACGAACTTCGGCATCCTCCACGGCCCCGTCGATCAGCGTTTCGATGCTGGCCTTGATGACCGACAGCGGCGTCTTCAGCTCATGCGAGACATTCGCGACGAAATCCTGACGCAGCCGCTCCAGCCGGCGCAGTTCGGTGATGTCGTGAAGCACCAGGACCGCACCCGACGCGGGGTCACCCGGCAGCGGCGCGACGTACAGGGCCAGGTGCCGGGACTTGGGACCCTTCCAGTCGAACTCCTCACGGTAGGCTTCGGTTTCTTTCAGGGCCTTGGTCAGCACCGACTGAATCTGCGGCAGGCGCGTCACTTCCCAGATTGGTCGACCGACGGCACTGCCGGGGTCGAAGTCGAGCATCTGCCCGGCCGCCTCGTTGGCGAACAGCACCCGCTGTCCGGGGCCCAGCGCGACAACGCCTTCGACCATCCCGCCCAAAATGGTTCGCAGTTGCTGGCGGTCGGCTTCGAGTTGCTGGAACTGGGCTTCCAGTCGGCGGGTCATCGTGTTGAAAGTGCGGGCCAGCGATCGGCTTTCGCCCCAGACACCGCCGGGGATCCGATGGCTGTACTCGCCTTCCGCGATGCGGTAAGTGGCTTCCGTCAGTTCCTGCAGGGGCCGCACAAAGCGCCTCGCAAACAGCCAGGCCGGCAGCAATGAGGCGATACCCAACAGCAGCGGCACGTACAACCGCGCGGCAGCGTGCGGCGGGCACAGCTCGAAGGCCAGCGAGCAACTGCCCGCGGCCACCAGCGCGAACCCGACAAACGCGATCAGTAGTCGCCAGAACATGGAAACGGTCGTGGCTCCGCTCAGTCAGCACGGCTGGCGGCAACAACCCGTTTCCCGGTCAGGAAGCGGATGCCGACATTCAGGACCATGACCACCGTGACCAGTACCAGCGCGGCCGCCCAGGCCTGCCGTTCCCAATCGGGGTACCCGCTGGTCGAGTAGTTGTAAATGTACTTCGGCAGAAACGGCGTGCGATCGCCCGGCGAGCGCGGCCAGAAGTTACTGCCATAGGCCGTGAGCAACAGCGGGGCCGTCTCCCCGGCAATGCGGCCGATCGCCAGGAACACACCGGTGATGATGGCGGGTAATGCCGCGGGCAGTGTGATGAGCAGCACCGTCTGGCGATGCGATGCCCCGAGCGCGAGACTGGCCGTTCGCAGCGACGAGGGCACCAGCTTCAGCGATTCCTCGGTCGAGCGAACGACGATCGGGATCATCATGATACCCAGAGCGAACGCCCCGGCCCATGCGGAGAAGTTGCCCGTCGTCCGCACCACGACCGCGTAGGCGAAGACGCCGATGACAATCGACGGCACGCCGCCCAGCAGTTCCGCGATGAACCGCACGGCCGCTGTCAACCTGGTCGCCTTGAACTCGGCAAGGAACACCGCGGCCATGATGCCGAACGGGACCGCGAACAGGGTCGACAGCCCCACCAGCAGGAAGCTGCCGCCGATCGCATGCGCCATGCCGCCGCCCGGCATGCCCGGCGGGTTCGGCCGTTCGGTGAAGAACTCGATCGACAACGCCGCCGTGCCGCGATAGACGATGTAGCCGAGGATCAGGAACAAGGGAATGATGACGACGATCAGGCACGAGGCCAGCACGCCGGTCATCACCTTGTCTTCGCGGATGGCAGACCGACGAGCGCGGGCCATCACTTCCGCGTCAATCTTCGGCAACTCGTCGCTCGGTGCGCCGTCGATGCCCGGCGATCGGTACCAGAGTCGCGACAAAAGCGGTCGGCGTTCCGGACGGGAGCGACCCATGCGCGAGATGAGGAAGCGGGCGGCCAGATTCACAAGCATCGTCACCAGCAGCAGCACCAGCCCCAGGCCGACAAGTGCGGAACGGTGCATGTCGTCAGTGGTTTCGTTCAACTGATTCGCGATCACGCTGGCAATCGAGTCGCCCAGAGCGAACGGGATGGCGAGGACGTCTTTCCATTCGCGGGGCAGCGTGGCCGAGTTGCCGACGATCATGGTGACGGCCATGGTCTCGCCCAGCGCCCGTCCCAGTGCCAGAAAGCAGGCCGCAATGATTCCGGGGCGCGAGTAGGGCAACACGACCGATCGGATCGTCTGCCAGCGGGTGGCGCCCAGGGCGAGTGCCCCTTCGCGCTGCGAGCGAGGCACAGCCTGGCAGACGTCGAAACTGATCGCCGTGATGTACGGCAGGATCATGATCGACAGGATCAACCCGGCCGAGAGAATACCGATGCCACTGGTATTCGGCGCGTCGATCTGGAGGAAGAACCACTGCACGAAGGGCACAAGGAAAAACAGACCCCAGAAACCGTAGACGACACTGGGAATGGCCGCAAGAAGTTCGATGAAGAACGACCCCGCTTTGCGGATGCCGGCGGGGGCAATCTCTGCCAGGTAGGCCGCCGCCCCGATGCCGACCGGCACGGCAATCAGCATGGCAATCAGCGATGTGACCAGTGTGCCATAGATGTAGGCCCAGGCACCGAACTGTTGCTTGGAGACATTGAACTCGGCATAGGTAAAGAACTGGTGCGCCTGCTTCCAGATCGGCAGCGACTGCCAGATCAAGACGCCGACCAGCGCCACCGCGATGGCGACGACTGCCCACCCGGCCGATTTCGCAGCCACGGCAAACGTCGTATCGCCGGCGATATGGCCCTTCGCGCGGGGCGTCATCGGTTCGGCTGTCGTTGTTCCGCTCATGAGGGTTTGGCTACTCGGCGAAGACGACGGAATCGAGTTTCTTGCCCACTTCATCGGTCATCCACGAAGGCAATGGCGCGTAGCCCAGTTCCCCGGCCATCCGCTGACCTTCACCGTCGAACTTCGTCGCCCAGCGCAGGAACTGCACCAGGTCCCGTCCGGGAGTGGACGGCTGTTTCGCATAAAGCACGGCCCAATTGGTCCCGCTGATCGGGTACGACTCGGCTCCCCGGGCATTCGTCAGCGAGAAGCGCAGGTCGGGGTGCTTCTGCAGGATCTCATCACGGGAGGCCTCCGCCGCGGCTGTAACGCTCTCCAGTGTCGCATTGACGAAATTGCCGTCCCGATTCTTGACCACGCCATACGTGACGTTGTTTTGCTTGGCGTAGATCAGTTCGACGTACCCGAAGCTGTTCGATGTCCGGTGCACGAACCCGGCCACGCCTTCGTTGCCGCGGACGCCGACGATCTGGACCGCCTTGGGCCAGCTCGGGGCTGTGCCGGTCATCTCCTTCGTCCATTCCTTCGAGACTTTAAAAAGATAGTCGGTGAAGATGGCCGTCGTGCCGCTCGAGTCAGCCCGTCGCGCGAGATTGATCTTTGCATGGGGCAACGTGAAGTCGCGGTTGATCGACGTGATCGCGTCATCGTCCCAGTAGGTGATCTTGCCCAGGTAGATGTTGGCGATGATGTCGCCGGTGAAGCGCAACCCGGGGCCGACACCTTCGATGTTGTAGATCGGCACTACCGCGCCCATCACCAGCGGCACATGCACCATCGGGCCGTTGTTCGCCTCGGCCTTTTTCAAGTTGGCATCGCTGATCGGGGCATCGGAACAGCCGAAGTTGATCGTGCCGGCGATGGTCTGCTGCTGGCCATTGCCCGAGCCGGTCGATTGATAGTCGATCTGGATCCCGTTCCGCTCGTCGTAGACTTTCGTCCACTTGAGCATCAGCGGGTAAATGAACGAGGCCCCGCCGCCGTTGATGCGCGTCGCGCTGCTGCAACCCGTCGCCGCTATTACCAGCAGCAGTTGAAGTAGGAGCAGCCGGCGAACCATGGGGAGACTCTCGCGAGGTGCCGTGCAATCATTCGTGCGAAGCAAGTCTACTGACGCAAAACACCCCGACAAGCCGCGTAAGTCGTGAGCTTTCAGTGAAGAAACCGGGGAGAGCGTTGATGGTTACTGACGGTCAGGCTGCGAACGCCATTCAAAGCGGCCGGCTTTACCGCAGAGTGGCATTATGAGCCTCACGGTCGGTAATCATGCGGCACCGACTACCCGCAGGCTCTTCACCATTAGCAATTGACGTTGAATCACTTCTTCTCCAACGGCTTCTCGGGCAGGTACAGTTTCGAGTACTCGCCCACCACGTCGGCCAGGCGCTTGCCCACGTCCTTGACTGCTTTCTCGTCGCGGTAGTCGAAGCCCAGTTCCAACTGGATGGCGTCGATGCCGTGGCGATCGTGACTGCCGTAATGCTGGACGATGTATCCGCCCGTGAACCCGGCCAGCTCCTTGCCGTCCGCCTCGGTCGGATGCACCTTGAACTCTTTGGCGGCCATCAGACCGAAGAAGCTCTTCGGCCCGGTGTGCGCCTTCTCGCCGAAGCGGTCGATCAGCAGCTTGACCGTCTTGCCGTTCTGCGTACCGCGATAGACCGTGTCCTTCGCTGCCCCCTGACCGTGGATATCCAACAGCAGACCGCAGCCCCAGGTTTTCTGCACTTCGTTGCAATAGGCTTCGACCGTCTTGTGGTAAGTCTCGTAGATCGGCCTGGCCTTCTCGTGCTCATAACCGACTTCCGGCGGACGGTTCGCGTCGGCGTAGCGACGTGAGAACTTCGCATAGACGAAGTAGGGCTTCTTCCCGGTGTTCTTCTCGATGGCGGCCGCGAGTTCCCGGCAAACGAGGTCGACGTTCCTGTCGTAGGCGATGGAGAAACCGCTGCCCCCTTTTACAAGACCATCGCCCTTGCGCTCGGGACAATCAGGGATCTTCATCGTGCCGCCGTGCGGGGCCGAGATGATGATCGGCATGTTGCCCTGTTGTGTGATGACCAGCTCGCTTGTTGGAAGTTTTTCGATGTTCGACTGGGAATGCAGCATCGGCGCCCAGGCGATGGACAGAAACATGAACAGAAGCAGACGCTTCATAAATGCACTCCCTGGAATCAGCCGTTCACCTGCCATGCCGCGGCACGGCGTTCTACCTCAACGGGCGGCACCTCTCCACGGTAAGGGCCGACGACATCAATTGTCCGCGTCGCTCTGCGCCGCAACACGGCGTTGCATCTCATCCGGCGTTACATCTTCAATATGCGTGCTGATGGTCCAGTGATGACCGAACGGGTCGATGATCAGACCCGATCGGTCGCCGTAGAACTGGTTCGCCGGTGGCCGATGCACCATTGCACCAAGCGACACCGCCTTGGCAAACACTGCATCCGCATCGGGCACATAGATCATGATGCCGACAGGTGAACCGCCCAGCGCGACCGGCCCCCGGAACCCCAGATCGGGAAACTCGTCGGCCATCATGATCAATGAATCGCCGATGCGCAACTCGGCATGGCCGATTTTGTCGCCCGGCCCGGCCATGCGGCTCAATTCAACCGCTCCGAACACTTCCTTGTAGAACTCGATGGCTTTGGCCGCCCCGGCGATCACCAGGTACGGCGTGAGGTGATGGTAGCCTTCCGGAATGTAATTGACAGGCATCGGAACTCTCCTTGATGGGGCACGTTCATTTTCGAATCGGCATCGTCGTCGGGTGCATGATCTCGACCGGCTTCGGGCCGATCAGCTTTTCCCACTCGCCGTAGACAGGGTTGGGAATGACGAACCAGTCAATCCCCCAATGGCATGCCGCTTCATCGGCCGCCTTTTTCCGTTCCTCGATCGCCTTGCGGTAGTCGGCCGGGGTTGCGTCCTTCGCCAACTTCGACGCGGCGAACGCCTCGCTGAAATCGCGGAGGTTGTCGCCGAAGTACATCAGCACGTTGTACTTCGCCTCGATGAGATCGCGCCGTGCTGCCTTGTCCGACGATCCCTCGGCCGCCCGCAGCAGCAGCCGCTGTTCGATGCCCGCCGTGCTGAGCCCGTTGCTGGCAATCGCCTTGATGGCCGACGCCTGGTACGGCACGGTGCGATTGCTGATGTAGACCACCGCGACCCCCTGCGCTTCTGCATAATCGATAAACTCCTTGGCGCCGGGTATCAATGTGGTGTCCTTCCAGTATTTATCCTCATACTCGTCCCACAGCTTTTGCGTGTATTCGAACTTGTTCGCATAGAGGAAGGTCTGGAACGCGGAGTTGTCGAAGACGGTTTCGTCGAGGTCCATCACGATCGCGGGGCGCGGGTACTTCTCACCCGCGCTTTTCAGAATGACGTTCAGCCGCTGACCGGCCAGCTTGTAAATCTGGGTGCAACACGCCCGATACTCGGCCGAAGTTTGCAGCCAGATGTTCGACCCGACGCGGGCTTCCATCGGGAAGACCTGCGGCTCTTTGGTCGCCGTCGTCGGGTCCGCCAGAGCGGCTGGTCCCGTCGACTGCCACCAGATGCCCAGCACGAAACAACCTACCGCCAATGAAGCGATTTGAACGAAACGCACCATGGAATCACGCCGGATGAAAATGGTTGATTGACGGGATCGGAACCCGATCAGAAGTTTGATACTGAACAAATGTCGTAGCGTCAGATCGATTCCCGGAAGAGATTCGAGTTTTGCTCTTCCGGCAGCTGTATGAAGATTGTTGATCGATCGTTCCGGACAGTCGGCAGGACCGGAACAATCGGCCCATGACCATCAGTCATACCCGCTTCGGACGGCAAAATCATTTCCCTCAAACCCCAACTGGCATTATAGTACCGTGTAGCCGAAGTCCTTCCGAGTCCTGCGTTCGCTGCAATCGGCCGTTTCGCCCGGCGTTGCGGTGAAGGGGCGTGTCGTTCGCCTTTTGGGTACATTCATGGCCGCTCCCGCGAATATCGACGACTTCGTCAAGCTGATCCGCAAGAGCGGCATGATCGAGGAACATCGCCTCGATGCCTATCTCGACAAGCTCAAAGCCAACGGCTCGATGACGACGGACGTGAAGAAGCTCGCCGGATACATGGTCAAGGACGGGCTGCTGACCTACTTCCAGGCCGAGCAGTTCCTGCTGGGCAAGTGGCGCGGCTTCACCATCGGCAAATACAAGCTCCTCGAACGCATCGGCTTCGGCGGTATGGGCCAGGTGTTTCTCTGCGAGCACATGTACATGCGCCGGCGTGTCGCCATCAAGGTGCTGCCGCCCGCCAAGGCGGAGGAGCCCGCCGCGCTCGGCCGCTTCTACCGTGAAGCTCGCGCGGCTGCGGCGCTTGATCACCCGAACATCGTCCGTACGCACGACATTGATCAGGACGGCAACCTGCACTTCCTGGTGATGGAGTACGTCGACGGCAGCAGCCTTCTCGACATCGTCAAGAAGTCCGGCCCGATGGACGTCAAGCGCGCGACGCACTACATCTGGCAGTCCGCTCAGGGGCTCGATCATGCCCATCGCGTGGGGGTCATCCACCGCGACATCAAGCCGGGCAACATTCTCGTCGACCGCTTCGGTGCCTCCAAGATTCTCGACATGGGCCTGGCCCGCTTCTACCACACCGACGACGACATGCTGACGCTGAAGTACGACGAAAAGAGCGTCCTCGGCACCGCGGATTACGTCGCCCCGGAACAGACCGTCAACAGCCACGACGTCGACGTTCGCGCCGACCTCTACTCGCTGGGGGCCACGTTCTACTTCCTGCTGGCCGGCCATCCGCCATATCCGGACGGCACGATCGCCCAGAAGCTGATCGCCCACCAGACTAAGACACCGACACCGATCCGGCAGTTCCGTCCCGACGTTCCCGAAGAGTTGGCCGCGATTCTCTCCAAGCTGCTTGCCAAGCAAGTGGAGGATCGGTTCCAGACCCCTGAAGAAGTCTGTGCCGCGATGCAGCCGTACGTCTTCGAAGGGATCGCCGCTCCGCCGGAAGAAGAGATGCCGCAGCTAAGCCCGGCCGCACGCGATCAGTCGGCTATGGCCATGGCCATAGCTAACGCTGGTAGTGGCACATTCGGGACCGACGGCGGACGTGGCCGACCGGAACGCGTGCAGCGTTCGGGCCGTATGAGTGCCCCGACCGCCACCATGAATCCGCCGAGCCGCACGGGTGGTTCGGGCGGCTCATCGACGATCCGCAATCCGTTCCCCGATATGCCCTCGGCCCCGGCCAGCCCGTCATCGCGGCCCACGGGCGACACCCGGCGGATGTCGAACACCACGGAGCGCACGCCCCAAGCAGAGCAGCGCGGCATCAAACCGCCTCGCCGCGAGTATCAGGAACCGGAACGCCGGGGCCTGTTCGCGAACCCGGTTATCCGCATCGTCGTCGAGGCGATGCTCGTCTTCGGCCTGGCGCTTGGCATCTGGGCGCTGTACACCAAGTTCGCCGGCTGATCAATCTTCCAGAAACCCGTTCGCTTGCAACCAGTCACGCATTGAGAGCGTCAACTTGCCCGAATTGTCCATGCGCGGCAGCTTATGCTGCGGCGGTCGCTTGCCGTGAGCAAGCATCCACGCGTTAAAACCGCCGGCCTTCACGCGCAGCACGCGCGGGGCCAGCATGCTCAGATCACCCGCCCGGTGGGCGCGGTAATCTTCATTCTGCCGGTTCAATGACTCATCGATATTCGCTGCGAATGCCGCCTGGTCGGCCGGTTCCCCGCGGAACTCGATCAAGTACAGATGATGCCCCGGCATCTGCGGCGTGGACGGGAAGATCGGCCCGACGTGATGATCCTGCACCTCGGCATTGCCCGTCACGGCCGCCTCCTGAATCGCCTTCTCGATCTCCTCGCTGATCAGGTGTTCGCCGAACGCGGAGAGGAAATACTTCGTCCGCCCCGTGAAGCGGATGAGCGGTGGCGAACGCTTCTCAAACGCCACCGTGTCACCGACGAGATAGCTCCACAGTCCCGCGCATGAACTGATGACGACGGCGTACTGCACCCCGGTCTCGACGTTCGCCAGCGTGTGCCGCACGGGGAAGTCGGACTTCAGCTTGCCCTTCTCACTGTCGAATTCATCCATCGGCACGAACTCGAACACCACGTCGTGATCGGGCACGATTCGCAACAGGTCATAACGGGGGTCCTCCGTGGCGACGAACCCTTCCGAGCAGGGGTACACCTCAAGGAAGCGCACCAGGTCGCTGCCGATCTCGCGCCGGAAGATGTCCCGATATGGATCGAACTTCGTGCCGCCGTGAATCAGTATGCGAAGCGTCGGCCAGATCTCGGCAATGGTGGCTTTGCCCGTCAGCTTCTTCAAGCGGTCGAACAGGACCAGTTGCCAGGCCGGCACGCCGCTGAACACCGTGACGGGCAGGTGAGCACTGCCTTTGGCCAGTGCCTCAACCTTCTCTTCCCAGTTCGGGATCCGGCTGAGTTCCGATGGCGGGAAGGTGTACGGCCGCAACATGCTTGAAACTTCGATGGCCGCGATGGCGCTCAGGTCGCCGGCCCGGCTGCCGTCGGCCTGCGGTGCCATGTCCGTATTGCCACCAAGGAAAAAGACCCGGCCGTTGAACAGTGACACATCCGGGAACATGTTCCGGTGAAACGCGAGCGTGGTGAAGGCCGCCTTGCGGTTCGATCGCAGCATCTCCGAAGTAATCGGAATGTACTTCGTCGAACCGCTGGTGGTTCCCGACGACAGCGCGTAGTACGGCACCTTCCCCGGCCAGGTGATGTTGTCAAGCGTCGGGTAGGCTGTCTGCCAGTACTGCGACCAGAACGCTTCGTAATCGCGGACCGGGACCTGTCTCTGATAGTCCGCGATCGATGCGATCCCGGCGAAGCCATGGTCCTTGCCGAACTTCGTATCACTTGCCCGGCGGACGAGACGCAGCAATGTCTCGTGTTGCACGGCCCCCGCGTCAATTTGGTCGAGGTATGCCACGCGCTTGCGCGCGAACCGGGCCAGCAGTCGGTCTGCCGCGCGGCGCACAAGCTTGTTGCCGGTGATCAGATCAGCAAACGACATAAACGCTCCGGTGCGGGGCAAGGATGCGGAAGATTCTAGTGATTTGCCGGTTCCGGAAACTCGGGTCGGCGCTGCCCTACAATGCCCCTTCATTAATTCTCGTTTGAAGGAGCAGGCAACATGAGCGTGAACGCACTGCCGCTGGTTCTGGCTGATCTTCCCGTCAGCCCGGTTGTCGAACGTCTGCTCGCCGAACGGGTGACACTTGTCCCCTGGACTGAGCACGTTCCGGCCATCAGCGCGATCTACACCTACGGCCATCCGCGCGTTGATGATGCCCTGCTGGCGAGCATGCCGGGCGTACGTGTCGTCAGCAACTTCGGTGTCGGTGTTGATCACATCGACGTGAAGGCAGCTACGGCCCGCGGCATCCCGGTAGGCAACACGCCCGGTTGTCTCGACGGCGCGACGGCCGACCTCGGCTTCGCCCTGTTGCTCGCGGTCGGTCGACGGGTCGTCGAGGGCGACCGTTACGCCCGCGGACCGCACTTCCTGCGCTACGATCCCTCGTTCATGCTCGGCCGGGAGATCCACGGCAGCACGCTGGGCATCATCGGCATGGGCCGCATCGGCGAGCAAGTCGCTCGCCGGGCACGCGGGTTCGACATGACCGTGGTTTACCACAATCGCCAGCGGCGGCCACAGGCGGAGGACTCGACCGGGGCACGACTGGTGTCGCGCGACGAGTTGCTGCTAACGGCTGACTACGTGATGCTCACCGTACCGTTGACGCCGGAAACCACTGGTCTGATCGGAAGGACGGAACTGGCAATGATGAAGCCGACAGCCTGCCTGATCAACATTGCCCGCGGGGCCGTGGTCGAGAAGGATGCGTTGACTGAAGCGCTGGCACGGAAGCAGATCTGCGCCGCTGCTCTGGATGTCACCGATCCGGAACCGTTACCGCGTGACCATCCGCTGTTGAAGCTGGACAATGTGATCATCACCCCGCATCTCGGAAGCGCGACGGATCAAACACGTGAACGCATGACCGAACGTTCGGTCGAGAACCTGCTGGCGGGATTGGCAGGGAAAGAACTGCCGTGGCGGGTGCAGTAATGAGAAATGCTCAACTCGGCGCATAAAAAAAGGAGACCAGTCCGCCAAGTGCCGTCGCCCAGTCAGCACTTAACTAAACTGATCTCCATAGACAATGTAACCCCGTTACCGGCAATCTGCTATGAGTATTTCTACGCAAATTGAAAATCGGCCTCAGTGGGGTTCACCAATAAGCCCTCGTTGCACAGCAAAACGCACCATTTCCTTCTGATTTCGCACCCCGATTTTTTTCATCAAATTCGTGCGATGGGTCTCCACCGTCCGCGGACTGATGAACAGCTGGCGAGCAATTTCAGCACTGCTCAGGCCTTGTGCGGTCAGCACCATAATCTCTTTCTCGCGCAGCGTCAGCAGCTGCAGCGAGTCGGCGTTCCCGTCGGCCAATCGACGGGCATAAGCCGCGAGAGACTCTTCGGAGATCGTCGGGCTGATGCACGGCCTTTCCGGTCGGCCCAGACGGATCGCGCGGATCAGTTCGGCCGAACTTTCGTCCTTCAGAACGTAGGCCGACACTCCGGCCCGCAGCGATTCCGACACATACGCCACGTCCGAATGCATCGACAGGATAACGACCCTCATTCCGGTAAATCGCTGACTGATCGAGCGGGCCACTTCCAATCCGCCGATGCCCGGCATCATCAGGTCGAGCACAACCACGTCGGGATGCAACTTCTCGATCAATCCCAGCGCGGCGGTTCCATCCGAGGCCTCGCCGACGATCTCGAAATCGGGCTCGGCCTCGAGCATCACGCGCACGCCCTGCCGCACGATCTGGTGATCTTCGACAAGGAGCAGTCGCATTTTCATGATGCCGCCTCCGGTTCAATGGGAAAGTGGGCGGCGAGGTGCGTCCCCCGACCGGGAATCGACTCGAGTACGAAATCTCCGCCGAGCAACAGCACCCGCTCGCGCATGCCCGACAGCCCGGCCGATGTCCGTCGCTGGATCGCGGCATC
>Ga0105047_10001737_pt1 | contig 39189 bp, 38 predicted proteins | sample MAT04_FD_78384 | JGI IMG/M metagenome (GOLD analysis project Ga0105047, IMG submission 78384) | Freshwater microbial communities from Lake Fryxell liftoff mats and glacier meltwater in Antarctica - MAT-04 (megahit assembly) | ecosystem: Environmental > Aquatic > Freshwater > Ice > Liftoff...
GATTCAATCACCGCCGCAGCGAAAACGGCAACCGACGTCGATGTGGTCGTCAACAACGCGGGTGTGCTGAAGACGTCAAGTGCCATCAGCAAAGATGCAATTGAATCGTTGCAGTTTGAAATGAACGCGAATGTTTACGGCTTGATTCGAGTCGCTCAGGCATTCGCTCCGGTACTGAAAGCCAATGGCGGCGGCGCACTTGTGCAGCTTAACAGTGTCGCGTCCGTCAAAACATTTCCTGACTTCGCCACCTACTGTGCCTCCAAGGCCGCGAGTTACGCGATCACTCAGGGCTTGCGTGGATCGTTGCGGGTACAAGGCACGCATGTTGTCAGCGTTCATCCGGGACCGATTCAAACCGACATGGGACAGGAGGCCGGCTTTGGTGACGCTGCCGCATCACCTTCGTTGGTCGCGGCAGACATCTTTGACGCCATCGCCGAAGGTCGTTTCCACTCGTGGCCAGATCCGATGGCTCAGCAAATTGGCGGTGCCTATCAAAGCTTCGCTGAGAACGTCGTTGAGGCGGACACGGAGGAAAGCCCTGTGTGATCATGGCGACGGCGGATCACGCAGGTTGGATCATCGGTCGTTTTTCCTTTGGGACGTTTCATGTCATTTAAATTATGTTGGGTCGTGTTCGCCCTGCTGGTCGTCTCGACGCTGTCATTTCCGGCACGTGCCGGAGCATTGGACCTGATCGATCTGCGATGCGAATATCGCCAGAATCCTCTGGGAATTGATGCCTCGCAGCCGCGTTTGAGTTGGAAACTGCGGAGCGATGGTCGGGGCGTGACGCAGCTTGCCTACCACGTTCTTGCTGCATCCTCGCTGGAACTATTGCGTAATGATCAGGGTGATCTTTGGGACAGCGGCAAGGTCGAAAGCGATCAATCGGTACACGTCGTGTACGCGGGCAAACCGCTGACTTCCCGTCAGTTCTGCTACTGGAAAGTTCGCGTGTGGAATCAGGACGATCAGCCGAGCGACTGGAGTGATGTCGCCCGCTGGACCATGGGTTTGCTGTCGAATGATGACTGGACTGGTCACTGGATTGGCGCGGATTGGATGGAGAATAACGGAGGCGCCCTGCCCTGGTTGCGTAAGAATTTCTCCCTGGACGCGGCCCCCGACAAGGCCATGGCCTATGTGTGCGCTCTGGGGTATTACGAACTCTATGTGAACGGCAAACGAGTGGATGACTATGTGTTGATGCCGGCAGTGAGCGATGTCGCCAAACGCGGACTGTACCTGACTCATGACATCAGCGGCTATCTGCAGGAAGGCGACAACAGTATTGCACTCTGGCTGGGTCTGGGGTGGTCTCGGCCCATGTTGGAACGCGTCTCGAAGAATGGTCCCCTGGTACGGGCTGAATTCGAGCTTGGAGGGGAGACCGCCAGGCAGCTAGTCCTGGTTACTGACACCAGTTGGAAAACGCACCCGAGCCCCATCACACCGTTGGGGCCGTTGCAGAGTCATCACTATGGCGGCGAGCGCTACGACAGTCGGCTGGATCGCAGCGACTGGGCGAGCACCACATTGGATGATAAAGATTGGGGCAACGCCGTAATCTATGAGCCGTCCACGCCACTGATAGCTGCACAGGTCTCCGAACCGAATCGCATCCTTGGCGATATTCCCGCCAAGTCGGTACAACGCCGGGACGACGGCACGTGGCTCGTCGATATTGGAAAAAACTTTACAGGCTGGCTCGAATGTCGCTTTCCCGAAGGTGCGATTGAGGGCGCAGAGGTGCGATTCGAATACGGCGACAAAATTCTAAGCAATGGCGAGCTTCAGACCAACAACCAATATGATGAATATGTGTTCAACGGCCCGACGGCCCAGGCCTTCCAATCGCGTTTCAACTACCATGCCTTCCGCTGGGTTCATATCAAGGGACTAGCAAACGCCCCCCGCCCCGAAGATATCATCGGACATTGGATTTCTACAGACTACGCCCCGGCATCGGAGTTTACGAGCTCTGATGAATTGCTGAACCAAATCTACAACACCGCAAACTGGACCTATCGCTGCCTGACCCTGGGCAGCTTGGTCGTCGACTGCCCAAACCGTGAACGACTCGGCTACGGAGGCGACTCGGGGACGTCCATGGAAATGGGCATGACCAACTTCCAGACGGCCACGTTGTATAGCAAGTGGCTGTACGATTGGCGGGATAGCCAGGTTGCTGATGGGGACCTGCCACACACGGCACCCAGTCCCCACGTTGCCGGCGGAGGGCCCGCCTGGAGCGGCATTTGCGTGACCATGCCCTGGCAAGTCTATCTTCAGTACGGCGATCAGCGAATACTCGAGCTATCTTATCCCACCATGCAACGCTGGCTGAGGTTCCTTGAAACTAAACAGAAAGACGGCATCCTGGCACCGTATGTCGGCGTAGGCTATGTCGATATGGAATGGTCGTTTTTGGGCGACTGGGTAGCGCCGAATCGCGGTCAAGGAGCAGATACGCGTGTGGACGATAACTCCACGCTCTTCTTCAACAATTGTTTCTACGTCCATTCGCTCCAGATCGCTGCGCAAACTGCGACGGTGCTCGGGAAAATGGCAGACGCAGCATCCTATTCTATGCAGGCCGAAGCCCTCGCCGCGCGCGTACATGAACGCTTCCTGAATGCAGACGGCGCAACCTACGTCAACAGCGAGCAGCCCTACCTTGCCATGCCTCTGCTCTTCGGCGTCACGCCCGAGGACAAACGCGGCGCAGTGATGGACGCCCTGCGTGACGCAATTCTGGTGAAGCAGCAGGGCCATCTCAACACAGGCATGCACGGTACCTACTTCATGCTCCGCTACTTGACGGACAAAGATCACAACGATCTGGTCTACACCATCGCCTCCAAGCGAACCTATCCGAGCTGGGGCTTCATGTTGGAGAACGGCGCCACGACCATCTGGGAAGAGTGGAATGGCGATAACGCCCAAATTCACGATACTCTGATCTCCGTGGGCATGTGGTTCGTCCAGGGGTTGGCGGGCATCCAGCTCGACCCAGCCTCCCCCGGCTTTAAGCACGTCTTCATCCGCCCGGCGCTGGTTGGTGAATTAACCCACGTTTCGGGCGCACGTGAAACGCTTTACGGGCGCATCGAGTCTGCATGGCAACGCGAAGGCGATCTGGCGAGCTACCAGGTTACCGTGTCGGCCAACACAACCGCCACGGTCATGATTCCCTGCCAAGATTCTGCGGCAATCGTGCTGGAGGGCGAGCCCTTGGAGGAGAATCCTCTGGCCCGTGCAGTGCATCGAGAAGGGGGACGCGTGGCATTTAGTCTGGGCTCTGGCACTTACCATTTCACCGCACCGGCACCGCCGCAATTGAAATTCTAGTTCACTTTGATTTGTATTACAGCTTCTTCGAGAAGCAGATCAAGCGTGGGCAGGAACTTGGAGAAATTCCTGAAACTGTCGTCCCACGAGCAACCTCGCGTCCAAAGGGAATCTGAACCCATCCGTACAAATTCGATAATATTGACTGACGAAATCAACCATGACCATGCGTCGCTTACAATCTCTGAACCATATCATTGTCGCATTTTTTTGTGCGACGGCATTCACGGCAGCAGGATGCTCCAGCGATTCAAAGACCACTGCAGAACCGCTTGCGAAGCCACCCAAGCCGGTTTCAACGATGGTCCTGAAGCACAGCAGTCCATCGTTTCAGCATCATACGACGGCATCCGTTGCTCCCTGGAAAGCGGAGCGGATCGGGTTTGAAATTGCCGGACGTGTGGTGCAGGTGATAGAGCCGAACGAGATGGTGAAAGGGCCCGGAAACCAGGCGGCTGGAGTTCCGTTGGCGCGGCTTGATGACGAACAGTTTCAAATCGCTGTCGATGCGGCAAGGGCAGATGCCGAAGTTGCACAGCGCAGACGTGATTCCAACCGCATTGCGATTGAGCAACGGTTGCCCACCGTGATTGAAACCGCAGAGGCGGAACAACAACTTGCTGAAGCAGAACTTGCACGCGCGGAAAAGCTGGCCGTTTCAAATGCGCTTTCAAAATCTGACTTTGATACGACTCGCACCCATTCTGCAACGGCCCGGCTGCGTGTCGCCAGCGCCAAGGCGGAGTTAGCTCAGGCAAACGCTGATCAACTGGCCCTCGATGAACCGGTTGCCTCTATTCGCTGTGGCACGTCCAACGATCGTGATCACGTTTGTTCTGATGTTCGTCTGCTGGGGGCGTCTTCGGTGCGTTCACCATGCCGAGACGTGAAGATCCCGAGTTCACACTCAAAATTGCTGTCGTAGGCACTCGCTGGCCAGGTGCTTCTGCGGAAAAGATGGAAGAGCTTGTCACCGACCCGCTTGAAGAAGCGATCGACGGGATGGAGGAAGCCCGTCTGATTCGTTCGACGTCCAGCAGCGAACAGTCGGTCATCTTCGTCGAATTGGAAGAATGGCTGCCGGGTGCCAAAATTGATGATGCCTGGGATCGAGTGCGAGAGCGCGTGGAGAACGTGGAAATGCCTCGTCGATCAGACCGTCGAGGCAATCAACTCCCTGTGGGACGAGTAAAATCGAAGAAGGTGACGAGGGTAATATTTGGCCTTTTTGATCATGATCCTTGTCAGGATTTCGTGTGAGGGCATCCGATGGCGTCCTTGCGGAGCCTTTCGATCTTTCGGCGACTATGGGGCTGATGGGTCAGATCGATCATCCGGATTTGTTCGGCGGACGAACAACAGGCTGCCCGCAATAAACTTCACCAGCCCCACCCAGAAGATGATGTAGCCGGTGTCGGCCATTGCCTTCATGAAGTCGCGGAACGGTGAGGGATCTTCAGGAAGCGGGTAGCCCTGAACAACGAACATCATCGTCATCAGGCCCGTTGCCACAAGAAACAAGGCGAACAGGTACCGCGCGGGTGTCGCAAGTTTTGGATATCGAACGTGTTTTGAAAGTGTGCTGGGTTCGCTCATAGATCTGGTCTCGATGTGATTTTGTCGCTGGTGACGTTGTCTCGTTCTTCGTCAGTTGTAAGCATCGCACGGATTTTTAGAGTCGCCTTTGGCTCCGCGAAAGCAGCGTATTCGCAACTTTCGCGGAGCGAAAGGCGACACTTATTTTCCGCTCGATGCTAAGTCAACTGTGGTAGTGGACGAGGGCACGAGTCCCTTCGGTCGCTGACGAAGATCAGGGACTCGTAGCCTCGTCCACTACGGGAAATCCGTCACGACGTCACTTTTCTAAATCCATCGCGATCAGGTTGTCTTGCATTTGCTGCATGACTTTCATGCCGCTCGTCCACTCCTCAGCGGTCAATCCGCGCTTCAGCGTTTGTCGCAGGGCTTCGGCATCAGGCAAAATCTTGTTGATCTGACGAGTCCCTTTGGCGGTTGGATGAATCAAGCACGCGCGGCCGTCGGTCGGATCTTGCTTTCGTCGCACAAGCCCTTTTTCTTCCAGTCCGTCGAGTTGGCGCGTGATCGTCGTCTTGTCACGCAACATGATCTCGGCGAACTCTCCCCGCCGGAGTGGCTGACAAAGCTCGCCAACAACATGGTCAACGCAACAGCCCAGAACTACACTCTGACAGTCGCTCGCGAACTTCGTGAATCGACGAAACAGGCCGCCGCATTGGAAAAATCGAACTGAAGGACTGGAGTTAACATCATGGCAAAGGCAAGCAAGAAGAAATTATCTCCAGCGCAACTTGGAGAACTTATCAACATTTTGAAAGTCCGTTTTGAAGAGAACATGAACCGGCACAAAGGCCTTCAGTGGTCGAAAGTGCAAACCAGGCTGGAAGCCGATGCTGAAAAAGCCTGGTCACTCAGCGAAATGGAAAGAACCGGCGGTGAACCGGATGTTGTTTGACTCGACAAGAAAACGGACGAATACATTTTCTTTGACGGTTCAGCGGAAAGTCCCAGCGGTCGCAGAAGCGTTTGCTACGATCGTGAAGGATTGGATTCAAGAAAAGAACACAAACCGAAGAACAGCGCCGTTGATATGGCTGCTGAGATGGGCATTGAACTTCTGACGGAAGACCAGTACCGCGAATTGCAGCAACTCGGAGAATTCGATATGAAAACATCGAGCTGGTTGCAAACGCCGGCTGAGATTAAAAAACTGGGCGGTGCCATCTTTGGGGATCGCCGCTTCGATCGAGTCTTCGTGTATCACAACGGTGCGCAGTCCTACTATGCCGCCAGAGCGTTTCGTGGTTCGCTAAGGGCATAGGTTTGTTCCTGGGTGTTGCCCCGGAGTTTTCCCCGAGGAAGAAGACAGGAAGAAGACAGGAAGATTTGCGAGACTTCTTGTCGTCGTTCCTCCGGAATTCTATTTTCCTGTCCGCAATCTTCCTGTCTTTCTCCCAGTTCCGGAATCACTGCGGCTGAATTCGAAACTGATAGCCACCGGCATCGCTGAAGAACATCCGATCTTTGTGCATGCTGAACCAAGTTCGCCATTCCTGTGCGGTGGCGAAGGCTATTCCTGTGTACCGCTGTAAGACGCGGTCGGCAAGTTCGATGTCGTGTTCGCTTTCCAGCAACCCAATGCAATGGTCCAGGAGTTTTACATCGCGGTTTGAAATCTTTAGACCAGCAACGTCACCATCGACCTCAAACGCACCCGAAACATCACCCGGTCGCAGATACTCCAGATTCTGACGATAATAGTCTTGCCATTCTGCTCAACGACTGTAGGAGAAAACGCGCCAGAATCCGCGTTGGCAGCGTAAATATGCCAACCCGGTGTGATGCTGATCTCACCAAACAGTTGAAGCGAGGTGTCGTTCTCCGGAGTGCTTTTGCCGAGCCGAATGACGGCCGTGACGAATTCATCATTTATTCGATCAGGCAGAAGAACTACTGACTGATCCTTGGCAGTCACAACTGCCGTCACAGTTTCTGATCGATGTTCGCTCGAATCGACAGGACTTTCGCCAGGCAGGCTGTCATTGCATCCGATCAGGCCGATTGCAACCAGGACTCCTACGCAAACGATTAGACTACGTCGGAGTTTTTCGTCGCGTCGGTTACTCAGAAACTGCATAGAACGATACTCGATCGTCAAAATCCTATAGCGACACTTCGAATCAACGAATCGTATCGATTTTTCGGGACCAAGTGAAGTTCTGGGAACTGCCGGACCTGCTCTCCGGGGAAGTTCCCGCTGCGTAGCATCGCTGATTGGCCAGCAGTTTATTCGCGGTCATTCGCGAGATTTGCGGGCTGTCCTAATGCTGCTGGCTGCCCGCGAATTACGCCAATTGACGCGAATGGTGCGCGGGCTGCTGGCGGTGAATGACGTGGCATTGAGGAACTTCGTTGGATTCAATCCGGGCAATGGCAAATATTGACATGAATCAACTGCTGTTATAGAGTGTTGATCCAATCTCAACTGGAAGGTGGCTTATGAGTACAACGCTGAACTTATCGCTGACCGACGAACTGCGGGCTTTTGTTGATCAGAACTCCGGAGATGGCACGCTGTATGCCACTCCAAGCGAGTTTGTGCGCAACGTGTTGCGTGAGAAGAAAGAACGTCTCGAAGCCGCTCAAATTCGTGATGCCATTCTGGATGGCTATCAAGATGCGATTCAGGGACGCACCGTGCCATATCGCGGTGATCTGCGCAAACTGCTCCGGAAGTCAGGCGATTGAGTCCCCGCAAGAGACCATTACCGCAGCCCAGAGTCGATTTGGCACTGCGTGCGCTCTCTGATCTTCGCGAGATCGAGCGCTACTCCGTGAAGGAATGGGGGCGAAAGGCCGCAGACAAATATCTTGACGACATCGCAGCGGCGCTGGATCGGCTCAGCGAGAATCCGGAAATCCTTCACATCGAGCCAGATTTGATCCCTGGTCTGTACTTCTATCGGGTCCGAAAGCACATTCTGGTTTGCGATTTTCAGGGTGAAAATGTCATCGTATTGACGGTGATTCATACCAGCATGGATCTTCCTGCCCGGTTAGTGGAACTGGAACCGCGACTCGTGTCTGAATCTCAGATTCTGCAAGCCAAGCCGCGCAAGACTCCCGACGAAAGCTGAACAGAGCTCAGGGCAACTCCGAACGACTCCGATTGCGATCATTCCCTTGCGAGCAACACCAGCACACATGCACCGTCATCGATGACGTTGATGCCAGCTTCGCGGGCTGACTTGCTGGCTTTCTCGTCTTCGGCACCTGGTTGCATCCAGATGTTCCTGACGCCAGCGGCGATCGCATCGTTCACAACCTGGCGAGTGATTTCCGGTGGTGTGATGATCGACAGTGATTCGGGGATAACGGGTAGATCAGCAATCTTCGCGTAAGCCTTGTGGCCTTCAATCTCATCGGCGGACGGGTTCAGTGGGTAGGTCTCTCGGCCGGACGCAAGCAGAGCTTTGAAGACTCTGTATCCGTACTTCTGGGTGTTGGCCGATGCACCGGCGACAGCGTAAGTTTTGGCGGCCAGGAAAGTTTCGATCTCGTTCATTGTAGTTCAACGGAAGGGGCTTTTTGATCTATGCACAAATGGAACAGATATAATGACTGTCAATACTGCAGCATCTCAGGACAAGATATTTTGTACAACCTCGCCATGAACGTCCGTCAATCGGTAGTCACGACCCTGATGGCGGTAGGTCAGAGTCTTGTGGTCGATTCCCAACAGTTGCAGGACGGTGGCATTCAGGTCGTGAATGTGAACCGGATCACGCACGATGTTGTAGGAATAGTCGTCTGTCTCGCCATGCACAGTTCCGGGTTTTACTCCCGCACCGGCCATCCACATGGAGAAGCAGCGAGGATGATGGTCTCGACCATATTCTTTCTCGGTCAACGCGCCCTGCGAATACACCGTTCGTCCAAATTCCCCGCCCCACACGACCAGTGTGTCATTCAACAGACCACGCTGATCGAGATCTTCTACAAGTGCAGCAGATGCCTGGTCGGTGTCGTAGCATTGGCTTTTGATCCCACTGGGAAGACTGCCGTGCTGATCCCAGCCGCGATGATAAAGTTGCACAAATCGAACACCGCGTTCCACCAGTCGCCGCGCCAGAATGCAGTTGGCAGCGAACGTTCCGGGCTTCGTTGATTCCGGGCCGTAGGCGGCAAATGATGCTTCAGTTTCCTGAGTCATATCTGTCAGCTCCGGTACGGATCGCTGCAGTCGGAATGCCATTTCGTACTGATCGATTCTCGCCTGGATCTCCGGGTCCTGGTACTCGTCTAACTTGATCCTGTTCAGAGCCGCGACATCATCAATCATGGCGCGACGACGAGCGGTCGTGATTCCAGGCGGGTTCGAAAGAAACAGTACAGGATCTTTGCCGGGACTGAATCGAACTCCCTGATGACGTGGAGGCAGAAAACCAGACCCCCACATGCGTTCGTGCAATGGCTGTGCGTTCGTCGGGCCGCTGGGGCGGGAAATCATCACCACAAATGCGGGCAGGTTTTCATTTTCGGAGCCAAGTCCATAAGACAACCAGGCTCCTGTCGATGGTCGACCGGCAATTTGATGTCCGGTCTGCAGCAAAGTCATCGCAGGATCGTGATTGATGGCTTCAGTATGCAGCGAACGGATTACGCAGATTCTGTCAGCGATCCTCGCCGTCTGCGGCAGGATTTCACTCAGCCACGTTCCGGACTCGCCGTGTTGCGCAAAGCGGTAGATTGATGGACACACCGGAAAGCGAGCCTGCCCGGCTGTCATGCCGGTCAATCGCTGGCCTTGACGGACGGAATCCGGCAGATCCTTATTGAACTGATCTTTCAGGTGCGGTTTGTAATCAAATAACTCCAACTGCGACGGAGCCCCGGCCTGCGTCAACCAGATGACTCGTTTGGCTCGAGGCACTTGAGTTGGCAAACGGATTCTGTCTTCCGCCGCATTTCCGGTTTTTGACATCAAGCTCGCCAGCGCGGCACTGCCGATGCCGGTCGATGTACGTCCGACAAAGTGTCGTCGAGTGAGTTGAGACAGAAATGTGGAATTCATCGTGGTGCTATTCCTTCATGACGGCTTCGTCGAGATTCAGAATCGTGCTCGCGACAACAGTCATCGCTGCCAGTTGAATAGGATCGAAATTCTCCGGCGAACGAAGAGCGCCGATAGCCAGGAGCTCCGTGGCAGCCGCGGGATCTGAGCAAAAATCGTTTTGCGACCGATCATAAGCCGACGTCAATACTTCGATTTCTGCTGGCTCCGGCGATCGCGATAACACCAGACGGAAACCATATGCAAGCTGGGATGGCAGATCTGGCTCGGACTCGGTCAGCATTCGCCCGGCCAGGAACCGGGCTGCTTCCAAATACGTCGGATCGTTCATCAGGTTCAGCGCTTGAAGCGGCGTGTTCGTCCGAGTCCGTCGCAATGTGCAGGTTTCCCGAAACGGCGCGTCGAAGGCGAGCATTGCAGGATTTGGCACGGACCGCTTCCAATAACTGTACATGCTGCGTCGATGCAGATCCTCACCGGTGCCTTCAACATACACGTCGGTCCCGCTTCCCGCCGTGACTTGTTCATAAAGCCCTGGTGGATGATACGATTTGACCGATGGTCCCCCGATCTTCGTCACCAACAACCCACTGGCAACCAGCGCCTGATCTCGCAGAAACTCGGCCTGCAGTCGAAATCGCGGCCCGCGAGCCAGCAGACGATTCTCAGGATCACGTTCGTGAAGAAGGGGCGTCAGTCGCGAGCTTTGACGATACGTTGCGCTGGAGACGATCAGGCGCAGCATGTGCTTCACATCCCATCCGCTGTGAATGAATTCATCCGCAAGCCAGTCCAGTAGTTCCGGATGACTGGGTGCTTCTCCCTGAGTCCCAAAATCTTCGGACGTTCGTACCAGACCGACCCCAAAGATCGACTGCCATAACCGATTCACGGTGACTCGAGCGGTCAGCGGATTGGCTGGATCCACCAGCCATCGAGCCAGTCCGAGGCGATTGCGAGGCAAGTCAGTCGCCATCACGGGCAGGCTGGCAGGCGTGGCGGCTGTCACGACTTCACCTCGTGCGCTGTAAACGCCCCGGATCAGGATTGAGGTTTCGCGCGGCTGCGGAAGTTCTTCCATCACCAGTGCTGTAAACATCAGCTTGTCTGCGTTTTCGATTTGTTTTGCGAGTGAGGTAATGCGTTCAACGACAGCTTTTCGTTCAGGATGACTGAATTGATGAAAGTCGGTGAGTTTCTTTTTTTCGACTTCTGACCGATCATTTTCCGACTTGCCGAGAACCGTAACGATGTCGTCGGGCAAGGCGGTGTCAGCGTTTTCACTGTTCTCCGATTCTGTCGAATCGTTTTTTGCGGCAACGGCCATTGATTCCTGCAGGCGTTGTTCCCACATCGGTTGCTCGGCTTTCAATTGACCATCGATGGTTGTAATTGATTGTTGAGCTGCTGTCTGCTGCGTTTTCAATGATGCCAGCATTGCTTCCTGTTCGGGAGTTGCCAGGTTCAAAAAAGGAGGCGAGTTCTTGCGAATATCTTTGCCGTAATCTCCGATGCCTTTTTCGGTCACGTTATGAAAGAAGGCATACAGGCTGTAGTAATCGTTTTGTGTGAACGGATCAAATTTGTGGTCGTGGCAGCGAGTACAATTAAAGGTCTGTCCCAGCCAGACTGTCGCTGTGGTTTCAACGCGGTCCGCACAATACTCCGCGAGAAATTCTTCGGGTATGATGCCACCTTCTTCATTCAGCATATGGTTGCGATGGAATCCGGTTGCGATTTTTTGAGGCAGCGTGGCATCCGGCAGTAAATCACCGGCGATTTGCTCGATCGTAAACTGATCAAACGGCATGTTGGTATTGAAGGCGTTGATCACCCAGTCGCGCCATAGAAACATCTGACGATCGCGGTCAACCTGATACCCGTTTGTGTCAGCAAAGCGAGCCGCATCAAGCCAGTCGATGGCCATCCGTTCGCCGTAGTGTGGTGAATCCAGAAAACGATTTACCCAGCGCAGATACGTGTCGTCGGAAGACGATGTGGCTGACGGTTCCGGCGTCGATGATGAGTTGCCCTGATCTGTCTGTGCCGCGTCTGTCATTTCCCTGACGAATGCATCTGCATCCGTTGGCGATGGCGGCAGGCCCGTCAGATCCAGAGAGAGGCGACGAATCAATGTTGTCAAATCAGCCGTTGGCGATGGCTGCAAATCTTCCTGTTCCAGACGCGCGAGGACAAAGAAATCAATTTCGTTTTTAGCCCAGTTCTGTTGCTGCACGGTTGATCGGGCCGGTCGTTCCGGTGCAAGATAGGACCAGTGTGATTCATACTCGGCACCTTCTTTGATCCACCGCGTCAGCAGATCCTTCTGCTGCTGCGTGAGCGGCTTATTGATTTCTGCAGGCGGCATCACTGTGGTTTCATCGTGCGCCAGAATTCGCTGAATGAGGAGACTGTTCTCTGGTTGTCCCGGAATAATGGCGATATCGCCGGATTCCGCCGCAGCCAGCGCTTGTTCCCTCATATCCAGTCGCAGACCGCTCTGACGCGCCTGAGAATCCGGCCCATGACATTGGTAGCAGTGGTTGGCAAGTATCGGCCGAATGTCTCGATTGAATCGCACGCGTACTTCGGCCGACATGGCGAACTGTGATTGCCACAGGATCGAGAATACAAAAGCGGTGGTCCGCAAACTGTGAATCGGCATTTGATTGAACATCGAAAACTCAACAGCGTGTGGATTATGAATTGATCGTTATACTGCACGCAGCTCAGCTTGAGGCAGTGAATCCCCGATTAACCCGAGCCAACGGCGAGGCCACGGTAATGCCTCCCCGTTGGGTCGGGTTAAACAACGAAACTCCAAGTATGGTACCACCGCGCGGTGGCACCGCAACGCGAAACTTTGCAGCAGTCATCGAACATCGACGAATTTCGAATCACCTACGGAATCTCAGGCCATTTCTTTCGCCATTCGATCCGATCGAGTACCCACTGAAGTTCTTCCCGCTCGAGTGGTTCCATTGGCGCAGCCGCAGGAGGCATGAGTACCTGCGGGCAATCAATGACCCCACGTTCAGAGAGCATCCATTTGAGCAGTTCTTCGGAATAGTCGAGATAGAACGTGAGGTACGGAAGGATTTGCTCAAAGTAAATCTGAGCCGCACGGTCGGTTTCTCCTCGCAGGTACGTCGAAATGGCCGCCGAGTGCAGATCAAGAGCCTCGGTTCCGGTCATGAACGATGTCACTCCAAGACGCAGCAAATGAATCAAATGCTTTCCACCCGCACCGCCGATTACAGAAATGCGACCATCGGCTGCCGCCAGGAGAGTGGCGGTTTTCTGGATGAAGGTCTTTCCTTCCGCCTTCACATGGCGGATACCCCCAATTTCACGGGACATTTTTAAGATCAGTTCCGGCGTAAGTAGCGAAGACGTGGCGGGCGTGTCCTGAATGATGATTGGCAGCGACGTTGATCGGGCCAGCGTTTCGTAGAAGGAAAACGCACCGTTGGCATCGGGAAGATTTCCATCGGGCAACGACGCCATGATCAGGTTTGCCCCCGCTTCCTCTGCCTGACGCGCGAATTCGATTGACGTCTCGGCGCTTGAGGAAGTCACGCCAATAAATACGGGAACGCGGCCAGCGACTTCGTCGAGAATGATGCGTGTCAGTCGTGGACGGTCGGCCTTAGCGATCTTGTGGTATTCTGAGGCAATTCCAAAATGCCCGATCGCGACTGCGCCGCATTTCAGGCAATACTGTACAACCCTCCGCTGGCTTGCCTCGTCTATTGTTCCGCTCGACGTAATGGCGGTCGGCATGATGGGCATCATGCCGCGAAACGAATCGGTTGGCAGATTAGAAGGATGCGTAGTCGGCATGGGGCTGAAAACTCTGCTGGAGTGGTTGTTCGATTGTGGCAAAAACGGTGAAGACTGAATAAGTCTATCAAATGAAACATCACAGGAAAGTCAGGTTAAAAGAGCGATCGGCAGTAGGGGAATTACCTTCGGTGAATCTGTAACGCATTCCGCCGAGTTTCCTTGACCATGTTGAAGGAAGCAGATCTGAGGACAGATCTGCCTACGTTGTTCAACCTCCCCCAAGCGTAGCGTCTGGGGGAGGTCGGGCGAGCGAAGCAATGTCCGGGAGGGGGCGAGCGCTGGAGTCGGTAGAACTATTTCTGCCGCTCGCCTAAAGTCCTCATAGAGCGTTTATCGCAAATTATTTCCAAAAGTCCCGTATCGGATGCCGAGCCATGAAAATGAAGATCCAAAGAAGTCTGCTTTCTGTATCAGTCCTGTACTCTTTGATTTCCTGTATGGCCACCACGGCCTGCGGGGCCGATCCGTTCACGCGACAGGAGAACGTTGTTTACGGTGAAGACTTTGGTGTCGGGCTGGTGATGGATATTTTCACGCCGACGGGTGAGAAAAACGGACTGGCGATCGTCGATGTAGTGAGTGGTGCCTGGCATTCTGATCGAGGCAAGATGCGCGACCATGAGCGGGCTCAGATGTTCAATATCTTTTGCAGTCGCGGCTACACGGTCTTCGCAGTGCGTCCAGGATCAATCACGAAGTTTTCGATTCCCGAGATGGTTAAGCATATTGAAACGGGAATTGTCTGGGTCAAGAAGCACGCTGATGAATATGGCATCGATGCCTCGCGTCTGGGGATGACCGGCGCTTCGGCGGGTGGGCACCTGTCGAGTCTGGTAGCAGTCAAAAATGAGAGTTCCGAAGCACAACCGGGCAATGAAAAAGCATCGGTTAAGGCCATTGGAGTCTTCTTTCCACCGACTGACTTCACAAATTATGTCGGAAATGGTGCGGGTGCCTCTGAGACTGGAATCACTCCTATCGCAAAGCGAGTGCTGTTTTCGAATGGCGTTGTCGAGGAATTGACAAAGGAACAGATTCACCAACGCCTGGTTGATATCTCCCCAGCCCTGCTCGTCACGAAAAACGCTCCGCCATTTCTGTTGATCCACGGCGATGCGGACACTGTTGTGCCGTTGGAACAGTCGGAGAAACTGCAGAGTGCACTTAAGGAACATGAAGTTCCGGTTGAGTTGATTGTCAAAGCCGGTGGCGGACATCCCTGGCTGACGATGCACGAAGAAATTGCTAAGCTTGCTGACTGGTTTGATACGCAGCTCAAAAAGTGATCAGGCGTGCGACACGATTGAATTTACCAGGTATCGAACATTGCACGTCAGCGTTGAGTTGAAGACAAGCCTCACGGCGGAGCTTGAGGAGTACAGTGTACTCATCACACTCCGCCGTGATTGAGGATCCGCCCTTTCCCGGCAAATGCCGACTCAACGCAGGATTGGTTGTATGTATGATACTTCGCTGATCCTTGATGGAAGCAACGTTACGTGAAACGAAGCGTCAGAGTTTGCTCAATGAAGTTCAGGAAGTCGGTGTCAAGGCTGTATCCAGGCCAGCGGATAGAATAGATCGGGAACTGTTGAATCTCGATTGAAGAAACCAAAAATGCTGAAATCATCTCTACTCAAATCGACGAACGGCTACATTGACGGAAAATGGTGTGCAGCGGACTCCGGTCGTACAATGCCCGTCATTAATCCGGCCACAGGAGAAACGATCGCGATTGTGCCCGTCATGGGACGCGACGAAACAACTCGCGCGGTCGATGCGGCAGCCAGCACGCTGGCGACGCCCGCTTCGATCGAACAGCGTATTCAATGGCTGGGGCAACTGGCTGACTTAATCACGCAGCACCGCGACGAACTCGGACGGATCATCACGCACGAACACGGCAAACCACTGGCCGAAGCAAAAGGCGAAGCAGACTACGCAGCCAGCTTCTTTCGCTACTACGCTGGCTGTGTCGATCATCTGAAGCCGAAGCTATTGGCCGAACGGCCTCGCAATCATGCGTGGACCGTCTACTACCGTCCGGCAGGTGTGGCAGCGCTGATCACTCCGTGGAATTTTCCGCTCGCCATGCTGGCCAAGAAATTCTCGGCGGCACTCGCGGCAGACTGCTGTTGTGTTATCAAGCCTTCGTCTAAAACACCGCTTTCGATGGTCGCTTTATTTTCGCTGATTGAACAAATCGGATTGCCGCCCGGCAAAGCGAATCTGGTTCTTGGCCCGGCGGGAGAAATCAGTGACGTACTGTGCGAACACCCAGCCGTGCGAGTCATCAGCTTCACAGGCTCCACACCGGTCGGCAAGAAACTCATCGCCGACACCGCACCGCACTTGAAACGACTGGCCCTGGAACTCGGCGGCAACGCACCGTTCATCGTGTTTGACGATGCTGATGTGGATCGAGCGGTCGATCAACTGATGTCCAACAAATTTCGCGGAGCCGGGCAGACCTGCGTGTGTGCCAACCGTGTGTATGTGCAACAAGGCATAGCAGATGCGTTTGCAGAAAAGCTGGCCGCACGAGTCAACGCACTCAAAGTCGGTAACGGCATGGAAGACGGCGTGACAATGGGGCCACTCATCGACCGCAAAGCATTCGACAAAGTCAAACGTCACGTTGACGATGCGATCTCAAATGGCGCAACGCGAATCGCTGGTTCTGAGGCCGTCGAACCAAAACCAAACGGCGGCAGTTTCTTTCCTCCGACAGTCTTGCGTGGCGTGACGACAAAAATGGAATGCGTTAACGATGAGACGTTTGGTCCTCTGGCACCCATTATTGAGTTTCAGTCTGAAGAAGAAGTGATTCAAGCCGCTAACCGCACCGAATACGGACTTGCCGCTTATGTCTTTACTGCCAGTGACGACCGGGCTGCCCGAGTGATCTCGCGCCTCAGCTTCGGTCATGTCGGTCACAACACCGGTTCCGGCCCGACCGCAGAAGCTCCCTTCGGCGGTATGAAGCATTCCGGTTTCGGTCGCGAAGGCGGTCTTGAAGGACTCCACGACTTCATCGAAACCCAGACCGTCCCGCGACCCCTGACGACGAAGCGATGCTGGTCTTCCATCAGAATGTTCAGGGAGAACAGGTCTGGACTCGATCAAGAGTCCAAAATGACTGCGGCGCACCAGTTGCTACTCTCGCGTCATAGCTTCATCGAGATTCAGGATTGCCAGACAGACAATCGTCATCGCCGCATGATCGGTACAATCGAGAGATTCGTCCCGTGCGGATTCACCCGTGGCCAGCAACTTTGTGGCTCCTTCGGTGTCGGCTGCAAAGATCGCGTGTTGCTTGTCGAAAGCGCGACGCAGGTTTGTGAGATCTGCGTCGGTCAGATTGCGACTGAGTACCAGGCGAGCGGCAGTTGTCAATTGCGCATCACGATCGGTACTCGACTTGATTGTGTGTTCTGCGAGAACTCGCGCGGCTTCAACCCATGTCGGATCATTCAGTGTTGTGAGTGCGTGAAGCGGTATGCTCGTTGGCGACTGGCGGACTCGGCATGTCTGGCGGTTCGCCGTGTCAAACATATTCGCGGGGCTGACCGTTCTGCGCCAGAATGTGTAGATGCTGCGGCGATACAGGTCTGGTCCGAATGATGCGGGATACGTAAAGTCGCGTTCTTTCGTGATCGCGAGTGCTTCCCAAATGTCGCCCGGTTGATACGGATACACGGGCACTCCGCCGATCCTGTCGTTCAGCAGTCCGCTCGCCGCCAGCGCCCAGTCACGCAGCAACATTGACGGCATTCGGAAGCGGCTGGCGCGAGCGTAAAGACGGTTTTCACTGTCTCGTTCGAGCAACTCCGGAGTCACTTTGCTGGATTGACGATACACAGCACTGGTCACGATAAGTCGATGAATGTGTTTCATGCTCCAGTCATGCTCACGGAATTCGACCGCCAGCCAGTCCAGCAGATCGCCGTGAATCGGATACTCGCTCTGCACGCCGAAATCCTCCGACGTTTTGATAATCCCTGTGCCGAAGTAATGCTGCCAGATTCGATTCACCTGGACTCGGGCAGTCAGCGGATTCTCAGGAAGCATCAGCCACTGCGCAAATCCCAGTCGGTTGTTTGGTGCGTCAGCAGGCAGTGGCGGCAGAAACGTCGGCGTATCGAATGAGACTTTTTCCGTGGGATTCAGATACTCCCCGCGCGACAGAATACTTGTTTCACGCGGCTTGTCGTCACTCATAATCATCACACGCGGAATCTGATCGGCCTTGTACGCTGCGAGTTGTTTGGCCAGATCGTCTCGTTCGTTGATCTCGGCAATCTTATCCTTCAGCGCGGGTTTGACTTTTTCGTCAAAGTGCTTGCGGAGTTCGGTGTCAATGACTTTGTTGTCGTCGTCGGATCGTTCGTTTTCTGGCTTCGTCAGCAGCGCGGTCAGCGGATCGGGAAGGCTGATTCCGGCTGCAGACGTTCTGTCTGCTAAAATGCCGTTTCGCCAGATATCGAACTCAGAATTGGTCAGTTTCGCGATTTCCCCGTCCAGGGCGGAGATCTGTGAATCAAAGTCGGCGATGCGTGCCGAATTCTCGTCAGTCGGTAATTCCAGAAACGGTGCCCCGATACGAATTCGTTTCGAAAAAAACTGTGGCGTGCCAGTTTCCGAAACGCGATTGAAGCCATCCAGCAGGCTGTAGTAATCGCGCTGCGTCATCGGATCGTATTTGTGATCATGACACTGAGCACAGTTCATGGTCAGGCCGAGCCATGTGGTCGAAGTCGTTTCCATGCGATCGAATAAGCCGACCCAGCGCTGTTCTTCGGCGATTGCACCGCCTTCGCCGTTCAGCAAATGATTTCGATTGAATGCGCTGGCGATCTTTTGCTCATTGGTGGCATCGGGAAGCAAGTCGCCGGCAAGCTGCCAGATCGTAAACTGATCAAATGGCAGATCTTCATTGAGAGCCTTGACGACCCAGTCACGCCAGATCCATTGCCAAGTGTCTCCGTCCTGTTGAAATCCGTTGCTGTCGGCGTAGCGTGCGGCATCCAGCCAACTGAGGGCCATGCGTTCGCCGTAGTGCGGACTTGCCATCAGACGATCGACCAGGACCTCGTACGCCTGCGGATTTCTATCGTTGATGAAAGCATCAAGTTCTGGCAGCGTCGGAGGTAACCCGACAAGGTCAATTGACAGACGACGAATCAAAGTCGCTCGATCCGCTTCCGGGGAAGGATGCATTCCTTCGGCTTCCAGTTTATGCAGCACGAAACGATCGATCGGATTTCGCACCCATTGCGAATCGTTGACTTCAGGTTCCGACGGACGCACTGGCGCTTCGAAGGCCCAGTGATTTTGGTACTTCGCACCTTCCGCAATCCAACGCTCCAGCACCGCCTTTTGTTCTGCCGATAAGCGACGGTTCGATTTGGGCGGCGGCATGAGTTCGTCAGTGTTTTCGGAATTGATCCGCTGCACCAACACGCTGGCGACATCGTCGTTGGGCACGATCGCACCAGCAGCGACGGCGTCGTCGCGATGATCCAACCGTAGATCGGCCTGACGTTTGTTGCTGTCCTGGCCATGACAGTAAAAACAGTTCTCGGCCAGAATCGGTCGAATGTCGCGGTTAAAATCCAGCTGCTGCGCCGGTGGCTGCGCGTTGGCAATGCGACATGACCACCAGACACAAAGCAGGAATACCTGCGATATCCGCTTTTGACGAATTTGATACATCTTCAGATTATTCCGGTTATTCCAATTGTAGCTTGGAGTCCCTTCAAATTCGCACGCAGGATGCGGTTCGGCACCGCACGTCTGTGAAAGGCAACCTAGTGTATGAGCATCCCCTCTCTGCGTCGAGCAGTTTGTTGCTACGGACAGCAACCTGGTTCCGTGCGTTACTGCACATGAGCAAATTGTTTTAGCTCGACGCTCAATTTGTAACAGTAATAAGCATACAGCGCGGATCATTCATCATGAATTCCGGCTGGTAGTACAATCTCCTGAGGGGACAGTTCATGGCTCGCAATACATCGGGCTCGTTGTTGGTCGTCGATGACGATCGCTATATTCAATCGGCGATGGCGGATTATCTTCGCAGCCTTGGCCATCGGACCGAAACCGCGTCGAATTGCACAGAAGCGATTGAGCGAATGGAAGAATTTCCATTCGAAGTCGTGCTCTGCGATGTCAATCTTCCCGATCAGGACGGTTTTCATCTGCTACAGTGGTCACGCGAAAATTCTCCGGAAACCTCCGTAATCCTGCTGACCGGATTCGGCACAATCGAAAGTGCCGTCGAAGCGATCCGCATGGGGGCATTCGACTATCTGACGAAACCGGTGATCGACGAAGAACTACGATTCTCCATCGAACGCGCCATCAGTCAGCGTCTGATTCTTGACGAAAACAAGAAGTTAAAAGCTCAGTTGACACAGCGGTTCGGGCTTTCGAGCATCGTAGGCAAGGACTACAAAATGCTGCGAATGTTTGAACTCATCGAAAGTGTCGCTGATACTCGTACAACCGTGCTGATTCTCGGCGAAAGCGGAACCGGCAAGACAATGACGGCTCGCTCAATTCATCAGCTCAGCAATCGCCGCGATAAACCGTTTGTGGAAGTTGCGTGTGGATCGTTGCCGGAATCGTTGCTGGAAAGCGAACTGTTTGGTCACGTCGCCGGGGCATTTACCGGAGCGTCGCACGACAAGATCGGTAAGTTCCTGCAGGCTGACGGCGGCACGCTGTTTCTGGACGAAGTTGCAACGGCCTCTCCCGCGCTGCAGGTGAAGTTGCTGCGAGTTATTCAGGATCGTGAGTTCGAACCTGTCGGAGGAAACGTCACACATAAAGTCGATGTCCGACTGGTCCTTGCAACGAATGAGAACCTGGAAGAAAACGTCAAGCGTGGCACGTTCCGCGAAGACCTTTATTACCGCATCAATGTGATCGCAATGACGCAGCCGCCATTGCGGGAACGCATCGGCGATATTCCGCTGCTGGCCGAACATTACCTGCAATTGTTCAACGAACAGACAGGACGCAAGATCACCGGCATCGACGATATGGCCATGCAGGCGATGCAGCAATACCACTGGCCAGGCAATGTCCGTGAACTGGTAAACGTCATCGAACGAGCCGTCGTGCTGTGCCGCGAAAACCAGATCACTCCTGGCGACATGCCCGAAAAACTGTTCGCTAACCACGAACATCGTGCGAACATCGAAGCACACCTCGGTGGAGCGTCTTTGAAGTCCGCTCTGACAGAACCTGAACGTCACCTGATCGTTCAGGCTCTGGAAGCCAGTGGCTGGAATCGTCAGAAGACAGCGAAGACACTCGGTATCAACCGCACAACACTGTACAAAAAAATGAAACGCTACGAGATCGATTTCGAATCCGTCTACAAACACGTTTGATCCGGATCGGTTGATCCTGTAACCTCCAAAGGCTCGGCATCGCAATGATGCCGGGCCTTTTTTGTTGTATTACACAGAATCAGCGGCCTCGAATGGATTCAGAATTCCCTTCCTCAGACGAAATCGCGCTCCGATATCTGGACCAGCTTCCGTGGCCTCCATATCCGTTTCAGGAAAATGCGATTCTGACATGGTTTGATTCCGAAGACGGAATTCTCGTCTGCGCGCCGACCGGCACCGGAAAGACTGTGATCGCAGAGACGGCATTGTACGAAGCGCTGCTGACGGGGAGACGCGCTTACTATACGACGCCGCTCATTGCATTGACCGAGCAGAAATTTCGCGAACTGCAGGAATCGGCAGTCCGCTGGGGATTTTCGGCATCGGACATTGGACTGATTACTGGTAATCGAAAGGAAAACCCGAACGCCAGAATCCTGGTTGTCGTTGCCGAGATTCTGCTCAATCGCCTGTTGTCGCCGGAAGAAGAATCATTTGACGACGTCTCTGCGGTCGTCATGGACGAATTTCACAGCTTCAATGATCCCGAACGAGGCATCGTGTGGGAGCTGTCTCTGGGATTACTTCCCAAACATGCCAAGCTGCTGTTGATCAGTGCGACGGTCGGGAACGCGGTAGATTTTGTGGTCTGGCTGGCTCGGCAGCATTCGCGAAAGCTGCGATTGCTGCAGAGCGACGAACGCCGCGTGCCACTGGACTTCCGCTGGATCCCTGATGAGTTTCTCGCCGATCAGCTTGAAATCATGGCAGACGGTGACGACGAAGCTCGATATTCTCCAGCCTTGGTATTTTGTTTCAATCGCAATGAATGCTGGAGCGTCGCCGAACAACTCAAAGGCAAACGCCTGCTGGCCGACGGTCAGCAGAAGCTTTTAATGGCGGAGATTGATCGTGAAGACTGGTCGATCGGAGCGGGCGGAAAACTCAAACAGTTTTTGATGCGCGGCGTGGGGATTCATCATGCCGGGCTGCTCCCCAAATACCGTCGAATCATCGAGAAACTGTTTCAGAAGAAACTACTCAGCATCTGCGTCTGTACGGAAACCCTGGCAGCGGGCATCAATCTTCCGGCACGCTCGGTTGTGATGACGTCGCTGCTCAAGGGGCCGCCCCGCGCGCTGAAGCTGATCGAAGCAAGTTCCGCGCATCAGATGTTCGGCCGCGCCGGGCGACCTCAGTTCGATACACGCGGCTATGTTTTTGCGGTGGCTCATGAAGACGACGTGCGCATGTTTCGCTGGCAGCAAAAATACGATGAGATCCCGGAAGACACCAAAGATCCGATGCTGCTTCGAGCGAAAAAGAATCTCAAGAAGAAAATGCCTCGCCGACGCGACGGGCAACAGACCTGGAGCGAGCGACAGTTTCAGACTCTGCGGGAAGCTCCGGCGGCGAAGCTGGCAAGTCGCGGTCGATTTCCCTGGCGACTGCTGGCGTATTTTATTCGCAAATCCGGAACCGTGCAGACGCTCCAGGATGCGGTTCGCCGCCGATTGCTGGATTCCGACGAAAAAGATGATGCGGAAAAACAGCTTGTGCGGATGCTGATCACACTCGAAGCCGGTGGCTTTATCACGCTCGATCCACCGCCGCCGAAGTCCTCTGCATCGCTTGAGGATCCAACTTCTGCGAAAGGCCCTGTCTTTCATTCCGTCAAGGCTGGAGAGGTGTCGAGTGAATTGCTGTCAGCGTTAACGACGGCAACGGTTTCCGTTCGAGACAGTCGCTGGCTGTCGTCACATCTCGCACCAATGGCCGATGAAGATGCTGCTGGTGGCGAAGTCGGCGAAATCATTCACTTTGATGCGAACGAAGCTCCGGAAGATTTCGGGGACGATGTTGCGGGAGACGATGCACCAGACAGGTCCGACAGGTCCGACAGATCTGACAAATTGGTCGAATCTGACGGATCTGAAGAACCTGCCACCGAGGCACCTCGTGTCGGACTTCTCGGGCAGATGATTCAGGAAGCTCGTAAAGACGGCACAGCAACGACCGGCCAGCCATCAAAGAAAACGAAACCCGAACCAAAAGCGCCGAGTGCCGAAGAAGTAATGCTGTCCGACTACTCTCCGCGTCTGGCGATTGCTACCGAACAAATGGCGTTGATGCTGCCGTTTCGAAGCATCAATGCCATTTACGGCGTGTTCCTTGCCGAACAGATGCATAAAGCCAACTACGAGGAACGTCTGCAACTTCTCGAAAGCGCGCTGGATCTGCCGTCTTCGGTGGCCAGTCAGGTGCGAGTTCCGCTACCCGACCTAATGCCCGACGGTTCGCTTTCGACCGAATACCTGAATCCATTGCTGTTGTCACGAGGTATTGTGACTCAACAGGAACTGACCGGATACTATGACGAAGTCCTTCGTCGCCGCTTTTATCCGCTGCCTTTGGGCGACCGGATGCGGATGCTGTTCCACAGCGAATACCCTGGAATCTCTGATGTCTCCATTCGCAGTGTCTGGTGCGTTGGTGATTTGCTTCGATTCGGCGGCAACTTTGATCGCTACGTTCGATCCCGCGAACTACAGAAGCAGGAAGGCATCATGTTCCGCCACTGCCTGCGAATGATTTTGCTCTGCGGCGAATTCGCTCAACTGGAACCACCGGGCCTGGATCCCGTGCAATGGAGACATGACCTTGCCGAACTGGCCTCGATTCTGACAGAAACATGCCGCGTGGTCGATCCGAGCAGTACAGACGAAATTATCACAACGCTGCGAAATCAAGCCGAGGGACTTGATCACTTATAGAACGACAGAATCTGCGTGTCATGCCCCGAAACTCACCTATGTCCGGGGTCACCAGCGTCGGCGGGCATTGTTGCATTCCATTCATGGATCGACTCGTGCAAGTGTTTGACAAGTTCTGAATGGTGGCCTGCGACATTGCGGGTTTCTGAAGGATCCGATTCAAGGTTGTTCAATTGCGGTTCGCTGCCATCATAGTTGACATTATATTTCCACTGGCCTTCCCGGACCGCGAGGTCAGGATTATCGATCTCACTCGTGCCTGGCCGATCCGGCGGACGACGCCAGCAGATCGGAGCGTTACGGCTGTTCTGTTCCTGGCCCAGGAGTGTGGATGCAAGATCCTCGCCGTCCAGTTGAGCATCTTCAGCGGGCGGTGTGCCTGCGATGTGATACAACGAGCGGTTGATGTCCAGCGCGGACAGGATTGATGAGTTATTTGATGTACCCGCAACATTGGCAGCCAGCAGACCCGGCCCCCAAACGATCAGTGGCGACCGGACGCCTCCTTCATACAGCCAGGTTTTGGCACCGCGAAATGGATCTGACGCCCCGGCTCCTTCTTCGTGCCCGTTGTCGGACATCACAAGAATCAGAGTGTTGTTACGCAGTCGTTCATCGATTTGGATGCGGTTAAACAAGATGCCAAGTTGCTCGTCCATCGCATCCAGCACAGCGTAATAGAGGGCTCTCTTGCTTCCGTCGGTTCCGTCACGCGGAATCCACAACGAACCGTATCGAATCGAAGAACGTCAATTCCCATGAATGATCACTTGCCCGAAACGAAAAATCCGGTGCGAACCGAAGGTCTTCACTTGAGCCGTTCACTTCGGCAAAGTCCCAACCGAATTCATGATTCACTGCGTATAATTTGCCATTCAAGTAGTAATCAAGGCCTCGTACAATCTTACCGATCACTATCAGACGAAAGTATTCTTCGTCCATTGAAAATGATTTGTTGCAGTGATGGCAGGCGGGGACGGTCCAGATATCAGATGGATAGGGCGTGCGCAGGAGACATTTCGGCGGAACGTGATCCCGCGTGTCAGCCTGATTCTGGCAACAGTAAATGCAGACCATCGGCAAATTTTCCTGCATAACGAATTGCGATCTATCCATTGGCAGGGATTCTGACGGACAGTTTGTGCGTTGAACTTTTCTGCTTTCTGGGGCCGCAAGTTGCTGTGCGTAGTGCAAAATCAGTGCGATTCGTGAAGCGACATGGTTGGGATGATACACCCTGTGGTGAAAGCCACTGGGCTGTTTGCATTGAACGAGACTTGAAGAACGGCGCTAATCCGGCACGTAGATGGTCTTCTTGATGTGTTTCAGTTGAGCCACAATTGTGAACGTCATGATCACAAGCAATGACCATGATGTCCATTTGCCGACATGGACCACTGCCCAGGCTCCGACTTGATTGGGATACTGCCACACGCTGAAAAATGTACTGATGTTTTCGGCCAGCCACACAAAGAATCCGGTCAACACAAAAGACAGCAGTAGAGGCATCCGGCGATCCTGATCCAGCGGTCGATATACGACCATCGCCCGTGCGTAAAGACCCATCGCGAGGGCTGCGATGTGCCACCGGTAGTCGGGGATATAATGATGCGTAAAGAAGTTTGCATAGATCATCAAAGCCACAATGGTGGCCATCCAGTACGGCGGATGATGCCTGATGCGGATATCAAGCAGACGCCACGCCTGAATCAGATAGCTGCCAACGCCAGCATACATGAAGCCCGAAAAAAGAGGGACTCCAAACACTTTGAACCAGCTTTCATCCGGGTAACTCCATGAACGAATACTGCCAGAGGTCTTGAAAATTTCCAGTCCCAGTCCGATCAGGTGAAACAGGGAGATGGCTTTCAGTTCATCCAGAGTCTCAAGTTTCGCGATGACCATCCAGGCCTGAATGGCGAGCGCGATGAACAGCAGGGCGTCGTATCGCGGAATACCAAACAGCCCGGCTCTGGGCATCGTAAAGATCGCCACAAAAAACAACCCTACAAACAGACAGGCGCGTGCTTCTTTGATGCCGAAGTACCAGAACTCCATTGCAAATCGTCGCACGCCGGTCAGTGCCGGGCGCGGTTCGCTGTTCATCAGCCGGCGATCAAGTCGCCGCAGCAGTTCATTGATCACAGAGAAACTTTGCATTTTGATGAAGGGCCGATTGTTCATTCGGCAATACAATACAGCTTGCTCCAGCTTCTCAGGCAAATGAAAAAGGGACGCAACTCATTTCGAGATCTATGAGCTGCATTCCATTTTGTTCGTCCAGAATGAACGTCGTGGCGAGTCAGTGAAGTGTCCAGACTTCCGTGGTCGTTAAGTCGATGGCTGCGAGCAAATCCAGATCGACCATGCGACAACGTCGAGACCTGCGACGAAACAAGTTGTGGCTATTGCAGTTCTTCGTCGCGAATGACGGCTGCAAACTCGACGTTTTGGTACAGTTCTTTCAACGCCAGTTCACATTGGATCTCAGGGAGCGGGATGACGGCATCCGAATTGAACACCTGGCATTTATGTCCGCGAAGCTGCGAGTACAGGCTTCCTGTGATATTTGAAGCGATGCGACTATGCTGCACGATGCCACCCGCCATCGCATACACGACGCCATCGACATATTCGTGTTTGTGCCTTGCCGTTCGTTCGCCCAGCAGGTAGTCCTGGGCGGAAACTGGCTGAAATCGGGATACGGTACTCATGCAGCCCAGTTTAGTACTTTCGCAGCACGTCGCCAATCGACGAGACAAGACTCCTGTGCCCCGGTTGCCTCAGACGGCCCCGGCGAGTTCCCGCAGCACTCGTTCGACTTCGATCGACTGATTCAAAGCATCAACGATCTCGGGCACGAGTTCTTCAGCCTGTTCTGAAGGAATTTGGCAGGTTCCGGCTGCCGGATGACCTCCGCCCGCGTGCTTCAGCATGAGTCTTCCGACATCGACCGGGTTTGTTCGGTTCAGGATTGATTTGCCGACAGCAATTGCCGTGATGCCTGGCTGCTTGCTGCGAAGCAGGTGAACCGACACATTGCATTCCGGTAACAGGGCGTAAGACAGGAATCGATTGCCGCAGTAGATCAGGTCTTCATCGCGCAGGTCTATCACGGCGACATTGCCATACATGCCGGAGCAGCGTGCAACCTGTTCGCAGTAATCCTGACGATGGAGGTTGTAGAGTTCCACACGTTCACGGACATCCGGCAGTTGCAGAAGCTGTTCAATTGAGTGGCTGCGGCAATAATCGATGAGTGACATCATCAATTGATAGTTCGAGATGCGGAAGTCGCGAAAACGGCCGAGGCCTGTGCGCGGATCCATGACGAAGTTCAGAAGATCCCACCGTTTTGGGAGAAGAATCTCCTCGCGTGAAAAGCGGGCCGCATCGCATTTATCGACGGCTTCCATCATTTCGAGACTGATGTTTCTGAAGCGTGCGGCACCGCCGAAATAATTGTACACAACGCGGGCTGCGGAATCGGCGTCGCTGTCCAGAACATAGTTCTGTCGGACAGAGGTACCATTTCGCAGAACTTCACTGTGATGATGATCAAAACACAGATGACAGGCAGCGACGTAAGGCAGATTCGTGATAATATCGCGCGAAGTGATTTCGATCAGTCCGTCCTGCATGTCTTTCGGATGCACGAACATAATGTCGTCAATCATGTCAATTTCACGCAGCAACGCAGCGCTGACCAGTCCGTCAAAATCGCTGCGGGTGACCAACCGGTAATTGAATGAGGGAAGCGTCATGGGAATTTCTCGCGAGAAAGTCAACGTACTGACAATAGAAGCATGATCCTGCTGCAATGATCCGGATGGCAATGCACCGCAGACCACACGAAAGTTAGGTCCCAGTTTGACGCTGAGCCGTCGGGATGTGTCGTTTCTTCACCAGGGTCAGAGATTCGGCAATCCAGTTGTAATGATTGCAACGTCTGGAACATGCTCGAGCGACACACGGAATCAGTGGCGTCGAAAGATCATGGCTTTCGGAGCAAATTCGACCATGTCATCGAGCGGAAAGATTGGTCGTGGGCAGCGAGTGTGACCCAGCGACGGCAAATTGGCGCTTGATGAACCTGGTGCGTCCACATGGATCATCTTCGCGCACCAGTCGGCATACATGTGGTGCTGGCAATGCGGTGACTTCACCACGACAGCATCGAAGTTCTGCGGGTTCTGTCCATGAGCAAAATAGAATGAGCGATCATAAAGGTTCACGGGATTGCTGCCGACGACAATCGTGAAGTTCCCGGATTCCAGCACGGCTGTCGGTCCCGCGAGCCATTCTTCGCCAAAGGATTCACTCCGGAATCTGCCATCAGAAAGTAGTCGTACTGTGGCTGTGATTCGCAGTGGCTGAAACCGTTTCGGATCGCACGTACCGCCAAGCGTTGTTTCGATTCTTCCACCAACTCCTGCCGCAAAGGCAACCTTAACCGCAGCCGCATCGACAACAGGCAACAGCGTGCGGCCGGAATAACCTGCTGCTATCAGCTTTCGGAGAATCGCATTGCTGTCACCCGACGCGCCGGAACTGGTTGCGTCCGCTGCATCCACCAACGCGATTGTGCCACTGGAATGTGACTGAGCAAGAACCTGGTTCGCCATTTCATCGAGACTCACCAGCGGCACCTGCATGGATTCATGGTTCGTCCAGAATTTTTTGGCGATCAGTAAGGCCTCTCGTTCCGCAAGTTCGGCGTCATTGTCGGTCACGACAAAACTATAAGTCTGAAGAGCTGGAACATCGGTAAATGGATTGCCGATGAACACACCCGCAGAAAGTCCACCAGGATTCGTTTCCGCGATCTGAGCCATGCGGATGCTCTCGCCGAAACGCCCTGTCGCCGTAATCAATTCATCACCGCGAACCAGAGCAGGGATCGCAACTTTTGCTGTGACGGGCTTGACGTCACCAGCAACAATTTTCATCAGCAGCTTTGCCGCGCGGACTCCTGTTTCGAAAAAGTCGATATGCGGATAAGTATGATACGCGACGATCGCATCGCTGTGCTCGACCATGCGATCTGTCAGAATGCCGTGCAAATCCAGTGAAACAACGATGGGAATTTCTTCACCCAGAATCTTCCGTGTTTCTGCCAGCAGCCAGCCTTCCGGGTCAAGTTCTTCCTCGCTGGCCATGGCACCGTGCATACAGAAATACACGCCATCGACAGGTGGAGACGACCGGATAGTTTCAAGGAACTCGGCAGCAATCCGTTCCCACGCATCTTTGGCCAAAGTGCCGCCGGACGAAATAAAGAACGCACTGTATGCAGGAATGACCTCGATGTCTTTCGCTGCATCGAAGACTTGCAACGCACCTCCAATTTCGTTCCGTACGGTTCGATGATAATCCAACAGCTCCTGGCCAAACCGAATCCCAAAGTCCTTGTATCCACTGAGATGCGGATTGAACGTGGAGACTTCCTGTTTACACTCGGCAATCAGAAATCGGGGCATTTGGTCTTCCAGGACGAATGGTTCAGAGAGCGATGTTCCGGCGACGGGCGACCTTGCTCCGGCCGGCGGATCGCAATTCAGGGCAATTTCTTCCGCGCATAAGAAAACCAGATGCGTAAATGAAGTCAACACGCGTTCTGCCGCATCACGACTTCACTTGCGCCTCTGGCTGAAAACATAAATGCGGCGAATCAACGATCAGAATCGGATTGGATTTCCGGCTCTGGCGGTTTTGCCGCAATATCAGCGATCTCCTTTCGGAGCACTCGAACATCCGCAGGAGCTTCGATCGACAGACGCACACGCCCACCACGGACTTCCGTCACCGTGACGCGAATGCCGCCCGCGATTTGAATTGACTCTCCAATTTTTCGACTGAGAACAAGCATCTTGCAGGTTCCTTTGCAAAATCTCACGAAACTGTCACGGCGGTTGTCAGACCCTGCCTTCCCTGCATGCAGCCCTTGGTAAATACGCTTCACCACGACACATCCGTCACAACAGCAGTTCGCCATTTAACTGCAAATATCATGCGAAGCTCGGCATAAACTGTATATTCTTCATAGCCTACGGCAATAAGATGCCGATTTATGAGAGTTTTCTTTAGGAATTTGAGTGAGTGCCGCAGATTCTCGGAAACATTCGGTAGGACAATCCCTACCACATAACCCCTATCTGGGACGTTAAAACGTTTGCAGTTCCGCAAGAAGGCGCAAACACTTCCCCGTTTGCTGTAGCAATCCGCTTTGTACTGTTTCAATTTGCAACGGAAGATTCCATCCACGCCTTTGGCCTGCCAAAAAGACGGGATCAATCGAATCAAGACTCCTGCCGACTTCGCGGTGAAGTTGTAAGTTGAATTGCACCAATATGTTGCGTTTCAAGGATTCCAGGCGGCACAGAGTTTGCAATCCGCGACTGCATCCCTGAAGACTCTGCCACTCTGTGCGTTGATGCGTTTGGATCGCGCGCCGATTGGCTTGAAGTGAAACATAAACAACAGCGTTGAAAGTTTGAGGAGAAGCCGTGGCTAAGTTGCTGACGTTTGACGAAGAGGCGCGTAAGAGCCTGCTGTCCGGCGTGTCGAAGTTGTCCAGAGCAGTCGCCAGTACCCTGGGGCCTCGCGGTCGGAATGCCGTGCTGGACAAGGGCTGGGGGGCACCAAAGGTCACGAAGGACGGTGTGACGGTTGCTGAAGATATTGAACTGGAAGATCCCTTCGAAAACGTTGCCGTTCAATTGGTGAAAGAAGCTGCCAGCAAGACGAATGATGTTGCTGGTGACGGTACGACGACTGCCACGGTACTGTCTGAAGCACTGTTCCGTTCGGCGTTGAAGTACATCGCCGCAGGTGCTGATGCGATGGCATTAAGTCGTGGTGCGAACAAAGCTGTCGCTGCTGTGATCGAAGCCCTGGGGAAGATGTCGAAGCCAGTCAAGGCAACTGACCGGGAATCCATCGCGAAAGTTGCGTCGATTGCCGGCAATAACAATCCGGAGATCGGCGAGATTCTTGCCGATGCTCTGATGAAGGTCGGTAAAGACGGAGTGATCACAGTAGAGGAAGGTCGGCACGTTACGACGGAAGTCGAACTTGTCGAAGGGATGCAATTCGACCGCGGATACCTGTCACCTCATTTCATCACCGATGACGATGAGCAGGAAGTGGTATTTGAAAACTGCCGAATTCTGCTGCACGAAGAAAAAATTTCCAGTGCTAAGCAGATGGTCCCGCTTCTTGAGGCCATTTCAAAGAGCGGTGCTGCACTCTTGATTGTCGCGGAAGATGTCGAAGGTGAAGCGCTGGCAACACTGGTTGTGAACAAGATGCGTGGCATCGTAAAGGTTGCTGCCGTGAAGGCTCCGGGTTACGGCGATCGCCGAAAAGCGATGATGGAAGATATTGCCGTCCTCACCGGCGGTAAGGCCTTCTTCAAAGATCTCGGCGTAAAGCTGGAGAACGTTCAGCTTTCGGATCTGGGTAAAGCAAAGCGTGTTCGTATCGATGCCAACAAGACGATCATTGTCGAAGGTGGCGGCAAGAAACCGGAGATCACGGGTCGAGTTGAGCAAATTCGACGCGAGATCGAAGGTACTGACAGCGAATACGATCGTGAGAAACTGCAGGAACGCCTCGCCAAGCTGGCAGGTGGTGTAGCTCAAATCAATGTGGGTGCTGCAACTGAAACAGAAATGAAGGAACGCAAGGATCTGATTGACGATGCGTTGGCAGCTACGCGAGCGGCTATCGAAGAGGGCATCGTACCTGGCGGTGGTGTTGCCCTGCTCCGTTGTGCATCCGCGTTGGATGAACTGCACCTTAAGAACGACGAAGAATTCGGCGTTGAGCTTGTTCGCGGTGTGCTGGAAATGCCTCTGCGGATGATTGCCGAAAACGCTGGTCTCGATGGAGCTGTCGTTGCTAACCGCGTCAAGAAAGAAAAAAAGATCAGCTACGGTTATGACGCCCTGAATGACAAATACGGTGATATGCTGGCCTTCGGTGTCATCGACCCAACCAAAGTCGTGCGTACGTCGCTTCAGAATGCGATGAGTGTGGCCACTCTGCTGATGACAACCGACTGCATCGTTGTGAACGAGCCAAAGAAGGCCGAAGACGAACACCATGACGATCATCATCACGACGGTGGTGGTATGGGAGGAATGGGCATGGGGGGAATGGGTGGCATGGGTGGCATGCCCGGAATGATGTAGTTTGCGGCCTGAGCGCGAACTGCCGACGTTGTGCTGATGATCACAAATGCTGATCAACAAAATTTGTCTTGTCTGAATTCAATTAACATATCACTCCGAGCAAGTCTCGGAATTTTCGGAGCCGACTCGAATGAAGATCAATCCTCTTGATGACCGTGTTGTAGTTCGTCCAAACGAAGCTGAAGAAACCACTGCTGGCGGAATCGTTCTGCCGGACGCAGCCAAGGAAAAGCAGCAGCGTGGCACGGTACTGGCTGTTGGTCCTGGCCGATTGCTGGACAGCGGTGAGCGTTCAGCAATCAGTGTTAAGATTGGGGACCAGGTTCTGTTCGGCAAGTACGGCGGAACAGAGATCGAAATCGACGGTGAAGAAGTCAAGATTCTGCGCGAGAGCGACATCCTGGCAAAACTTGTGTAGTACTTCGTTTAACAGGTTGTTCAAGCGGGGCAGTCGCTCTTGTCTGTCCTGCATATTTTGTGACAATTTCCCTCGCATCCATTCCAGTACATTGCAGCGACTGAACCGCTGAAGGAGCCTTTTGAAGTGGCAAAACAACTCTTGTTTGACGATCGAGCCAGACTCAAGCTGCAACGCGGTGTAGATACACTCGCGAAAGCTGTCGCAGTTACGATGGGGCCAACTGGTCGCAATGTGATTATCGACAAAAGCTTCGGCAACCCTGTAGTTACTAAGGACGGTGTCACCGTCAGCAAAGAGGTGGAACTTGAGGATCCGTACGAGCACATGGGTGCAAAACTGGTCAACGAAGTGGCCAGCAAGACCAGCGATGTCGCCGGTGACGGCACAACCACAGCCACAGTGCTGACACGTTCAATTTATGGAGAAGGACTTCGCAGTATTTCTCTGGGTGCCAATCCGACGGTCGTGCGGAAAGGCATCGAGATGGCTGTGGAAGCGGCCTTGAAGAGCCTGGAAAAACAGGCTAAGCCAGTGGAATCGAAGAAGCAGATTGCTCAGGTTGGTGCGATTTCTGCCAACAATGACCCTGCAATTGGTGCGATGATTGCCGACGCAATGGAGCGTGTTGGTCGCGACGGAGTGATTACCGTCGAAGAAGGTAAAGGCAACAATACGACCTTGGAATTTGCCGAAGGCATGCAGTTCGACAAGGGCTACATCAGTCCCTACTTTGTGACTCAGGCTGAAGACATGAAGTGCGTCCTGGAAGACTGCCACATCCTGCTTTTCGAAAAGAAGATCAGCAATCTGCGAGAGTTTGTTCCGTTGCTCGAAAAGGTGGCTCGAACCGGCAAGCAACTGCTGATCATCGCGGAAGATGTTGACGGAGAAGCGCTGACGGCTCTGGTTGTCAACAAGCTTCGCGGCATTCTGAAGATCTGTGCTGTGAAAGCACCGGGCTTTGGTGATCGTCGTAAGGCAATGTTGGGTGATATGGCAGTTCTGACCGGCGGAACTCTGATTTCAGAAGATCTCGGAATCAAGCTGGAATCTATTGAGCTGTCTCACATGGGCAGTGCTCGTCGCGTTGAAGTGACCAAGGATGAATGCACGATCATTGAAGGTGCCGGCAAGCCGGGCGTGATCAAGACTCGTGTGCAGCAGATCCGCGACCATATTGAAAAGACAGACAGCGACTACGATCGTGAAAAGTTTCAGGAGCGTCTGGCTAAGTTGACCGGTGGCGTTGCCGTCATTTCCGTCGGTGCTTCGACAGAAGCCGAAATGAAGCAGACTAAGGCTCGCATGGAAGATGCACTTCACGCCACACGTGCTGCGGTCGAAGAGGGTATTCTGCCTGGCGGTGGCGTCGCGTTGCTGCGTGCGATCGATGCTGTCAAGAAAGTCGAAGCGACCGGCGATGAAGCAATCGGAGTAGGCATTGTTGCTCGTGCTCTGGAAGCACCAGCTCGCACGATCGCGAGCAACTGTGGCAAAGATGGCGCGGTCATTGTTGACGAAATTCGTCAGCTCAAAGGATCAATGGGCTACGACGCTGCAAAAGACGACTACGTTGATATGCTTGCGGCGGGGATTCTTGACCCGGCGAAAGTTGTACGGAACGCACTGTCAAATGCAGCCTCGATTGCCGGCCTTATGCTGACAACGCAGGTTCTTGTGACAAAGATTGATGACGCAGATGGCGGCAAGAAATCGGCTGGTGAAGGCGTCGTTCGTTAGTAAAGTGAAACCGGCTCATGGCGGGTCCGCAGGAACTGCGTGATGCCTCATGGTGCGGGCCATGAAACTGCGGGGCACCAGCAATGGTGTCCCGCGTTCGTTTGTGGCGCTCACGCCTTGAGAAATTTCCTGGTGCGTTCTGCTGGCAACAATTGACTGCTGTTCAGCCTCGCGATTAAACACCTTTCCCTGGTTTCCGATGATGACGACTCAGCGATGCTACTACGAAGTTCTCTGCGTGGTGCGCACGGCATCACCGGAGGAACTGAAGAAGGCCTATAAGAAACTGGCTTTGAAATACCATCCGGATCGCAACCCGGACGACGAAGAAGCCATTAACCTGTTCAAAGAAGCTTCCGAAGCGTTTGAAGTTCTGAGCGATGCAGACAAGCGAGCCCGGTACGATCGACTGGGTCATGCCGGTGTTCGTGGAGCTGCGGGCGGCGGCGCTGGCTTTCAGGATGTCAATGATATCTTTGGCGCGTTCGGTGATTTGTTCGAAGGCTTTGGTTTTCAGTTCGGCAGCGGCGGTGGTGGCTCGCGCGGAGGTCGCCGTTCGGGCGGTGCGGCGCGAGGTGAATCGCTGCAGACCAAAGTCCGGATTGATCTCACGGAGGCATTCAACGGCTGCACACGCGAACTCCGTATCTCGCGGCACGAAGCCTGTGATACGTGTCATGGTTCAGGTTGCAAACCTGGAACATCACCAATCAAATGTTCCACATGCGGCGGTCATGGTCAGGTGATTCAGTCCCAGGGATTCTTCAAGTTTCAGACAACGTGTCCAGCGTGTCGAGGACGAGGCACCGTCGTCAAGAACTCCTGCCCGTCATGTAATGGTCAGGGCCGGCTACTGAAGGAAGTCATCCGGAACGTCTCTATCCCCGCTGGAATGGATTCCGGAATGCAAATGTGTCTGAGGGGTGAAGGGGAAGCAGGTCTCAACGGCGGGCCTCGTGGCGACTTGTTCGTTGACGTGGATGTCCGGAAACATCCACTCTTCCAGCGCGAGGGACAAGATCTGATGTACCGGCTGCCGATCACTTTTGCTCAGGCAGCTCTGGGGGCGGAAATTGAAATTCCCACGCTGAAGGGGCCGGAGACTTTAAAAATCAAACCAGGAACACAACCGGGGGAAGTCAATCGTCTGCGCGGGCAAGGAATGCCGGACCCGCGCGGCGGAAATGGACGAACGGGTGATCTGCTGGTCGAAATCCAGGTGGAGATTTCCCGGAATCTTTCAGGTGAACAGGAAGACTTACTGCGGAAGCTCGCAGATCTGGATCACAAGGATGTGATGCCTCACAGTAAATCGTTTTTTGAAAAAGTGAAACAGTTCTTTTCTGGTCAGGACGAGACAGAAGAATAAGGCTTTGCCCAATGACACAAGCAGAACAAAACGGAAATGATTCGGAAAAGCGTGACTCCGCTGCAGAGAAATCGGTGGTCGATGCGTTCGCTGATGCATTGGCTCAGGATTCAGGATCTCCGATCGTGAATCTCGAACAGCAGTCAAAGATCAATGAACTTCAGGACCGCATGCTTCGGATGCAGGCGGATAACGAAAACTATCGCCGCCGAATTCAACGCGAACAGGACGATGCTCGCAAATTTGAATCCCTGCGTCTGGTGCGCGATCTGCTCCCAGGGCTGGATGGTCTCAACCGTGCTGTCGGCAGTGCGGAACAAACTGGCGACATGCAGACGCTGCTGGACGGCATAAAAATGGTGGCCCAGCAGTTCCGGGATATCCTGAAGGCCCACTCAGCAGAACCCATCGACGCGCTGGGAAAACCGTTCGACCCGAATTTGCACGAAGCACTGACTCAAATTCCATCTGCCGAACACGAACCAATGACTGTCCTGCAGGTTGTCGAAATGGGCTACCGCATGCATGATCGCGTGGTCAGGCCAGCCCGAGTGATCGTATCCTGTGCACCGCCTGAAGCGTAGTGTGAAGGTTTTCAAACTCTTTTGTTTTGAGAAGTGTTGTTATGCCAACTTACGAATATCGATGCAACGCCTGCGACAACAAGTGGGAAGAATTCCAGTCGATCAAGGCGGAACCGACCAAAAAATGCCCTAAGTGTAAAAAAGCCAGGGCCGAACGGATCATCAGCGCCGGAGGTGGGATCATTTTCAAGGGGTCTGGATTCTATCAGACCGACTATCGGAGTGACTCCTATAAGAAGGGCGCTGACGCCGCGAAGAAGGCCAGTGAGTCGTCCACTGCGACAGCATCCGATTCCGCCAAATCTGATTCGAGCAAGGCAGAAAAAACTTCATCGCCGTCAAAGAAAGAGTCGAGCGATTGAAACGGGCTACGGTGTCCTGGCTTCCCGCATCTCGCGGCGGGCGTCCTGTTCTTTCATTTTCTGACGCTTGTCGTGCAGCTTGCGGCCTTTGCACAGACCCAGCCGAATTTTGACAAGCCCTCGCTGAAAAAACACAGTCAGAGGAATAAGCGTCAGTCCATCGTTATCAGCGCCCTCGATGAACTTGCGAATCTCGCGTCGTCTCAAGAGCAACTTGCGTTTTCGTTGCCGTGCATGGTTGTAGATCGACGCCTGAGCGTACTCAGCGATGTCGCAGTCGATCAGCCAGACCTCGTGATTGTCTACGCGAGCGTAGGCTTCTTCGATAGAGATTTTGTTGTTCCGGATACTCTTGACTTCGCTGCCGGACAACACGATCCCGCAGTCAATCTCGTCGAGAACATCATACTCATGCCGCGCGCGGCGATTTGTGCAGACGATTTTCCGATCCTGATCATCGTCCTTTTTTTTCTGCGGCGCTTTGTTCTTGTTGGTTGCCATTGACGCAAGTATACCCAGTGCCAGCGGCCTGTCCATTGTGGATCGGCACAGCACTAGTCGCGCTGCACGCCAACCGTTTCGCGAGAATTCTCTTCGACTTCAGCATCAGGATTGTCATAAAGATGCGCTGGCAGTTTCGGGCCGCGCATTGCGTCCGTTGTCACTTGTTCGATTCGCAGCAGTTGCTCGCCAAGAGTATTGATGCGACGAGACACATCATCGTTATTCTGTTCAATGCCACCGGAAACAAGATTGATCACGCCCAGAAACAGCAGCATTTGTGCGACGGTGGTGACCAGCCAGCCAGTTGGTGTGTATTCCGAGTAACCGCCAAAGTGTCCGTAGATCACCATCGCAGTTCCAATGGTCAGTCCCAGAACACCCAGATACGCCAGAAACTGCCCCGTCACACTCGTCAGATTTGAACGACGCGGTGCTGTGACTTGAAAATGAGGTCCGCGCATGGCCAAGTCATGAGCATCATCAATATAGCGGTGCTTTGGAAGCGTCTGTGTTCGACTGCGACGACCATCCGTGTTCGTCACCTTGTTAACCGGCTCCGCAGTATCGACTCGGAATCGACGTCCTGACGCGGAAGAATTCGAAACAATCTTTGTTTCTGGTGCCACAGAAGATGTTGCTGGACCGGTCTGCCGGGCTGCTGACGCCGCTGAGATATCATCATTTCCACCAGGCTGGTCAACTCGAAGGTTTCTGTTCACGTTTTCAGGTCCTGTTGAACGGAGAGTGGCCGGACGATCCAATTGAAATCGGCGATGCAGAAGCGGCCGGCGCATGGAACTCCGTGGTATCTTTTTCGGCACAGCAGCGGGTTCAAGTTCGCTGGCATTGGCAGTTTCTGCCGGTAGTTGCGGAGACTCTTCTGATTCCGCATTGCTCACCACGCTCGCAGCAGGTACGGATTGTATCAGTTGCGTAGTCTCTGATGTCTGGTCGATATTCGCTACTTCAGGCAGCAGTAGCTCGTCCGTGAGTCGATCTTCACTGGGTTGGTTTGGCGAGTGGTGGATTTCAACCGACTGAGCAGTTGGGGCATCGGTCGGAACGTACTCGTCGCTCCGTTCGTCTGGCGAAGATTCCTCCGCGTCACATGTCGCCTCTGGCGGATCAATCTCCGTGACTGATTCTTTCTCGACTTGGATTTCCGGAGCGATGGGCGGTTGAATTCCAGCCAGTTGCGATTCTCTGGTCTTCGCCAGATTCATTACCCTTTGCAACTCCGGCGTGATGCCTTCGCCTGTCACCGGGGAACTTGCTACCGTTGTACCGTCAAGAAGTTCTACGTGAGCCAATGCTGACTGATCGAATTGTCGATCTTCGGTCGCCGCAATTGCCGCCGCACGAGACTTCTTTGGCGTTACAGAATTCAGATCGTCTGCAGTAATCGCGGGCTTCAGAGGCTCCGGCTTTTTAACATTCACCGCATCAAATCGAGTATTCAGAGAATCGAGTGATTCGGTGCGGCTGATGCGTTCGAACAGATCGCTGGAATTCCATCGCTCAAGAATTTCGCGTGCCTGCCGTACCGCGTCGGTTGGTCGCGAAGCGGCCAGCATATCATGTCCGCACCGGGAGCACAGCAGACCACCGGCGTGGCCGGTCGTCCTGACTGAGACATCCGCGCGACAAGTACTGCACCACATTCCTGCTGGATTCCTTTCCAACGGTTCCATGAATAAATCTAATCACTTAGAGAATAACGCTGATTCTGCCTGGTGGACAAGGTCAAAACGACTCCCGGACAGCAACCGTTTTCGCTGATTTTTCCCCGTTGTCGTCCAATCAGTGCAGTTGGTCAGACAAGCGGCAGAATTTGCCGAATCCTGTTGTGCATCGGCAACAATGGAAATTGCGGTCAGTTTGACACACAATAGGACTCCACCAAAACTTGCCACAGAAAACTACTCCGCTTATGACTGCTCTTGTTGAGCTGACGAACGTCACAAAGGACTACGGCACCTACCGCGCCTTGTCCGACGTAAACCTCTCCATTCGCCCTGGCATCA
>Ga0105047_10001738_pt1 | contig 39184 bp, 26 predicted proteins | sample MAT04_FD_78384 | JGI IMG/M metagenome (GOLD analysis project Ga0105047, IMG submission 78384) | Freshwater microbial communities from Lake Fryxell liftoff mats and glacier meltwater in Antarctica - MAT-04 (megahit assembly) | ecosystem: Environmental > Aquatic > Freshwater > Ice > Liftoff...
ACTACCGGGGTATCTAATCCCGTTCGCTACCCTAGCTTTCGTGCCTCAGCGTCAGAAGAGACCCAGTGAGTCGCTTTCGCCACTGGTGTTCCTTAGGATATCAACGCATTTCACCGCTCCACCCTAAGTTCCACTCACCTCTATCTCCCTCAAGCAATGCAGTTTTGAGCGCAGTTCCTCGGTTGAGCCGAGGGATTTCACACCCAACTTGCACCGCCGCCTACGCACCCTTTAAGCCCAGTAATTCCGAATAACGTTTGTACGGTTCGTCTTACCGCGGCTGCTGGCACGAACTTAGCCCGTACTTCCTTTGAGGCTATGTCAAGTATGAGAGAGTACCCTCATACATTTCATCCCCTCTGACAGCGGTTTACAACCCGAAGGCCTTAATCCCGCACGCGGCGTCGCTCGGTCAGGCTTGCGCCCATTGCCGAAGATCCTCGACTGCAGCCACCCGTAGGTGTCTGGGCAGTGTCTCAGTCCCAGTGAGCCGGGTCGTGCTCTCACACCCGGTACCCATCAATGCCTTGGTGAGCCATTACCTCACCAACTAGCTAATAGGACGCGGACTCATCCTCAAGCGGAATCACACCTTTGGTCCAAAGACGTTATCCAGTATTACCTACAGTTTCCCGTAGCTATCCCGGGCTTGAGGGCAGATAATCCACGTGTTCCTCTCCCTTACGCCGCTTTCCACCCATTGCTGGGTTTCTCGCGCGACTTGCATGCCTAATCCACGCCGCCAACGTTCATTCTGAGCCAGAATCAAACCCTTCAATTTTTGTATCCTCATCGGACTACGTCTAAAAGAATCTTCTTGCGAAGACCTCCCAGTCGCAGCCAGATTTGTTTACGAAACCTGAAAACAGGCTTGAACAATCTTTCGCACGGTCCACTACTCCGGAAGCCAACGCCGTTAGGCAATTGGCAGCCTTCGCAATGGCCATGCATTTCTGCACGGTCACGTGCTGGCTGAACAATAACTTGGGATCACTACCAAATTGTCAAAGAACAAAAGACTCTTACCCGGTTAGCTCCAGTTGGTTGACTGGTTGCCTCCCGGGATCACGTATTCTACAGGTACCTCGGACACTGTCAAGGACGGTCAAGAATTGTTTTTCTGAACCGCGTTTCACCACCGTAACCGGCAGTGATTCCCCCAAGGACCGAGCCCGCCTTCAACTCGCATTCGCTCCCCTCAAGAAGCAAGCTGCCAGCTTGTTGAACTTGGCCCTTCGTGCCCCCCAACCTCAACTGCGGAGAGCCGAGAATAGCAAGTCGAATCGCTTTGAGCAATGGACCCCGATTCTACTTTCCAAAAAATGCGAAATACGTCTAAAATGCCTGCTATAAGCCACACAGTCGGCACATTGCACTGTCCGCACGCGGCGTGATTCAATCGCCGTTGATACTGGAAGGCCAGAAAATACCATGACCAAGATTCTCGTTGTCGATGATGAACCACAATACGGCGTCTTCTTAAAAGACTGTCTTGCTCGGGAAGGGCACGAAGTCAAAACCGCCACCAATCCTCAAGACGCCATGACATGTGGCGAATCTTGGCAGCCAGATATCATCATCGCGGATTGGATGCTCCGCGGACAACTTGACGGACTTCACGTCGCCAACTCGATGCGCGCCCTTTATCCGGCGCTGCAAACCATTCTGATTACCGGCTATCCGTCGCGAGAATTACGTGCGCGGGCCAAAGCCTCTCGCGTGTTTTCGTTCATTGAAAAACCCTTCTCTGTTGCCAAAGTCGCCGACGAAGTGCGTCGCGCCGCAGATGCCGGAAAGCCCAAATTTCAGGGCGAAATCATGATTGTTACCGATGCCGGACCCATCGGAAAAACTGTCTGCGGAATGCTCCAGGCTGTCGGCTATACGTGCCATCTGACGACCTCTTCCGAGGAGGCACGCCAACTAGCGGAAGCAAGAGAATCGCTGGCCGTGGTGATTTTGGATTGCGTCGCGCCAACGCTCGATCACGCTTTATTGGCCGATGAATTGCGGCAAGTGAAAGCCGGCCTGGTGATCGTCGGCAGTAGTGAGCAGGACGACGCGGCTCGCTTTCGCGAACTCGGCGTCGACAAATTCATGCCGCGCTTCTGGGAGCTAGAAGACCTGCACGAATTGCTCGCCTTGTCCACGCCGATCGCCGATCGCGACGATCAGTTGTCGCTGCGGAAACCGCTCGTCGGCGACGAGCCTCAATGATGTGATCGCAAGATCCGCGGCCGCGTCTGCGCGACTGTTTTGCTGTCGGAATCCAGGGATGAGGTCCGCCGCGTTTGTTCAGCCAGGCGTTCGGGCTTTCAACGTCATCGCAAGCCATTGAGCGAGTCGATTCACTCGATTCCTACGGCGCAGATTCTGCCAGCTGCACGCGGGCGCTCATCTCTTGTCCGCCGCGCACGAATGTGATCGTCACTTGCTCGCCCGGCTGCCTGGTTTCGATCTCGCTGAGGAACTGGTCGGCGGTGGTCGTCGGGACCCCGTCCACGGCAATAATCAGATCCGCAGCGGTGCGGTCGACCTGCTTCGATTCGTAGACAAACGGGCCTTGCCGGCGGCGATCGATTTTCACCTGCGGCCCACGCAATCCGGCCTGTTCGGCGGGGCCTTTGGGCGCCACGGCGGCGATCAGCAGCCCTCGCTCTGTTTCATAGACGCGGACAATGCCCGAATCTGGGCGAACGACCCGCCCTTTTTCGATCAATTGCGGGACCAATCGCGAGATCGTACTGGATGGAATCGCGAAGCCAACCCCGGTGCTTTGGCCCGTGCGGCTGGCAATCGCCACGTTCATGCCAATCAGGCGGCTTTGGCTGTCCAAGAGTGGGCCACCGGAGTTTCCTGGATTGATTGCCGCGTCGATCTGGATCAACGAACGCAATCGCGTCCTCGTTCGGCTTGGCAGCGACCGATTCAGGCTCGAAATCACGCCCGTGGTAAGCGTTCGTTCCAGGCCAAAGGGGTTGCCGATGGCAAATGCGCGTTGGCCCACTTTGAGATGGGTCGAATCGCCGATCCGTACCGGAAAGAGCATCTCCGGCGGAGCTTCGATCCGCAAAACGGCCAGATCGGTGACGGCGTCGTGCGCAACGACCTTGCCGGGGAACGACTTACCGTTGAAGAGCGAGACTTCAATCTCCTTGGCGCCTTCGATGACGTGGAAATTGGTCAGCACGTGGCCAGATTTATCGAGGATCGACCCGGACCCCATCCCCTCGGTGGGTACGTCGAGAATGAAAAACGCCTCGCGATCTCCCTTGGTGCTGATATTCACCACGCCGCGATTCACGTTTTCGTAGACGGCGATATTCACCCGTTCGTCGGGCGTTAGTCCCTCGGGATCGCCTGTCGCATTGGCGCCTAAGGCCCCGCCTGGCCGTGGCATGAACGCGTTCCCTGGTGTGTGCTCTTGGGCCGTAGCGCGGCTGGTGGTTTTGGCGTTGTGAAACGCAAGGATCACCAGCGCTCCCACGCAACCGGACGCTATGCAACAGGTTAAATATCGATTCATTGCGTTACGCCTTCGTGGCTCCCCGAAACTCTGGATTCATCGCGACCCCCTGGCCGTTTTACCGTTCGCGCAGGACCATATTCCGAGCGCACGATACGCAATTGCGCACAAGCTTCAAAGACCGCTACGTCCGGGCGTTTTTACCTAAACGGTAAGATTCGCAATCTTGGCTAGCACAACCCGTTCGCATGCCAATTGCCTAATGCCCCCAGGCTATGTGCTCCGATACGTTTAGCGACGCGGCATTCCGTGCTAGCACGCATCGGATTGCCAAGTCCAACAACAAGTTCGCCAGCCCCAAAAGGCGCCGCGCATTAAACCGCCGGCCTGGTGTTGGCCGGTCAGGTGCTGAAACCGAAATACTCCTGGAAAGTTCTGGCGCCTTGGATGGCTGGAACTTTCTTGGCCATAAACTTTTAGGGAGATCCGTCATGAAACGCTCCAGAACCGCGCTGGCGCTGTTTTTGTGTACGTTTGCTGCTTCGCTTCTGGCTGTCGGGTTTGCCGACGGTGAAAGCCATCCGCCCAGCTATGGACATGGCTTGCAGCCTGGGGATCTCGACCAACTTTATTTGGGATTTAGCCCGACTTGCTCGCTGGGTGTTCCGCGCGGCACAACAGCCTGCGAATCATCGTTCGTCTGCCAATCGATTGAGTTGGAACCCGGCAACGCCTGTCCGATGACGGGCGAAGTCTTGGCCGCGGTCGAGATTATCTCGAACGGTTGGACCGTCCTGGCGCCTGCGAACCTGACCGACGCGATTGCACGTGGGATTGGGCAGGCTGGCGAGTTTATCGCCAGGCACGCTTCGCCCCCGGACGTGCTTGTTTGGGAAGCCAACGACGCAAACTTGGACCACATGTGCGAAAATTGGATCGCTGCCGACGCGGCGACCGCCCGCCAGTCGGCGATCGACGCCCGCTTTCTATACGCCGTCAGCGGTCAGTGGCGCACCAGCCGCCAAGAGCCGATCGATTGCATTGATGGTTGCTGGGCCGTGGAGCTCTATCTGGGGGACGGTTTTGCCGATTTGGCTGATTTGGCCGCCGATCCCCGCCATTGCCGTGGCGGAGTGGAAGCGCTGAGCCTTAACGAATCGAGCGACGGCCTGGACGTTGCCCCCGCGTCAGAAGATGACGCGGCCCTGCGATTTGTCGCTGCGTATTTTGGGCCTGCCCATGCGATGGCGATCAGCCGCCATACGCTGCCTCGCGTCCATCGCTATGAAAGCGTCTGGAGCGGTTGTGACGAGCTGCCGGACGCTTCAATCCAAGGCTGGCTCGACGAACTGGACCGGGCTGCGGCACTGCAAACCTGGCGGGCAGCGATGAGCCCAATCGCTGACCTCGCCGCAAACGCAGTGGAAATATCCCAAGGCGCGGTTTCCATCGTTTCGCGTCAGATCGCCGGCTGGTTGATTGAGCGGAGCGAGAACCTAGCCGCTGAGACAGCCCCACCGGAGCCGACCTTGGCGCCAAAACGCCCCCGCAACGCCAATCGTTCGATGGAAGGCTTTATCATCCTCTAAGCCTCGGGAAATCAAAAACGCCAGGCAAACACCGCCGCTTACGGCCGAAAACGGGCCCTAAGCAGCCTGGCGTTTGGGCCAAATCGATGGACTCTTGGATTCTCGGCTAGGATGATTTCTGGCTGAAGCCACTAAATCCTGGCTCTCGGGAGGGACGGCAGCCCCGTCGAATCCGACGTCGCAGCGGAGGCAAAATAACTAGCCTCCTAAACAATCTCCGCCTATATCGGGGGGGTGCCACTTGCGGCTGTCACTTCGCGACGCCCTCTGGCCCACGAAGGGACGCGCTTTGCCTCCACTTACCGCCACGTTTCGCGGTAGATTTTATTGGCATAAGTCCAACCTGTCGAATAGACTAGCGCTGTGTCGCTAGCGGCCGTTTCCGGCCAATTCTACGCGCGCTTCAGGCACCCGTCACGGAACACGGAGGCCCCCATGTCCAAGCCGCAAATGTTGGGGAGTTGTCAAAAAATGTCTCAACGCATTCGTCTCGTCCAAGTTGCGCGCTGCGCGCTAGGGTCGCTGCGCAATCGCGCGTTTGCGCGAAGTGGCGTCGCATTCGGCGTTGTCATGGCCTTCGGTATTGCTGCCGCTTGCGCGGCGGAACCGGCGCCCGTGGGCGCGAAGTTGGACTCGTTCAGCAAAGACGGTGATTCGTCGTTTGTATTGAGCCTGACGCCACCAGTCGCCAAACCATTGGCCAAACCTCGCGACATCGTTGTGTTGTTTGACACTTCGGCCAGTCAAGCGGGCGACTATCGAGACAAAGCGCTGAAGACGCTCGACGCCACGTTGGCCGCATTAGGTCCGCAGGACCGCGTGCAACTTTTTGCGGTTGATCTTAACGCAATTCCACTGACCACGGGCGCCGTTGCGGCGACTGGTTCCGATATGAAGCGAGCGCTTTCCGCGTTGCGATCTCGCACGCCGCTGGGCTCGACCGACATGGTCGCCGCGCTCACCGCCGCGAGCGAATCGCCGCAAGCGGACTCAACACGCGAACGCGCCGCCGTCTACATCGGCGACGGCATGAGCACCGCCAATCTGATGGGAAGCAACGCCATGCGGTCGGTGGTCGATCGATTGATCGAGACTGAGACCCCGCTGATTAGCTACGCGATTGGCCCGCGTCGAGACACCACGCTGCTGGCGGCGCTTGCGAATCAAACAGGGGGCATGCTGGCCATTGATGGCGACAGCGTTACCGCGCCGCAAGTTGGCAATTGGTTGGCGGAATCTGCCAAGCAGCCGGTTGTTTGGCCAAAATCGATTCAACTGCCGGAATCTCTGCATAGCGTCACCGGCGCCCGCGCTTTGCCACTGCGTTTTGACCGCGAGACGTTGCTGATTGGCAGCGGCGATACGCAAGGTCCTGTCGACGTGAGCATGACCGCGACTGTGGAAGGCAAACCGCAAGAGTTCAGATGGAGCGTCCCCGCTGCCACGGCGAATCCTGACCTGGCGTTTTTGCCCAAATTGATTGAAGCGGCACAGCGAGACGAGGGCTACAGTCTGCCCACCCTGGGCAAGCAAGGTCTGGACGAAGCTCGCCGCATGTTGGCTGGAGACGCCAAAGACCTGACCCGCTTGGGCCGTTTAGCATTGGCCTCCGGTGACACAGAGCAGGCGAATGCATTGGCGGATCAAGCCCTGAAGCTGGACGCCAGCGATGCCGACGCCAATTCGTTGAAGCGGGTTGCCGCTTCGGAATCTGGCCAGCTGAAACTTAGCGGCGCCAAAGAGGACGCAATTGCTCAAGCCGCGCCGGAAATTGCCGAGCAAGCCGGGGACCTGCTGAACGAAGTCGAACAAGATCGTCGCGTTCGCGAACAGGCATTGCAGGCCGAGGTCCGCGTCGCCATAAACAATGGTCGACAGCACATGGCCACGGAACCCGGCGCGGTGCTCGATGATCTAAAACTGATGTTGGAGCGCGTCCGCAAGGCAGGTGAAGTCAGCGCGGCCCTCCGCGGTCAATTGTCTGGACAGATCGAAACCGCGTTGCAAGAAGCGGCCCGGCGACAGGATCAAAAAGTCGAAAACGAACTGCTCCGGCAAGAAGTTCAGGCCACGCTCGACGCCCGTGCGCAACTGAACAAGGAACTGGTTCTCGATCAGAGCAAAGTTGAGCAGTTGATCATTCGTATGAACTCGCTGCTGGACGAGGGGCGTCCACGCGCCGCCGAGTTGCGAGCGAACCAGGCACGCGAAATCCTGCCAAATAACATCACCACTGCCGCCGCCGTGCTCGAATCGCGCACGATCGGTTACGTGGACGACATGATCCGCCTGCGCGAAATGCGTCAGAAAGGCGTAGTCGAATCGCTATACGCCGTGGAGCTTTCGCACGTGCCGACTTCGGATGAACCACCGATCGTCTATCCTTCGGCCGAAGAATGGTTGATGAAGACGGAGATGCGTCGCCACTACTTGGACGCGGTGAGTCTCTACAAACCAGGTTCGGCGGAAAAGAAAATCTATGAAGCGCTCGACGAGCCAATCTCGCTCGATATCGACGAGTCTTCGCTGGCCGACGCCGTGGATTACATCAAGCAAAAAACCGACATCGAAATCAAGCTGGACCAGAAAGGTCTGGCGGACGCTGCCGTCGATTCCGGTGTGCTGATTACCTTTCACGTGAAAGGGATCACGCTCAAGAGCGCCTTGAAGCAAATGCTCGAAGACCTGGAGTTGACCTACGTCGTCCAAGACGAGGTGCTCAAGATCACGTCGAAGGAAAAGGCCGACGGCATTCTGACCACGCGAGTCTACCCGGTCGGTGACCTTGTCGTTCCCATTCGCAATCAAGCCATGAGCGGCATGGGCGGCATGGGCGGCATGGGTGGTGGCATGGGTGGCATGGGCGGTGGCATGGGCGGTGGAATGGGTGGGGGAATGGGCGGAGGTATGGGCGGAGGTATGGGCGGTGGCATGGGTGGCGGTGGCATGGGCGGTGGGTTTATGAACGTCCCGCCGGCCGCTAAGTTCCGGCGCGCAGCAGACGCTCCCGCCGGCTTTCGAGCATTTTCAGTCAAAGACCAGCCCAAGCTGAAGTTGTCCGGCAAGAAAGACGCTCCTTCCGCTTCGCGGACTGGGCCCGCGCCAGCGCCGAAGTCTGTCGACGCCACGGCCGTCGCCGTGAAGACTCCAGCGACTAAGTCGCCGACGGCCAGTTTGCTAACGCCAAGCGCCGGCGCCGCGAAGTCTGGCGCTGTTGTCTCCTCGGCGAAGTCCGTTGCCCCGAAGACTGGCAAGGGGGCGCCGCGGATCGAATTGCCCGCCGGCGCGGATCCCGCCACGGCCTGGAACGACCATTTCAGCACGACCCAAGAAGCGCCCGAATCAGTCATTGAGACCGTGGAGTACTTGCTGCTTCACAAGAAGTATTCTTCGATCGTCTACTTACTGACAGCGGCCATTCAGAATGGTCAGGCCCAGCCCTGGATGTACGAAACGATGGGCCTGGCAATGAAGCTCGACAATCGCTCGCTACCCGATGTTGAGCGGGTGCTGATGTCGGCTTTGGACTTCGTTGAAAACGCCGATCACATGTTGTACCTCGCGCAGTACCTGGCCGACGCCGGGCTGGAGAAGCGAGCGCTTTCCATTTTGCACCAGGTAAGCAAGCTTGAACCGACCTGGCCCAAGCCCTACGTGCAAGCGTTGCGGTTGTCCAAGAAGTTGAATGACGTCGACGGCATCGAATGGTCGACGCTTGGCATTGTCTCGCAAGCCTGGAACAACGAGGAAGCCGTCGTTTGGAAAGAGGCGCACCACACGGCGCTCGCGACGATTGAAAAGCTTCGCGCCGATGGCAAGACCGCCGCCGCGGATAACTTCGATCGTAAGCTCACGGACGCGTTGAGCCGGGACGTTGTGATTGTTATCTCCTGGCCAGGCGACGCTGACGTGGACCTGCAGGTGGAAGAGCCGGCAAGCACCGTCTGCTCGTCGCGTAATCCTCGGACCACCAGCGGTGGCACGCTGCTGACCAACAGCAACAAAGGGCGCGACAAAAAGACCAATAGCATGACGACGGAAGAATACGTTTGCCCGCAAGGGTTTGACGGTTCCTACCGCGCGTTGGTCCGCCGTGCTTGGGGCAAACTCCCCACGGGCAAGGTCACTGTGGACGTCTACACGCACTATAAAGGTCCGGACCAGAAGCAGGTTGTGCATAAGCAGATCCCGCTAACGAATGACGAGGCGTTGATCGTCTTTGATCTGAAGGGGGGCCGCCGTGCGGAACCACTCGAAGATCATCAGGTGGCCAACGCCGTTGCCAAGCAAGTTGCCGTTGGAAATCAGATCCTGGCGCAGCAACTCGGCGGCAACAATGGCGCGGCAGTGGCCAGTTTACTGCGTAGCCGTGGCGTGCCTCTCGTTGCGGCCGGACCTGGCGACAATGGCGGCGGGCCAAACTTGTTCTTCCCGGGTGGCGCGGTTGGATACCAACCGGTCATCCAGACGTTACCGTCGGGCGCCAACATGAGTTCCAACGCCGTGGTTTCGGCCGACCGTCGTTACGTTCGCATTACGCCGCTGCCGATTTTCTCAGGTATCGGCGAAGTAAATACGTTTAACTTCGTCTCCGGAGACAGCGGCACCAGCGGCGGTGGCAACACCGGTGGCGGCGGCGCAAGTGGCGGCCTCGGCGGTGGCGGCGGTGGCGGCTTAGGCGGTTTTTGATCGCCCGAACTAAAACGTAGGACCGCTGTTCGCGTTTCGGTCGCTGCCGTGGAACACGGCTTCGACGAAGTGCGCGAGGCGCATCTATGCTTAGCATGTGATCCGCCCTGGCGGCGGTTAACTCCGCACGAGCCCTGGCGTGATATCCAGGTCCAAGTCTTCGACCAGGCCTGCGCGCAGTCGCTCGACGGCGATGGCGCCCATCACCGCGTTGTCTGTGCAGAGCTTGAGTGGCGCGATGTGAAGCGTGATACCGGCCGCCTGGCACTCGGTGGTGATCCGTTCTCGGAACGGCCCGTTGGCTGCAACACCTCCGCCCACACAGAGCGTTCCGAAGCCGCTCGTCCGCACGGCGGCAAGCGATTTGGCGACCAGTATATCGACCACGGCTTGTTGAAAGCTGGCGGCGACATCCGCGACAAGTTTTGGATCGAGAGTCGTCGGATCCGGCAGTGGTGTTCCTGGCGGGGCGATCGCATAGCGGACCGCCGTCTTCAGACCGCTAAAACTGAATTGCAGGCGATCGTCGTGCAAAAACGACCGGGGGAAAGCGAACGCGGCCGGATTGCCGCCGGCGGCGGTGCGCTGCAGCGCTGGCCCACCCGGAAAGCCCAGTCCTAGCATGCTGGCGACCTTATCGAACGCCTCGCCGGCGGCGTCATCGGTAGTGCCCCCCAGCAGTTCGAAATCGAGCGGATCGAGGCAGCGGTACAGGCTGGTGTGGCCTCCGCTGACGACCAGTCCGACGCACGGAAAAACGTCGACACCGCTGGAGATCCGGCAGGCGTAGACGTGGGCGTGCAAGTGATTGATTGCCACCAGCGGTCGATCGATGGCCACGCAGAGCGCCTTGGCGGCTGCCAGGCCCATCAGCAAGGATCCTGCCAGGCCAGGCGTGGTCGCTACGGCCACTGCGTCGATCTCATCAAGCCGGACGCCTGCTCGCTTGAGCGTTTCGTCGATCACCGGCAGCATCCGCTCCAGATGCGCCCGCGACGCGATTTCAGGCACCACGCCACCGAATCGCCGATGCAAGTTATCTTGTGAGGCGACCACGGCGGAGAGAACTTCCAACTGGTCAGTGACAACGGCCGCGGCCGTTTCATCGCAGGTGCTTTCAATCGTTAGCAGCTTCATCGGAACCAATTCGGGCAGGGGCTTCAGATTGTCAGATCATCAATGAATTCGTGGGACGTCCTTCGCCAGAAATCAGCGCGACAGAAGAATCCACGACAAGAATCACTCGCGTTTCAACCCGAGCGCCGAGCAGGCAGCGGCTGGCAACGACACGTATTGCCATGTCGTGGCGAACATGGGGTAGGCGCTCGCGTACGACGCAATTGGCTAGTTCGCCTTGGCGATCTCGACGTTCAGATAGTCGAGCGCCTTTTTCAATTGGCGATCGTCAAACTTCTTTGCAGGCTTGTCGTCGCCAGCATCAGGCTTGTCCTTGGCCGGCTCCTCGACCTTGGGTTTGTCGTCACCTTTTTCCGGTTCATCGAGGGCCGGTTTGACATCGGCCGGTTTTTCCTCTGCGGGCTTGGGCTTGTCGTCCGCGCCGTCCTTGGCCGGTACGTCCGCTTCTTTGTCTCCGCCCGAGTGGTTTACCAGCAGGATGTCCCGGTTGCGGCGATATTCCATCAGCCGGTAGAACTCGTCGTCCGGCAGTTTCATGTCGTAACCTTCGTCCGGTCGAACGCCCCAATCTTCCGATTCCGGGGCGTTTGGCAGCTTGTGAATATTCTTGCCGCTGGGACGCATGTAGGCGGCGGTCGTCAGCTTGAGCGCGCTACGTCCGCCTTCCATTTCGATGACGTTCTGAACGCTTCCTTTACCCCAGGTGCGCTCGCCAATCACCACGGCCCGCTTGTGATCTTGCAGGCAGGCCGAGACGATTTCGCTGGCGCTCGCGCTATAGCGATTGACGAGGACGACCATGGGAAGATCTTCAAAAACGCCCTCTTTTCGGGCATCCCAGCTGCGGGGCGTAGTATTGCGACCTTCGGTGCTCACGATCTTTCCCTCGGCGACAAACAGATCGGAGACACCGATTGCCGCGGTCAACAGACCACCCGGATTGAAACGCAGGTCGAGGATCAATCCGCGAACCTCTTGTCGCTTGAGGTCCTCCAGCGCGCGGGTTAAATCTCGCTCCGTGTCGCGACCAAACGCGGTCAACCGGATGTAGCCAATCTTCTTGTCGTGATCGATCAGAAAGTCCCAGCTATCGTCCTCCTTGCGCTGATCTCCCATCACCGTGTCGACGTGGACGATCTCGCGTTCGATCCCGAACGTGCGGCGTTTACCATTGCTGGGGCGGAACGTGGTGATGGTCACCTTACTGCCCGGCTCCCCCTTGAGACGCTTAATGGCATCGTCAATCGATCGGATCTCGGAGGTGGACTCCCCTTCGATCTCAATGATCCGGTCTCCAGCTTGCATGCCGGCCCGATAGGCCGGGCTGCCGACGATGGGGCTGATGACCACCAACTGCCCTTCACGCGGGATCTCAACTTGGATGCCGATCCCACCGAATTGATTCTCCACATTCGTTTTGAACTGGCCGAGATCGTCAGGACTGATGTAGTTGGAATAGGGGTCGAGTTTGGTGAGGACACCACGGATAGCGGCTTCCATCAGCTCGCGGCGGCTGATGTTCTTGACGTAGTTCCGCTCGACCTGGTCGATCGTGTCGGCAAAGAGCTTTTGCAGTTCGTATTCTTCCGCGGCGGATTTTGCGGCGGCCTCGGCTTTGGCCCGCTCTGCTTTTGCGGTGTCTTTCGGGTCGGATTCCTTGGAGTCTGCGTCCTTGGCTTCGGACGCTTTGGCGTCCGTCTCCTTGGCCTTGTCGACCGCGGCAGGCTCGTCTTTGGAGGAATCGTCCTTGGGGTCGTCGGCAAACGCTGCGGCAAGCTGAATGGCCTCTCCCTGGATGTCAGACGCCCCTTCTACCGCTGTCGCCACGGCGCCGAGCATCAAAACCGAACCGCACGCCAGGACATAAGGGAGAAGGAAAAGCCGCTGCATCATGGCCTCCGTGAATCGCTAATCGGGGAGATCGGCGGAAAATGGTGGGGGGCGTCGACGCATCCAGCGAAGCAAATCGACGCAACATGTCGCAGATTCAAGACTTATTCAGTCTTGGAATGCTAAGAATCACGATATACCAACATCCCTTGCAAAACAAGCTTTCTGAAACGGTCGGTCGGTGGCCGATGATTGGAATTGCAGCATGTTTCTCGGGGAATAAGGCGAGTTACGATTTCGACAGCCGCACGTGATGGACCCACGCCGGGGGGAAGTTGCGCAGCACGCACTCGCGATGGAATTCATGCGCGCCGAGTAGGCCATGCAGATGATGCCCTATGGCGGTCAGTCGGGCCCGCTCTTCTCTGCCGGCCAGCGATCGTTTTACCGGTCGGACTCCTACGTATTCAAAGAACGAGAGCGTTCCGCCCGGGGCCAATAGTCCTCGGAGCGTCCCCAGGATCTGGCCGACGAGCTCGCCTGAGAAGTTATTCAGCGGCAGGCCGGAGACAATCGCGTCGTAGCCGCCGTGGGGGGCGAGCTGTTCCACGGGCTGATGCAAGATCCGCGTTTGCGCGCGGGCCGGCGCAAAGTGGGTGTCTTTTTCAAACAACTGCCGCAGATGGACGACAAATGACTCGTTGAGCTCAACGAGATCGAATGAATCGCCTGCAGCTAGCCGGGGGACAATCCAACGCGTGACCGCGCCGGTGCCGGGCCCCACTTCCAGGATCTTGCGGGCTGGTTGCTCGCCCGGCACGTACCGCGCAAGGGCTTGGGCCAGCCAGCGGCTACTGGGGGCAAGGGATCCGGTGGTGTGAAAGTTCTCGACGAATTGCCGGAAGAACAGCCGGTGATCTTTGAGCATCTGGGGACTGGGCGAGCGACTGGCGGGCGGAGTGGGCGCGAAACGAACCGCCAATATCGCGGCCGGCGGAGCCCGCGTCCAGTCGGGAGGCAGAGTCCTGCAGGCCTGCCTGGCAAAGGCCATTGCGCCAACTTCAGGTTAGCGCAACAAAAACGGCGGTCCGACCCGTCATGGGTCGGACCGCCGCGACTAGCAAGACCAGACCTTTCCTCCGCCCTTGGGGGTCGGAGGAACATGCTCAAACACTCTCGAACTACTTAGCCACCGCAGCACGAGTTGCTGCAGCAAGGGACCGGGCAGCAGATGGTGACCGGGACTTGCTTGCAGATCACTCGCGGCACGCAGCGGGTCACCGTGTAGGCAACCTGCTTTGGAACACAACGCGAGACGTTGATCGTCTTCGTGTAGTGGACCGGCTTGCAGACCGTGTAAGCAACCTTCTTGACGTGCTTCTCGGCCTCAATGTGGCAGCAGGTGTATGGGACCTGCTTCGAGTGGCATTCCTTGACCATGTGGCAGACCTTGTACGTGCAGGTCTTGACACGCTGCTCAGGAACCATCTTGCAGACCGTGTAGTTGCAGGTCTTGACGTGTTGCTCGGGCACCATGTGGCAGACCTTGTACGTGCAGGTCTTGACGTGGTTTTCGGGCACCATGTGGCAAACCTGGTAAGTGCAGGTCTTCTTGTGTTGCTCAGCAACCATGTGGCAGACCTTGTACGTGCAGGTCTTCACGCGTTGCTCAGGAACCATTTTGCAGACCGTGTAGTTGCAGGTCTTGACGTGTTGCTCAGGAACGATGTGGCAGACCTTGTAAGTGCAGGTCTTCACACGTTGCTCGGGCACCATCTTGCAAACCGTATAGCTGCAAGTTTTGACGCGTTGCTCGGGCACCATGTGGCAAACCTTGTACGTGCAAGTCTTCACGTGCTGCTCGGGCACCATGTGGCAGACCTTGTACGTGCAGGTCTTGACGTGGTTTTCCGGAACCATCTTGCAGACGGTGTAGGTGCAGGTCTTCACGCGCTGCTCTGGCACCATCTTGCAGACCTGGTAGGAGCAGGTCTTGACGCGTTGCTCGGGCACCATGTGGCAGACCTTGTACGTGCAGGTCTTGACGTGGTTCTCGGGCACCATCTTGCAGACGGTGTAGTTGCAGGTTTTCACGTGTTGCTCAGCAACCATGTGGCAGACCTTGTACGTGCAGGTCTTCACGCGTTGCTCCGGCACCATCTTGCAGACGGTGTAGGGGATCCGCTTCTCGTGGCATTCCTTGACCATGTGGCAGACCTTGTACGTGCAGGTCTTGACACGCTGCTCAGGAACCATCTTGCAAACCGTGTAGTTGCAGGTCTTCACGTGCTGCTCGGCAACCGTGTGGCAGACCTTGTAAGTGCAGGTCTTCACGCGTTGCTCAGGAACCATCTTGCAGACCGTGTAGGGAATCCGCTTCTCATGGCATTCCTTCACCGTGTGGCAGACCTTGTATGTGCAGGTCTTCACGCGTTGTTCCGGAACCATTTTGCAGACGGTGTACGAGCACTGCTTGACGCACTGCTCGGCCACATACTTGACGCAAGTGATCTGGCGTTCCTTGACTTCAGGAATCCAAACCTTCTTGCAAACCTTGACCGGTGGGCACTGAACCTGAACCTGCTTGCAGGCGCCAGGGCAGTACACGCAACGGCAGCAGCAAGGATCCCAAGTCCAGCAGCCTGGCTCTTGGACGCACTTGGTAATCACGCGGCCTGCACACTCCGTGACCTGGTTCTCCCAGCGACCACAGCAGACCTTGATCGTCTTCGTCTCGTGAACCGGCTTGCACACCGTGTAGCAAATGTCGCGGGTCTTGGTTTCATAGACCGGCTTGCAGACGGTGTAGCAGATGTCGCGAGTTTTGGTCTCCCAGACCGGCTTGCAGACGGTGTACTGGCAGACGCGCTCTTTGGTCTCGTAGACCGGCTTGCAGACCGTGTAGCAAATTTCCTTGGTCTTGGTTTCCCAGACTGGTTTGCATACGGTGTAGCAAATGTTGCGGGTCTTCGTTTCGTACACTGGCTTGCAGACCGTGTAGCAGATCTCTTTGGTCTTGGTTTCCCAGACCGGCTTGCAGACGGTGTACTGGCAGACGCGCTCTTTGGTCTCATAGACCGGCTTGCAGACCGTATAGCAGATTTCCTTGGTCTTGGTTTCCCAGACTGGCTTGCAGACGGTGTAGCAAATATTGCGAGTCTTCGTCTCGTACACTGGCTTGCAGACCGTGTAGCAGATCTCCTTGGTCTTCGTCTCCCAGACGGGTTTGCAGACGGTGTAGCAAATGTTGCGGGTCTTCGTTTCGTAGACCGGCTTGCAGACCGTGTAGCAGATTTCCTTGGTCTTGGTTTCGTAGACTGGCTTGCAGACCGTATAGCAAATGTCGCGAGTCTTGGTTTCCCAGACTGGTTTGCAGACGGTGTAGCAAATGTTCTTGGTCTTGGTTTCCCAGACCGGCTTGCACACCGTGTAGCAAATGTCGCGGGTCTTCGTCTCGTAGACTGGCTTGCAGACGGTGTAGCAAATATCGCGGCTCTTGGTTTCCCAAACCGCCTTGTTCACCGTGTAACAAATGTTGCGAGTCTTCGTTTCGTAGACCGGCTTGCAGACGGTGTAGCAAATGTTCTTGGTCTTGGTTTCCCAAACCGGCTTGCACACCGTGTAGCAAATGTCGCGAGTCTTGGTCTCGTAGACCGGCTTGCAGACGGTGTAGCAAATGTTCTTGGTCTTGGTTTCCCAGACCGGCTTGCACACCGTGTAGCAAATCTGCTTGGTCTTGGTCTCATAGACCGGCTTGCAGACCGTATAGCAGATATCCTTGGTCTTGGTCTCGTAGACCGGCTTGCAGACGGTGAAGTTCACCGTGCGGTAGCGGGTCTCGTAAACCGGCTTGCAGACCGTGTACTCGCAGTCACGGTAGCAAGTCTCTGGAACGTATTTTACGCAGTTGATCGTACGCGGCTCGCAGACCGTCTCGTAGCACGTCTTGTAGCACGTGTAGTTCTGCTTCTCGTATACGACCTCTTTGCACGTCTTCATGACCGTGCATTGCTGTTTACAACAGCAATAACTCACGGTGTCGCAGCAATCTGCACAACACCGAAACTTGGCCGCCCCGCACCAACTGGCTTCAGCCGCGCCGGCTGAAATCGTTGCCAGTAGGAAGGCGAGAATCGGCACCCCCAAAAGTGTCTTCATGTTCCTGTCTCCTCCCAAGGACAATGCTCAAAAATCGGAAGGCCTGGTCCGACGAGGCATGGCTCGTCTACGCTCTCTTCGACCTGCGCAGTCAACGTCCGTTAACTGGATTGCCCAAATTACACAGCCTTCGACCACCGAGAGGTGGACGTAAGCGATGTAACCGGGCGCAGAATGGGCCGTACAACGCCATTCATCGTCAAGATGCGTGGTCTGCTTGATATGGACTGGCCGGGATGTTTCGGATATGTGCGATAACTGGTAAAACGCAGGCTGAGGCGAGCGGTACTGCCGGAAACTCACCTAGTTCCACTTCGGCCGGATATTCCGGTTATGACTAGCCGCGACCTGCCGCGCGGAATCAAGCGGACAATTGGCAAAACCTGCCCGCTTCGCGCCGTCCACCCTGGCGGAATCTCTTGACGGATCAGCGCCATAGATTCCAGCGTCACTTACCGAAACTCGCGGTAGGATGAAGGCGCAGGGGGTTCGCTGCTACCAATGCCAGCCGCTGGCGATCAAACTGTCAGCATGCCTGCGCCGCCAGCAGCGCTTGTCGCTTCAGTTCGGTTCCTTTAGAGTGGAAAAGCCGCCGGTTTGGGTGACTGCTGAGTCCTGGATGCGGACGGAAGGGGGGCCGACTCCAGCCCTAGCCCCCAAGACGTTGGCGACAGAAGCAATCGCCCACGTGTTACCATGGCGCCAAAGGATCTCGGGCTCAAAGCGAGTGATGGTCGAACCGCCGGACAAATCCGATACCGCCTCAGGATCGGCGCCAGGGCCCATCCCCAAAGCCGTGGCCAGCCGTCTGAGCCTCTATTTGCGCGAGCTCCAACATTTGATGGAGCAGGGCGAAGAGACCACCAGTTCCAGCCAGCTAGGACGCAAGCTTGGCTTCACGGACGCCCAAGTGCGGAAGGACCTGGCTTACTTCGGTCACTTTGGCTTTCCAGGCATCGGCTACCGCTGCGACAAGCTGGTCTCTGCGATCAAAAAGATCTTAGGGACCGATCAGCAGTGGTCTGCGGCCCTGATCGGCGCCGGTAACTTGGGGCGCGCGCTGCTGGGATACAAAGGTTTTGGCCGGCAGGGGTTCCGCGTTGTCGCCGCCTTTGACACTGATCACCACAAAGTGGGCTCCAAGATCGAGGGAGTGCTGGTCTATCACCTCTCGGACCTGGAAGAGTTCGCCAAGGCCAACCGCGTCCGATTAGGCATCCTGGCCGTCCCGTCGACCGCCGCGCAAGGCGTGGCCACTCGATTGGCGGCTGCGGGGGTCGAGGGAATATTGAATTTTGCCCCTGTGACGATCGAACTGCCGGAACACGTGCGACAAGTCGGCGTCGATCTGGCGATTGAGCTGGAGCAACTCTCGTTCGCGATCGTCAATCGGACGGAAATGCCGCCCGGTCGCTGAACATTTTGGCAGAAATCAGAGCAATCTTGCGCGTCGCGCGGCTGATCGCCGTTGAAAACACGGCCCTTCTGCGTTAAAAAACAGGAACGGTACCCGATGGTGTAATGGTAACACTAGGGATTTTGATTCCCTCATTCTAGGTTCGAATCCTAGTCGGGTAACTTTTCTGCTGGGGCTACGGGTCTACTGGGGCTACGGGGCTGCTGGTCTTTTGGGCCCGCTGGGCGAAGGGGGTATGGATGCACGCCAAGAAGATCCTCTTTCCGACCGATTTTTCCACGCTCAGCGACGCCGCACTGCGGCACGCCACGACGCTCGCCCGCGACATGGGCGCCAAGCTCGTGATTCTGCATGTCGAAGAGCCGCCGGCCGCATATGGTTCGGGCGAAATGTATTATGGCCTCCCTGATCCGGACATGGCCGCCCTGACCAAGATGTTGCAGGCCGTCGTTCCGGCCGACCCGCAGGTTCCCTACGAGCACCGCATGATCGTTGGGGACCCGGCGACAGAGATCGTCACGCTGGCCACGGAAGAGAACATCGATTTGATCGTTCTGGGGACGCACGGTCGGTCTGGACTCTCCCGATTGTTGATGGGGAGCACCGCCGAAGCCGTGGTGCGCCGCGCCCCTTGTCCAGTATTCACGTTCAAAGAACCGAAGCCGCAAAAGCCGCAAGGCAAATAGCGACTGAGCCGGTTGCGCCTGCCAGCGAATTCACGTTGATTGCGCGCTCGATCATCGTGGCGCCAACGGACAACGTTTGGCGCGAACTCTCGCGCTGCGCGATCAATCATGATGCGCGCGGTAATCTATGCGCGGTTGACCCCGTTTTCCGGATCGCGCTATAATCCGGGCCTCTCGCACATATTACGCGTTCACCGCTTTTTGCCGATTCGACGGATCGAACCGGTCTCGCCGGCGGTGTCGCGATGTTTGGAAACGTAATTGCACCACCTGTGAAAGGGATTGAAATGGCAACGGCGCCGGAACGCGGTCTGTACGAGGAAATCACGCAATGCATCGGCAACACGCCGCTGGTGAAGTTGCGTCGCGTCACCAAGGGCTGCGTCGCCACGGTCTACGGCAAGCTGGAGAACGTCAATCCTCTGTGGAGCGTCAAGGATCGTATCGCCGTGGCGATGATCGACGCCGCGGAGCGTGACGGCAAAATCAAGCCGGACACCATCATCATTGAGCCCACCAGCGGCAACACCGGCATTGGGTTGGCTTACGTTTGCGCCGCTCGCGGCTACAAGCTTACCGTCACCATGCCGGAAAGCATGAGCCTCGAGCGTCGCCGGATGTTGAAGGCGCTGGGCGCGGAGTTGATTCTCACGCCGGCCGCTGAGGGAATGCCTGGCGCGGTCCGCCGGGCGGAAGAGCTCGCCGCACAGAATAAGAGCTACTTCATTCCGCAGCAGTTCACCAACCCGGCGAATCCTGAGATTCACCGCAAGACCACGGCCGAGGAAATCTGGCGAGACACCAAGGGCGCTGTCGATATCTTTGTCTCTGGCGTCGGCACGGGCGGAACGATCACCGGCGTGGGCGAAGTCCTCAAGAGCCGCAAGCCGAGCGTGCAGGTCATTGCTGTTGAGCCGGTCAATAGCCCTGTAATTACGCAGCGCCGTGCAGGCCAGGACCTGAAGCCTGGCAAGCACACGATTCAGGGGATCGGCGCCGGATTCATCCCAGCGAATCTGAACGTGAGCATCATTGACGACGTCGTGCAGGTGGCGGACGAAGACGCCATGGAAACAGCTCGGAATCTTGCCAAGCAAGAGGGGTTCATGTGTGGCATTAGCTGCGGCGCTGCTGCCTGGGCCGCGATCGAAGTCGCTAAGCGAAAAGAAAACGCCGGCAAGATGGTTGTGGTCATCCTGCCCGACCTCGGCGAGCGATACCTATCGACCAAGCTCTATCCAGAGTAGTTTGGCCGTAGCTTCGCGGATTATTTTGATTCAACGAAAACGCCAGCCGTTCGCTGTCAGCGAACGGCTGGCGTTTTTTGTCGGGCAAGTGATGGAGAATACGCCGTCGATCAACCTTCGTCGTCGCGAAGTTTGGCCAGAACCGTATAATCCTCTAATGTTGTCGTGTCGCCAACCGTTGCTTTGCCGGCGGCGATATCGCGCAACAAACGTCGCATGATCTTGCCGCTACGCGTCTTGGGGAGTGCATTGGTAAAGCGGATCTCGTCCGGTTGCGCGAGTGCGCCAATCTCCTTGCGGACATGGCGTTTCAGCTCCTCACGCAGGGCGTCGTCTGCCACGCCCTCCTTGAGCGTGACGAAGACCGCGACTGCTTCCCCCTTGAGCTCATCCGGTTTGCCTACGGCGGCCGCCTCGGCCACACGCGGATGGCTGACCAGCGCGCTTTCGATTTCGATCGTGCTGAGGCGGTGTCCGGCGACATTCAGCACGTCGTCGATCCGGCCCATGATCCAGTAGTATCCGTCTTGATCGCGCCGCGCGTTGTCACCCGCCAGGTAGTTGTGCGGGACCTTTTTCCAATACTGTTCCGCATAACGCTTGTCATCGCCCCAGATACCGCGGAGCATGCCTGGCCAGGGTCGCGTGATGACCAGCCACCCGCCGCATCCGGCGTCGACCGGGCGGCCAGCATCGTCGACGATCGCCGGGATGATGCCAGGCATGGGGCGCGTGCAACTGCCGGGCTTCGTGGCGATAGCGCCCGGCAGAGGGCTCATCATGATTCCGCCGGTTTCAGTCTGCCACCAAGTGTCGACGATTGGGCATCGCTCAGCGCCAATTTTGCGGTGATACCACATCCAGGCTTCCGGATTGATTCCCTCGCCCACGGTGCCGAGGAGCCGCAGGCTCGATAGATCGCAGGCGTCGACCCATTTGTCGCCCCATTTGATAAACGAGCGGATCGCTGTCGGAGCGGTGTAGAAGATCGTGATCTTGTATTGCTCAATGATTTTCCAAAACCGGCCCTCGTCCGGCCAGTTGGGCGCCCCTTCGTACATCATCACCGTGGCGCCAGCAGCCAGAGGCCCGTAGACGACGTAGCTGTGACCGGTGACCCAACCACAATCCGCGGTACACCAAAAGACGTCCTCCTCTCGCAGGTCGAAGACCCACTCCATCGTCTTCTTGACGTACAACAGATAACCGGCCGTGGTGTGCTTGATTCCCTTCGGTTTTCCGGTCGAACCGCTGGTGTAGAGGATGTAGAGCGGGGCTTCGCTCGGTAGCGACTCGGCGGGGCAATCGGCCGAGGCCTCGGCCATCAGTTCGTCCCACCAAAAGTCCCGGCCTGGCTTCATGTTGACGTCAGCGCCAATCCGCCGCACGACGACGCACTTCTCCACCGTTGGGCTCTTGGCGAGGGCCTCGTCGACGTTCTCTTTCAGAGGTAGTACTTTGCCACGCCTCCAGCCGCCATCGGCCGTGATCTGCAGCTTCGCGCGGGCGTCATTGTTGCGGTCAGCAATCGCTTCGCTGGAGAATCCGCCAAAGATCACGGAATGGACCGCCCCGATGCGGGCGCAAGCCAGCATGGCGATGGCCAGTTCCGGAACCATGGGCATGTAAATCGAGACGACGTCGCCACGGTTTACGCCTAGTTTTTTCAGGACGTTCGCGAACTTGCAGACTTCGCGATGGAGCATCTGGTAGGTCAGAACTCGCTGCTCGCCCGGCTCACCTTCCCAGATAAGCGCCGCCTTATTGCGTCGCGGGCCATCCAGGTGGATATCCAGGCAGTTGTAAGAAGCGTTGGTCTCGCCGCCGACAAACCAGCGCGCGTGCGGTTCTTGCCAATCGAGGACCTGGGTGTAGGGCTTGAACCAATGCAATTCCGCGGCGTAGCCGTCCCAAAATGCTTCGATATCAGCCGCCGCCTCGTTCCAGAGCGTTTCGTAGGCTTCGAGCGATCCGATCTTGGCTTGGGCGGCGAACTCGGCCGGAGGTGGAAAAAGACGTTCCTCGCTCATCACGCTGTCAAGTTTTCCGCCCGATTGCGCGGCCATGATTCCCCCTATGGAACGCTGCTTGAAATCGATCTTCGCATGGTTGGACGCATGTCGAATCAGACGATGCGCAACGGCTTGCGGTCGAATTTGCTGTATTTTCCCTCGCCGTCCGAAGTGTAGAAGACGTTGCTATCGGGTGTCAACGAACCGCGGTCGGCTGAAGTGGGCCCCCAGGTCACGATGCTAGGATTGCCTAGCCCTGCCCAATCATCGTAGTCTTAGGTCTGGCGACTCGGACGGTCCGTACGCCGAGACCCTGCTATTCGCTTTTTTGACTTATGCTGCGGATCACGATCACTACGAGTAAAGGTCGCAAGCAAATCACGCATGACGCTGGCCCGTTGGAGTTTGGCCGCGTAATGCAGGGGGACGCCGCGCGCGTGCTGCTTGAGGATCCGTTCGTCTCGCGCGATCAATTAAGGATTCGCGAAGTCGACGGGGCGCTGGCCGTCGAGAATCTAAGCCGGCAGACCATAGTGCAAGTTCTGGGCAGGGCAGAGACCATCGACGTGGGCGCCTCGGCCCAAGTTTCCTTGCCGGTGACGCTCTCGATGGGGCAGACGCGGATTGAGATCGCCATCAAATCCACGGAAGAGTCGCACGGCGATTGGCAAACGATCCTCCGGCCGGCGCAGTTTGATGACGACACTCCCGGTCCAATCAACCTGACCGATTCGCGCGAGCCCCTGACGCCGCAGCGGTTGGCACATTGGTTTGAGACCGTGATTTCCGTCCAGCGAGCCGCCGCGGGTTCAGCCGAGTTTTATCAAGAGACAGTTCGCGCTGTGGTGGACCTGGTTGGCCTCGACGGAGCCCTGGTGCTGCTGCGACATGGCGAACGCTGGGAGACCGTGGCCAGCCACGTTCGCACCGGAGGCGGGTCTCCACCCACGCCCAGCCGGACCGTGTTGAACCGCATGCTCGAACAGCGGCGGACGTTTTATCGCACGCTCGAAGCGGGCGCCGCCGGCAGCCTGATGGGGATCGAAGCCGTCGTGGTCAGCCCTATCTCGGACGGGCAGGGGGAGATCGTCGGCGCCATCTACGGTCAGCGCTACCAAAAGTTGGGCTCGCAGGGGCCGGCCATCGAGCCGCTCGAAGCCCAGCTTGTGCAACTTTTGGCGGCGGCCGCTGGCGCCGGTCTGGCGCGACAACAACAGGAGGCCGAGGCTGCGCGATCGCGAGTGCAGTTCGAGCAGTTCTTCTCGTCGGCCCTAGCTCAGCAGTTGCAGGCCGACCCCACGATGCTCGATGGCCGCGATTGTCAGGTGACCGTGCTGTTTAGCGATATCCGCGGATTTTCGTCCCACTCTGAGCGGCTTTCGCCAGCCGATACTTGCCGTCTCGTTGGAGACGTGATGGAACGTCTGACGGGCCGCATCGTCGAGCATGGTGGCGTCGTTGTGGATTACGTCGGAGACGGACTGCTGGCGATGTGGAATGCGCCCGCGCCGCAAGCGGATCACGCGGTACTCGCCTGCCGAGCCGCGCGAGCGATGCTCGAAGAATTGCCCGGCTTGAACGACACCTGGCGAGAAACGCTCGGCGTGCCGCTCGGGCTGGGGTTGGGGCTAAATACAGGCCCGGCGCGGGTTGGCAACATCGGCAGCCGCCGCCGTTTCAAATACGGCCCGCTGGGACACACTGTCAATTTGGCCAGCCGTATCGAAGGGCTCTCCAAACACTTGGGAGTGCCAGCACTTTTGAGTGGATCTACGCGGGATGCTCTCGACGCCTCGGTCGCCACGCGCCGATTGTGCCGCGCCCGGGTCGTGGGCATCGCCACGCCGGTCGACGTCTACGAGCTTTGCCCCACGGCGCCGGTCGACGCCGCCTGGTGCGCGCTGCGCGACAGTTACGAGGCGGCGCTGGCTCAGTTCGAAGCGGGAGATTGGGCCCGGGCGTGCCGGACACTCTATCCGCTATTGGCCAGCCAGCCAGACCGATATGACGTTCCGAGCCTGACGCTAATCGGCCGCGCAGTCGAATGTCTTAAATCCCGCGCCGGCAAGTTCGATCCTGTGCTCGATTTCAGCCAGAAATAGCCGCTGCGGACTGCGTTAACCATCCGTTGCGCTTACTTGAGCTCGCGGATGTAGATGTTCTTGAACCAGAGCGTGTTGCCGTGGTTCTGCAACTCGATCTGTCCGGTTGGGAAGATCGGCTTGCTGTAGTCCCAGTAGTTTTCCAGTACGACGTTGTCCGTCACTAGTTTGTCATTCAGATGGATCGTCACTTTGTCGCCGACCATTTTGATGCGGAACGTGTTCCACTCGCCGATCGGCTTGTCGGCGATGATGTCCGGCTTCGACTGGTTCTTCTTGTTATTGAACAGACCGCCCGAGCCGACGTTATTGAGCGCCGGGTCCCAGATCTGTACTTGTGGGGAGCCGCGGAGGTAAATCCCACTATCCCCCTTGGGCAGGATCTTCCAATCGACCAGCATCTCGAAATCGCCATAGTTCTTAGCCGTGCAGAGGCTGCGTCCCTTACCGTCGAAGACAAGCGCGCCATCAGCGACTTTCCAATGCGCCTTCATGTTTTCGTCGGCCTCGGCTCGCGCCTTGGCCAACTCCTCTTTGCTGGCCGCCGCCCGTTTGATTGGGTTATCCAGTGGGCCGGCCTCCAAGCCCTTCCAGTTCGTCAAGTCTTTGCCATTGAAGACGGCCATAAAGCCTTCTGGGGGCTCATTGTCCGCTGCTTTGGCAGACGTCAGGGGGCACGCCAGCAGCGCCGCGCAAATACCAAACGCCAGCAGGCGACGCGTGGAACCGCTGATAGTGGCGGCGCAGATCGAGATCGGAGACATGCGGGTGGGTCCTCAGGCTGGAGCGGGTGGGCGAGTCTGTGAAGCGGACAGTCGACACGGCCATCCTAGACTCGTGATTACCGCCGATCAAGCACCGGAAACTCTGCGGAATTTGCCGCGTAAGCGGGGGCGACGGCTGGCTTCGGTCGCCGGGCGCTGCAATCCGCGCATCCTGCATTTGCCCCTATTTAGTTGAAACGGGTTCGAGAAGCGTTACAATCGCCTGCGCCCCGGCGGCTTCGGCTCGTCGCGGCGCCACGTCTTTCAGATCACCCATCGCATCCCCATGACCTGCGGAGGTCGTTTCGCATGAAGGATCCAAGATCCTACAACGGGACTGGCGGCCATAGCCGTCGAGCGTTCCTCAAGGGCACCAGCGCCGCTGCCGCGGCCACTGCTCTTGCCACCGGCGCCGGCGCTGCTGTCGCCGCCGACGTCAAACCGCGCATCGTGGGTCCAGAAGCGACTCCGGTCACGCTGAACATCAACGGCAAAGACTACGAGCTGAAGGTCGAGCCGCGGATGACGCTGCTCGAAGTCCTGCGCTGGCAACTCGACCTGACGGGCGCCAAGCCCGTGAGCGTAGACGCCAGCAGTGGCGCCGCCACTGTGATTATCGATGGCAAACCGGCAGCAGCCAACACCACGCTCGCGGTTGCCTGCGCCGGCAAGAAAATCCAAACTGTCGAAAGCCTCGGCGGCGCCAAGCCAGATCCGGTGGCGACGGCCTTCGTTCATAACGATGGCATGCAATGTGGATTCTGCACGCCGGGCTTTGTCGTCTCGGTGCGAGCCTTCTTGGACAAGAATCCCAAAGCGACCGAGCAAGAGATTCGCGCGGGGCTCAACAGCAATCTCTGCCGCTGTGGCACCTACGCCAACGTGGTCATGGCCGCTCTCGAAGTAGTAAAAGGAGGCACTCGTGGCTAAGGCGAAATACAGTTGGCCCAAGCAAGGCACGGCGGCGATCATCGGCACGCAACAAGACCGTGTCGATGGCATGGCCAAGGCGACCGGAGCGGCCAAATACTCCTACGACATCAATCCGCCCAACGTTCTGCTCGCCCGAGCGCTGGGGTGCCCTCACGCGCACTGCAGCGTCAAATCGATTGACGTCAGCGCCGCCGAAAAAGTCCCCGGCGTGGTAAAGGCCGTGGCGATGAAGAAGCCCGGCAACGAGATCCGCTGGCAAGGGGACCCAATCGCCGTGGTTGTCGGCGAGACCGAAGGCGCCGTGGCCGAAGGGTTAAAGGCGATCAAGTTCGATTACGAAGCAATGCCGATCTTCGTCGAGGACGAAGACCTGGCCGCGGCCGAGAAAGCGGATCGCGCCGGCGGCGGTGGCGGGAACACGCAACTAGAGAAAGAAGCGCCGGAAGACGCGGACGAAGCCAAATTCGCGGATCAAGAGATTGAGCGATTGCTGAAGGACTCCGCAGCGGTCGTCGAAGGCTATTACGGCATCGACGTCATCACGCACATGTGCCTGGAGCCTCATGGGTCAACCTGCGAGTGGGACGGCAAGAAGCTGACGGCGCATCTTTCGACGCAAAACGTCTCCGGCACTGCAAGCCAGTTTGCAGATCCACTGGGGATTACGGCCGACGAAGTAACCGTCCATTGCGACTACATCGGCGGCGGCTTTGGCAGCAAGTTCCAAGTCGATAGCTGGGGCGTGCTCGCCGCGCAGTTGGCCAAGGATATTGGCCGCCCAGTCAAGCTGATGCTCGATCGCGACGTGGAATTGAAAACGGCCGGCTGTCGGCCCAGTGGTTACATCAAGGTTCGTATTGGCGCGGACAAGGATGGCGTGGTCAATGTTTGGGATTCGCACCACTGGGGCACCAACGGCGCAACGCCGGGTGGAGTCGATCAGGGCGTAATTCCGTACGTCTTCAATCCCAAGAATCGTCGCCGCAAGCGAACCACGATCGTCACCAACGCCAGCCCTACGCGGGCCTGGCGAGCGCCGAATCATCCGCAAGGCTGCGCAATGAGCCAGACGGCGTACGACGACATCGCGGCCAAGCTTGGCTTGGATAGCTATGACGTTTTCCTCCGCAACCTGCCGAGCGTGGCGAACAACAAGCAGGAAGTTTACGAAGCGGAGATGAAGGTCGCCGCCAAGCTGATGGATTGGAAAGCCAAGTGGCACGCCCACGGCAAGGGTCCGGCAAAGGGCTCAGTCGTCAGCGGTCTTGGCATGGCCATTCACACTTGGGGTGGCGGCGGACAAGCGGGCGGCTGCCTGGTCAAGATCCATCCGGACGGCGGCGTCGAAGTCTCGCTCGGTAGCCAGGATCTTGGCACCGGCACGCGGACCGTGATCAACATGATCGCTGCCGAAACGTTTGGCCTGCCGCTAGAAAGCGTCACTGTCAACATCGGTAGTTCCAAGTACCCTCGCAGCAGCGCCTCGGGCGGAAGCGTCACCGTGGCGGGCGTCAGCGAAGCCACGCGTCGCGGCACGCAAGATTCGCTCACCAAGCTCTGCGAACTAGTCGGCAAGAAACTCGATGTCGATCCCACGACGCTAGTCGCCTCGAAGGGGCGAATCCACGTTGCGGACCAGGCCGACAAGGGTCTCACCTGGAAAGAAGCTTGCAGCCTTCTGGGCATGTCTCCGCAAGAGGTGAAGGGTGAATTCCAGCGTGCCGATGACAACCATCTCTCCAGCTCACAAGTGGGTGGCGTGCAGATGGCCGAGGTCGAAGTCGACAAGGACACCGGCGTTGTGCGAATGAAAAAGTTCGTCGCCGTGCAGGACATGGGCCTGATCATCAATCCTCGTGGCGCCACCAGCCAGATCTACGGCGCGGTGATCATGGGCATTTCCGCCGCTCTCTACGAGCAGCGGATCATGGACCCCAAGACCGGCGCGTTTCTCAACGCCGAAATTGCCGACTACAAGCTTCCAAGATTGGGAGACGTTGGTGAGATCGTCGTCGAACTCTATCAGCCGGAGAGTGAATACAATCGCGGCGTGGTTGGCTTGGGCGAACCGCCGGCCATCAGTCCTGCCGCGGCCATCTCTAACGCAGTAGCCAATGCTCTGGGCGTGCGCGTGCCCGTGCTGCCGATGACGCCCAAACGGGTCCTCGAGGCCCTGCAGAAAGCGAGGAACGCCTGATGAAAGCTTTTGAATACGCGGCGCCAACCAAGCCAAGCGATCTGCTGGAATTGCTCGCAGATTATCCGGACGACACGGCAATTCTGGCCGGCGGCACGGATCTCGTTCCGCTGATGGCCAAGATGATCGTTACGCCTCGCCGCGTGGTGAACATCACAGGCGTTGCCGGGATGGGTCGGATTACGTCGGACTCGCAAGGCGTGACGATCGGCGCCACGGCGACGCTCGACGACTTGTTGGAATCAAAGCATCTCGCGAACTACCCGGCAGTTTTGCAAGCCATCCGCGGTATCAACAGCGACGCGCTGCAAGCGACTGGCACAATTGGTGGCGAGCTACTGCAACGTCCGCAATGCTGGTACTTCCGCAATGGCGAAGGCCTGCTGGCCGACGCCGGTCGCACCGTGGCCGTGGGGGACAATCGATACCACGCCATTTTTGGCAACAGCGGTCCGGCCAAGTTCGTCAGTCCATCCAGGGTTGCGCCGGCGCTAATTGCGCTGAGCGCGCAGGCCCGGGTGATTGGACCTGGACCCGAGGATGAAACGCTGATTCCGGTCGAGGCGCTCTTCCGTTCGCCGCGAGACGGGCAGCAGCGTGAGCACGTGCTCGAGGCAGGCCAGGTTCTGGCCAGCATTCACCTTCCGCCAGCCGCGGATACGGCAAGCGCCACATACGAAGTCCGACAGAGCGCCGGCCCAGACTTTCCGCTGGTCAGCGCGGCCGCGGCAGTGCGAATTGCCGGCGGTATTGTTCGCGAGGTGAAGGTTGTCCTCGGTCAGGTAGCGCCCACGCCGTGGAATGCTTATGCGGCAGAAGAGGCGTTGATTGGCCAACCGTTAACGCTAGAGACCGCGACGGCGGCGGGCGAGGCAATTGCCGCGCAGGCGACTCCGCTGTCGCACAATGGTTACAAGGTTCAATTGGCCAGTGTCGCCGTGCGCCGCGCGCTGCTTGCGGCCGCCGGACTACCGACCGGAGGTTTCGATTCGTAGCGAGTTCGCGATGACGCTTCGCTGCATCTTGCAGCGTGGCGTCCGACAATTGGGCGAATCGCTTTTTATCGAACAGCAAACACGAGGGAGTCTTAACGATGGACACGTCTGCCAATCAAGCGTTTAAAAACGGTTTGCCCGTCCACCAGGACGAGCAGGTTGTAAATGGTCCGGCCTGCCGTTATTTGGCGTCCAAGGGCCAGTACATAACCGGATTCTTGAATCCGGCCGCGGAGAATTGCGGCGTGGGGGATGGCTACTGCTGGTGCAACCAGACGCAGGCCCATCTTGGTCCGGACGACGAGTTTGTCGGTCGCGACCGCTGCACGTTCGGCCGCACTTGCTACGTCGAGCTTATTTAGTTGTCCATCGGCCGCACTGGTTGAGTGACGCAATTTCGAACGCATCCTGCGCATCCCATTCGGATCGCTCGATGTTCTAGTGATGCTGCATTGCTCGCGCTCGGCCGTTTTGTTGTCATCGCCCGCACTTCCGCCTGAAAATCCTCGCCCATTGCCTACCTTTGGAGTCTTCATCATGCGTCGTTCGCTCGTTTGCGTGTCGGTCATGGCTGCTGTTTTTGCCGCATCCGTGTCGTTGGCTTCGGCCAAGGACAATCCTGATACGATTACGCCTGTCCCGCGTGACGCCGGCTGGATGAAGCGGCATCAGAGCTTTAACGAGCGGGCAAAGCAGGGCGACGTTGACCTGATTTTCCTGGGGGACTCCATCACCCAGGGTTGGGAAGGGAACGCCCCGATCTGGAAGAAGTACTACGGCGGTCGCAAGGCGATGAACGCCGGGATCGGCGGCGATCGGACGCAGCACGTGCTATGGCGGCTGGATAACGGCAACATCGAGGGGATCAAGCCGAAGTTGGCCGTGATCATGATCGGCACCAACAATTCGGGCGGCAATACGTCCGAAGAGATCGCAGCCGGTATCAAGGCGATCGTCGCCAAGCTGCGCGAGAAGCTGCCAGAGACCAAGATCCTGCTCCTGGGAATCTTTCCGCGCGGCGAAAAACCGGACAGCAAGCAGCGCCTGGTGAACATCAAGGCGAACGAAATGGCTAAGAGCGTCGCCGACGAAAAGAATGTCTTCTACCTGGACATCGGCGATAAGTTCCTGGCAGCGGACGGCACGCTCGGCAAGGACATCATGCCGGACTACCTGCATCTGAGCCCAGCCGGCTACGAAATCTGGGCCAAGTCGATCGAGCCAAAAGTCGCTGAACTCTTGGGCGATAAGCCGATTGAGTAAGTCGGTGAGCGAGCGCGAGTGGCGACGTACGAAGTGAAGCCGAATCGCCAGGTCCAATGCCATGAAGTAAGGAGCAACTGGACTGGCGAAACTAAGGCATCTGCCAAGCGGCATTGGGCAGGGTAGGACTCATCGTCTTATTGTGTAAGTCTATCGTGATGTCGTGGGCGCCACGATCGAAGTAGCGGTATTCAATCCGTTCGAGCTTTCGATCAGCATCGAATATGAGTCGATACTGCTCTGAAATATAGATCTTTTTCCAACCCGATAGTGGAAGAAAGGGACTCCCCTCATAGGCAAAGAATGCCATCGCCCAGTATGGCTCTGGGCTACCTTCGGTCTTTGACAGCCCACTAGGACGGCCATCGATTAGGACTCGCACCACTTCCTCGTAAGTCAAGCCGTACGTCAGGCCACGAGTTGCGAATTGATACGCACTCGAATGCAATGACGCAGTTCGGCTGTTAATCAACTGGGTCACAGCCACATTCCGCGCCGATAGTTCACCTTGTACAAGGAACACGAACGCGACGACGGTAAAAAGTGCGACGACAGCAGCAATGCCGAGAACCACTTTTTTCATGGTTTGGCCTTTTTTTTTGAAGTTCCGCGGTTCTCTCACGGAGTGATGGTCTACTTCAATCCCAACAGGTTGCGCAATCCCAGGTTGACCAGCACGCGCATCGCGCCGACGGCTTCGCCAAGGTTCATTTTGGTTTCCCCCTTCGTGCGATCGGGGAATGTGATGGGGGTTTCGCGAAAGGTTCCGCCGGCTCGGCGTAGTCGCCAGAGGATCTCCTCGGGGAACGAGTAGCCGTTGGAGAGCAGGCCGGCCAGGTCCAACATTGCCAGTCGCGAAACGCGAAAGCAGCGGTAGCCGCTACTGCAATCGCGCACGTTGAGCCGTAAGAACAACCGGGCCAGGCGATTGACCGCGCCGCTCATCACGCGCCGCTTCAGCGGCCAGTCCTTCGTTCCGCCATCTTTGACATACCGCGAACCGATCATCACGTCGACCGGCGGCGCCAACTCCATGCCGCCGACGATGGTTGGCAAATAGCAAGGCTGGTGGCTGAAATCCGCGTCCATGGTGACGACGTAATCGTAGCCGTGGTCGATGGCGTATTGCATGCCGGCGACGATCGCGCTGCCGTAGCCCTGCTTGCCTGCGCGGCGGAGCAGGCGAAGCCGTGGATCTTGAGCCGCCTCGCGCTCGCACCAATCGGCCGTGCCGTCCGGTGAATTGTCGTCGACGACCAGCAGGTCGGCGGCCGGCAGACGGCCGGTCACTTCTTCGACCAGTCGCGGCAGGTTCTCGATCTCGTTGTAGGTCGCGAAAACAATCAGCGTTTTTCCAGGATGGGCCATGCGAGCGGCGAGTGGGGTGGTGGAGGGCGTTGACGGCAGATCGCCGCAGCGAGTTGTTCGCGGTGCGGTAGGCTGGCGATTCTAGCGACTGACGGGCATGCGGTCGATTCGCGCCCAGTTGACGCGGCTTCCGATTGGTCGTTTCAACTCGCCGGGACCGAACCCATCGGCCTCGCCGGTTGTCGGAGTGGGTGATCGAAACGAGTAAAACGTGGAAAAGCCTGCAAGAACTGCCCTGCTCGCGGTAGCGCCGTACGCTTATAATCGCGGTGTGCGCCGCCCAAGCCACAGAATTCTTTCACGCGCATCGGCACTCCCGCCTCCAACTCCGCTCCCTACCGCCTGACACGTTCGAGCCGCTGCGATGATTTGCCGAACCACTGACCCGAGCACGCCCCCCGCACGAGCGGGCGCGCCGGCAACCATTTGCCCAGGTGTCACGTACGATCTGGTCTTCTGGCTGGCGTATTCGTCGAACTTGGCGATCATGATCGCCCACAGTCTGCTGTTTCGATATGCGGACTTTGTCTTCTTCCTGGGGGGTAGTGAATTCCTGCTGGGCTGGATCGTCGGACTTGGCATGTTGGGCTGCCTGGCGATGCGGCTGGCACAGGGCATTGGCATCGACCGCTACGGCCCTCGCGTGATGTGGGTTGCCTCGACCGCGCTATTCGCCATCAGTTGCTACGGGCACTTGCTAATCCAGAGCGCGGACGGTCCGGCAATTTTTCTGCTGCGGATTGCCTACAACTGTGCGATCGCCGGATTCTTTGGCGCGTCGATCACGTTTATCTCGTCCCGAGCGCCGGTGAATCGCATGGCCGAGGTGGTGGGCATGCTCGGCACTAGCGGCTTTCTGGCGATGGTCATCGGCGCCTGGCTAGGAGACGTGCTGCTCGGCAGCGGACCGATCGATATTTCGCGATTGCAAATCATGTTCTCGCTCGCCGGTAGCCTGGGCGTGGCCAGCATGGCGTTAGGTTGGCTAGCCACACGTGGCGAGATATCGCCAACGCCGCGCCGGCACGTTTCGCCCTTGGTGTTGTTGCGACGCTATCACCCAGGCGCCGTGTTGCTGGTAGGCGCGGTGACCGGCTTTGGTCTGGTTCTGCCGGGCACGTTTTTACGTCCGTACGCAGAATCCATCGGAATTGGGCGAATCGCGACGTTTTTTGCGATCTACGCGCCTACGGCCTTCGCCGCCAGATTTCTCACGCGGCGGCTGCCAGAGACGTTGGGGAATCGCGCCGGCATGTTGCTGGGGTTGGGATCGATGTCGATCGGCATGTTGCTGCTAACCACGGCGACCAATAACTGGCTGTTTGCGCCGCCGGCGATGTTTTTGGCGATCGCCCACGCGCTCCTGTTCCCATCGGTCATCGCGGCGGCGAGCGAAGCTTTTCCGACCCGCAACCGAGGACTGGCGACGACGCTCATTTTGGCAATGTTCGACGTCGGCACGCTGGTCGGCTCGCCAATCGCCGGCGCGATATTGACCTACTCGCCAAGCTTTGGGCTGCCAAGCTTTCCGACTATGTTCACCTGCGCGGCGATCATCGTAGCGATTTCCGCGCTAATTTACGCAGTCGCTCCGAAGCCCAGCGCCCCGGACCGCGCCGCCCGACGCCAGAAACTGGGCGAAAGCGGGGCATCGTCCGAAAAGTTGGCGCCGAAAACGGCGCTGCCGAGATCCAGGTCGCCCCTAAGGACTCGCTAGATTTTACGAGGTAGGAGTCGCACGGCCGGAACTGGGCGAACGCCGTGCGGAGTCCCAGTCAGCACGCGTCTACAAGCTTTGCTTGAGCCGCGCAAAGAGTTGCGAATACTCTTGGCGATACGCGCCGGACATCGGGCGACGCACCGAAGGCGCCGGCGCCGGATCATCTTCAATGATGATCATCGACTCGTCGGCAGTCACTTCAATGGTGTCGTCGCATGCCACGCACACGTCTTCGCATGTTGAGACCACGCCCAACTGCACGGGACGGGCGACCTCTACGTACGGCGCCAACAGGGATGAAAGCAATCGCCCCTCGGCGCTGTAGACCTGCGGCATCTGATCCCAGAAGGCAGTGTGCGACATCCCGAACCGGTCGACGACGACTTCTTCCTCGTCGAACGCCTCACCAAACGGATCGGATCCAGGATCGCGTCGCACTGTGACTGCGCGAGGCACGGAACCGATTTCGATCGAGCGGAGACGCTGGTCGATCTCGTCGAGGATTTCCACCGGTCTCGGCCGGGAAATGCCCAGCCCGGTCGCCAAACGCACGCCCACGTTCGGCGCAGAGGAGGTGGCTTGTGCAGGCGCAACTTCTTGCGCGGGAACCTTAATTTTGGCCGGCGCCGCGACATGTGCGTGGGCTGTCGGGATTGCAACGTCCGCTGTCGAAGTTGTCGCGGATGAGGGCATCTCGTCGAACTCGTCTTCCAATTGTCCGAACTGGATCAGGTCGTCGGCGCCCGATGTTTCACCCGGCGTTTGCGTCCAAGGGGTGGGCAACTGTTGCAAGTCAGCCCAGGCGCCTTCGACGTCCGCCTCGGTCAGCTGGCGCTTGCCGCACGAACAAGCAAGGACCAGGGCGTGGTCGCAAACCTGATTGATCAATCGGGGCACGCCATCGGTGGCGCGGTAGGCGGCCTGCAGCGCGGACTCCGCAAAGATTGCCGGGTCTCCGCCGCAACATGCGATCTGCGCTCGGATGTATTCAAACGTTTCGCCGCGATCGAGCGGCTCCAGATAACATCGCGCCGCGGTCCGTTGGCTGAACGACTCCAGCTTTGGGCTAGCCAGGCGTTCTTCCAGCAGTGGACCGCCAGCCAAAAGCAACCGCACGCGCGGAAGACCGCCGACGGAGACATTGGTGATCAGTCGCACTTCTTCCAGTACGCGCAGCGGGAGCGTGTGAGCTTCGTCCACCAGCAGCATTATCCCCTGGCCGCACTTGGCGTCGTTGTTCAAAAAGTCAATCAACGTCAGGCGGAGCTCGCCGTCGTCCATGCCACGGCACGGGAGGCTCAGCTCGAACAAAATCGCCTGCAGCAGCGCCCGCGGCGAATCTAATCGCGTCGTGCCTAACAGCACAGGCGCAAAGGCTCCGTGCAGTTGTTCGCGAAGCATGTGGCAGAGGAGCGTCTTGCCGGCGCCCGATGGGCCGATCAGGACGCCAGTTCCCTCGGCGCGCTCAATGCAGCGAATCAGAGTCTGGCGGGCGGCCTCAATGCTGCGAGCCGGAACGTAATGCTCCGTCTGCGGCGTGGCGGCGAATGGTCGTTCGAGCAGATGGAAGAAGGCATCGTACATGCTAGCGGTTCCTGGCGTTCCCTTCGTCCCACCCCAACGGAGCGACTTTGGACTCAATACACACAAGCCTTAGTACATTCGGCATTGACTAACCCCGTGCTACACACGCGAAATTGCAAAGAATTTTCGCTGGCGCACTGGATCGCCCATCCATCCTGGCCTATGCCTTCCGGCCCCAGACGGCATGACGCCAAGACGCGGCCACCCTACAATGGCGTGATACCAATTACGACACCGATTGCCTGGCGCCGCTTTGAGGCGGCGAAAGCTTACCTATGTTCCGGATCAAGATCTGCGGAATCACCACTCCGGCAGACGCCCTGCTGGCGCTGTCGACGGGCGCGGATGCGCTAGGGCTGAACTTCTACGCGAAGAGTCCCCGCTACGTCGACCCACTCAAGGCCTGCGAAATCGCCACCGCCGCACGCGAGCAATCTCCGGCGGCCAAGCTCGTTGGCGTCTTTGTCAATGCAACCGCCGCGGAGATCGTGGCGCAATGTCGCGCGGCGTCGCTCGATCAAGTTCAACTCAGCGGAAATGAATCGCCTGAGTTGCTAGCAGAGCTAGCACATTCTGGAATTGCGCCTGCGACCATCGTGCGAGCGCTGAGAATTGGCCCAGGTGGAGAGAGCGCGGCCCTCGAGTACTTGGAGACATGCCGACGTCTCGAATGCCTGCCGGGCATGCTCCTGTGGGACGCATACGACGCTACTCAGTTTGGCGGCACCGGAAGGATCGCCGATTGGGATCTGGCCGCGCGGTGGGTCGAGGCAGGCGATATTCCACCTTTGGCGTTGGCGGGGGGATTGAATGCGGAAAATGTCGCCAAGGCGATCCGTACTGTCCGGCCCGCGGCGGTCGATACGGCCAGCGGCGTGGAATCATCGCCCGGAGTTAAAGACCCGGACGCCGTGCGGTCATTTGTTACAGCCGCGCTGTCTGCATTCGACAATTTCTCACAGGGCGATTAAGATACTCCGGTTTCGCCGGTTCTATTAGCGAAGCGGCATCCTACCGCATACCCCCCCCCACAGGAGCTCATACCGTGGCGCAGGTTGAAACCCGTCTGCCGTTTAAAGTTCGTGATCTGTCGCAGGCAGATTGGGGCCGCAAAGAGATCGGCCTGGCCGAGAACGAAATGCCAGGCCTGATGGCCTTGCGCAAGAAGTACGGCAAGAGCAAGCCTCTGGCCGGCGCCCGGATCGCGGGCTGCCTGCACATGACGATCCAGACCGCGGTCTTGATTGAGACGCTGGTTGAGCTTGGCGCCCAGGTGACCTGGAGCAGTTGCAATATCTTCTCGACGCAAGACCAGGCCGCCGCGGCGATCGCCAAGGCAGGCATTCCGGTTTACGCCTGGAAGGGGATGACCAACGAAGAATTCGATTGGTGCATTGAGCAAACGCTCTATTTTCCGGACGGCCAGCCGCTGAACATGATCCTGGACGATGGTGGCGATCTGACGAACATGGTCCACCAAAAGACCCCGGAGCTGCTGGCCGGCATCCGTGGACTTTCGGAAGAGACTACCACGGGGGTCCATCGCCTCTATCAGATGCATGCTCGCGGCGAATTGAAGATGCCCGCGATCAACGTGAATGACTCTGTCACCAAGAGCAAGTTCGACAACCTCTATGGCTGCCGCGAGTCTCTCGCGGACGGCATCAAGCGCGCCACCGACATCATGGTGGCGGGCAAGGTCGTGGTCGTTGCCGGTTACGGCGACGTCGGCAAGGGCTGTGCCCACGCCATGAAGGCGCTCGGCGCCCGCGTCCTGGTAACCGAAATTGATCCCATCAATGCCTTGCAGGCGGCGATGGAAGGTTACGAAGTCACCACCATGGAAGACGCCGCTCCGCGGGCCAACATCTTTGTCACGGCCACCGGCAACCGCGACGTGATCATGGGCCCGCATATGAAGGCCATGAAGAATGACGCGATTGTCTGCAACATCGGGCACTTCGATCTCGAGATCGACATGGCTTGGTTGAACTCGCAGAAGGACGTTAAAAAGATCGAGATCAAGCCGCAACTGGACCGTTACACGTTTCCAGACGGCCACTCGATTTTGATCCTGGCCGAAGGCCGCTTGGTCAATCTGGGCTGCGCGACGGGTCACCCGTCGTTCGTCATGTCGAGCTCGTTCACCAATCAGGTCATGGCGCAGATCGCGCTCTGGACGGAGACCGAGAAGTTCGCCGTTGGCGTCCACGTGCTCCCCAAGAAGCTGGACGAGGACGTCGCTCGCCTTCACCTGGACCAGTTGGGCGTCAAGCTCACCAAGCTGACCCCGGCCCAGTCGAAGTACGTCGACATCCCGGCCGATGGCCCCTACAAGCCAGAGTACTACCGTTACTAAACACGGCATTGCTTGCGGCGCTAGCTGGCTTTTAATTCATTTCGAAACCAAACGGGCGTGTTGTGCCACTGAGAGCACTGCACGCCCGTTTTTTGCGCGCGGCTTCCCGTCCGCCCATGGTGGGCGGACCTTCCAGTCAGGCCCTTGCGAGTCGGTCCTGGAAACCGACAATGGGGCAGCGGTCACGATTGTTTCCTACCCTCTTCGGTGCACTTCAGAGCCATGCCAGAGATTCAAGCTTTTCGCGGATTGCGTTACGACCTGGGGCACGTGGGATCTCTGAGCGCCGTGATCGCGCCCCCGTATGACGTGATCGGGACGGATCTCCAGACGCAACTCTACAAGCAGCACCCGGCGAACGTGGTGCGATTGATCCTCAATCGCGATGAGCCAGGGGATGACGAGCGCAACAATCGCTATTCGCGCGCGGCCGCGTTTCTCAAGAATTGGCGCAAGGAGGGCGTGCTCAGCACGGACCCGGATCCGGCGCTCTATGTCTACCACCAACAGTTCGACTACCAGGGGCACACCCTGGTGCGGCGCGGGTTCATGGCGCGCGTGCGCCTGGAGCGATTTGGCGAAGGCCGGATCTACCCGCACGAAGAAACAATGTCCGGCCCCAAGGCCGACCGGTTGCTTTTGACGCGCGCCTGCAAGGCAAACCTCAGCCAAATTTTTGGCCTCTACCCGGACCCGGAAAACAAGGTTCAGACGCCGCTGGAGCGCAAGATCCAGGAGGTGCCAGCCCACGAAGCGACCGACCACCTGGGGGTGATCCACCGCCTGTGGCCTGTGACGGACATCGATGTGATTTCGGCCGTTTCCGCGGCGATCAGCCCGCAGCGGGTGTTTATCGCCGACGGCCATCACCGTTACGAAACCGCTTGCAACTACCGCGATGAGCTGGCCAAAGCAGGCCCGCTGCCGCCAGGGCATCCTGCCAACTTCGTGTTGATGATGTGCGTCAGCATGAACGATCCCGGCATGGTGGTGCTCCCCACGCACCGGCTGTTCCGCGGGTTACCAAAGCTCACCTCGGCTCAGCTTGTGGAACGCTTGGGGGATTCGTTCACCACGCGCGTGGCCGGCGAAGGCCCAGACCTGGCGCAGACAATTTGGAGTCAGATTGAAGACGAAGGAGAGCAGGGGACTCTCGGCCTGTTTGCCGCCGCCGATCAGCGGTGGGTGATCGCGCGGATCACCGAGCAAGGTCGCCAGCGAATGGCCAAGATCGCGGCCGAGCACAGCCAGCCCTGGCGAGACTTGGGTGTCAGCATTCTGCATCGGTTGTTAATTGAGGACCTGCTGGACGGCAAGGAACTTCCCAAGCCGCGCTACGTTCACTTGGTGAACGAAGTGGTCGAGAGCCTGGAGGACGAAGAGTTCCAACTGGCCGTCTTAGTGATGCCCGCCACGATCGAGCACATTCAGACCATCAGCGAGCATCAAGAGCGAATGCCCGCCAAGAGCACCTACTTTTATCCCAAGCTCCTCAGCGGCCTGGTGATCAACCCACTGGACTAGGCGCCGGTTGCAACGCAGTGAGTCTAACTGCCTGTTGAAAAACGCCGTCGTGGCGTTTTTCAACCTCGCCCGGCGCAAAGCAAAGCTTCGCGAGGCTCGCAAAATAACGACTTACGTCGCTATTTTGTCCTCACATCCATGTGA